>Ga0116149_1000330_pt1 | contig 62438 bp, 40 predicted proteins | sample AD_UKC057_MetaG_FD_89787 | JGI IMG/M metagenome (GOLD analysis project Ga0116149, IMG submission 89787) | Active sludge microbial communities of municipal wastewater-treating anaerobic digesters from USA - AD_UKC057_MetaG | ecosystem: Engineered > Bioreactor > Anaerobic > Digestate | place: USA...
GGCGCAGAAGCCCTGGCTGCACACGTCGTTCAACCGCAACCGCGGGAACTGGGTCGCCCCGGACGAGATCCGCCGCTGGGCGGACAAGGGCATCCAGAGCGTCCACTGCCACAACGACGGCGATTACTACGGCGACGGGCTGTTCTGGCGCGACGGCTCGTACCCGCCCTACCCCGACATGGACGGCTACGACAAGGTCCTCGCCGAATGCCGCCGGCTGGGCATCCGCACGGCCACGTATTTCTCCAACAAGGAGCTGCACCCGAGCACCGAGGCGTACCAGAAGAACGGCCAGGCCTGGGGCCGGACGAACCTCAAGGGCGAGTTGCGGCACAACTTCTACAAGCCCGGCAAGGAGTTCGGCGCGCAGATGTGCCTGCGGTCGGGATGGCTGGAGTTTCTGAAGTTCTCCATCGACCGGGTGCTGAAGAACCACCCGCTGGACGGGGTGTACTACGACTGGAACGTGTCGCTCCTGTGCTACAACGCCCGTCACGAGGGCGGCGGCGACGCGGCCTCGCCGGGGCGGGGGCATTGGGACGTCGACGAGCTGGTGGACCTGATGGAATGGACGCGCCGGCGCGTGGGCCCGGGCGGGCTGATCATCGTCCACAACACCACCACGCCGATGTTCGTGGCGGAGAACTTCTCCGACTACGTCGTCGCGACGGAATGGGGGTACGGCAAGTGGACCGACCGAGCGCCGGACCTGGAGAACCTGCCCCTGGAATGGACGTTCGCCGGCGCCGTGCCGCGCGGCGTCATCAGCTACGGCACGTTGACGGCGCAGTCGCCCCGGCGGCTGCACCGGCTGTTCGCGATCCAGGCGCTGCTGGGAGGCTCCGCGACCTGGCCCGCCAGCGGCGAGATCTTCGACCTGATGGGCGTGCTCAAACCGATCGGCGACTTTTCCACCTGCCGCTTCGCCGACTGGCGGACCCGGGCCGTCTCCCTGTCGCACCCGCGCTGCGGGGCGGCCGTGTACAGCCGTCCCGGCGAGGCGTACGTCCTGCTGGCCAACCTCGACGCGGAGAGCCGAGAGGTGACCTGCCGGATACATCCGGACAAGCTGCCCCACGCGTTGAGCGGACTGACCTCGGCGCGGCTGGTGGCTGGGGCTGCGACATCCGCCCCCGCCGCCGTGGAAAAAGACCCGCGCGTTCTGGACGCCGCCAGGCTCGCCGCGGAAGGCGTGAAGATCACGATCCCCGGCGACGGCCTGCTCCTGCTGCACGTGCGATAGAACGCGCAGTCTTGCACGGGTGGACCGTCAAGGTACGATGGAAGGGACGTCGGGGCGGTTGGTCGCAACGCGGGGATGGGTCGCACGTCCGTGATGAAGTCTGTGGCCGAGTTGAAGGGTGACCTGCCATGACCGCACAAGGGACGCGTCGTCTGCTCTGGAAGGCCCGGCCGGTGTTTGTCAGCAGCACGTTCCGCGACATGCAGGCCGAACGGGACCACCTTGCACAGATCGTCTTTCCCCGGCTGGAGGAGAGACTTCGCGAGCGCCGTCACCACCTGGAGCCGATTGACCTGCGGGTCGGGGTGGACACGGGCAGGGTGGCGGGTGAGCAAGACCGCGAGCTGTTGGTGCTGAAGGTCTGCTTCGACGAAATCAGGCGGAGCCGGCCCTACCTGCTCGTGCTGCTGGGTGATCGGTACGGGTGGGTTCCGCCGCAGCGGCATGCCGAGATGGCCGCCCAGGAAGCGGGGTTCGCGACGAAGCTCGAGAACAAGAGCGTGACGGCGCTGGAGATCGAGTTCGGTCTGCACCAGGGCGATCCGACCCAGAGTCGCCGCTGCCTGTTCTTCCTTCGCTCGCCCCTTCCCTATGCCTCGATGCCCGCGGAGGTGGCGGCAACGTACAGCGACGCCCACGGCACGGACACGGACGCGCCGCGGCGCGCGGAGGCTCTCAGGCAGCTCAAGGAGACCCTTCGCAACGACCCGGACCTGGGCGACCGGGTCCACAGCTACACCGCACAATGGGATGCGGCGGCAGAGAAGGTGACGGGGCTGGAAGCCTGGGGCGAGGCCGTCTTCGAACTGCTCTGGGCCCAACTGGACGCGGACACGGCGAAGTACCTGCGTCAGCCCGCGCCGACATGGGAGCAGACCCAGCGCGAGGCGCTGGCGGAGTTCGTGGAACACCGCAGCCGGGGCTTCGTCGGCAGGGAGAAGATCATCGAGGAGCTTCTCGCGCTGGCGACGGGCCCGGCAGAGGGGACGCTGGGCGCGTGCGTGACCGGCGAACCGGGCTCGGGCAAGAGCGCCCTGTTCGCGCAGGTGCATGAGCGACTGTCGGAGAATGAAGACGTGCTCCTGCTGGCGCACGCCGCGGGGATCGGCCCGCGATCCAGCAGCGTGGAGTCCATGCTGCGACGTTGGGTCGGGGAGCTTGTCGAGCACCTCGGAATCGAGAATCCCCTTCCGGACAAGCCCAGTCCGGAGGAACTGGACCTGACCTTCGCCCGCCTGGTGGCGGAGGCTTCGCGGCAGCGCCGAGTCGTCGCGCTGCTGGACGCGCTGGACCAGTACGAGCCCACCGTCCGGGGGAGGCGGCTGACCTGGTTCCATGCGAAGTGCTGGCCGGCCAATGCCCGCATTCTCGCCACGGCTATTCCGGGAGAGCAGGCGGAAGCCTTCTCCGCGTGGGCCGGCATCCAGGAGTTCGACCTGCCTCCGCTTGGGGAGCCGGAGGCGGAGGAGATCACACGGCAGGTCTGGGCGCGCTACCATCGTACGGTCAATCCCGCGGTGGTGGCCGCGCTGACCGCGAAGGTCCTTCCCGATGGCGAGCCGGCGTGCGGGAACCCCCTCTGGCTGACCCTGGCCAACGAGCAACTCAATCTTCTGGACGCGGACGATTTCAACCGGGCAGAGCACGAGTACGCGGATCTGCCCGCCGGCGAGCGCATCGTGCGGCTCCTGGCGGACACGGTCCAGAGGCTGCATCCGGACGTGCCCGGGATGTACCAGGACGTGCTGTCGCACGCCGAGAAGGTACACGGACGCCACTGGGCGGTCGCGTTCGCGTCGCTCATCGCACTGGGCCGGTCCGGCTGGCGGGAGAGCGACCTGCTGGTCCTCGTGCCTCGCATCGCGATGATGATGACGGTGATCGCAGACGCACGGGAGGCCCTGGCGGCGGGAAGGGACCAGCCCGAACCCATATCTGAGCACACGCGGGACCTGTGCGACGAGATTGAGAAGAGAGCCCAATCGGAGCACGGGTTGTCCCTTACGGTGGCGGCCATTCGGCGCACGTTCCGCGGGCATCTGGTGCGGAGAGGCAGCGAGGGCCAGTGGGACCTCTTCCATGCCCAGGCCCGCAAGGCCATGACCGATCTGGTCAGCATCGACCCCCGAGAGATTCAGATGGTGCACCTGGAGATCGCCAACTATCTGCAGTCTCTCGGCTGGAACGACCCGCTCGGGCAGACCGAAATCATGCACCACCTGGTGGAGTCCGGAGAGGCCCGTGCCGCGGCCAACTACTGCTGCAGAACCGCAACGGTCGGCTTGGAGATGGTGGGGTTTGACGCCAAGACCATCTACAGTGTTGGCTCGCTGCAAGCGATGATCAAGGGCAATCCGGAGTTGGCGCAGCTGGAAGCGGCGTTCAGCGGGTTTTCGCTTTTCGACATAGATCCGGCCGGAGCGGAACGAGCCTTCCGGGAGTGCGTTGACACGCTGGCGGACCGCATCATCGCGATGGAGAGCCAGGGCCCCGACGGGGACAATCCGCTGATGGACTGGGTGATCAGTTGGCTGGACCTGCCGGGCAACGAGGAGAACGACGATGACGAACCGTCCCCGGTGTACGAGTTCGAGCTGCGCAGATTCTTCACCCAGGGCCTCACCCCAGCCCTGACCCAGAAGGGAGCGTCTTCAGCCGCCCTGCGCATCACGGAGGCGATGATCGGCGCCATGCGGCCGATCGAGGACCTGGACAGCGAAGACACGAGCATCCTGTACAACCGCAGTCTCGCTCTGCACGCCCTTGGGGAACAGTTGAGATGCGACGGTCATTACGAGGAAGCCGTCGCTACCTACCGCCAGGCTCTGGATTACAGCAACGCCGCGGTTCGCAAACAGCCCGATTCACCGCAGTACCGGCGCGAAACGGGGGTCAGTCACTATTGCATGGGGGCCGTCCTTCGCGAAATGGGCGACTTCCCGGAAGCCCGCAAGGAACTGATGGCATCGCTGGCGATCTACCAGCCCCTTCAGCGCGAGGACCCGCAGAGTGTCCGCCCCGCCGAAGACCTCGGGTGGTGCTGCCAGGAACTGGCGATATTGGATCTTGCCACCGGACATCCGGACAACGCGATGGAGAACTGGCGTTGGACCATCCGCTGGTTCGAACGGGCCATTCAACTCGGCTCGCAGAACCCCTTTGTCCCACGCCGGGTCGCGGGTGCCTGTCTCCAGGTCGGCGTGCTTTGCCTGGAGGCCGGCGCGCCCGAGGAGGCGATGAGCGTGCTGCAGCAGGGTCTGGAAACTGCCAGGCGGAGCGCAAGCCAGGACCCGGACTGCGTCGACTCCAAGGGACTGGTGGCGAACATCGAGAGCAAACTCGGCGACTGCTTCCTGATGAAGGGCGACATGGCCGCCGGCCTCAGCCGACTGGAGGCGGGCCTCGAGGTCAGGGAAGATCTGTATGCCCGCGATCCAGAAGACGAGTCGATCGTGCGGGGCTTTCTGCTGGCCTGCATCAAGCTCGCCGGACACCACGCGGTGAGGGGAAACTCGGGTCGGACAAGGGAGTTGCTCGACAGGTTCTCCGTGGTCCTCGGCCCCGCCAAGGCTTCAGGCCTAGTGAGTCCTTCTCTCGCGGGCGACTACGAGAAGATGGTGAACCTGACACGGAAGTTCGCGCAGGACGCCGATGCCGGCCACCGCACATCTCCGGGAGAGCTTGCGTGGGTGATGATGGATGTGGCCGGGGTCCTGAATCAGAGGAGACGTCAAGGTTCCCCCCCGGGGTATCCCATGTCGGCGCCGGCGCCGGTGGAGGCGCCGACGGACCCGCTCGGGGCTGAAGTCTCCGACAGACCTGTCACGGCGCGAGGCGATGCGCTGCCGGGAAAGCACAGCCCCTCGTGGTTGCTTCGCCAGGAGAACAACCGCGCTGTCGAACTCCTGCGGACCCACAACACGGATGAAGCGCTTGCGGTATTCCTTCGTGTTCTCTTTCCGGGCGGCACCCTCACGATGCGTGCCGACGTGCCGGTCGAGATCCAGGCGAACTACATATGCGCCTTGCTGCTATCGCAGAATGTCGAGGGGGCGGAACGATATCTTGACGAGGTTCAAGATCAGAGCCATCCCCGGGTACGGGCCTTGAGAAATGCCATCGAGACGTGGCGCGAATCACTGACCTGGACGCAGAGGCTCGGGTTGAGGCCTAAGCCTCCTGTACGTCTGGACGACGAGCCGGGGGACCTGCTGTGAAGACGGGATCGACGATGAGCGGATGACGCACGCGAGGTCCGGTTCGTCGGCTTGGCTCTGCGCCCGAATGGCGGTCTTCGGATGCCCGACTTCGCCGTCTTCCCGCGGGCTCCGAGGCAACAGGGCCTTGAGCGGGAGAAGAGCGACCTCAAGTACAGTCCCAAAAAGCAGTTGAGAACCGGCCGGCCGGTGCGCGGCCGCGAATGTCCCATTTGAGGGTCAACACGTCTCATTCTGCTCCGCTTTTTCTGAGTTTTCCTATTTTTCGCGACATGGCAATGCGTGCGTATCTCAATGCAATAACGATAGTTACAGCCAAAAAGGCCGTCTCGGTTGGTCGCCGAATTTTCCGCAAAAACGGGACAGTGGGCGTTCGCCGCCGGCTGGTCGGTCCGCATCGAGCGGCAGATGCCTTGGCGGGCGCGTGGTCCTGGGGGGGGCGAGCGTCGGATCGGCTTGTATCCCGCGGGCAAATGGGTCATAATCCGCCCGGCGTCGCGAACGGCAAAGCCGCAGTAGAGGAACGCTCTTGTATACCTTGGCCATCATCCTGATCGTCCTGCTGGGCCTGGGCAACCTGGTCTGGGTGGGCCGGCACGTTATGATCTCGCGTCAGAAGCGGACGGGGTTCGCGTTGACGCCGGAGTCGCCCGGGCCGCCGGAGGCGGCGCCGAAGATCACGGTGGTGGTGGCGGCGAAGGACGAGCAGGAGAACATCGAGGCCTGCGTGCGGACGATGCTGGCGCAGGACTATCCCGATTTCGAGATGATCGTGGCCGACGACCGCAGCAGCGACCGCACGGGGGAGATCGTCGCCGCGATTGCGCGGGAAGACCCGCGGCTGAAGCTGGTGACGATCGACCATCTGCCGGCGGGCTGGTCGGGCAAGAACCACGCGATGATGCACGGCATCGCGGCGAGCGGGGGGGAGTGGATCTGCATGATCGACGCCGACTGCCGCCAGACGTCGAACCGGACGCTGTCGGTGGCGATGCAGCACGCGCTGGACACCGGCAGCGACATGCTGAGCGTTCTGCCGACGCTGGAGATGCAGGGGTTCTGGGAGAACGTCGTCCAGCCGGTGTGCGGGGGAGTGATGATGATCTGGTTCCACCCGGACAAGGTGAACAACCCCGCCAAGCGCAACGCCTACGCCAATGGGGCGTTCATCCTCATGCGCCGCTCGGCGTACGAGGCGGTTGGGACCCATGAGGTCGTCAAGCAGTGCCTCATGGAAGACATGCACATGAGCAAGAAGCTCAAGGACATGGGCATGCGCCTGCGGGTGGTGCAGAATTTCGGGCTCTACCTGGTGCGGATGTACACGTCGCTGGGGGCGATCCTCCGCGGGTGGAGCCGGATCTTCCTGGGCACGTTCGGCACGCCCGGGCGCCTGTGCACGTCGGCGGCCCTGGTGCTGGCCTTCAGCCTCCTGCCCCACCTGGGCGCCCTGGCCGGGCTGATCCTGGCCCTGGCGGGCGCCGCCCCGGTCGGACTGTGGCCCGTGGTGGCCGCCACGGGCGCGGCGGCGGCCATCCTGCAGATCTCCGCCATCTACCGCTTCTACCGCCTCATCGGCGGGCGGACGGACCTGGCCTGGACCTTCCCCATCGGCGCCGTCCTGGCCCTGGTGGCCCTGCTGATGTCCATCTCCCGGCTGCGACCGGGGGCCAAGGTCGTCTGGCGGGGGACGACGTACACGGCTGTACGAAGTTGAGCGACGCCCGCCTGCCAGAAGGGTGAGCGGCCCACGCGTACTCTACAAGCCGTCGGCGCGATCAGGCGACAGAAGCCCCCTCCGCATGCGCACCGGATTCATGGACGGGTCGGATGTGTGTCTACAAGGCAGCGGGAGCCGGAGACTCTGCCTCGCCGCAGGGCCCCGCGGCCCCTCGTTCCGGAAGGCGGACGAAAGTGGAATCAGCAGCCGGGCCGATGGCTCAGCCCCGGCGCTTCTTGTAGTAGTCGATGTACCACTGCACCCGGTCGGTGCCGCAGTGCTTGCAGACGTCCTTGGGCTGTTCCCCGGCGGCGGGGAATACAGGCATGACCGTGCTGGGGTCTTTCCCTTCGGCGCGGGCGGCGGCCTTGGCCTCGTCGAAGGCCTTGGCATTGGCGACCATCATGTCCGACAGGTAGTACTTGCCGCAGTTGGGGCACTTGGTCTGCATCAGGCAGGATTCTTTCTTGCCGCACTTGGGGCAGTCCACCTGCAGCAGGCCCATTTCCGGCATCAGGGCGGTGGGCATGATCTTTTCCATCTCCTCGCCCGACTTGGTGAACTCGTTCGAGCAGGCGGTGCACTGGAAATGGATGTCGCCTTCCATGCCGCCCGCCGGGCCGGAGGAGTCGCCGAAGAACACGCCCCACAAGGTGAAGCCCAGCGACAGCGCGATGATCAGGCCCAGGACCGCCACCATCAGGTATTCCATCTTGGGACTGCCCGTGCCGCCTTTGCTCAGGTCCAGCCTCTTGGTCGCCAGGCCCAACCATTTCGATTCGGACATGCGTGTGCTCCTCAACGGCGCGTGTCGGAAGGTATCGCTCAAGCCGTACGCCGCAGCATACCCTATGCGTCGGCTAGTCCGCAAGGGGATTTCCTCGAACGCAAATCGGCCGCCCGGGCGGAGGACCGTCGATCCGCGTCGGGCCCGCGATCGCTCCTACCGGCGCTTGGCCCCGGCCGCAGGGGAACCCTTCGCCTTGCGGGCGGCCTTGGCCTTGGCCCTGGCCTTGCCGGAAGGGGATGGCTTCTTTCCGGTCTTCGCCTTGCGTGCGCCGCCCGCGCCCGTCGCCTTGCCCTTGGCCGACGGCTTGACCAGCGCGTGCTTCAGCGCTTCGTCGATGGACTTGGCGAAATGGAACTCGAGGTCCTTGCGGGCGTCCTCGGGCACGTCCATCAGGTCCTTGCGGTTGCGGTCGGGCAGGATGACCGCCTTGATGCCCGCCCGCTGGGCGGCGAGCACCTTCTCCTTGACCCCGCCGATGGGCAGCACCAGCCCGCGGAGCGTGATCTCGCCGGTCATGGCCACGTCCGCGCGCACCGGCGTGTGGGTCAGCAGGCTCGACAGCGCCGTGACCATGGCCACGCCCGCCGACGGGCCGTCCTTGGGAACGGCCCCGGCGGGGACGTGCACGTGAATGTCCATGCGGGCCAGGTCGGCCGGGTCCAGCCCCAGCGCGGGGGCGCGGCTCTTGACGAGGCTGAACGCCGCCTGCACCGATTCTTTCATCACGTCGCCCAGTTGCCCGGTCAACGTGAACGAGCCCTTGCCCGGATAGGCGGTCGCCTCGACGAAGATCAACTCGCCGCCGGTAGGCGTGTAGGCCAGGCCCGTCGCCACCCCCGGCACGCTGGTCCGCAGGGCCAGCTCGCTCTCGTACTTGACGGGCCCGAGCATCTGCTTGACGACGTCGGGCGTGATCTTCCTGGCGCCGATCTTGCCGGCCGCCACCTGGGCGGCCACGCCCCGGCAGACCGTGCCGATCTGGCGTTCCAGCTCGCGAACGCCGGCCTCGCGGGTGTAGCTGTCGACGATCAGGTTCAGGGCGGGATCGCCCCAGCGGGCCTGGTTGTCCTTCAGGCCGTTCTCCTTGAGCTGGCGGGGCACGAGATACTTCCTGGCGATGAAGAGCTTCTCCCGCGAGGTGTAGCCGGGCAGCTCGATCACCTCCATCCGGTCCCGCAGGGCCGGGGGGACCGGGGCCATGTAGTTGGCCGTCGCGATGAACATGACCCTCGACAGGTCGAAGGGCACGTTGAGGTAGTGGTCCTGGAAGCTGTTGTTCTGGGCGGGGTCCAGGACCTCCAGCAGGGCCGACGTGGGATCCCCGCGGAAGTCCGCCCCGACCTTGTCCAGCTCGTCGAGCATGAACACCGGGTTGCACGTGCCGGCTTTTCGGATCTCCTGGATGATCCGCCCGGGCATGGCCCCGATGTAGGTGCGCCGGTGCCCGCGGAGCTCGGCCTCGTCGCGAATGCCGCCCAGGCTCATCCGGATGAAGTTGCGTCCGAGCGAGCGGGCGATGGACTGGCCCAGGGAGGTCTTGCCCACGCCGGGGGGGCCCAGGAAGCAGAGGATGGGCCCGCGGCTCTCGGGGGCCAGCTTGCGGACGGCCAGGTACTCCAGCACGCGGCGCTTGACCTTCTCCAGGTCGTAGTGGTCCTCGTTGAGGATCGCTTGCGCGTGGTTGACGTCCAGGCGGTCTTCGGTGGTCTTGCTCCAGGGCAGCTCGGTCATCCAGTCCAGGTACGTCCGCACCACGTTGTACTCGGGCGAGACGGTGGGGATCTTCTCCATCCTCGACAGCTCGCGCAGGGCCTCTTCCTTGACGGCCTGGGCCATTCCGGCCTGCTCGATCTTCTCGCGGAGCTGCTCGACTTCGGCGGTCCTCTCGTCGCCCTGGCCCAGCTCCTTCTGGATGGCTTTGAGCTGCTCCTGGAGGAAGTACTCGCGCTGGGTCTTGTCGATGTTCTCCTTGACCTGCGACTGGATCTTCTGTGACAACTCGAGGACCTCCAGCTGGTGCTGGAGTTCCTTGGTCACGCGGCGCAGGCGGTGGTTGACGTTCATCTCCTCCAGCAGCGACTGCTTGGCCGACAGCTCCAGTTGGAGGTTGGAGGCCAGGAAGTCGGCCAGGGCGGAGGGCTGCTCGATGCTGTTGAGGACGATGGCCGCCTCATCGGGGATGTTGGGCGACAGCTCGATGATGCGCCGGGCGGAGTTGCGGGCGTTCATCACCAGGGCCTCGGTCTCGGTGGCCTCGCCGGGATGCTCCGCCAGCGTGCGGACGCGGGCCTTGAGGAACGGCTCGCGCTCGAGGTACTCCTCGACCTGCACCCGCAGCAGGGCGTGGACGATGATGGACTGGTTGTCTTCTTCCATCCGCAGCAGCTTGAGGACCATGGCGGCCGTGCCCACGTTGAAGAGGTCTTCGGGGGCGGGGTCCTCGGTGTTGGGCGAGCGCTGGCAGACCGTGACGATGATCTTCTGGGTGGGCAGGAGGTCGTGGATGAGACGGCGGGACTTTTCCCGCCCCAGGGCCAGCGGCACGACCGTGCCGGGGAAGATCACGACGTTGCGCACCGGCAGGATGTACGCCTCCTGGGGGATCGCGACCCGTTCGCCCTGGTCGTCGGACTCATGCGGCTTGCGCCCCCCACCGGCGCGGATGAGGATCTCCTGGTCGTCGTCGCTGATGATCTTGGGTTTGCTGGGGTCTTGACTGGTCATGGTCAGGTTTATTCCGTTCGCGCTGCCGGCCGGTCGTGCGGCCCGGCAAAGGGACGTGCAGGCCGGTCAGCTCCGCTTGGACACGCGAATCCACAAGAACCCGCCCCGGTAGCACGCCTGGACCGTCTCCAGGTTGGCGTCCGCCGGCAGCTCGATGGAGCGGCAGAACGGGCCGTGGTCGATCTCCATCAGTTTCACCCGCACCGGCGGGGACGTATCCGGCAGGGCGGGCGTCTGGCGCTCGCCCGAGAGCACCAGGACGTTTTTATCCACCCGCAGATCGATGTCCTCGGTCCGCAGCCCGGCGAGGTCGACGACCATCAGGTACGAGACGGCGTCCTCGTAGAGGTTGACCGCCGGGGCCCACGCTTCGCCCGGGCAGTACTTGTGGAAACTCTTGCCCAGGACCTGGTCGACCCATCTACCCATCTGACTGGCGATCGACGAGTGGCCTTCTTCCGCCAACTGGGCCATGTGATTAATCATCCGCCATGCCTTTCGTTACAGGTGCGCGAGGTGCTCCCGGCAACATCCACCTGTATTGTAGCGCAAACGGCGATTGGGCACTATCGAAAAGGCGCGGCCCGTGGCGGCAATTGTCCGGGGCGGAAAACAGAAGGGAAGCACAGGAGGCACCGACGGTGCTTCCCGTGCTTCCCCTGGCCGCCCTGGCGCGGCGTCCGGCGAAGGGCTGCTATTTCTTGCGGCGGTCCTTCATCGGCGTGATGAACACGAATCGCTGCCCGCCGGTGCGGTCCATGACCCGCAGGCGAACGCCCGCGGCGTCCTTGGGCAAGGCGGCCTCGAAGTCCTGCACGCTCTTGATCTCCTTGTCCTGCACGTTGGTGACGACCATGCCGGGGGCCAGGCCTTCCTCGGCTGCGTTGCTGCCCGGGTCCACGCCGGTGACGATCACGCCCTTGACGTCGTCCTTGTAGCCGTACTTCTCGCGGAGTTCCTGGGAGACGTTGGAGACCATCAGCCCGTACTTCTTGGCCACCTCGACCTCTCGGGGGCCTTCCTCGCCGGGCACGAGGATCTTGTTCATGTCGGCCGGCTGGACCACCAGCTTGGCCTTGACCGTCATCTTCTTCCCGTCGCGGTAGAGTTCGATCTCAACCGTCCGGCCCGGATCGATGGCGGCCACGCGGTTGCGCAGGCTGTTGACGTCCTCGACCCGGTCGCCGTTGACGGCCGTGAGGAAGTCGCCCACCTTGATGCCGGCCTTGGCGGCGGGCGAGTCCTCGGTCACCTGCGAGACCAGCGCGCCGCGGGTGCTGGGCAGCTTGAAGCTCTTGGCCAGTCCGTCATTGACGTCCTGGATGGCCACGCCCAGGAACCCGCGGGTCACCTTGCCCTTGTCCACCAACTGCCCCATGATCCGCTTGATCATGTTGGAGGGGATGGCGAAGCCGATACCCTCGAACCCGCCGCTGTAGCTCATGATGGAGTTGTTCACCCCGATCACCTGCCCGCGGGTGTTGATGAGCGGCCCGCCCGAGTTGCCCCGGTTGATGGCGGCGTCGGTCTGGATGTAGTCCTGGTACATCCCCGGCTGCCCGCCCTGGTTGCTCCGCCCCTTGGCGGAGATGATGCCCGTGGTCACCGTCTGGGCCAGCCCGCGCGGGGCGCCGATGGCCATCACGATGTCGCCCGGCTGCACCTCGTCGCTGTCGCCGAAGTCCACCGCGTGCAGCCGCTGGGCGTCGATCTTGATCACGGCCAGGTCGGTCTGCGGATCGCTGCGGACCCACTCGGTGCTGAACTTTCGTCCGTCGCCCAGGACCACCTCGACCTCGTCCGCCTCGGCCACCACGTGGTAGTTGGTGATGATGTAGCCGTTCTTGGCATCGACGACGAATCCGCTGCCCAACCCGCGGGCGTAGAACTCGCGGCGCCGGCCCTCGGGTACACGGGGAAAGCCCTCGCCGTCTTCGCGGAAGCGCCGGAAGAAGTCTTCCAGGTCCGGCGGCATCTGGTGCTCGACCTTCTTGGTCACGCGCACTTCCACCACCGCCGGGCTGACCACGCTGGCCATCATGCGGAACAGCGGCGAGAGATGGTCCTTCTTGCTCATCTCCGCCAGCTCCGAACGCAGCGCTTCCACCTTGCCCGCTTCCACCGCGTAGGCGAACCGCCCCGCAATCTCCGGGCCGTATACGATGCCGCCAATCAACAACAGGGCCGCCAGGATCCCCGGCAGGCCGATCGCAAACGTCTTCTTCATGTTCACGTTCCTTTCACCAATGCTCAACAATCAGGCTGCAACTCTCACACAGATCCTTCATATAGAATCTATGCGGGCCGGCCCTCGCGGGTTCGCGCAAGGCCGCCAAAAAACCGGTCTGGTCACTTCAGGGATCCAGGACCGCAAGGGCCCCGGAACCGCAGGCGATTCGGCACTGCGTCATCGCTTGCGTCTGGTCCACCACAGGGCGGCGCCAGCCAGGACCCCATACGCCGCCAAGGCGGGCAGCATTACGGTCCAGACAGCCCGCTGGGGCGAACGGGCCACCCGCACCGACAGGTCCGGCACGGGCGGCAGGCCTCGGCGATCCGGCGCGAGCCGGCGAAGCGCTTCCACGTTCTCGGCCGTCGCCTGAACGTAGAGCTGTTCGCCAAGGCACAGGCGGTTCTCGTATACCCATACCGGCTCATCGCCCTCGCGCTCGGGCGGCAGGGGCTGGCCGACCGGGCGGTACACCGGTTCGCCCGGGGCCAGACGGCCCGTCAGGTCCAGGGGCTGGGGCCATTGGCTCAGCCGAAGGCTCACCGAACGGACCTCGATCAGCCGCTCGCTCATGGTGAACACGCGCACCAGGTCCCGGCCCGCTCCGTGCGGCGGGGCGACGAAGCACCACTCGAACCTCCGCCACTGAGGCCCCAGGTGCTCCGGATGCACCGACAGACCCAACTCGGCCGAGGTAAAGTAGTCGCCGTCCAGACCGCGACGGAAGAACTCCGCACGCACGAAGTTCCCCGCCCCGCCGGCTGCACTGCGGGCCTCCAGCGACAACCGATACACCCGGCCCGGCTCGAGCGTCACATCATGCCGGGCGATCGACCACCGCCACATAAAAGACGTGCGAAGCCGCAACACCCCGTCAGCAAGTTGCGAGTTTTCCGTCGTCCACGTCCCCCCCAGCAGCTCCGGGCCCTCCTGTGGAGGCGGGCCCGTCGGCGTCCGCACCGACTCGATCACCTCGCGGTACCGGGCGTCGGCGGCCAGGATGTACCGCACGTTGTACAGGCTCAGCAGATAGTTGCGGCGCAGCAGCGTCGCCCAGTCGTCGGTCGTGCCGAAGATCCGCAGCCCCAACAGGTGGGCGTGGCGGGGCGACTGCATCGAGCCGTAATTGGCGATCGTCGCCAGGCCGAGCGATTCGCAGTACTTGGGCAGCAGCAACTCGCGGGCGCGAGTGTGATAGCTGTCCGACAGGGCCCAGATGCGGAAGGGCTTCTCCGTCGCCAGCTTCTCCCGCAGTAGCCGCCCCGCCGGCGAGAGCCCCTGCGGGGTCGGCTCGCGCGGCACGTCCACGAACCGCGCGGGGACGAACAGGTCCGCCGCCAGCAGCGCCGCCACCAGCCAGGCCCGCCGACTCGGCTGCGCCAGCCACGCGCGCAAAACCACAACCGTCAGCACCAGCAGCGCCAGGGGAACCAGAATCGCCGGATTGGTCGGGCGCAGCGCCTGCCACGCCTGGGCCGGGCCGCCCGCCCAGAATTGCAGGCCCGGCACGCCGCCCGGAAACAGCCAGCCCACCAGCAGGGCCCCCACCGCCACAGCCGCCAGCCAGCCCGCCATCACGATCGGCAGGTGCACGCGGGCCAGCCGGGCCGCCGCGCGCCCCAGCGTACCAGTCCCCCCGCCGAGCACCACCGCGTGCACGGCGACCGCCGCCAGCACCGCCAGGCCCATGTCGGCCGCCAGCAGCATGCGGGCCGGGCAGCGAACCACGTTCAGCACCGGGACCATGTGAATCAGGCGATAGGTCGGCAAATAGTACCCCAGCATCCACAGGCCCGCGCCGATCAGCATCCACGTCCACGCCCGCACCAGCGGTCGCAGCGACCCCGCAAGGGCGTCGCCTGTTGCGGAGTCATGTTCCATGTCCCGCGGGTTTGGGGGCAGAGCCTGCTCGACGTTCTCGCGTCGCCCGCGACGCAGGCGCCCGGCAAGCCAGCGCACCCCCACGCGCCGCCAGAAGTCGTCCGGCTGGAGCTTCCACAGCGCCCCCGCCGCCAGCACCAGCGTCACCAACCCCACGTATCCCAGCATCTCGCACAAGTGCCACGGGCCCCACCAAGATTGCCCGAACACGTTCGGCGTGCGACAGCCGTACAGGAACGGAAAGAACGCCAGCGCCCCCGCCGCCGGATAGAAGCTGTTCTCCCCCAGCATCGCGTAGCCGATCTTCTGCCTGGTCGCCTGGGCCATCCACTGCATCGTCGCGTCGATCTGCGGCCAGCAGATCGCCCCCGCCACCGCCAGCGCCCCCCCCGCCACCACCAGCGCCGGCGCCAGCGGCCGGGCCCGCAGCAGCAGGTAGGCCAGCCAGATGATCGACACGTGAATGAACGTCGGCCAATGCCCCGCTGTCAGCGCCATCACCGCAACCGGCACCATCGCCGTAAACGCCAACTCCAGGCCGCCCCCGGTATAGCTGTCTTCGTGGTCTCTACCCTCTTCTTTGTGTTCTCCGTGGCCTTGGTGGTCTTGGTGATGCTTCTTCTCCCTCCGCATCCCCTCGATGCACCACAGCCCCCACGGCAGCATCGCAGCCGTCTGCACGACCGAGAGGTGCACGCGGTGGCCGATCATGAAACCGCTGAACATGAACGCCAGCGTCCCGAGCGTGGCGGCCGCCGCCACCAGCCCCAGCCGCCGCAGATACAACCACGCCCCCAGGCCCGCCAGCGAGAACGCCAGGAACAGGTTCAGGGCGTAGGCCCGATGCGGCTCGAGCACCGCGAACAGCCAGGTCGGCGGGTGCAGCACCGCGGACTGCGGGTCGGCCATCAGCGGCACGCCCGTCGCCTCCAGCGGGTTGTGCAGCGGCCATTCGCCTTTGGCCAGCGACTGGCCCACCAGCACCCGCAACGGGTAGTAGTACACCACGTCGTCTTCGCCCGCCGACAGCGGGTCGGCCCACAGCGTGTACAGCATCCCCGCCGGGGCCGCCAGCAGCATCGCCAGCACGATCGCGCGTCCGCTCTTTGTGCTCATCCCGTCAGTACCCCGCAGCGGCCCAGCGTGCCCAGCACCAGCCGGTCAAACGGCAGATCGCTGCACGCCGACACGTAGGTCAGACCGCAGCCCATGCACGTCCGCTCGCAGGCCGCCTGGAACTCCCCCCATCGCCGCCGGTACGACTCCAGCACCGCCTCGTCGACCGTCAGCGTCATCGTGCCGCCGCCCTCTGCGGCCTCCAGACGCATGCTCCCGCTCAAGGCGGGCTCCGCGTCGGCCGGCGAGTACACCTGAAGCACCACGCAGTCCCCGCCCGCCTGCCTCAGCCGCAGTCCGGCAGCCGCAAGCTGCTGGTGGCACTCCATCAGGTCGCTGATCAGGATCAGCGTGCCCGGGCGCTCGCGCCGGCGACCCAGCAGCGCGCTGCACCGCTCCAGCGCCGTCGGCCCGCCCGGCTGCAGCGCGTCCAGGAAGTCCAGCACGGCGAAGATCTGGTCGCGATTGCGCCCGGTGCGCAGCTCGTCGCCCAACTCCCCCGCGAACGGCTGGACGATCACCCGCTCCAGGCTCGCCATCGCCACGTACGCCAGCGCCGCCGCCACGCGACGGGCGAAGTCGAACTTGGCCATGTCCCCCCCCGCCGCCATCGAGGCCGACACGTCCAGCAGCACCATCACGTCCGCCTCGCTGTGCTCGTGAAACAGCCTCAGCAGCAACCGCTCCATCCGCGCGTAGTAGGGCCAGTCGATGAACCGGATGTCGTCGCCCGCCACGTAATCGCGATGGTCCGCGAACTCCAGCCCGTCGCCCAGCCGGCGCGACCGCCGCAGCCCGGGCGACGGACGGCTGCTCATCCGCTTGGACAACAACCGCAGCCGCTCCAGGCGGGAGAGAAAGGACTCATCAAAGAAGCTGTATCGCCTTCGCTTCAATGGTCAATGGCCAATGATCAGTGTTTTTCGAGCACCGTCTGCTCGCGTTCCAGCAGCGTCGCGCGCAGCTCGTCCGCGTCGTCGGCAGCCATCAGCTCGTCCACGGCCCTGTCGTCGTGCAGCATCAGCGCCAGGCGCGTCAGCACGTGCAGGTGCGTCCGCTCGTCCTTGCAGCAGATCAGGAAGAACAGCCGCGTCAGCGACCCGTCGGAGGCCCCGAACGGGATGCCCGTCGAGGTGCGTCCCACGATCACGAAGCTGGCGGCCAGGTCGTACGGCAGCGGGTGGCGCGGGTGCGGGAAGGCCACGCCCGGGATCAGCGAGGTCGAGCACAGCTCCTCGCGCTTGCGGAGTTCCTCGATCAGGTCGTCGCGCCCGTAGACGAGTTCCGCCTGGTCGGCCAGGTCCACCAGCGCCCGGATGGCCGCGTCGCGCGTGCGGGCCGCCAGCGGCACGGCCACGCCGCCGTGCGGGATCATCGGGCTGACCACCAGCGACGACAGCTCCAGCCCGTGGTGCAGGCTCACGCCGCGGGAGATCTCGGCCAGCCGCTCGGGCTCGAGGTGGTGGATCTGCTCTTCCACCCAGTGGTCGAGTTCGCCCTTGCGGAAGGCGAACCCGCTGCCCACCTTGCGGCAGGGGATCTGCCCCCGGCTGGCCAGCTTGACCACCTCGCGGATGTCCATGTGCAGGTACATCGCCACCTGCTGCTCGTTCAGGATTTCCCTGGGCATCGTCGTGTCCTCGATCGGACCGCTATCGTACCGCCCCCCCGCCGCCGTCACAAGGTCGCACCACCCTGTCCATCAGCCATCCACCCCAGGTCGCTGCTTGCCCTGTCCCTCCGGGCCGTGCTACATTCCCGCCATCCGATCAACATGGGAGCCGCGACGTGGGCAAGGACCGAATTGACGGCGGGAGTGGAGCAAGCCCAGGCAAGCCATCCCCCTTCGGGAGTAACTCTTGAGCCAAACATCCTCTACGTCCGACAATCGGCGCGTTCGCGTCTTCGTCTCGTCCACCTTCCGCGACATGATCGAGGATCGCGACGAGCTGATGTCGCACGCCTGGCCGGAACTGCGCCGCTTTTGCCGGGAACGGCAGGTGGAACTGGTCGAGGTGGACCTGCGATGGGGCATCTCCGAAGAGCAGAGCACCCGCAAGGAAACCCTCAGGCTCTGCCTGGACGAAATCCGCGCCTGCCGCCCGTACTTCATCGCCTTGCTGGGCGAGCGCTACGGCTGGACGCCCGGCGACGACGCCTTCACCGCCGACCTGTGCGAAGAGCAGCCCTGGCTGCGGGACCTGAAAGGCAAGAGCGTCACGGAACTGGAGATCCTCCACGGCGTCTTGAACAACCCCGAGATGGCCGGGCGGGCGTTCTTCTACTTCCGCGACCCCGCGTACGCCCAAGCCCACGGCACGGACTTCCAGGCCGAAGACCGCGACTCCGCGAGCAAACAGACCGCGCTGAAGGCGCTGATCCGAAAGACCTGCGCCGCCAAGGACATCCCGCTCCGCGAGAATTACCCTGACCCGCGCAGGCTCGCGGAGATGGTGCTCGAAGACCTCCGCGCCGCCATCGACGCCCAGTTCCCCGTCAAGGGTATCCCGGACCCGCTGGCCCGCGAGGCCCGCGACCACGAAGCGTTCGCCGAATCCCGCCGCCGCACCTACATCGGCCGGCCCGAGTACTTCGACGCGCTGGACCGTCAGGCAGCCGGCGGGGGCGGCCCGCTCCTGTTGGCAGGTGAGTCCGGCGGCGGGAAGTCGGCGCTGCTGGCCAACTGGATCGACCGGTGGCGTGCTGACCACCCGACAGACTTCATCTTTCAGCACTACATCGGGGGCACGGCGGACAGCGCGGATCATTGGCGTCTGATGGGGCGGCTTGCCGCGGAAATCAAGGGATGGACCGGCGACGAGGATGAACTGCCCCGCACGCACGAGGACATCCTCAAGACCTTCCCGCTGTGGCTGGCCAAGGCCCGCATCTATGCCCAGCGGAAGGGCGTGCGGTGCATCATCATGTTGGACGCCCTGAACCAGTTGGAAGACCACGACCACGCGCGGCTGCTGGGGTGGCTGCCGGAGCATCCGTTCACCGGCCCGCTGCGGTTGATCGCCTCCACGCTGCCGGGGGATGTCCTCAAGGCTGCGCAGCAACGCGGGTGGGCGGAGCTAAGCGTCCAATCGCTCACGCCCGACGAGCGGCGGCGGATGATCGCCGAGTACCTGTCCCGGTATGCAAAGAAGCTCGACCCGCCTCGGGTGGAGCGTCTGGCGGCGGCGGCTGCGGCGGCGAACCCGTTGTACCTGAAGATCCTGCTGGACGAGCTTCGCGTGACGGGAACGCATGAGCGGTTGGATGAGCGTCTGGACGAGTACCTCGTGGCCGCGGACATCCCGACGCTGCTGCGGTTGGTGCTCGAGCGGTACCGGCGCGACTACGAGCGCGACCGCCCGGGTCTGGTGAGCGAGGCGCTCGGCCTGATCTGGGCCGCCCGGCGGGGATTGAGCGAGACCGAACTGCTCTGCCTGCTCAAGCCGGCGGACGAGGCGCAGCTCCCTGCAGCGATCTGGAACCCGCTGCGGGCTGCGCTGGAGGAATCCCTGGTGGACCGGGGCGGGATTCTCAACTTCGCCCACGACTTCCTCCGCGCCGCCGTGGAGGCCGCCTTCGTCGGCGACCAGGACCGCCAGGATGACTTGCGGATCCAACTGGCCGACTTCTTCGAGGCCGAGCCGATCACCGCCCGCACCTGCGACGAGCTGCCGTGGCTTTTGCGGGAGGCAGGGCAGCGCGATCGCCTGCGGAGTTGCCTGCTGGACATCGACCGCTTCCTCCTCGTCCATGAGCGCGATCGAGAGGAGTTGATGCGATACTGGGTGTGGCTGAAAGAGGAGCGGACGATGGGAGAGGCGTATCTGGCCTCCTTCGATTCCTGGTCGGCTGCGCCCCGACGGCAGGACACTCAGGCGGGTCTTGCCGCCGGTAATTTGGGGCACTTCCTGAAGGGCGCCGCCCTGTACGCTTCGGCAGAATCCCTCTACCGTCGGGCGATGGAGATGTGCAGGAAGAGCCTCCCGCCCGATCATCCTGACGTCGCGGTCGTCGTCGGCAACCTGGCGGAATTACTGCGGACGACCAATCGGTTGCAGGAGGCCGAACCGCTCATGCGCCGGGTACTGGAGACAGACGAGAAATGCCGAGGGCCCAGACATCCCAGCGTGGCCAGGGACCTCAACAACCTGGCGGGCTTGCTCCGGGAAACCAACCGGTTGAAGGAGGCTGAAGCGTTCTTCCGCCGAGCGATGGAGATGGAGGAGGAGATCCGCGGCCCGGACCATCCCAACGTATCCAGGGTCCTCAGCAATCTGGCGCAGTTGCTCCAGGCGACCAGCCGGTTCACCGAGGCCGAACCGCTCTACCGCCGGGCGCTGGAGATCAACGAGAAGAGGCACGGGCGAGACCATCCCGCCGTGGCCACAGTCCTGGCAAATCTGGCAGGACTGCTGCGGTCCACGAACCGGTTCGGGGAGGCCGAACCGTTGTTCCGCCGGGCGCTGGAGATCGACGAGAAGAACTATGGGGGCGACCATCCCGAAGTGGCCACCGACCTTACCTGCCTGGCGGAGATGCTCCGGGCGACCAACCGGTGGGCGGAGGCTGAACCGCTCATGCGCCGGGCGCTGGAAATGGACGAGAGGAGCTACGGGTGCGACCACCCGAAGGTGGCCAGGGACATCAACAACCTGACGTTCCTTCTGTGTGACTGCGAACGGTGGGCGGAGGCTGAACCGCTGATGCGCCGGACGCTGGAGATAGACGAAAGGAGCTACGGGGGCGACCATCCCACCGTGGCCAGGGACCTTAACAACCTGGGGCGGTTGTTCCAAGCAACGAATCGCTTGAAGGAGGCCGAATCGTTTTACCGCCGGGCACAGGATACAGTTGAGAAGAGCCTCGGTCCGGACCATGTGGACGTTGCGACGATCCTCAACAACCTGGCGCAGGTGCTCCAGGCAACTGGTCGTCTGGGCGAGGCTGAACCTCTTATGCGCCGAGTGGTCGCAATCTACGAAAAGAGTTTTGGACGCGATCATCCGGACGTTGCGGTTGCCCTCCACAACCTGGCGGGTTTGCTCCATGCCACCAACCGGGCGGCCGACGCCGAACTGATGATGCGAAGGGCGCTGGAGATCAGCGAGGCGAGCCATGGAAAGGACCATCCTCTAGTGGCGGCCTGCCTGGGCTGGCTAGGCTACATGCTCAAGGGCGCCAACCGTCTGACGGAGGCGGAACCACTCATTCGCCGAGTGGTCGAGATATTCACCAAGTCCACTGCCGCCACGGGGAATGAGCATCCCCGATTGCGGCGGGCCCTCGAAGACTACGGCAGGCTCCTGATCGCGATGGGGCGAAGCGAGGACCAGGCCTTCGCGGAAATCAACAAGCTCATGGAGCAGTACGGGATGGGCCTGGATTCGTAGTCCGTAGCCGGGAGCCGGGAGCCAGTGGCGCGCAGCCTGTACCGGGTGCGACGCCCGTCCCAAGGGGTTTGCGTCTGTGATTTTGCTGCCTGCCTGAGGCAGGCAGGCGCCACTACGGACGAACTCCCGGATACTCGGATCCTGGCGACATCACGTCATTTCTCGGGACACGGACTGTCCCCGGCATGATCGGTTTCACTGCGTTTTGCCGACCAGTTCCAACGGTTTGGTCCCGCCGAAGCCGACGTTCTGGCTGATGGAGCATGCGACCTCGTCGCCGGAGAACTTCAGACGCACGGTGACGATGTACGGCGTCTCGTAGAAGCAGAGCTTCGCGGTGAAGGTGGCGTCGTCGCTCCACGCGCCGCAGGCAGCCACGGGCTGCTCGATCACCGTATCGCTGGGGCTGGGCCACGCGCGCGCCCTGCCGATGCGCTGCTTGATCCACTTGCCGCGCCCGCAGGCGATGCGATAGTCCGCCCCGCCGATCGTCGCGATGAGCGTCGCGGCGATGTCCTTGGTGTCGCCGGCGCCGCTGTCCAGCGAGACCGCTTCGATCTTCCGCACGTTGTCGGGCAGGACGTACTTCTTCGCCGGCGCCTTCGCGGGCGATGCAGCCCCTTCCTGCGTGCGGATCGTCAAGCCCTTGAGCGTCTGGCGGAGCTTGTTGCAGGCGGCGTCATCGGGCGGCAGGGGCGAGGGCCTGAAGGCGGGCAAGAGCTTGTCCCATACCAGGTTCAGCACGGCCTGCATGTTCCCCAGGCCGCTGGTGATGGCGATGACGGCGTCCTGGTCCGGCAGGACGACGCAGTACTGGCCGAACGCCCCATCGCCGCGGTAGGCGCCGTGGCGGCATCGCCAGAACTGGTAGCCGTACCCCTGCGACCAGTCGCTGTTGGGGTCGCTGTCGTTGGAGGTCTGGCGGGCGGTGGCGGCCTCTACCCAGGCCTGCGGCAGGAGCTGCTTGCCCTGCCACCGGCCCTTTTGCAGGAAGAGCTGCCCGAAGCAGGCGATGTCTTCCGTGCGGACGCTCAGGCCGAACCCGCCGGCCGAGATGCCCTGCGGGCTGGTCTCCCACGTCGGGTTGTCGATGCCCAGCGGCTTGAACAGGCGCGGCTGGAGGTACTCCAGCACGGTCTGGCCGGTCGCCTTCTGGACGATCGCCGACAGCATGTACGTGCCCGAGGTGTTGTAGAGGAAGTGCGTGCCCGGCTTGAAGGGCACCGGGTGGGCCAGGAACGTTTTGACCCACGGCTCTGCCACGGTCCGCGCGGGCTCGCTCTGGTGCCCGGTCGACATCCGCAGCAGGTCGCTCACCCGCATCGACTTCAGGTTGGCGCTCGGCTGGGCCGGGGCGTCCTGCGGGAAGAACTTCAGCACTTGATCATCCACGCTGAGCTTGCCTTCCGCGACGGCCAGGCCGACGGCCGTGGACGTGAAGCTCTTGCTCAGCGAATACAGCGAGTGCCGCGACTGCGCGTCGTACGGCGCCCACCAGCCCTCGGCCAGGACGTGCCCGTGGCGCAGCAGCATGAAGCTGTGCAGCGAGTCGATGTTCTTGTCGGCTGCCTCAATGAAGGCCTGGACGCCTGCGGAGGAGACGCCCTGCTGTTCCGGGCTGCACCGGGGCAGGTCGCCGCCGGCGCAGATGCCGTTGCTGAAGACTGCCAGAACGATGAGGGGAAGGACTCTCATGGTGACGACCTCGTTAAAGGGTGTTCATTCCTAGTCGTAGCGGTACACGCGGACCTTGAGGATCTTTGGCCGGTTGGGCTCGTAGTGGGGATTGGCGGGATTGACAGGCAGGCGGGCGCGATAGTTGGCCCCGGTTTCATCGCCGTTGAGCCGCATCTGGCACACCCACTTGCCCTGCTCGAAACGCCCCAGCTCCACGCTCAGGATGCCGCAGTTGCGGGGCCCCTTCGCGGTGGGGCTGAAGTTCACGTCAAAGCCGTTGCCCGCGACGATGAACTCCTCCTGGTCGCTCTGGATGATCAGCCCGTACGCGGGCAGCGGGCCTCGCTTGGCGTAACGAATGTTCGCCCGCCAGGAGCCGACCATGATCGGCTTGGACGGCTGCTCCTGGCTGCGATCCTGCTGGTAGATGCCGACCATGCGGTCCGAGCCGTGTGCGGCGGTGATCAGAGGCAGGAGCTGGCCCAGCACGGCGTAGGCGTCGCCCAGCGGGTGGTCCCCCGCCATGCGGTCGATCCCGAACGGGGCAAAGCAGATGGCGTCATGCTCGGCCACCGCCCAGAACGCCCGCGCCGCGGCCTGCTCGTCCGCGCTGGCCTCGGGGATCATCAGCGGGTTGCCTTGCTGCGTGTACTCCTCGCAGATGCCCTTGAAGTCGCTCAGATAGATGTCGGGCGCAAGGAAGTCGATGTCCGTCCCCGCCGCCCGCCAGACGTCCATGACGTGGGCCAGCGGTCCGCCCGAGGGGTAGGTGCCCCACTTGCCGTCGCCCCGCAGCCACGCGTTGGCGTACATGGGCAAGGAGTACTCCGCCTTGCCCGCCCGGGCGACCTGATGGATGTACCTCGCGTAGTGCCAGGCCGAGAAGATCTCGTCGGCCTGCGGACCGGGTCCGAAGACCTCCTGCCACGTGCCGGCTGTCCTGGAGCCGGCCTTCTGCCAGTGGGCCTTGAGTTCAGGGACGAGCGCGTCCTTGCGAGCGGCCAGGTAGCTCGTCAGCTCGGCGGGCACGTCGGCGGCGAACATTCGGTCGCCCAGTTCCGAGAGGTCGCGCAGCTCGGGCTTGATGCCCACCTCGTTCTCCACCTGTACCAGAACGACGGTGTGCTGCTTGCCGTCGACCTGGCGGAGATGGCGCATGAGCGACGCGAAGGCTTTGGCGTCGGCCTGGAGGTTGCTGTCGCTCAGCGGCGTGAGGACGTCCTTGGTGTTGCGATTGGATGAGCCCAGCGCCCTGGGGAACCGCCGGGTGTCGCGCTTGACCCAGGCGGGACAGTAGCTGGAGACGCCGTTCTTCCAGCTGCCGAACCACAGGAGCCCCAGCTTCATCTCGTGCTCGCGGGCCTGTTCGATCAGCATGTCCACGCTGGAGAAGTCGAACTTGCCCTCCTCCGGCTCGACCAGTTCCCACGAGACCGGGGCCAGCACGGCGTTGAGGTTCAGCGCCTGGAGCCGCGGCCAGGCCTTGGCCATGTACTCGGCCCCGGACGCGCTGGAATTATGCAACTCGCCCGCCAGCAGCACCATCGCCTTGCCGTCCACCACCAACTGCGTAGCCGTCCCCTTCTTGCGCAGATGAGGCGTCTGCTGGGCCCAGGCCGCCGGCGGGACGGACACGGCGGCAAGGGCAATGAACGCGATAGCTGTGGATCTCATGGGCTTCACTATAGCGGCAAGAGAGCCGCCTGCCCATCCCGGACCCGGATTCGCGCATGCGGGTATCACGCTGGTGCCGCAATGACGCCATATCCCCCCGCCAAGAGGCCGCAAATGGCCTTGCGCCCGCCCCCGCCCCCTGCATGTCCTTGATTTCCCCATCGCTTGGCGCTACATTCAGATAGAGAGACGTCGGCGCCTGCAGGGCCCTGGAAGGCGATGGCGACGGCCTCGGCAAACTGGGAGATCTGAATGACTACCAAGTCTGGCCCGTACGACTGGATCATCAAACTGGCCCGCGCTACCCTGCTGGTCTTCCTGGCTTTGCTGGCGCTGGGCGTGGTGGCGACGGTGATCGCCACGGTGGTGCTGTCCATCGAACACGGGCCGTTTACGCTCGTTGCCGGATTGCTCACCCTGCTGGGCCTGCTGGTATCCGCCGGCGCAGCCATCGTCTCGTACGGCGCAATCAAGTTGCTGACGGCCACCGAGGACGCCGCCAGCTCGACCGCCCGTCGGCTCAGCCGACTGGAGACCCTGGCCTACGACCAGGCCGAGTCGCTTAAGAAACTGGTGGACATCTCCAGCCTCAGCGACCAGGGCAAGAGCCTGATTTACCGGGACCGGGAGATCGAGGCCGTCCGCGAGGCGTTCCACGCCGACCTGATGCGCCAGGACTACGACAGCGCCGAAAGCCTCATCGAGGGCGTGGAGAAGAAATTCGGCTACGCCGACGAGGCCAGCCGCCTCCGCCAGATGATGACCGACTCGCAGAAGGCCACGCTGGAAGAGAAGATCGATGCCGCCATCGGGCGCATCCAGCAGTACATCGACCGACATGACTGGGAGCGGGCCTCCCGCGAGAGTCATCGCATCATCCGCCTGTTCCCCAAGAACCCCAAGGTCGCCGCCCTGCCCGAACGGATCGAGTCGGCCCGGGCCGACCACAAGCGAAGCCTCCTTCAGGCCTACGCCGAAGCCGTCCGCAAGAACGACGTCGACCGCTCCATCTCCATGCTCCGCGAGCTGGATCTGTATCTGACCCCGCAGGAGGCCGCCGCCCTGGAAGAGTCCGCCCGCGGCGTGTTCAAGGCCCGCCTCCATCAGCTCGGCGTCCAGTTCGCCATCCGCGTGACCGACCAGCAATGGGAAGAGGCCATCGCCGCCGGCGAGGACATCATCCGCGAGTTTCCCAACTCCCGGATGTCTCAGGAAGTGCGGGAGAAGATGGAACTCCTCCGCAGCCGGGCCGAGGCGGCCAACCAGCAGCCCTCCCCCCCGCCGGCCGAGGACGCATAGCCCCCAAGAAGCCAAGGCGAAAGAAGGCGCATCCAAGCCCACGCGTGTCCCGCGTGGGCTTTCTTTCTGCGTGTTGCCGAAAGGCGACACTTGTCTACAACATACACTTTCCCAGTATCTTATGGCCTACCGGTCCATGTCTGCAGGCTGGGACATCCCCGAGGCTCCCGCCTCCGTCAGCCGCACGGGAGGGGTTTGGGGAAAGGCGGCGATGAGGCAGCCACGGAGAGAAGGGATCCAGGCCGACGGGGTAGCCAGGCCTGACACCTGTCACGCTGCAACTGGCTGTCAAGAAGGACACGTGAGCTGATCTCGGCGGAGCCGACGGAAAAATCTGCAAAAAAGGACCGAGGGCTCTTGACGCGATTTGGGCGGCTGGATATACTTCCCGTGAGCATAGGGATTGGCCCTGCGTAGTACAACACGCCTACGTCGGTAGGCTGGTTTCGTCGGTCTTGCCGACAGTACGTTGGGGAATCCGCGATGAGGCGGATTCAAGTTCTCTGTGAGCGGCTTGGCGAGCCGGTAGCACAGCCTCGCTGAAAGCCGGAAACAAAAATAATGGAAACGAGCAACTTTCTTCTTGACGAGGAAGCGAGCGGGAAGTAAAGTTGTGGGTCTCGGCACTTGCGGAGCGATGAGGCACTGCAAGGCCTGGAAGCAGCAAACAAGCTCTTTGACAAGTGAACAGTGTAGCCGTCACGAGGATGTGTACCCGATCGGGCTGGATGTCACGTCTGGTCCGGGCGGGGAAATAAGAACAGACCGCCTCTCTTGCGAGGGTGGTCGGCTCAAAATCCTCGTGACTGACAGCAAAGGATTTTGAGTTTAAGCCCTCGACGAATCTCCTAGCCGGGATTCGTCGGGCCGGCCGGGTCGCCCCCAAATAGACCCGGCCAACCAGAGTTCAAAGCTTCATTGAATTCGAGCCGTCCCCGCTGCTGGGGGCGGATCACCCATAATCAAGTGAAGAGTTTGATCCTGGCTCAGATCGAACGCTGGCGGCGTGGCTAAGACATGCAAGTCGCACGGGAACGTCCCTTCGGGGGCTAGTACAGTGGCGAAAGGGCGAGGAATGCATGGGTAACGTACCTAGAGCACGAGGATAGCCGCGGGAAACTGCGGGTAATACTCGATGAGACCACTCACTGTCACATGGCAGAGCGGTCAAAGGGTGGGGATCCTTCGGGACCTACTGGCTCTGGAGCGGCCAATGTCCTATCAGCTAGTTGGTGAGGTAACGGCTCACCAAGGCTTCGACGGGTACCGGGACTGAGAGGTTGACCCGGCGCATTGGGACTGAGACACTGCCCAGACTCCTACGGGAGGCTGCAGTAACGAATCTTCCGCAATGGGCGAAAGCCTGACGGAGCGACGCCGCGTGTGGGATGAAGATCTTCGGATTGTAAACCACTGTCAGGGATTACCAAGCAATGAGGGCTAACATCCCTCGGAGTTGAGGAGTCCCAGAGGAAGCCACGGCTAACTTCGTGCCAGCAGCCGCGGTAAGACGAAGGTGGCAAGCGTTGTTCGGAATCACTGGGCTTAAAGAGCACGTAGGCGGCTCGTCAAGTGTCTTGTGAAATCCCTCGGCTCAACCGAGGAATTGCTGGGCAAACTGACTGGGCTTGAGGCAGGTAGGGGCGCGTGGAACTCTTGGTGGAGCGGTGGAATGCGTAGATATCAAGAGGAACGCCAGAGGCGAAAGCGATGCGCTGGGCCTGTCCTGACGCTGAGGTGCGAAAGCCAGGGGAGCAAACGGGATTAGATACCCCGGTAGTCCTGGCCCTAAACGATGTCCACTAGGTCGGAGGCACTCTGACGTGTTTCTGGCCGAAATGAAAACGGTAAGTGGACCGCCTGGGGAGTACGGTCGCAAGGCTAAAACTCAAAGGAATTGACGGGGGCTCACACAAGCGGTGGAGCATGTTGCTTAATTCGATGCAACGCGAAGAACCTTATCCTGGGCTTGACATGCTTGGATGCCCATCTGGAAACAGAGTAGGCTGCCCTTCGGGGTGAAACTTGCACAGGTGCTGCATGGCTGTCGTCAGCTCGTGTCGTGAGATGTTGGGTTAAGTCCCGTAACGAGCGAAACCCTTGTCGCTAGTTGCCAGCGCGTTATGGCGGGGACTCTAGCGAGACTGCCGGTGTTAAACCGGAGGAAGGTGGGGATGACGTCAAGTCCTCATGGCCTTTATGCCCAGGGCCGCAAACGTGCTACAATGACCGGTACAAACCGACGCAAAGCCGCGAGGTCGAGCAAATCGGAAAAAGCCGGCCCCAGTTCGGATTGGAGTCTGCAACTCGACTCCATGAAGTTGGAATCGCTAGTAATCGCAGATCAGCTATGCTGCGGTGAATGTGTTCCTGAGCCTTGTACACACCGCCCGTCAAGTCATGGGAGCTGGTAGCACCCGAAGTCGGCACAATACTGTGCTGCCGAAGGTGAGATCGGTGACTGGGACTAAGTCGTAACAAGGTAGCCGTAGGGGAACCTGCGGCTGGATCACCTCCTTTCTAGAGGATTATCTAGATGCCGACGGCAGGGATCTAGGGTCCGGTGTACGGACCTTCAACCCCCTGCCACGCGGAGAGATCCGCACGGCATGGAGAGTCAGCACAGCCTCGTCCCGCAAGGGACAGCCGCACGGCAACGTGCAGCCAACGACGGCCTACACTGTGAACTTATACGGAAAGACCCCTGGGCCCCAGGTCCGGGGGTCTTTCTTTGCGCCCATGGCGCAGCCCCCCGCCCCCGGACGCCGCAGGCCTTCGCCAGGGCTTCCTTCACGGCGGGCGGCGAGACAACCGTGCGCGAGTCGGCAATCTGACGCTCTGGTCTGGCGTTTTCTCCCGAGATGTGGTATGATTTCGGAATTACACCGGCCAGGCTGGAACACGCAAGCCACTCCGCGGTTCAGCCGGCGGACCGGGCGTTGGGACATTCCGCATTGCATAACAGGAGTTCGTTCGTGAAACACAGCCATTGGATGACGGCATTGCTGCTGGCAGCGCTGGCGCTGTCTTTGTCGGCCGCCACGGCGGCACCGGTGATGGGGCGATACGTTCGCGTGACGCTGCCCGGCGACGACCGGACACTGTCGCTGGCCGAGGTACAGGTGTTCAGCCGCGGCGCGAACGTCGCCCTCAAGTGCCCTGCCGTTCAGACCAGCACCGACCACGGCGGGGATCCCGCCCGGGCGGTCGACGGCAAGACCGACGGCGAGTGGAGCCGCGGCACCATCACCCACACCGTCGAAGGCGTCTCCGAGCCCGCCTGGGAGGTGAACCTGGGCGAACTCAAGGCGATCGAGAAGATCGTCCTGTGGAACCGCGACAACTACGAGAACCGCCTGGACCGCGCCGTCGTCCAGGTGCTGGACGACGCCCGCAAGGTCGTCGCCCAGGGCGCGATCGGCAAGGCCGGGGGCGGCGCCATCACCGTGGCCCTGTCGCCGGGCAAGGGCGAGGTGCTGGCCGCCATCAAGCCCGGGGCTGACAAGCCCCGTAACAAGAAGGTGGCCCGGCGCGACCAGAAGAGCGCCGGCAAGCCCGCCGGAGAGGGCGGCTCGTCGTTCGGAACGCCCGCGTCCCTGCGCCTGGCCGTCCAGGACCTGATGGCCACCTTCGGCCCGCGCTACCCCAAGGGCGCCGACTTTCTCAAGCGGTTGGCCGCCCTGGAGCCCAAACTCGCCTCGGGCCAGGGGCAGGACGAGTTCGCCGCCCTCCAGAAGGAAGCCCTGCTGGCCAACCCGCTGATTGACTTCGACAAGATCCTGCTGGTCCGGCGCAGCGGCTCGGGCGGCGGACTGCCCGCCAACTGGCAGGGCAACAGCAGCCTCAAGAAGAACGGCTACGACAACGAGATCGCCATCCTCTCCCCGTTGAACGACGGCGAGGTCAAGACCGTCTACAAGCCGGAAAAGGGCGAGTTCGTCGGCGACGTGGACCTGCACTTCGACGCCGACCGCATGCTCTTCTCCACCATCGGCAAGAACGGCGCGTGGGCCGTCGGCGAGGTCAAGGTCGACGGCACGGGCTACCGCCAGGTCTCGCCGGACGAGCACGCCGACATCGACTACTACGACCCCGTCTATCTGCCCAGCGGCAAGATCATCTGCGACTCCACCAGCGGCTACCAGGGCGTGCCCTGCGTCAGCGGCAGCGACTACGTGGCCAACCTCCACGTGATGGATGCCAACGGCAAGAACATCCGCCGCCTCTGCTTCGAGCAGGACAACGACTGGTGCCCCGTCATGATGGACAACGGACGGGTCCTCTTCCTCCGCTGGGAGTACACCGACTCGGCCCACTACTTCAGCCGGGTGCTGTTCCACATGAACCCCGACGGCACGGACCAGAAGGCCTTCTACGGGTCCAACAGCTATTGGCCCAACTCGCTCTTCTACGCCCGTCCCGTCCCCGGCAGCAACACCAAGTTCGTCGGCATCGTCACCGGGCACCACGGCGTGCGTCGCATGGGCGAACTGGTGCTCTTCGACGCCGGAATGGGCCGCTTCGAGGCGGATGGCGCCGTCCAGCGCATCCCCGGATACGGCAAGAAGGTCGAGGCCATCACCAAGGACACGCTCGTCGACGGCTCCTGGCCGAAGTTCCTCCATCCCTATCCGCTGAGCGAGAAGTACCACCTGGCCTCGATGCTGCCGGCGGGCAACGGGCGATGGGGCATCTACCTGGTCGACGTCTTCGACAACCTGGTGCTGCTGAAGGACGTTGCGGGCTATTCGCTGTACGAGCCCGTACCCGTTCGCAAGACGCCCAAGCCGTTCATCGTGGCCGACAAGGTCGACCCGAAGCTCAAGGATGCCTTCATGTACATGACGGACATCTATGCCGGGCCGGGCCTGAAGGACGTACCCCGCGGCAAGGTCAAGGCCTTGCGGGTTTACAAGTACGAGTACTCGCTGCGCAACGTCGGCGGACACTACGACCTGGGCATGGAAGGACCCTGGGACGCCCACATCATCCTGGGCACGGTGCCGCTGGAGGCCGACGGGTCGGTCATGTTCCGCATTCCCGCCAACACCCCGGTGGCCTTCCAGCCCATCGACGCGGAGGGCAAGGCCCTTCAACTCATGCGGAGCTGGACCGTGGGCATGCCCGGCGAGGTTGTCTCCTGCGTGGGCTGCCACGAGGACCAGAACGTCACCAGCCCCAACTACAACGCCATCGCCGCCAAGAAGCTCCCCCAGGGCATCGCGCCTTGGCGCGGCCCGGCCCGCGGATTCAGCTTCATCCGCGAGGTCCAGCCCGTGCTGGACAAGTACTGTGTCGGCTGCCATGACGGGCAGGAGCGCTCCGGCCGCAAGGATCTGCCCGACTTCGCCGACACCGGCAAGCATGGGCGGTACTACAAGTCGTACATGGCCCTGCACCCCTACGTGCGGCGAAACGGGCCCGAGGGCGACTATCACCTGCTGACCCCGCTGGAGTTCCACGCCGATACCAGCGAGCTGGTTCAGATGCTGTCCAAGGGCCACCACAACGTCAAGCTCGACGCCGAGGCCTGGGACCGCCTGATCACCTGGATCGATCTGAACGTTCCCGCCCTGGGCACCTGGACCGAACGCGGGGCCAAGCCCAACTTCGTCGACCGCCGCAAAGAGCTCGCCCGCCTGTACGCCAACGTCCAGGACGACCCCGAGGTCATCGTCAACCCCTATGAGCGGACCGAGAAGTTCGTCCCGCCGCCGGCCGAGTCCGCCCCGCCGGCGGCGCCGAAGGTCCCCGGCTGGCCCATGACCAAGGAGCAGGCCAAGCAGGCACAAGGCCAGGGCGGGCTGATGACCCTCGACATGGGCAACCAGGTCGCGCTCCGGCTGGCCCGCATCCCGGCTGGGCAGTTCCCCATGGGCTCCAGCAGCGAAACCGCCTGGGAGCGGCCCGTGACGCCCGTCAAGATCGAGAAGCCCTACTGGATCGGTGCCAGCGAGGTCACCCTCAAGCAGTACCGGCAGTTTGACCCGACGCACCAGAACGGCATCTATGACCGCCACTACAAGGACCAGGTCAACCGCGGCTACGTGATGGACGCCGACGAGGACTTCCCCGTCATTCGCGTCACCTGGGACGAGGCGATGGCGTTCTGCAAGTGGCTGTCGGCCAAGACGGGCAAGAAGGTCACGCTGCCCACCGAGGCCCAGTGGGAATGGGCCTGCCGCGCGGGCACCGACACGCCCCTGTCCTTCGGCGACTTCAACACCGACTTCTCCGCGCTGGCCAACCTGGCCGACGTGAAGATGAAGGAGTGCGCCGTCAGCGGCGTGGACCCCAAGCCCATCAAGAACCCCGGCAAGGACGTGGACTTCATCCCCAAGGACATCCGCTTCAACGACGGCGTGCTGCACCTGGCCAAGGTCGCTTCTTACGCCCCCAACGCCTGGGGCCTGCACGACATGCACGGCAACGTAGCCGAGTGGACCCGCTCGGCCTGGATGCCCTATCCCTACAACGACGCCGACGGACGCAACGGCGACAGCCCCGAGAAGCGGGTCATCCGCGGCGGGTCCTGGCGCGACCGCCAGCACCGCTCCACCTCCTCCTATCGCCTGGCCTTCCCCCGCTGGCAGAAGGTCTACAACGTCGGGTTCCGCGTGGTGGTGGAACAGTAGAACAAGCCCCCAGGGAACAACGAAGGACGCAAGGGACAAGCGGACAGCCTGTCCTTTGCGTCCTGTGTTCTATACCCGATGTCGAGGCCGGGGCTCTCCCCGCCTCAGACCGCGCGGGCCGGCTTGCCGGGCGGCCGGGCCTGCCCGGCCGGGACGAACGTGTGTGTCTTCTTCCACTGCCGGGAGAAGGCGGCCGAGTGCCTGGCCACCCACTCCGCCAGCGACCCGTCCCGCAGATCGCGGCGGGCCTTTTCCGATTCGATCCACTTGTGCCGCTCCATCTCCTCGACCTGGAGCGTCATGTAGACGTGAAGGGCGTCCGCCTCGCAGCGGTAGACGATCTTGCGGAGTGCGGGATCATAGCGGCACAGATGCCCGAACCGCTCCAGTTCATCTCGCAACTGCGCCGCCGTCGCGGCGTCGAAGTCCGTTTCCACCGACATCTTTCATCTTCCCAGGCCCTGCGGGTCCGCTGACGCATGAACGGTCCAAGTGGAACGTATCGTTCACACGTTCTTATCGTCCATTTCCATGGGAGGACTTTGACGGCGGCCCGATTTGACCCAACGGGCGCCCCCCCCGGAACGCCGAAGGCCCACGACCGCCAAAGGGTCTCGGGCCTTCGCACGACTATGGGCGACAGGATTCGAACCTGTAACCTTCGGTTCCGTAGACCGATGCTCTATCCAATTGAGCTACGCCCACGCAGACTCGTTAAGATACCGCCCACTCCGCAGTTTTGCAAGCCCTTGTCGAAGGCATTTTCCGCTTCGGATCGTTCTCGTTGCGCGAGGCCGGTCGGGCTGGCTGCCCGGGCGGGGCTTGCAGTCGGCGACGGTTTCTGGTCTCCTGCGTCAGGTTGCCCGGAACCGGCAGCCCCATAGGTTCCCCACGCCCCAGAGGGGCCAATGTCGAGAGGATCGTATGAAAGCATCAGAAGGCAGGCTTGGACGCGTGTTCGTGATTCGCCTCGAAGACGGCGACGTCGTGCCGGAGTGCATCGAGCGGTTTGCCGCCGAGCAGGGGGTGACGGCGGGCGTGGTGTTGCTGATCGGCGGAGTGGGCGGTGGGCAGGTGGTGGTGGGGCCGCGCGACTCACAGGCCAGGCCGCCTGATCCCATGCTCCTGCCCGTGGACGGAGCGCACGAGGTGGCCGCGGTGGGCCTGCTGGTCCCGGGCGAGGACGGCCCGAGCATCCTGCACATTCACGGGGCCCTGGGGCGGTCGGGCCAGACGCTGACGGGCTGCCTGCGTCCGGGCGTGCGGACGTGGCTGGTGGGCGAGGCGGTCCTGTACGAGCTGCTGGACTGCCCGGCCAGACGGCGGCACGACCCCAAGAGCGGGTTTGCCCTGCTCGAGCCCGCGGGATAGGGCGCCGCAAACAACCCTCCCTGGCGACATCGGGGATTTCCCGCAGGAGCTTTCCGCTTTCCGCCCCGGTCCGTATAATAGATTCCGGTCCGGCGGGTGGATCGCCCGCGCGGCAGGATGGCACGTCCATCAGGAGACTGTTGCATGAGACGGCCTGCGTTCACATTGGTCGAGTTGCTGGTGGTGATCTCGATCATTGCCATCCTGCTGATGATCATGGCCCCCACTTCGCGCATGCTCCTGATGCGGACCGAGATGGACATCTGCCAGTCCAACCTCTACCACCTGGGCACGGCCAACGCGCAGTACTGGGCGGATTGGCACACACGGTTCATGCCGTTTCGGGACTGGGTGGACGGGAACTACAACGATCTCAGTCTTTTGACCAACCCGGATCGCAGCCTTGTCTACTCGTATGTCAATAATGCTCAGTTCTTTCTTTGTCCGACCTTCAAGACCGTCTGCGCATCCAATGCCGTCCGCAGCTACGTCATGCAGCACAGCTTCTGCAATACGCACAAGTACTGGACCTCGGCCACGACTTGGGAAATACGTACGGACGGCTGGCCCGGCGGCAGCCCCTGGGGAAACGGATACTCCCTCGACAAGCTGAGTGATGTGATTGACCCCGCCCGGCTGATGCTGCTCTCGGAAGAGGCGACATGGAAGGTGCAAGCCAATGGGGTCTGGTACAGCCAATTCACCGTCAACGACGCTCACATGTGCTGCTCGGACTGGCCCAACCGCGACACCATCGCCCAGTTTCACTACCCAGGTCCCGGCCCTATCGATCAGCAGATCGAAGGCAAGGGAAACGTCGTGTTCGTCGACGGGCACGTCTCGCCGGTGGTCACCACCCAGACGCCTTACGTGGTCTGCCAGAAGTGGTACAACGACCCGGTGAAGGCGGCCGACTCGGGGCTGTAGCCCGTCAGGGACCTACACCTCCGGTTTGACGTGCTGACGGTGCCAGATGTAGGGGTCCGTTCCGCAGTGGGGGCAGACCTCGCGCTGCCGGCTGCCGGGCTGCGGGATGATCCCCTTGCTGAAATTGCTGATGTAGGGCTTGCCGCACTTGGGGCACCGCGTGGGCGGGTAGGCCGACGAGTGGGCGCCGCACCGGGGGCAATCCATCGCGGCCGGCCTGGCGGTCGTGATCGCCTCGTAGACCTCGGAGGGGATCTGGCTTTGGCGCAGCGAGAATACGGCCTGGCATTTCTCGCACAGGAACTCGTACGACGGCTCGACCGCCTCGGGCGCCCTGGGAGGCGAGACCACCCGGGTCACGCTGAAGACGCCGGCGCCCACACAGACGACGGCGACGGCGCCGATCACCCCCACCAGTACGTTTCGGTTTCCCATAAGCTCCATGCGGGACCTTCGCTATCGCTTCCAGTATGCCATCCGGGCGAGGCGGATGTCTACCGGTTTTGCTCGAAACCCTTGCACGACCCGGTGCCGGCGCCTATGCTTACTGCGTACGACAGATCAATGCCCGGACGACCCGGGCCGCAGGGCCGGGAGACGCTGTCATGTCCCGAAACGCCTTCTCGCTGATCGAGTTGCTGGTAGTGATCGCCATCATCGGCATCCTGCTGGCGGTGATGGCCCCGACGGTGGGCAAGATGCACGAGCGGGTGAACGCCGACGTCTGCGCAAGCAACCTGCACCAGTTGAACCTGGCCCACCTGGCCTTCGCGGGGGAGCACCAGGGCAACTTCGCAACCCCCGGAGGATGGGTGCGATCCACGGGCAACTGGCCCCACGACTGGCATGACGTAGCCGGGCAACTGGTCACCCGGGGCGACCTGTTCCCCTACGCCCACCGGGCGAGCATCTATCTTTGCCCCACGTTTCTCCAGGTATACAGGCCGCCCGGCTGCGGCTGCTCCAACATCACGCCGATATTCTCCTACGCCATGAACTACAATCTCGGCTCGCCCGAGACCACCAGCGGCTGGTGCCAGCAGGGCCTGACCAAGGTCATTCACGTCAGCGAGCCGTCCAACATGCTCCTGATGACCGAGGAGAATTCCTGGCTGATCTCCGGGCGCAGCAGCTATCCGATCAACAACGGGCTGTTCGTGCCCCCCGCGCGGGACATCATGGGCACCTACCATTTCCCCCCGTCGGGTCAGGTCAACGAGGGCGGGGCCAACACCATGTTCGTGGACGGGCACGTGGCCATCCACCACTGGTGGGAGGGCCCCCAGCTCTGCCGCCAGTAATCACGCCTTCCCATCATTGGCCGTTTGCCCGTTTGCCTGTATCATGGCATCATCCGGGCCCGCCGCCCGGACGGAGAAACGCATGGGCCTGCGCGGGTTTACGCTGATCGAACTGCTTGTGGTCATCGCCATCATCGGCATCCTGCTGGCGATGATGGCCCCGACGGTGGGCAAGATGCACGAGCGGGTGAACCTCGACGTCTGCGCGGGCAACCTCCGGCAGTTGGGCAACGCCCACCTTACCTTCGCCGCCGACAACGGCGGACGGTTCTGCAACCGCAGCCGGTGGGTGCTGTCCACCAGCGAATGGCCGCACGACTGGCACGACGTGGCCCGCCAACTGGTGGTCCGCGGGGACCTCTTTCCTTATGTCCGCAGGCCCGAGTGCTATCTCTGCCCGACCTTCCTTCGGGTGTACAAGCCCCCGGCCTGCGGATGCGCCGACACCGTCCCGATCTTCTCCTACGCCATGAACTACAACATCAGCACCGCCGCCCGCGAGGACGGCTGGAAGGAACAGGGCCTGGAGAAGGTCTCGCAGGTGAGCGAGCCGGGCAACATGCTTCTGCTGACCGAGGAAAACACCTGGCTGATTTCCGGGCGGGCCAGTTGCGGGATCAACAACGGCCTGTTCGTCCCGCCCAGCGACGCCATGGGCAGCTACCACCTCCCGCCCTCCGGGCAGACCAACCTGGGCCTGGCCCACGTGTTGTTCGTGGACGGGCACGTCCAACTGCACCACTGGAGCGAGGGCCGAACTCTCTGCCGCCAGTAGTGCCCTATGGCCGCCTGTTGCGGTAGTACTCCACCGGGTGCGTGCCGCAGGCCGGGCAGGTCTGACTGACCTTGACCCCTTCGGGCACGTCGCCCGTGAAGCACTCGGGGCTGAAGAAGTGCGCCCCGCAGTTGGGGCAGCGGATATCCGGATGGCAGGTCTTCTTCTTGCCGCACTTGGGACAGTCCAGGCCGTCCTGCGGTTCCTGGCGCATCCGGGCGGCCAGGTAGCCCTCGGGCAACTGGGAGACGTGCAGTTCCATCGCAGCCCCGCAGGCGATGCACTGGAAGTGCATCTTGTTGCGCGTGGCCAGGTGGTCCGGGCTCATCGGCGGGCTCAGGCTGCTCACGATCGACCAGACACCCCAGCCCAAGCCGACCGCGGCGGCCAGTCCGGCAAGCAGATATTGAAGTGATTTGGGCATCGCGTCTCCATCGAAAGGGCGCGGCTACCTTACCGGCGCCGGCCCCCAAAGTCCAGGGGCAGGCGGGCGGTTTGCCGCATTTCGCCCGTGTGGGTCCTTGCGCAAGACCGGGCGTTTTTTTCGTTGCATTGCTCTGACGGCGGAGTTTATGATTCCCGCTCGATGGGCTGGCGATCGGCCGGGAAGCGGTTTCTCGGTCATCGCTGGTGGATCGGCTGGCTGCCGATCCTGTTTGCATCGCAGATACGAAGCAGCACGGTTGACGTGATCCACATCGGTATCCCTCAACGTACGCTCGGTCAGTATCGCTCGCGGCAGATCCAGGCTGAATGAAAGGATGTCTCTGCAATGGCGAATGGCAAGGTCAAGTGGTTCAACAACACCAAGGGTTTCGGTTTCATCACCGCCGATGACGGTACCGACGCCTTCGTGCATCACGGCGATATCATCGGCGACGGATTCAAGACCCTCGATGAGGGCGACACGGTGGAGTTCGAGATGACCAGCGGTCCCAAGGGCCCCAAGGCCCTGAACGTCCGCAAGGTCTGATCGCACCGCAAACAGACGCACGCGCCGCTCCCCCGGCGGGGGCGGCGCTGTTCTTGCGCGTCGGGCGCCGGCCCCGAGGTCGCGGCCGGCCGCCTCAGGAGCCGCCCGGCGTCTCGGGCAGCTTCAGGCCCAGCCGCTCCATCACCATCTGGAGGTCCGCCCACACCTTGCCGCGGATGTCCGTGGTATACGACCGCAGCACGTACGACGGGTGGAAGGTCGGCATGACGGAGATGCCCGCCAGGCCCGGCGCCAGGTCAGGCAGGCGCTGCCAGTGTCCCCGCAGCTTCGTGATGCCCACCCGCGTGTTGAGAAGCCCCTGCGTGGCCGGGTTGCCCAGCGTCACGATCACCTTCGGCTGAAGGATCTGCAACTGGCGCATCAGGAACCCCCAGCACGCCTGCACCTCGTCGGGCAGCGGCGTGCGGTTGCCGGGGGGGCGGCATTTGACCATGTTGCAGATGTACACGTCGTTGCGGCCGAGCCCCATTGCCGCAATCATCTTGGTCAGCAGTTGCCCGGCCCGGCCCACAAAAGGCCGCCCGGTATGGTCCTCGTCCTCGCCCGGCCCCTCGCCCACGAACGCCAGCTCCGCGTCGACGTTGCCCTCGCCGAAGACCACGTGGTTGCGCCCCTTGTGCAGGACGCACTGCTTGCAGTGGGCAGCCTCGTCTCGGAAGATCGCCTCCAGCGCAGCCGCCTTGTCGTGGCTGGACAGGCCCGCGTACGGCGAGGCCCCCTCGCCCGGGGCCTGCTCCGCCTGGGCGGGCGCCGCAGCCGGCCTGGCCGCCGGAACCGGCAGGGGGTTCCGCTCGGCCGGGATGAACGTCCCGCCGAACAGCTCATCGATCGCGATTAACTGCCTGGCCGCCTTCTCCAGTTGTTCCAGCTCGTCGGTCATACGCGGATTCTAGCAACTTCCCCCGCAATGTATAGGCCCTGCGGGACCTGCGCCGCCTACACCAGCCGTTCGGTCATCCGCCGGTGCTCGTCCTTGAGGAAGCGCTGCGTCCGCGGACAGGCGATGTGCGACCAGGGAAGGACTTCGTCCAGGCCGATCGCCCGCTGGGCGTACCAGGCCATGTCCAACCCCGCCTGGGCGAACGCGCCCTGCCACAACTCGAAGTGGAAGTGCTCGTCCCACGCGTCCAGGCGGGCGCCCGCCCGCCAGGCCGCCAGGATCGCCTCGCCCACCCGCCGGTCGCCTCGACACAGGGCCGACTCCAGCACGCTCCGCTCGATCCGGTGAAACTTGAAGCTCACCGGCGACTTCCACGACAGCTCCCGGAGGCGCCGCCGCACCGCGAAGAAGTACTCCGCGTCGCGCATCGCGCACCACTGCATCGGCGTGTGCGGCTTGGGAACCATCCACGACAGGCTGGCCGAGATCGACCCCCGCTGGCCGTCCACCTCGCGCCGGGCGTCGCTGAGGCGCCGGCAGAGGTGGAAGATCTCGTCGATGTCCTGCTCGCTCTCGCCCGGCAGGCCGGCCATGAAATACACCTTCACGCTCCGCCAGCCCGAGCGGTAGGCGGCCTTCACCGCGTCGATCATGTCCGACTCGCGGATGTCCTTGCGGATCGCCTCGCGCAGGCGCTCGCTGCCGGCCTCGGCGGCGATCGTCAACCCGCCCTTCCGCACCGCGCTGGTCAGGCGGGGCAACTGCTGAAGCTGGCTGCCCACCCGCAGCGACGGCAACGACACCGACACGCGCCGCTGAGCGAACTCGGCGTTCAGGCGGTCGATCAGCTCGTCCAGCCGCGGGTAATCGCTCGACGACAGGCTCAGCAGCGAGACCTCGTCGAAGCCGGTGGCCGCCAGGGCCTCGCGGGCGATGCGGACAATCTCGTCCACGCTGCGCATCCGCACCGGCAGGCGGGCATGTCCGGCCTGGCAGAATCGGCAGGCGTTGGGGCAGCCTCGCATGATCTCGATCACGACGCGCTCGTGGACCGCCTCGGCCAGCGGCACGAGCGGGCGGACGATCGCGGGAGAGTCGGACAGGCACTGGAGATGCACGTGGGGCACGACGGCGGGCACACCTTCGGCCAGCACGTCCATGCCCGCCAGCGTGCCGTCGGCGTTGTACCGCGGCTGGTAGAACCGCGGCACGTACGCCCCCGCCACCTCGCGGGCGGCCGCCAGCAGGATCTCGTCGCGCGCGGCCCCCTGCTTCTTCATCCGCCGGACCAGCTCGATCAGCGGCGGAAGGCTCGCCTCGCCGTCGCCGGGCAGGAAGATGTCGATGAAGTCAGCCAGGATCTCCGGGCTGTCGGCCACCGCGTCGCCGCCCAGGACGATCGGATCGTCCTGGCCCCGGTCAGCCGACTTCAGCCCCACGCCCGCCAGGTCCAGCATCGTCAACACGTTGGTGACGCACATCTCGTAGGTGAGGCTGAAGCCCAGCAGGTCGAAGTCGCGGGCTGCGAGGCGGCTCTCCCAGCCGAACAGCGGGATGGACTGCTCGCGCATGACCTGCTCGGCGTCGCGCTGCGGGCAGTACGTGCGGTCGCATGCGCAGCCGTCAATGTCGTTGAGGAGCTGGTAGAGCACCTGGCTGCCCAGGTGGCTGATGCCGATGCCGTAAGTGTCCGGAAAGGCCAGCAGCACCGACACGTCCGCCGCCGCGGGGTCCTTGCGCCGGGCGTTGATCTCGCACCCGACGTACTGGCCCGGCTGGCGGACCCGCGGAAGGAGCCGCTCGCTGATGATGTCGCCAATATAGTCCATGAAGTCACTTACTATACGGGCACAGCCGGCGCAAGGAAATACGCTGTGACCGGTGCAGTGCTCCGCGGGAGCGATATCCAGGGGGCGGCCTGAAGGTCGAGCCGGAGCGACGCGGACGCCAGAGATCGCCTGTTCGCCCGCAGTTTTGGCGGACGCTACTTGACCGGGCGGGCGTACACCTCGACCTCCACGTAGTGGTTGAGGTCGTTGCTGGTGTTGCCGTTGCTCCAGAGTCGCACGTACCGTCCGCGGGCGACGGGGCGCGGGACGACCAGTTCGCCCTCGTGGTTGTCCACGTAGGGGGTGTCGTACCCGATGCCCAGACGCAGGCTGTTGTCGCGGTCGTTGTTGAAGATCGTGCGGACGTTGGCGGTGAAGGCGGCGTCATCGGCCGTCTGGATGACCACGTCGTGATAGACGCGGGCGGTCAGGAAGTAGTGCCAGACGACCACGGCGAAGATCTCGTGATCGGCCAGCAGATCGATCCGCACCCACTGCCTGCCCGGGGCCAGTTCGACGTGGGCGTTGGAGCCCTCCTTTCGCCCGTCGGTGATCATCTTCAGTTCGCCCAGCACGGGCGTGGTGTCGCTGGCCGTCACCGGCTTGCCGCGGGCGACGTTGAACACGTCGGCGGGCACCATCGGCATGGTCCGCTCGCCCACTCGCGGCGGGCGGATGGCCCGAAGGTGGCGGATGTCCTCGGGCGTGCCGATGAACTGCGCTCGCGGCAGTTCCAGGGCCAGCGGCGTGTGGCCCACCGGGGCGGACGAATGCCCCGGACGGTCGTCGTCCTGCGTGCCTTCGTGCACCGGCGCTTTCTGCTCCAGGCCGGGCGTGGGCAGGTAAGTCGCTTTTCTCATGCCCGTCTGGGGCGGAAGATCAGGCCCGACCACTCGCGGCGAGGGCGGGGGCAGGAACAGGCTGTACACGAGCAGCCCGCCCAGCGAGGCCACGATCATCACGCCGGCCGCCATCGCCAGGTACGTCCGCCAGGCGCCCGTCGCACGCGAGGGCATCCGCAGCGTCCGTCGCCCGGGGGGCTGGGCCGCCCGCGCCAAGGCCGCCTGCTGCGCCTCGCTCAGGACGGGGCCCGGCTCGGCCTCCAGCTCCGCAGTCAACGTCGCCGCCATCAGGCGAATTTGTTCCAGCTCGCGTTGCAGGGCGGGCTCGGCCCGGGCCTCCCGCTCAAACCGCTCGCGCTCGGGGCCGTCCAACTCGCCCAGGGCGTAAGCCGTCAGGCGCGGGTCGTCGTAGTCCTCGTGCCCCCTCGGGATGTCGTCTTCGATCGTCATGGCTGCACTCTCAGTCCCCGTTCGGCTGTGCCGTCGTGGGTCATCTGTTGACGCAGCTTCTTCAGCGCGGTGTGGAGCAGGAAGCCGACGTTGGTCACCGAAAGCCCGGTAATGCCGGCGATCTCCTTGTAGCTGAAGTGGTGCTGGAACTTCAGCCGCACCACCTCCTGCTGGTTCTCGCTGAGGCTCTTGAGGGCTTCCAGGGCGAGTTGCACGCTCTCGTCGCGCTCGGCCTGGGCGTCGGGCCCGTCGCCCACGTCGGCCGTCACGGCCAACTGCACCTCGCTGAGCGGATTCATGCGCCGCTCCTTCCTGCGAACGTCCAGGGCAAGGTTTCGGGCGACGGTGTACAGCCACTGTCCCAGGGCCGGCCCGGCCGGGGGGTGGTCACTCGCCCACAGCCGCAGGAACGTTTCCTGCACCACGTCGGCAGAGCGGTCCACATCGGCGAGGATCCGGGCGACGTAGCGGACCAGCGGGCCCTGGTACCGTTCCAGGGCTGACTGAACTACGCTGGATCGCGCGTCGCCAGCAGGGCTTTCCGGATCGCCACCCATATCCTGTTCCTTCCACTGCTTGCCGCGTCCACCCACTTAGACGCCGCAAGCGATAGTTTATTAGAAATCTGGCGGATTGTTGTTCGTTATTTGTTGCGGGTATCATACCCCCGCGGGCCGGGGCTCGCGAAAGGAGTGCCTATGTCCACGCGTCGGATCCTCCCCTTCGTCCTGGTTGTGCCAGCCATCCTGACCCTTCCGGGTCTGACCGCCTGCTGCCTGGCCCAGGCGCAGACCAAACCGTGGCAGGTGGCCATTTCGCCCAACAACTCGCTGGACTTCGGCATCGTGTGCCGCGGGCAGGCCCGATTGGGCATCGCCCTGGCCGGCTGGGGGCCCAAGTGGTCGTACAAAGGCCTCTCAGCCAAGGACAAAGCCGTCGACGGCGTGCTGACCTGCAAGGTCCCGTTCGTGGTGGACCAGGCCGGCGGGCAGGTCATCGACGTGACCTTCCAGGCCCGCCAGAGCGGGCCGCGACAGGTCATCCTGCGCTACGATCTGACCGCCCGGCGTGACGTGCCGCTGACCATGCTCATCGCCAGCGTCAACCTCTCCAAGTCCGCGGGAACGATCACCATGGAGCACGAAGGCGGAGAGACCAGCAAGCTCAAGCTCCCTCTGGGACGTGGCCAGAACCCGCCGGCCAAGCGGGCCCTGCTGGACCTGGACGGCTCCGGCCGGGTGGAGATGGCCTTCGAACCCGCCTTGGGCATGGCCTACGACCGCGACCTGCGGATCCAGCTCGCCGCCGACAAGTTCCCCGCCGGCCAGAAGACCGCGACCATCACCATGACTTTTCCCGACGACGTCGAGTTCCTGGCCAGCCAGGCCGACGTGGATCGCCTGGCCCAGCCGCTGGCGGACAAGAGCTGGTTCGCCTTTGAGCCCGCCAGCGACCTGGGCCCCAGCGTGATCGGCATGGAGGACTGGCTGGAGAAGCCCGCGGGCAAGCGGGGGGCGGTCAAGATGGTCGGCGACCACTTCGAGCTGGGCGACGGCACGCGCGTGAAGTTCTGGGGCACCAACCTCTCCTACGGGCGCGAGTGCGCCCCGCCCAAGAAGGACGCCGACCACACCGCCGCACGCTTCGCCAAGTACGGCGTCAACGCCGTGCGGCTGCACAAGTTCTCCTACCCGAAGAATCACAGCGGCATCGGCGAGGTCGACGACTGCACGAAGATGACCCCCGACGGGTTGGAGCGGCTGGACTACTTCTCCGCCCAGCTCAAGCAGCGGGGGATCTACTTCGGCTGGTCGCACACGTTCGGCTTCTACGTTTGCCCGGGCAACCGCAGCCGCCTGGTCGCTTACGACGAGATCGCCCGCGCCCTCAAGGGCAACACCTACTCGTTCATCCACTTCGCCCCGGACGTGCAGGACCTGATGATCGAGATGGTGGTCAACCTGCTCAAGCACCGCAACCCGCACACGGGCCTGACGTATGCGGAGGAACCGGCCCTGTCGTTCATCGAACTCCAGAACGAGGACGACATCTTCTTCTACACGTCGGCCAAGACCTTCGAGGCCTGCCCGACCTACAAGAAGCTCTTCATCCAGCGCTTCAGCGACTGGCTGAAGCAGAAGTACGGCACGCAGGACAAGCTGTCCGCCGCCTGGACGGGCGCCCTCAAGGCCAGTGAGACGCTGGCCTCGCGGAACATCGGCTTGCAGACCAACCCGTGGTTCTTCGGACAGGACCACCTGCCCGGACAGAAGGGCGGCAGCCGCCAGCGCCTGCTGGACACCGCCGAGTTCCTCCACCACGTGCAGAACGAGTTCTACGGGAAGTTCGTCAAGGCTATCCGCGAGGCGGGCTACAAGGGTCCGCTCTGCGGCTCGCCCTGGCAGGCCCCGGCGATGCTGCCCCACTACTACAACCTGTACAGCGACTACCTGGTGGGGTTCATCGACCGCCACAACTACTTCGGCGGCCGATCGGGCCAGGCCCAGGTGAGCCACCCCGGCGGGGGCTACTTCTCCAGCGGCCTTCAGCAGGTCGCCGACCGCCCGTTCTCGCTCTCGGAGTGGATCACCGTCTACCCGTCGCTGCACAGCGCGGATGGCCCGGCGATCGTGGCCGCCTACGGGTTGGGGCTCCAGGGCTGGGACGCCTCGTACGAGTTTCAGTCGCACGCGATGGATCGCTCGTTCGCCGACCGCGCCGGGTGGGTGCCCTGGGGCGTGTGGGACGCCGACACGCCCACGCAGATGGGGCAGTATCCCGCCCTGTCGCGGATGGTGCTCGGCGGCGACGTCAAGGAGGCCCCGGTCATCTCGCGGCGCCGGGTCGCCCCGGCCGACTTCAAGACCGGCACGTTCAACTTCTCCGACCGCATCGCCCAGGACGGCGACGTCAAGTCGTTCGGCGGGGCTGTGCCCGGCGAAGCCCTGGCCGCCGGACGGGTCGTGGTAGAGTTCGTGGACAAGCCCCAGCCGGTGGTCCTGCCGGACATGAGCGCCTATCGCAAGGGCTCGGCCATCATCTCGGCGACGGGGCAACTGACCTGGGAGACCGCCGACGGCGGGCACATCGTCGTGGACACAGCCGCGACCAAGGGCGTATCGGGTTTCGCCGGCGGAAGGACGGTGAAGGTGGGGCAGGTCACCCTCGCTCCGGCCAGCCCGTATGCGTCCATCTTTCTGACCTCGCTGGAGCGGGCTCAGGGCAACACGCCCCGCCCGGGCCTGGACCGCTGCCGGTCGGCCCTGCTGACGGCGGTCGCCCGCTCGTGCAACAGCGGCTTCACCACCTACGCGATCGACGGGCGGATCATCGAAAACGGCAAGGGCCCGATCCTGCTCGAGCCGGTCAAGGCCGCCCTCCAGATCCAGGGCCGGACCGTTAAGGCCGTCAACATTCTCGACCACGACGGCCGGCGGACCAACCGAACGCTCCAGGCGACCGGCGGACGGATCGAGATCGACACGGGCCGCGACAAGACGCTGTACTACGAGATCGTGTTTGAGTGATCCCGGCGGGGATTGGCGACCCACGGCCCGGAACCGAAGAAGACGAAGCAGCTTTGACGTCCCGACTCCCGCGCTCACCCGAGAGAAAGGATCCTTATGGGCGCCTCAGAATCTCGCAATGACCTCCCGGCCGGAAGGCGTGAGTTCCTCTCTCGGCGGAGGTTCCTGCAATCATCAGCGTTAGGAATCTCCGGCACGGTCGCAGCGGCTGCCGCAACCTCGAGACAGGCCTCCGCCCAGGACGCCCCCGCGGAGGTAACGCAGAAGGAGACGTACAACCTCGTCCGTCGCGTTCCGATCGAAAGCGGGTACGAAGTTGTCGTGTGCGGCGGCGGTCCGGCCGGCGCGGCGGCCGCCGTCTGTGCCGCCCGGCTGGGCGCCAAGGTCCTGCTCGTTGAGGCCACGGGGTGCCTGGGCGGAATGGGCACCTCGGGACTGGTCACCGCATTCGACCCGATGGCCGACGGGAAGAGGATGCTCGTGGGCGGGTTCATGCGGGAAGTCGTCGAGACGATGCACACCCGCGGGTTCCTCAGGCCGGACATCAACCCCGACACATGGCGAAAGAACTACCACCAGTGGACGCCGTTCCAGGTGGAAGGCTACAAGCTCGTGCTCGACGAATTCGTCCGCAAGGCCGGCGTCGAGGTCCGCTTCTTCACCCGGGTCATCGACGCCGACGCCGATCCGCAACAGGGCAGAGTGTCCGGCGTGGTGCTGCAGAACATTGAAGGGTACCGGTTCATCCGGGCCAACACGTTCATCGACGCGACCGGCGACGCGGTGCTGGCCGACGTGTGCGGTGCGGCCTGCCGCGAGGCGGGTCGCGACACGCCCGCCCCCATGGCCGCCACGTTGTGTTCGCTTCACGCCGGTATCGACTGGTCCCGGATGGGCAACCAATCGGCGGCCTTGAATAAGGCGCTGGCCGACGGCCATTTCACGCAGAGCGACAAGCATTTGCCCGGCATGAGTCGAGTCAACCAGAGCGTGGGGTATCTCAACGGCGGCCATCTGTTTCGGATGAACGCCCTGACGTGCAAGGACCTCAGCCAGGGCGTGATGCTGGGCCGCCGCATCGTCCAGGAGTACGTCGCGTTCTATCGCAAGTACGTTACCGGCTGCGAGAATCTGCAACTCGTGACGACCGGTTCCCTGATCGGAGTTCGCGAATCAAGACGAATCGTGGGGGAGTACGAACTGAACATCAAGGACTACCTCGCCCGACGGCAGTTTCCCGATCAGATTGCCGTATTCAACAAGGCGGTCGACATTCATCCTTACGACTGCACGGAAGAGGCGTACCAGCAGTACTACAAGGAATACAGCAAGATAGGCAGGCTGGGCCGGGGCGAGTGTTTCGGCATTCCCTACGGCATCCTCGTGCCCAAGGGCTGGAAGAACCTCTGGGTGGCCGGCCGATGCAATTCCAGCGACGTGAAGGTGCACGGATCGATCCGTGTTCAGCCGGCCGCCTCGATGATGGGACAGGCCGCGGGCACTGCCGCCGTGCAGTCGGTCCGAACCGGCCAGCCGGCGAACGATCTGGATACCGAGCAGTTGGTGCGGACGCTTCGCGATGGCGGGGCGTACCTGCCGCAAGAACAGACCGCCAAGAAGATGACCCGTGCGTAGAGCCGGACCCTCAACGCTTCGCCCGCTGGGGGGGGGAGCGGGGTGTCTTGCTGGCGACGGTCGGGCCTGTTGACCCGTTCCAGCCAGTCCTGCGCTCCCTGCCCCCACCGCAAAGCGACACCCCGCCTGCCGGACCGGCAAGTCGACAATCGGAAATCTCTTCGTCTTGACAGGCTGCCAATCCTTTCCTTACCATGCACGGGCCAAACCTGCCTAGCCGGCAGGCGGGCCTTCCTGTCGACAGGCAGGCTGTACTCCTTCGCGAAGGGCTGACTATGCGAGTTGATTCGACTGGCCGTTTCTGCACCCTGGCCATGGTGGCTGCCCTGTTGGTCTCTCCGGCGGTGTCGTGGTCCCAGGCGACCACTGCCCCCAGCAGTACCAAGTCGCCCTGGGAAGCGATCGCCACGTCCCAGGACGCGGGCGAGATCATCGCCGCCCGCGAGCGGCTGATCAAGGACTACCAGTTCGCCGCCAGCGAGAGCCGCGGCTTCGCCTACGCCGAGGATGCCGCCAAGAAATGCCAGCCCGCGCTGGCGGCGGACGATCCGCTGGCCGCCGTCCGCCAGGTGAACGCGGCCATGGCCATTGCCAAAATGCCCCAGGTCTCCATCCAGCCCGCACTGGACGCGATGGTTGCCCACTCCAACCCGGCTGTGCGATACCTGGGCTGGCGGGCGTACCACAACATCCGCATGCTCCTGCTGGCTGGCGGGCAGCGCTTCGCCCAGCAGATGCTGACCTCGGTGGAGACCGCCCTGGCCAAAGAGGACTCTCCCGTGGTCCTGACGGCGCTGCTGGAGATGGCAGTCTACCCGGCCACTCCGCCTTCGACGGTCTCGCAGCAGGCCCTCAGCGAAGCCCAGAACCGCACCTTCGCCGCCCTGTCCAAGAACTGGAGCATCTGCGGGCAACTGGCGATGGACGGGACGGTCGACGCCACCACCGCCGCCGGCAAAGCGGTCGAAGCAGCCGCCAACCTCTGCGACCTGACCGGGCGCAAAGAGGCGGACAAGAAGGCGGCCGCTCAGGTCATCGTCGGACTGATGTGGTGTGCGACGAAGGCGTGGGTGGATTCCGCCGATGAGCAGTACGCGGACGAGGCCCACCAGGGCCTGCTGCGAGAGGCGGAGGCCCGCCTCAACGCCCTCAGCGGGCTCAACAAACGGTTCATCCAGAAGCCCATCGACGACAAGGACAAGGAGTTGAAGGCGGCGCTGCGGCGCGGGGCGCTGGAGTGGCTGGACGCACTGAAGGAGCCGCTGGGCGTGAGCGAGCCGAAGATCGAGCCGCGCGGACAGGAGCCCAAGGAGCCCGGCGCGCCGGTCGCCAAGCCCGCGACCAAGCCCGCGACGCCCAAGACGGGCATCACGACACCCCCCAATACCGCGGCGAAGGCCCCGCCTGCAGCTAAGAAGGCCCCGACGCCCGCGCCGGCCAAGAAGGTCCCCACGCCGGCGCCAGCGAAGAAGACCACCAAGAAGTAGCGGACTGACCGTCCTTGCGGGACGTACCGAGTCGCGGGCCCGACGGTCCGCACGCCCCTGGCGGGACAAGGAGCACAGCGACCAGACTCATGAAGGTCTTTTACCTGCTAGCCGTTGTCGTGGTCATCGCCTTGGCCCTGTCTCCGTTCCTCGGGCTGTTGCCCGAGCCCAAACCCGTTGTCCAGGGCGAGGAGATCGCCGCCTACGACACCCTGCCCGCCGAGGTCAAGTCCATCGACCCCGTCACCGCGGGCGACACCACCTCTGCCGCCATCCAGGGCGCCATCTACGAGTCGCTCTACACCTACCACTACCTGGTCCGCCCGGTCATGCTCGCTCCCCAGTTGGCCGACGGCTGGCCCACCGAGTCCCAGGACCGCCTCACCTATACCTTCAAGATCCGCCCGGACATCTTCTATCAGCCCAACGAGTGCTTCGGGCTCTATCCCGGGGGGAAGCCCCGCAGCCGGACCGTGAAGGCCGAGGACTTCGTCCTGGCCTTCAAGCGGGTGTGCGACTTTCACGTGGACACGCAGTTGGCCCTGGCGTTCATCGAGGACAAGATCGTCGGGGTGGCCGAGTACCGCGCCCAGACCCGCAAGTACGCCGCGGGCGACTTCAGCCGCTACGACCTGCCCCTGGAGGGCGTCAAGGCGATCGACGAGCACACCCTCCAGATCAAGCTGACCTCGCCCTGGCCGCAACTGCTTTACGTGCTGGCGGTCAACTGTTACTCTCCTGTCCCCCGGGAGTTGATCGACTACCACTTCTCCACCCGCCCGGCGGGCGAGGGCAAGCGAGAGCCCATCCCCATCCGCGAGCGCCCGACCGAGATCCACGTGGTGGAGCACGCCGTCGGCACGGGGCCCTACTGCCTGGAGAAGTTCGACGGCAACAACCTGATCATCCTGAGACGCAACCCCCAGTTCCGCAAGGAGACCTACCCGGAACCGCCGGACCCCAAGACCCTCACCGCCAGCCAGAAGCAGTCGGTCGAGCGGGACAAGGCGGCCGGCCTGTACGACGACGCGGGCAAGATCATCCCCTTCATCGACGTCCACCACCTCAAAGTGACCAAGGAAATGAACCCGATGTGGAGCATGTTCATGGCCAAGCAGGTGGACCGGGCGGCCATCCCGCAGGAGATCTACAGCCAGGTCGTCACGCCCCACAAGGACCTGGCCGAGCGGTGGATCGAACGGGGCATCCGCCTCCAGAAGTACTCGTACCCGGCCCTGTACTGGCTGGCCTTCAACATGGACGACCGGGTGCTGGGCAAGAGCAAGTCGCTCCGCCAGGCGTTGAACCTCTGCTTCAACGTGGAACGGTACGTCGAGGTGCTCTACAACGGGCGGGGGATGCGGGCGGTCAACTACGTGCCCAGCGACTTTGAGGCCTACAGCGAGGCCGGGCCCAGCCCGTACGCCCGCTACGACGTCCAGGCAGCCAAGGAGAAGGCCGAGCAGGCCAGGAAGGAACTGGTGGCGGCCGGGGTCATCCAGCCGGGCGAGGACATCCCCGAGCTGACGGTGGACTTCGGCGGGCGCGACGAGGACCATCGCCGCATGGGCGACTTCGCCCAGCAGCAGTTCAAGCAGATCGGCATCCGCCTCAAGATCGAGTTGAACGACTGGCCCAGCCTCCAGCAGAAGGTAAACAAGAAGCAGGTGCAGATGTACTCCATGGGCTGGCACGCCGATTACCCCGACCCGGAGAATTTCCTCCAGCTGTACTACACGCCCAACATCAAGCGGGGCACCAACAACACCAACTACTCCAACGCCGAGTTCGACAAGCTCTACGAGCAGATCGCGGTCATGCTGCCTTCGCCTGAGCGGACCGCCCTGTACGTGAAGATGATCCGGATGCTCAACGAGGACTGCCCCGTGCTGCTGCTGACCGAGCCGGTCGGCTACGTCCTGAGCCATCCCTGGATGAAGAACTACAAGCCCCACCCCATCGGTTACGGCATGGGCAGGTACCACCGCATCGACGCCGAGATGCGCCGCCGAATGGGAGGCCGGAACAAATGATTCACTATATCCTCCGGCGCCTGGTCTGGTCGGTGCTGACCGTGTTCGGCGTGATGCTGCTGACGTTCTTCCTCTTCCGAAGCGTCGGGGGCGACATCGCGTCCGCCTGGAAGGGGGCCAAGGCCCCCGCCCACCAGAAGGCCGAGTGGAACCACAAGTACGGCTACGACCGCCCGCTGTACATCAACGTCCACAGCCGCCTGGTCCTGCTCGACCATGCGGGCGGGAACTTCCCCTTGCACGTCGAGGAAAGCAGGGGCAGCAACGCCATCGACGCCCTCCTGCTGATCAGCCCCACCCTGGACGAGGTCGGCGAGATGGAACTCGAGGGCCAGGCCAGGGACAAGAGCCACAGCGACGTGCAAGCCCTGGTGGGGAGATACGTCTGGCGCCTGGACCGACAGACGCCCGTGGTGGCGCCCGCGGGCCAGCCCAGCCTGACCGATGGCGAAGGGCTCCTCCTCAAACCCCGCAAGAAGCCTGTCCCCACGACCGGGCCGGCTACCCAGCCCGCCCCCCCCCCGCCGGTCATCCTGACTTTCTGGCTGTCGGACGGCACGTCGCTGGACGTCAATCTCTCCGGCGCGGCGACCACGGGCGAGTTGATCGACCTGATCAACAACCACGGCGACAATCGCGGACGTCTGCGGGCGGGCATCTCCGAATACCGCTGGACGTACTTCTTCCGTTCGCAGTTCTTCCACCACCTGGTGACCTCAGCCACCTTCAGCTCGGTCAGCCTCAAGAACGGGCAGAAGCTCACCGAGATCATCGGCACGCACATGGGCTACAGCCTGGCGATCATGGTGCCCGCAATGGCCATCGGGTGGTTCCTCGACCTGGTCATCGCCAGTTTCGTGGCCTATTACCGCGGCAGCCTGGTCGACCGGGTCGGCGTGTTCCTGGCCGTGCTGGGCATGTGCATCCCGGTGCTGGCGTTCATGATGTACGGACAGGCGCTGATGTACCGGGTCTATCCCGAGTGCGCCTACGGCGTGGACCACCGGGTCAACGTGTATCTGCCGGTGGCCATTCTCGTGGTCGCGGGCATGGGGGCCGGCGTGCGGTTCTACCGCACCATCATCCTGGACGAGACCAACCGCGAGTACGTCCGGACGGCCAAGGCCAAGGGCCTGCCCTCCATAACATCCTCTTCAAGCACGTGCTCAAGAACTGCATGTTGCCCATCCTGACCAGCCTGGTGATGTCCATCCCGTTCCTGATCATGGGCAACCTGATCCTGGAGCAATATTTCGGCGTGCCCGGGCTGGGCGACCTGCTGCTCCAGAGCTTCACTGAGCGAAACGAGCCCATCCTCAACGGGCTGGTCTTCCTGCTCTCGGTCATGTACACCGCCAGCGTCCTGATCACGGATGTCTGCTACGGGATCTTCGACCCGAGGATTCGGCTGCGATGAACCAACCCATCGGAAAGATCGGCGCCAACGCCAACGGGTATGTCGTTCAGAACGACCCGCCCGAGCAGATGGTCGGCGCTGGGCGAAGCCTCTGGGGCGACGCATGGCGGAGGCTGTGGCGAGACCGTTCCGCGAAGATCTGCCTGGCCGTCATTCTCCTCTACGCCCTCATGGGACTGTCCACCGCCGCCTACGACCTGCTGGCCGAGAACGTCAAGGCGCTCAACTGGCCTACGTTTCAGGAGATGGTCGACTTCGACCACCGCGACCAGTCGCCCGGAATGTACTGGTCGAACATCTGGAAGGATCCCTCCCGGCTGATCGCCGACTGGCGTCAGATGCTCGGTACCGACTGGTCCGGACGGCCCATCCTGCTCAAGACCATCTGGGGGGCCAAGGTCTCGATGACCGTCGGGCTGATGGCCAACATCATCGCCATCCCTCTCGGGCTGTTCCTGGGCGCCGTGGCCGGCTATTACGGGCGGTGGGTGGACAACATCGTGGTCTGGCTGTACTCCACGCTGGCCAGCATCCCCAGCATCCTGCTGCTGATCTCTCTCAAGTACGCCTTCCGCGCGCCCATCATGGGCCTCGACCTCAGCGGCATTCACGGCGTATACCTCGCCCTGGGCGTGATCAGTTGGATCTCCACCTGCCGCTACATCCGGGCCGAGACGCTCAAGCTCCGCGAGCTGGACTACGTGATGGCCGCCCGCGCCACCGGGCGGTCCAGCCTGTCCATCATCCGCTGCCACATCCTGCCCAACGTCTTCCACATCGCCATCATCAACTTCTCGCTGGGCTTCATCGGCGCGGTGTCGGCCGAGGTGATCCTCAGCTACCTGGGCCTGGGCGTGGCCGTGGGCACCCCGAGTTGGGGGCAGATGATCAACTCCGCCCGCATGGACCTGTTCGCCGGGCGGTGGTGGGAGCTGACCAGCGCGGTGACGGCGATCTTCTTCCTCGTGCTGGCATTGAACATTTTCGGCGATCGCCTGCGCGACGCCCTGGACCCGAAACTCAAGAACGTATGACGCACAACCCGACCATCCTCCGCCCCCAGGTGGACAAGAACGTCACCGGCAGCGACACCCTCCTGCGGGTGCGAGACCTGCGGACGAACTTCGCGACCGAGGACGGCCTGGTCAAGGCCGTCGACGGCGTGAACTTCCGCATCGCCAAGCGTCAGACCTTCGCCCTGGTCGGCGAGAGCGGATGCGGCAAGAGCGTGACGGCCTTCTCCATCCTCCGCCTCCTGCCCCCCACCGCCCGCGTGTCGGCCACCGCGATCGAGCTGCAGGGACGAAACCTCCTGGAACTGACCGACAAGCAGATGCGCCAGGTCCGCGGGGGCAAGATCAGCATGATCTTCCAGGAGCCCATGAGTTCGCTCAACCCGGTGTACACGTGCGGCAACCAGATCGTCGAGGCGATCCAGCTCCACCGGGACATGTCGGCCTCGCAGGCCCGCGATCTGGCCATCCAGATGCTCCGCCACGTGGGGATCCCCGCGCCCGAGCAGCGGTTCGACGAGTACCCCCACCAGCTCTCGGGCGGGATGCGCCAGCGGGTGATGATCGCCATGGCCCTGTCGTGCGACCCGGCCCTGCTGATCGCCGACGAGCCCACCACCGCCCTGGACGTGACCATCCAAGCCCAGATTCTCCAGTTGCTCAAGGACATCCAGCAGACCAGCGATCTGTCGATCCTGCTGATCACGCATGATCTGGCCGTGGTGGCCGAGACAGCCGACGTGGTGGCGGTGATGTACGCCTCGAAGATCGTGGAACTGGCGGGCGTGAAGGAGTTGTTCGCCAACCCCCTGCACCCCTACACGCATGGGCTGTTCCGCTCGCTGCCCCGCCTGGGCCAGAAGCTCGAAAGACTCGAAACGATCCCGGGCAACGTGCCCAACCCCCTGCATTTCCCGCAAGGGTGCAAGTTCCACCCGCGGTGCGACCGGACTCGGGCCGCCGCCGCCGGCGCGCCGCTCGGGGAGACCGTTGCCCTGGCCAACGGCGAGCGGGTGATGCGCCGCTGCGCGTTCGAGGAGCCCCCCCTGCGCGAGCTGGAACACTGCCACTGGGCCTCGTGCTGGGAGATCCCCGACTTCGAGAATGCCCGAAGAACGGATCCGAGCTTGTAGCAAAGAAGAGTAATGCCAAACGAAGACCACAGTCCGATCCTGGAAGTCAGCGGCCTGAAGACGTGGTTCCCGATCCATCGGGGCCCGTTTGGGCGGGTCAAGGGCCACGTCCGGGCGGTGGACGACGTGGACCTGCTCGTCCGGCGCGGGCGGACGCTGGCGCTGGTGGGCGAAAGCGGCTCGGGCAAGACCACCGTCGGACGCACGATCCTGAGGCTGATCCCCGCCACCGCCGGGCAGGTCACGTTCGAGGGCCAGGACGTCTTCCGAATCGGGCGAGGGAAACTCAAGCGGATGCGGCGGCAGATGCAGATCATCTTCCAGGATCCGGTCAGCTCGCTCAACCCGCGGATGACGGTGGGCGACATCATCGCCGAACCGCTGGTGGTCCACCGGATCGTCCCGCGCCGCCTGCGACAGGAACGGGTGGAGTCTCTGCTGCACCGGGTGGGGCTGTCCCCGGCCTACATCAACCGCTACCCGCACGAGTTCAGCGGCGGGCAGCGTCAGCGCATCGGCATCGCCCGGGCCCTGGCCAGCGAGCCCAAATTCATCATCTGCGACGAGCCCGTCTCTGCCCTGGACGTCTCGATCCAGGCCCAGATCCTCAACCTGCTCAAGGACCTCCAGCGCGACCTGGGCCTGAGCTATCTGTTCATCGCGCACAACCTGGCCGTGGTGGAGCACTTCGCCGACGAGGTGGCCGTCATGTACCTCGGGCGGATCGTCGAGCGAGCGCCGGTGGACAAGCTGTACTCCACCCCGCTGCACCCGTACACGCAGTCGCTGCTGGCCTCGGTGCCCCGGCCCGATCCGGTCAACCGCCACGACAGCGCCCGCCTGCCCGGCGAGGTGCCCTCGCCCGTGAACCCGCCCGGCGGCTGTCCGTTCCACCCGCGGTGCCCGCTGACGCGAAAGCTCGCCCAGGAACTGCCCCCCAACCAGACCCTGCCGATCGCCTCCGAGGGGGAGAACGTCCTGGTCGTCCGCCGCTGCACCGAGGAAATCCCGCGCCTGGCTGCCGCGCCCACGGACGATGAACACCTCCATGCCTGCCTCATGCGCCAGGTCGGCGGGGCTGACCTCGAGCGAGAAGAATCCCCCCCGCTCGACCACGGCCTCGACGAGGGTCGGTGGGTGTAGGAACCGGTCATCGCTGCCCGGTGGCCAGAGCAGTCGGCAGACCCTGGAATGCATGCACGGCCCAGCCCACGGAGTTGCCCCCAAGGGGAGGCCTTCGGTGCGGTTTCTTTCGGCTCTCAAACCTTAGATGGCCGGGTTCAGGTTTCAAAACCCGGGTCCCGATTCCGCAATCAGTAGGGTCCCCGGATGTGCGGGGCCACCTGCTGGTCGTGGACGCGACGGAGTTGCTCGTGCATGTCCGCCGGCAGGGGCGGCAGGTCGCTGCACGCGGCGTTGCCTTTGGCCTGTTCCACTCGCGTCGCTCCGGGGATCACCACCGTCACTTCCGGGTGGTCCAGGATCCACCGCATGGCCATCTGGGCCATCGTGATGCCCGCGGGCGTCAGCGGGCGGATCGTCTCGACCAGTTCCAGGCCCTTCTCGAAAGGCAGGCCCGCGAAGGTCTCGCCCACGTTGAAGGCCTGCCCGTCGCGGTTGTAGGTGCGGTGGTCGTCGCGAGCGAACGCGGTGTCGGCCTTGAACTTGCCGGCCAGCAGGCCGCTGGCCAGCGGCAGGCGGACGATCAGGGCCACCCCGCGGGCGCGGGCCTGCTCGAAGAGCGTCCAGATGGGCTTCTGGCGAAAGATGTTGAAGATGATCTGGAGCGAGGCCAAGCCCTCTTGCTCCAGGCACAGGAGGGCTTCGTCCATCGACTCGACGCTGGCGCCGAAGCGGCGGATCTTGCCTTCGTCCCGTAGCGTCCGCAGATGATCGAACACCGCCCCTTCGCGCATGACCTTCGTGGGGACGCAGTGAAGCTGCGTCAGGTCCAGCACGTCCACGCCCAGTCGGCCCAGCGACGCCTCGGTGTGCCCCCGCATGGTGGCCAGCGTGAAATTGGCCGGCCAGCCAGGCTTGGGGAACCGCCCGAGCTTGGTCGCCACGAAGGGCTTTTCGCTTCGAGAGGCCAGCACCCGCCCGAGGATGGTCTCGCTGCGCCCCAGCCCGTAGACGTCGGCGGTGTCGAAGAACGTCACGCCGGCGTCCAGGGACGCGTGAACGATGGCCTCGGCGTCGCGATCACTCACCTGGCCCCATTCGCCGCCGATCTGCCAGCAACCCAGGCCGACCTCGGAGACCTTCACGTTGTCGAATGTTCGATAGTTCATGGCTCACTCGATGGTTGAGGACCAGGGGACAGGCACCGTTTTTCGCGGGGCTCGTTCGCCCAACCGTTGGCCGCTTGACCATACCGTTGTCTTGTCAATGTCCCATGCGCCAGCGGGCGAAAAACGGAGCCAGTCCCCATCAGCGCACCTTCGCCAGCGCCGCCTTGGCTTGATCGTACAGTCTGAACCGTTTCTCGTCACGTTGGAACTTGGCGTCGTGGACGATTCGCCGGCTGTCGGATCGCCCGTTGTCCTGCGCCTTGTGCAGCAGCTCGTGATACATGATGAAGTCGACCGCACAGCCCGGCACGCGGGGGGCATCCAGGGCGGAGCTGACCATGACGGTGTCGTGGGCGCGGTCGTAATGACCCAGCTTCCGCCGGGTCGGGACGCCGCTCCAGGTCAGGCGGGGTCGGGCCAGCCGGCCGGCGAAGTACTCCGCGTTCACCCTCTCAAAGCTGGCTGCCAGGTCGTGGTGCAGCCCTCGGCTGCACTCGACGACGCCCCCGCCAGCCTCCAGGCCGGCCTGGACGTTTCGATAGTCATTGCGCTGGACGATGCGTTCGAGGTACGCGCTCATTCCGCGCCCGCTGGTGAACATCCGCCCGGCCAACTCGTGCCAGTCGTCGGCGGTCAGGCAGATCAGGGGAGTGGCCAGGTCGGCCTCCAGGCACGCACAACCGAAACGGACGCGGTAGATGCCGCTCATGGGGACGAATCGGATGTTCGCCGGGCCCGGGAAGGTCTTGCCGGCCCGCCCGGCAGCCTGGCCCAGGGCGTCGCGGGCCGGCGCCAGGGCGGAGACGTACCGCTCGAAGTTCTCCGCCTGGGCGAAGTACGCCAGCCAGCCCCGCAGGGCCCGTGCCTTGGGCTTGATCTGGTGAGGCTGGAGGTTCACGCACTGCCGCTCGACGCGCAAGGCTGTCTCCCGCAGCGACTGGAGGAGTTCCCCCCGCCCGGACGGGGCTACCGAGCCCAGCCGGGCGGTCAGGTTCTTGACCGTCCGCTCCAGGCCGGAGAAGAAGACGCTTCCCGGCGGAGGCCCCGAGGCGTGTTCCTGGAGGTCCACGTTGACGGCATCCCAGTCCAGCCCAGCCAGGAACAGGTACGCCCGTCGCGTGGGGGCGGGCATGTTCCGAGCGGTCATCCCCTCGCGGGCCAGCTGTTCGGCGATGTCGGCCCGGGTCCGCTCCACCAGCTCTCGCAGTTCCTTCAGCCCGCCGGGCGCAATCGGGTGCGACAGCTCGCGGCGTACCCGGTCAGCCAGCTTCACCAAGCCTGTAACGAAAAATCGCCTCATCAACAGTCTTCGGCAAGCTATGGAAGCCGCGGGATCGGAACGATGGGGCCCACAGCTCCCATGAGTCTTTTCAATGGTTAATCGTCAATGCGCGACGGTCGGTTTCTACATCTTCCACCAGTCCTGGTCGATCTCGGGGAAGATGACGTCGTGAAGCGTGGCGTCGTCGACCTCGTGGCGCTCGATCTCATTGAGCCGCCCGAGGTAGCTGGAGTCGCGGGCGAGCTTCTCGCACAGGTCGATCAGCGTCTCGAAACGGGCCACGTGAAGCATGAACCGCTTGATGCCGTAGTCCACCGCCTGCCCGCGGGTGATGACGAAGGGCCAGTCGCTGGCCTGGAGCAGCAGCAGTTCCCGCCCGGCCCGATGGAGCAGTTCGGCAACCTGCGGATCCTTCTGCCAGGGCAGCGTCAGCGTCATCTTGCCGAAGATGGTCTCGCAGCGGTACTCGATGTCCCACATCCAGTTGACCTTGTCGTTGGCCCAGACACGGTGGTCGCCCTTGTCGCCCCAGGAGCCCTCGGGCAGCGAGACGGTCTTGTCCGGCGGGTGGTCGTCCAGGTAGCCCTGGGTGGTCTGCAGGTCCACGTCCGGGTCGGCGTTGAGGGTCAGCATCACGTCGCGGAGGAACTGCGGGCCTTCAAACCACCAGTGCCCGAACAGCTCGGCGTCGAAGCTGGCCATCACCGCCCCGTGGCGACCGGTCTTGTGGTGGTAGTCCCACAGCCGCTGTTTGACGAACCGGCAGAAGTGCTGCGCGTGCTCGAACAGCCTGGGCTTGACGTCGTCGGGATAGTACAGGTCCTTGGCGCCCAGGTCGCTCTTGGCGCTGGTGATCTTCCAATAACGCAGGCCACGCCGTTCGCCGTGCTTCTTGTGGAACTCCAGGTACGCCCCGTCGGCGGGGTAGCCGATCGACCCGGACCACACCTGCTCGCAGACGGCCCCGTCGCGCCCGAAGGCGGCGACCTTGCCCGGGCCCAGGCCGCTGCTGTCGACCAGGAAGGGTTCGTTCACGGAGTACCATCCCCGCCCGGGGTACTTCCTGGCTTCTTCCCAGCCGACGCGGCGCCACTCGCCCTCCTTGACCCACTCGCTGCGACTGTCGCGGATGAGATGCTGTTCGAGGAAGAAGTGCGTAATGCCCTCGTCGCCGACCAGATGCTCAATGCCGATGCGATTAGCCTTGCCACCCCACCCGATGGGCGGGTTCCATGGCCCGCCCGGGCGGTACGCGCACTCGGGCAGCCACATGCCTGTGGGCTTGAAACCCAGGATCCGCTGCGAGCTGGCCATCCCCGCCCGCACCTGTGCCCGAATGCACGAATCCTCGTACAGCAGCGGCAGGTAGCCGTGGGTGGCGGCCGAGGTGAGGATCTCGATCCATCCCCGCTGAGCCCGTTCGGCGTAGGCCTTGGGAATGTCGCGGTTGATCTCGGCGAACTGCTTGCTCAGGCCTTCGAAGAAGGCGATCCATCGTTCCGCCAGGTAGACCATGTGCAGGTTGCCCCATTTCTGGAACTCCGCATGGTCGCTGCGGGCCCGCTCGATGCGATCGGCCAGGTAACGCTCGAAGCCCTTCTTGAAATCCTCGTGGCTGAGCTGCTCCAGCAGGACCGGCGTCAGCCCGATCGTCACGCGGGGCTCGGCGTTGAGGTAGTTGCACTCGTCCAGGATGGCCAGGATGGGCAGGTACGTCTCGGCGGCCGCCTCGTACAGCCAATCCTCCCCGTGAGGCCAGACGCCATGCCGCAGCACGTAGGGCAGATGCCCGTGCAGGACCAGACAGAGACTCCCGATCGCCATCAGCGCGCTCCTTCCCAGAGAACAGGATTATACGGGCAACCACTCTGGATTCCGACTATCCAAGCCGAAAACGGGATCAAACACAACCAGGAATCGGTCGGCGCAAAAAAACGACCTGCCGTTATGGGCAGGTCGCTTCTTGTCTTCTCAGGCGGCCTTCCGATGCATCCTGCTGCACGGGCTGCACTTCCGCTCATGGTGCATCAGGCCGTATTCGTCCTGGTGCACGACGGTCGTTCGCACGTCCGCACAATACATGCACCGGTCTTCCGCCTGATACTGTTCTTGTATCCAGTTATGGGATGCAAGAACTCTCTGCTGTTTTATGCCGCCTTGCCGGTACGTTGGTGCGCTGTATTCGCCCCATAAACGGCGCATCAGGCTTCAAGGCACTGGTTCGGCCGCATGAACCTCTCGAACCCTGTCGGGTTGAGGCCCTTCTTTACTTGTCAAATTCCCGCCTTTTCCGGCGTCCTCCCGGCTTTCCATACACCTCACTATATTCCTCCCACCTGCGGCGAATCAAATCGCCCCTGGGATTCCCCGTTCTTCTTGCCGGGGGCTTTTTGCAGCCTGTCGTCCGGCGGTCCGCAAATTCGCAATCCTATTGCCGCCAAGCCCGCCTTGGCGCATAGTAGCCGGTCTATGAGGACCAAAGGACAGGTCGAAGTCGACATCAGCGAGGCATTCGTCCGGTTCGAGAAGGAGTACATGGGCCGCGGACCGGAAGAGACCCGCACATATGTCTTTGACGACATGGTGCTGGTCCGCCTGCGGGGCGTGCTGACGCCGGCCGAGAAGAACCTGGCCAAGATCGATCCCAGCGCCCACGGACGGTCGCTGATCAAGCAGGTCCGCATCGAGTTGCTGGAGAAGGCCCGCCCCCTGCTGGAGGAGATCATCCAGGACGTTACCGGCCAAGCCGTCCGCAGCCTCCACACCGACATCAGCACCGCCACCGGCGAGCGGGTCGTCCTGTTCACCCTGGACGGCCGGCCGGACATGGGAGAACCGGGGACTCGAGACCAGGGATGAGGACCGGACGGCCCGCGTTCCTGCGTGATTCGCTCTCGTTTTGACTTGACAAGAATGCGGGCAGTCGGCATACTCTGGAGCCAACATACGCAGAGCAGGCAGATGGACAGGGGGTCGCGAAGGCGACCTGCTGGGAAATAGGCCGGCGGACGGCGCGAGGTGAGCGCCCTGCCGGTTTTTTGTTGCCCGCTCCGCCAGGACGCCGAAGCGATAAGATGACGACCGGACACCAGGAATTCTGCCGCCGCATCGCCGACGCGGTCAGCCGCTTCGAGCAACAGTGGATGGCCGTCCAGGCGGAGTCCGTCCTGGTCGACCTGCACGACCGCCATCTGCTGGTGACGCTGTGCGGCGCGTGCCCGACCGCCGAACAAGACTACGCCCGCGAAGATCGCTCGCGAAAGCTCCTGGAACAGGTGTACACTGAATCGTTTGACGCCGTCCGCAAGCAACTGGAGCAGGCCGTCGCGGAGATCCTCCGCCTGCCGGTGGAGAGCGCCTGTCTGCACCTTCAGCCGCCGGGCGACGTGGTGATCGTCTTCCGGCTGGGGCAGCGATAGGAACACCCGATCACCAAGATCACAAAGAAGAGAAACAGAAGACACGAAGAAAGGTAGAATCATGACCAAGACGTCCAATGCCGCGAGCGTACTCCAGCAGGCCATGTCGGCCGACAACTACCGCAAGCTGACCGAGTTGAACAATCCCGCCCTGTGCGACTTCGTCGCCGACGCGGTCACGCTCTGCCAGCCGGCCGACGTGTTCGTCTGCAGCGACTCGAGCGAGGACGTCGCCCACGTCCGCTCGCAGGCGGCAGCCACCGGAGAAGAGGCCCCGCTGGCCATCCAGGGACACACGGTGCACTTCGACGGCATGCAGGACCAGGGGCGCGACCGCGAGGTCACCAAGTACCTGGTGCCCAAGGGCGAGACGCTCAGCTCGGCCCTCAACCAGATCGACCGGGAAGAGGGCCTGGCCGAGGTCCGCGGCCTGATGGCGGGCGCCATGAAGGGGCGAACGCTCATCGTCCGCCTGCTGTCGCTCGGGCCGGCCGGCTCGCCGTTCAGCGTCCTCTGCGCCCAGTGCACCGATAGCTGGTACGTGGCCCACAGCGAGGACCTGCTCTACCGCCGGGCCTACGAGGCCTTCCGGAGTCTGGGCGACAAAGCCAGGTTCTTCAGCTTCCTGCACTCCTCCGGCAAGGTCGACCAGAACATGGTCAGCGCCGAGCCGGACAAGAAGCGCATCTACATGGACCACACCCGCGAGACGATCTACAGCGTCAACACGCAGTACGCGGGCAACACCGTGGGGCTCAAGAAGCTGGCCCTTCGCCTGACCATCCGCAAGGCCGACCGGGAGGGCTGGCTGGCGGAGCACATGTTCCTGATGGGCGTGCATGGGCCCGGCGGGCGCAAAACCTACTTCGCCGGAGCGTTCCCCAGCGCGTGCGGCAAGACCTCCACGGCCATGTTGCCGGGCGAGACCATCATGGGCGACGACATCGCCTACTTCCGCGAGATCGACGGGCAGTTCCGCGCCGTCAACGCCGAGGCGGGCATCTTCGGCATTATCGGCGACGTCAACCCCGCCGGCGACCCGGCCATCTTCAGCGTCCTGAGCAACCCCGGCGAGGTCATCTTCTCCAACGTCCTGATCAAGGACAAGAAGCCCTACTGGCCGGGCATGGGCCAGGAACTGCCCGAGGAGGGCGTCAACTACTCCGGGCCCTGGCAGAAGGGCAAGAAGGACGACCAGGGCAAGCCCATCCCGCCGGCCCACAAGAACGCCCGCTA
>Ga0116149_1000337_pt1 | contig 61674 bp, 51 predicted proteins | sample AD_UKC057_MetaG_FD_89787 | JGI IMG/M metagenome (GOLD analysis project Ga0116149, IMG submission 89787) | Active sludge microbial communities of municipal wastewater-treating anaerobic digesters from USA - AD_UKC057_MetaG | ecosystem: Engineered > Bioreactor > Anaerobic > Digestate | place: USA...
ACCACATACAGACGGGCAGCCGCTCCTATGGTTTTGGACAAGAGAAAAAAGGCGGCTCCGGTTTTATAAGAATACTTGCCGAAGCGCTCTTTCAGATAGACATAAATACTGGGAGAATTTAGGCGATAATAAACCGGCAGCAAAACATTGGCAATCAAAATATAGCCAACGAAAAAGCCCATCACGGTCTGCATGTACAAAAAGCTGTTGTCGCGTACCATGCCCGGAACCGAAACAAAAGTCACTCCCGAAAGCGAAGCCCCTATCATACCTATGGCCACTACCGGCCAGGGCGACTTGCGTTCTCCCAGAAAAAAGGCATTGTTGTTTTGGTCGGATCCTTTGGATAAGACGGATATCAGCAAGAGCAATCCAAAATAAGCCAATAACAGTCCCAGTACAAGAAATTCATTCATAAACTTTTGAACAGGCTGCAAAAATACGGGATTATTTTTAAAATTGGGGATTTGAACGTACTTTTGCCCCCTCAGTGTTCGATTTATAATGGATCAAATCTACCCTTCCGTTTTATTGGAGGAAGCCGTGCAGGCTTTTTCCGGCTTGCCCGGTATAGGCAGGAAAACCGCCTTGCGTCTGGTGTTGCATCTTTTGCGTCAAAACAAAGAGGATGTGGAGCACTTCGGTAACACCCTGATACGCCTGAAAAATGAAATAGCCTATTGCAAGACCTGCCACAATATTTCCGACACCGAAGAATGCCTGATTTGCAGCAATCCCAGACGAGATACCTCCACCATCTGCGTAGTGGAAAATGTGCGCGAAGTAATGGCCATAGAACAAACCAGGCAATACAACGGCCTCTACCATGTGCTGGGCGGCCTGATATCTCCCATGGACGGCATAGGGCCTTCCGATCTTGAAATCAATTCATTGGTGGAAAGGCTCACAGAAAACCGGGTTGAAGAAGTCATTCTGGCCCTTTCGGCCACCGCCGAAGGCGATGCCACCTCCTTTTATATTTTTCGAAAAATCAGTACGTATCCCCTGAGGATCACTGTTATAGCCCGGGGAATCTCGGTGGGCGACGAATTGGAATATGCCGATGAAATCACGCTGGGACGTTCCATACTCAATCGAATTCCTTTTAAAACCTCCTGATATGGAAGCTGCTCTCCATCTTGTGCTGAAAAAACTACGCTTACAATTTTTTCTCAGCGTTGGCTTACTCCTGTGTTTAGGCCTGTTGGCTTATTTGTTTCCACTACAGTCTTTCCTGTTGTCACAAGAGCTTTCCCTGCCTTTTCAAAGCTTTAGCATTCTATTGTTTTTGATCGGCGTGCCTTTTAGCCTTCGCTGGTTTCACCACAAAACCAGGGCTATACGCCTCGACAAAGCACTCGAAGAACGTCTGCCGGCCTACCGGAAAGCGGCTTCCGCAAGAATGTACGTATTCAGTTTAATCGCTCTTTTTGCTCTGTTTCTGGAGGTTTTCACCACCATGCCCAACGCTTTGGTCTTTTTCTTGATGACCATGCTCTTCTTTTTGTTTTGCATTCCGGTCAAAGGCCAAGTCATCAAGGATTTAGAGCTTTTTCCGAACCCGGAGCAGGCTCAGGAAACGGAGGAGCAGCCTTCGGAGCAAGCTTCTGAGAGACCCAAATAATTCCCCCAACCATGAGAACCTTCCTTCAAAACGAACAATTGCGCTTACGGTCGCCCGAGCCCGAAGACCTGGAATTCCTCTACCGCTGCGAAAACGACACCAGCCTCTGGCAATACGGCAGCACTCTGTCGCCCTTTTCAAAATATGCCCTACATCAATACATAAGCCAGGCCGAACAAAATATTTTCGTTTCCAGGCAATTGCGTTTTATGATAGACAGTAAAAAAGACGACTGTGTTGTCGGCACCATCGATCTTTACGATTTTGACCCCTACCACAACCGCGCAGGTGTAGGCATTCTGATAGATAAGGCCTATCAGCGCAGGGGCTATGCCACTCAGGCTTTAAAGCTACTGATTGAATTTGCTTTTGGTTTTCTGCATATTCATCAGCTTTACGCCTACATTCCTACCGAAAACACAGACAGCCTGGCTCTTTTTGGCAAACTGGGTTTTGAACAAAGCGGTGTGCTGAAAGACTGGAATATGGGACTGGATAAATACAAAGATATTGCTGTATTTCAATTAATTGCACCCTAAATTCAGCTTGTTGCTCATAAGGTGGGGTCTTATGAGTACGGGAATGCTATTTGCTTAGATTTGCCGTTTATTCCTCTTCACTATTTAGGAAACTTTCCAGGTCGCGGCGTTCTTTCTTGGTGGGCCTACCGCTGCCTGCCGCTCGCTTGCCAAAGCTCGCAATACGGGCCATTTCGAGCATTTCGTATTCTTCAGCAGGTGTCAGATCCTGCAAAACTTCCGGAATTAATCTTGCGGGGACTCTGTTTTGAATGGGACTCAGTATTTTCAGCGTCAGGGTAAGAGGATTTTTGCGTACGTTGAGTATTTCACCCTCGGTCACCATTCTGGAGGGCTTTACTTTTACCCCTGCAATACTCACCTGACCTTTGCGGCAAGCTTCGGTGGCCAGTGTTCTGGTCTTGTAGATCCGGGCAGACCACAGCCATTTGTCTATGCGTACGCTTTGATTCATATTTATTTACGATTCGCCGGTGCAGCAAGCCAAACGTTTCGGGCTGGAAGGCTTCGATACATGCTTATTTGCGGTTGTACCTGGTCATGGTAAGCTGAATGCCGGCCAGACAAAAGCTTTTGATGATTTCTACGGCTTGATCTATCCTCTCGGGCAATGTTTCCAGTTGTTCGGCGGTCCAGCCGCTGAGTACGTAATCCACCTGAGTCCCCTGAGGGAAATCGTTGCCTATACCAAAACGCAGACGGGCGTATTTATCGGTGCCCAGGCTTTCCTGTATATGACTCAGTCCGTTATGGCCGGCATCTCCCCCGTCGGGACGCAAACGCATACGACCAAAAGGCAATGCCAGATCGTCTACCACTACCAGCAAATTCTCCAATGAGATTTTTTCGGCCTGCAACCAATAACGCACGGCGTTACCGCTGAGATTCATGTAAGTGGAAGGTTTCAGCAAAATAAACTGCTTGTTCTTGAGCCGGCCTTCTGCTACAGCGCCGTAACGCTTAGGCTCAAAAACAACATTGGACGCTTCCGAGAAAGCGTCCAATATGTCAAATCCAATGTTATGCCGGGTGTGTTGATAGGTCTCACCTATATTCCCCAAACCGGCAATCAGGTATTTCATTCTGTTTCGCTTTCTTCCGATTCTGTGGCAGCAGTGGCAGCAGCTATACCTCTGGCTACACGGGTCAGTTTAACAGCACAAACCACGGCGTTTTTGGTGTTCATCAGTTCCATGTTGGGAAATTCGAGATCACCCACCTGTACCGTTTTACCCAACTCTAAGTTGGTAATGTCGATTTCCAGAAAATCGGGAATATCTTTATACAAAGCTTTAACTTTGAGTTTGCGCAAATCAAGGCTCAACTTACCGCCATCCTTAACACCGGCCGCAAAACCATTGAGTTTGACAGGTACTTCAATAAGGATGGGTTTGTCTTCGAAAATTTGCAAGAAATCAAGATGCAGAGGCTCATCACTGACGGGATGAAACTGTACGTCCTGAAGTATCGACATATAAGCCTTTTCTGCAATATTAAGCTTTATCAAATGAACTGCAGGAGTATAAATCAATGCTCGTAAATCCTCTTTTTTTACCTGGAAATGCAGGTTTTTTTCACCTCCGTAAAGGACACAAGGTACGTTGCCTTTATTGCGAACGTTTTTGGAGGCTTTTTTCCCGAAATCGGTTCTCGGGCTGCCATTAAGTTCTAAAGTTTTCATTGTGATTGAATTGTGTTACTCAAAAATTTAAAATAAGCTCTTAAATTTTCCCATCACACGGGTTTAGTCAAAAGCGGCGCAAAGGTAATCAAAAGATTTATTACAACAAACAAGCCTGAAAAATTATTAGCTCGAATCGCCGGAATCTTCGTCGTTATCGTCTTTGTCGGCAGTAGTCCGGTCGCTGAATTCTTCAAAGCTCTTGACGAACTTGCCTAAATCCCTAAGCTGTCGTCCTCGTCGGGAGTGCTGCGATCGGCCTCTTTCTTTTTCTCCCAATATTGTTCCCGGGGCGGAGGTGGTGCTTGTCTTTCTTTGACGTATTGAATTACCTGAAGCAGAGCTTCGGCAAAATTGGACATGTCTTCGTGATAAAGAAATATTTTGTGCTTTTTGAAGCTGATATCCGGGGTAAGTAAATCACCGCTTACAATCTTTTTACTTTCGGTAATCGCAATATACATCTCGTTGTTTCGGCTTTTTTTTACATCAAAATAATAGATGCGTTTTCCTGCTTTTACCGTTTTGTTATAGACCATGTCCTTGTCTATATTCTTATTATCTTCTGTGTCTGTTTTCATGGTACTTCATCAATAAATTCGATAATAAGTTCAACCGGAGTTGTCTTTGATCTGAGTTCAAAATTAGATATAATATTTTAAGGATGCAATCTTGCTTGGTAAAATATATTATCTTTGCGGCGTTGCTTTTTGTAGAATCCGTAATGATCAATCGTGTTCTTATCCGTACTAAGGTATTACAAATGGTGTATGCCTGCCACCAGAACAATAACAACGAAAACCCGGCAAAAGCCGAAAAGGAATTATTTTTTAGTTTAGAAAAAACCTACGATCTGTATTTATATCTATTGTTGCTGGTTTCAGACATCGGTTATTATGCCGAACGACGCATCGACATGGCTCGCGGCAAATACCTGCCCAGCCCGGAAGAACAAAATCCGAATTTGCGTTTTGTGAACAATGCCTTTCTGGCTCAACTCAGGCAAAACACCACCTTCAAACGCGAGATAAACAACCGAAAATTATCCTGGGCACCCCACGAAGGATTGATAAAAAATATTTATGACCAGATTCTAATGGCTCCTTTTTATATTGAATATATGCAAGCCGAGAGCAACAGCTACGAAGCCGACAAAGAAGTCTGGCGCAAAATATTTAAACAAATTATCCAAAACAATAGTTATCTGGAAGAAGTCTTGGAAGAGAAATCTATCTATTGGAACGACGATTTGGACATAGTCCTTACCTTTGTTCTGAAAACCGTCAAGCGTTTTGAGCAAAGCAATGGCGCAAACCAGGCACTTTTGCCCATGTACAGAGACGAAAACGATCGTCAGTATGCACTCGATTTATTCAGAGCTTCCATAAAAAATGCCGAAGAATACAGAAGCATGATTACCAAAGCTGTTCAAAACTGGGAACTGGAACGCCTGGCCCTTATGGACTTAATTATACTGCAGGTGGCCCTGGCCGAGATTATGGAAATAAAGGATATTCCCTTAAGTGTCAGTTTTAATGAATATATAGACATTGCTAAAAGCTACAGTACAGAAAAAAGTAGTTTATTTATCAACGGAACACTCGATCACATAGTCCGGGAACTAAAAAAAGAAAACAAATTATTTAAAGTCTGATTTTTCAATTATTAGTTATTAGTTATATAATCTCTATCGTTATGAATTTATTCATTTTATTACAAGCTGCCCAGGCAGGTGCTGAAACAGCTGCCGAAGCCCCTAGAAGTGGTTTTATGCAATTTTTGCCACTTATTTTGATTTTTCTGGTTATCTGGTTGTTTATGATCCGCCCGCAAAACAAGAAACAAAAAGAAATTCAAAAAGCCCGTGCCGCCCTGCAGGTTGGTGACCGCGTTGTAACTTCCGGCGGTATTTACGGAAAACTTCGCGACATTAAAGACGACGCTTTTATTATTGAAATCTCTGAGAACGTCCGTATACGTATCGAAAAAACTGCGGTATTCGCCGCAGGCGAACCGGCTGCCAATCCTTCAAAATAATGGGTTTTAAATTAAAATGGACCCGGGTCCAATACTTCTTCAGAAAAACATATCGTCTCCTATTTTTGAATAAGAACAAGGAGTTTTATGTTTTTCTGTTGTTTTTGGGCCTTTCCATTTTATTTTGGTTTCTTCAAAGCACCCAGGCCACTTCGCAAACAGAATTGTCCATTCCCTTGCGATACGGGAAACTGCCCGAAAACATAACTGTAACCAACGAATTACCCGACTGTATAAAAGTAACCGTACGAGACAAGGGTAGTCATCTTTACAATTATCATATCCACCGGCGAAAACTCGGCCTTGAGCTTGATTTGTTACGTTGGCGTGCTGACGATGATATCGGCAGAATTTCACTTGAGCAATTCAAACCGATCATTTTTGCAAAACTTAAGCCCAGTGCTCAAATTTTGAGGATCAGTCCGGACAGTCTGATTTTGTATTTCGTCGAAAAAGAACAAAAAGACCTGCCTGTCAAACTAAATGCTCAAGTAGCTCTTTCACGGCAATATATGCTGGTTGAGGAACCTTCCATACAACCCGCTTTCGTCAGAGTATACGCTCCTTCATCCATCCTGGATAGTCTTGAGCTGGTAGAGACCGAATTCCTGGATCTACCTGTACTGAGAGATTCTGTGAGCATGGATGTAAAACTCAAAGCCATAGAAGGTGTTCATTTTGATCAGACTAGCGTACGAGTGCATTTTCCGGTTGAGGAATTTACAGAAGTTCGTTACGAAATCCCCGTTACGGGGCTGGATTTTCCCGAAAATCTGCTTTTGCGCTCTTTCCCTTCGAAAGTGGTTGTTTCTTTTTTGGTAAGCAAGTCCAATTATCAATCGGTCAAAGCGGAAGATTTCCAATTAGGCATATCTTACCGCGATTTAATCGAATCGAACGAAGACCTGCAGAGCGTCAAATTGATAAAGACCCCGGATTATGTACAGCGACTCAGTCTGCACCCGGATAAGGTTGAATGTCTGATCGAAAAAAAATAATTTTCCGATGAAAATTTTGGCTCTGACCGGCGGTATTGGCAGCGGCAAATCGACTGTTGCAGAAATTTTCAGAATACTGGGCATTCCTGTGTTCGATGCAGATTCTGCGGCCAAAGAGCTGTACGAAACAAACCCTGCCTTACGCAAGGGGCTCATTGCCTTATTTGGCAGGGGAATATACGACGAAAACAATAAACTTAATACCAAATTACTGGCTTCCACCGCTTTTAATGACCCTGTGCGACTTGCTCAGTTAAATAAATTGGTCCATCCGCCCGTGATTGAATATTTCTGTGAGTGGAAACAAAAACACGGGAATTACCCCCTGCTTGTGCATGAAACTGCCCTTTTGTACGAGGCAGGGTTGGACAAACTCAGCGACTACGTTGCATTGGTTACTGCAGCCGAGAACTTGCGCATTGAACGAGTCTGCCGCAACAAAGGCTGGAGTCAGGAACAGGTTAGGGAACGTATCCGCCGGCAGTTGTCCCAGGATTTGCTGAAATCCAAGGCCGATTTCATCATCGATAACAACGGTCAGCTTGCCTTGTTGCCCCAGGTTATAGAACTGATTAAAAAAGTACAGAACTGAAGGACATCTTTCCTAAAAGCAGATTTTTAAACTAATGCAATAACTCACCTAAAAAATTAATTACCAAGATGTTGAAAAAAATTGTAGCCGTCTCCGGCAAACCAGGTTTGTATAAAATGCTCAGCCAGGGCAAAAATATGCTGATAGTAGAGTCCTTGGTCGACGGAAAAAGAATGCCCGCTTACAACAAAGATAAAGTGATGTCCCTGGGCGAGATTTCGATGTATACCGAAAACGGTGAAAAACCATTGCACGAAGTACTGGAATTGCTTAAAACTAAGGCCGGAGGAGAAAAATTAAGTATCGATCCCAAAGCAAGCAACGACGAACTCAGAGCCTATTTTGCCGATGTGCTGCCCGATTACGACCGGGAAAGGGTTTACCCTTCGGATATCCGGAAATTGCTGAATTGGTACAATTTACTGATTGAAAAAGGCTACACAAATTTTGCTCCGGTCAAAGAGGAAGAAAAGGAAAAAGAGAAAGAAGAGCCGGCGACCGATACTCCGGAACAGAAAGCAAAAAAATAAGTTTATTGACTCAATCGCCGAAAAAAAATTCTCCGGAGAAATAACTCAACTCAAAAATTCGACCAAAATACCGCCTTTATTTAGTCTTCGGCCTCAAATATTCCAAGGCTCTCGCAATATGCAATTTCGGCGTCTACAAAAAAGCCTACTTCTTCCCTGCTGAAACTCAGCTTTTCTTCTTTGGCGGCTTGGTAGACAAAATCGCTCAATTCATCAAGATCAACGGTAACTTCCTCTTCGTCATCGTTTAGAAAACCTTTGTTTTCGTAGTACTCGTAAATGCTGTCCAACAGGTAGTAATAATCGTCGTCGCTGTGTTTGGATTTCATTTCCTGAGGAAGTTGATTGCGAATGAAACTCAAGGCTTTTTCGTCGTCGTATTCCAACAGATCTTCTTCTTCACTTTTCATAATTGTGTGGATTTAAGGAATTAAAAAGCTTATTTTTTGAGCGCCTCGTAAATTAATTTTTCTATTTCTTCGGCCAATTCGGGATTGTCGCGCATGCAGTCTTTGGCGGCTTCCCTGCCCTGCCCCAGTCGACTGTCTTTGTAAGCATACCAGGAACCGCTTTTTTTGATAATGCCCAAATCGGAACCCAGATCTATTAATTCTCCGGTTTTGGAAATGCCTTCACCGTACATGATATCAAATTCCGCTTTGCGGAAGGGTGGAGCCACTTTGTTCTTAACCACTTTTACACGAGTCTGATTTCCGATGATTTCTTCACCGTCTTTAATTTGCCCGATACGACGGATGTCTAGGCGCACTGAGGAATAAAACTTGAGCGCATTACCACCGGTAGTTGTTTCGGGATTGCCGAACATGATGCCGATTTTTTCTCTAAGCTGATTGATAAAAATACAAGTCGTGTTGGTTTTGCTGATGGTAGCGGTGAGTTTACGCAAAGCCTGAGACATCAGACGAGCCTGAAGACCCACTTTGGAATCGCCCATTTCTCCTTCCAATTCGGCCTTGGGGGTGAGAGCAGCTACAGAGTCGATGACTACAATATCCACTGCTGAAGAGCGTATAAGTTGTTCGGTAATTTCGAGTGCCTGTTCTCCGCTGTCGGGCTGAGATATCCATAAATTGGCAATATCTACACCCAGTTTTTCAGCGTAAAAACGGTCGAAGGCATGTTCGGCATCAATAAAAGCAGCTATACCTCCGGCTTTTTGCGCTTCGGCAATAGCATGAATGGCCAGGGTGGTTTTGCCGGAGGATTCCGGTCCGTAAATTTCGATTACCCGGCCCCGGGGAAAGCCCCCAACTCCCAGAGCCGCATTCAAACCGATGGAACCTGAGGAAATAACCGGTACATCGACAACTTTATCGTCTCCCATTTTCATAATTGAGCCTTTTCCGTAGCTTTTTTCTATTTTTTCCATGGCCATTTGCAGAGCTTTCAATTTTTCTGCTGCTGGACCTTTTTGTTCTTTTTGTTCTGTTTGTTCTTTTGACATATTTGTTAAGATTATAATGTTTACGGATCAAAGATAAGACACTACTTTGCCACCGGCAAACAAAGTGCTGTTAAATATTAATAAATCATTATGTTTAAAATTCTTTTTGTTTAATTTTAATCTTAATTCCTCTATTAATGAGTGGCTTAAATGGGTGTTTATTGTATTCAGCCCTCGAAGCATTCTATGCCTTACAAAGTTATAAAAAAGATCGGTTAATAAGACACTATATACTCTTTAAATAAATGTCGTAAAATAAATTCCGCTCAGATATTGCCATTTTTGCAAGGAGTTTATACTTTTGTCCCTACTCTCTAAAAAAAACACCATGGTAGATATTATTTTTTGGTTAATCCCGCTGGCGTCAGTCACAGCCTTAATTTTTGCCTTTTATTTCTACAGGCAAATGAAGAAAAAAGACGAAGGAACCGACTTAATGAAAAAAATTGCCGGTTTTGTACGAGAAGGAGCGATGTCCTATCTCAAGCAACAATACAAGGTCGTCACCATAGTATTTATAATACTGGCCTTGATTTTTGCCGCCATGGCCTATTTCGGTCTGCAAAACAATTGGGTGCCTTTTGCCTTCCTAACCGGGGGATTTTTCTCGGGTTTGGCCGGCTTTCTGGGTATGAAAACAGCCACTTATGCCTCTGCACGCACCGCACACGCTGCCCGCAGTTCCCTCAATCAGGGCTTGCAAGTGGCTTTCCGAAGCGGGGCCGTCATGGGTCTGGTGGTCGTTGGTCTTGCCTTGCTGGATATTTCGCTCTGGTATCTCATTTTGAATTATTTTATAGATGCGGCCAGCCCGGAGCAAAAAAACATGATCATCACCACCACCATGCTGACTTTTGGCATGGGTGCATCTACCCAAGCTTTGTTTGCCCGCGTGGGCGGAGGTATTTACACTAAGGCAGCCGACGTAGGTGCCGACCTGGTGGGCAAAGTGGAAGCCGGAATCCCGGAAGACGATCCCCGCAACCCGGCTACCATTGCCGACAACGTGGGCGATAACGTGGGCGATGTGGCCGGTATGGGAGCCGACCTTTACGAATCTTATTGCGGCTCCATCCTGGCTTCGGCCGCCCTGGGTGCAGCCTCGTACCAGATTCTCAGCCTGGAACAACAAACCAAAGCTATTCTAGCTCCTATGCTGATTGCCGCCGTTGGAATCTTCTTATCCATCATTGGTATTTTTCTGGTCAAAACCAAAGAAAACGCAGGGGTCAAATCCTTGTTACGTTCCCTTGCTTTCGGCACCAACATCAGCGCAGTACTTATTGCGGGAGCCAGTTTCCTGGTTCTCTATTTACTGGGAATCGAAAACTGGCTGGGGTTGTCGCTTTCGGTGGTTGTAGGTTTGTTGGTAGGAATCATCATAGGCCAATCTGCCGAATACTACACTTCTCAGTCGTACCGGCCTACCAAACGCATTGCTGAAAGCGGTAAAACGGGGCCCGCTACAGTCATTATTTCCGGTCTGGGAACAGGTATGATCTCCGTGGCTATACCTGTATTGGCCGTGGTCTGCGGTGTTATTTTTGCGTTTTTATTTGCATCGGGTTTCAAACTGGGCACTTTCGATTTTGAACATATTTCCAGTGGTTTATATGGTATTGGATTGGCGTCTGTGGGTATGCTCTCTACCCTTGGTATTACTCTGGCTACCGACGCTTACGGACCCATCGCAGACAATGCCGGAGGTAATGCCGAGATGAGCGGTCTTGAACCCGAAGTGCGCAAACGCACTGACGCCCTCGATTCACTGGGCAATACGACCGCGGCGACCGGCAAGGGATTTGCCATTGGCTCAGCCGCATTGACCGGGCTGGCACTGTTGGCTTCCTACATCGAAGAAGTTAAAATCGGCCTGGAAAGGCTTGGTACTACCACCATAGAAGTAGGAGACAAAATCATTCAGACAGCTAGTGCCAGCTTTAGCGACTTTATGGCTTATTACGAAGTACATTTAATGAACCCCAAAGTGCTGGTGGGAATGTTCATCGGTTCCATGATGACTTATGTTTTCTGTGGCTTAACCATGAATGCCGTAGGCAGGGCCGCTCAAAAAATGGTCGAAGAGGTCAGGCGTCAATTCCGTGAAATTAAAGGTATCATGACAGGTAAAGCCACTCCCGATTACGCCCGCTGCGTGGAAATATCCACTAAAGGCGCCCAGGTTGAAATGCTTTTCCCCTCCTTGCTTGCCATTATTGTTCCCACATTAACCGGATTGATCTTTGGAGTCGCCGGAGTTATGGGTTTATTGATCGGAGGTCTGAGTACCGGTTTTATTACGGCTATTTTTATGGCTAATTCCGGGGGTGCCTGGGACAACGCCAAAAAATACGTCGAAGAAGGAAATTTCGGAGGCAAAGGTTCCGAAGCCCACAAAGCCACAGTGGTTGGCGATACCGTCGGCGATCCTTTCAAAGACACCTCAGGACCCAGTTTGAACATTCTTATCAAACTAATGAGTATGGTTTCCATTGTGATGGCCGGTTTAACAGTTGCCTGGAGTTTGTTGTAGTTCCTTTGTTAAGGCTAAAAAATATGGACTGTTTTGCATTAAAATAAACAATTTTGCCTACCTTTGCGGCCGCTAATGCAAAACTTATAATTCATTTCAAACCAAATGGCAACAAAAATCAGATTGCAAAGACATGGGCGAAAAGGGTACGCGTTTTACCACATTGTCGCCGCAGACAGCAGGGCACCACGAGATGGTAAGTTTATTGAGAGATTAGGTTCGTACAACCCGAACACAAATCCTGCTACAATAGATTTGAACTTCGATCGTGCTTTGTATTGGCTGGAAACCGGTGCTCAACCCACCGACACCGTTCGTAACATTCTCTCTAGAGAAGGAGTATTGTTGAAAAAACACCTCAATGGCGGGGTAAAGAAAGGAGCTTTTAGCGCCGAAGTGGCTGAACAGAAATTCGAAGCCTGGAAAAAAGAAAAACAGGCAGCTCTAAGTGCCAAAATCTCCAGTCTGAGTCAAGCCGAAAAGGCTTTATTCAAACAACGTCTCGAAGAAGAAAAAGAAGTTTATAAAGCAAAAGCCGATGCTTTAGCCAAAAAGAAAGCAGACTTGTTACAGGCACAAGTGGACGCTGCCGCAGCTGAGGCTGCCGAGGCTGCAGAAACGGAAGCAAAAGCTGCGGAAGAGGCTGCTGAAGCAAAGGTTGCTAAAGTTGAGACGGATACCACAGAAGCAAAAGCCGAGCTTGTGGAAGCTAAAGCTACCGAAGCGAAGGCTGAAGTTGCAGAAGCAGAAGCTAAAGCTACCGAAGAAAAAGCTGAAGCTGTAGAAGAGCCCGCTCAGGCTGCTTCCGGTTCTGAAGAAGCTCAACAAACTGCTGACGAAAAGCCCGCCAACGAATAAAGAGGCGAAAAAGCCTAATAACAATCTACCGGAAGTCGTTTCCGATAGATGGAGGGATGGCAGAGTGGTCGATTGCGGCGGTCTTGAAAACCGTTGAACCGAGAGGTTCCGGGGGTTCGAATCCCTCTTCCTCCGCCAAATTAATTAATCAGCCGATTTACTGATTTTAAATCTGTAGCTGGAATGGAAATCAAAGGAAAAATTATCAAGATCTTACCGCTCCAAAGTGGCGAAGGGCGCAATGGTCAATGGAGAAAGCAGGAATTTGTGTTGGAATTCGGCGATCAGTATCCTAAAATAGTTTGCTTTAGCCTCAGGGGAAACCGCATAGACCAATTTCCCCTCGAATTGAACGAGCAGGTAGTTGTTTATTTCGATTTGGAAAGCCGGGAATACAACGGCAGATATTATACCGATGTCAAAGCATGGAAGATAGAAAAAGTCAATGTTCTTCCGGATAATGAAAAATCAACGACAGACAACAGCAGCGACGATAACTATCCTCCTGTGGGAGAAATGCCGAAGAGCGACGGTATGCCCTTTTAAGGTCCTTTCTCTCCTCCTTCTTTGTTTTCCTTATCCTCCTCGGCCGGATTTTCTTTCTTTGGATTTTCTTTGCCGAACAGGGCTTCCAGGAAACCTTCTGAAGATTCCGAAGCGTATTTCAGCCATTCCCTGGCCCGTTCTCGGATTTGCTTAAACTTGCTTTTGGTAAGAAATCCGATGTATTTCCCCTGCAAGTAATTAATTTTTTCCAGTTGTTCCCGGTTGAATTGATCCTTGAATTTGGGATAATGGGTTTTAACAAACTCCTTGTATTTTTCTTCGGCCAATTTCCAATCTTCCAGTTTGTATTCCTGATGTGATTTTTCCACTTCTTCGACAAACTTTTCAAACTGTCTTACAAAAGCTTTAGGCGTGGCAGGAGCAGCAGCCAGGGAAAAGCTTAAGCCCCAGACCATAAACGGCAAAATAAGCCAACTGATTTTTGTTTTCATAATAATCCGTCTGAAAAACAGAACGAAGGTAAAGTAAAATTTCTAATTTTAACGGCAAAAACAAGATTTATGTCCATCGAAATCGAGCGAAAATTTTTAGTAAAAGCCTCTTTTAAAGAATTTTCCAAAAGCAATGTTTATATCGTACAGGCTTACTTGAGTATCGGACCGAAATGCAGTATACGCGTCAGGATTTGCGGCGATAAAGCCTATTTAACCATCAAAGGCGAAACTTCCGCATCGGGCCTGAGCCGTTACGAATGGGAACGCGTGCTGACAGTGGACGAAGCCCGCGATTTAATCAAACTGTCTGAATTTGAAGCTATTGAAAAAACGCGTTACTTTATTCCTCAGGGAAAACATTGTTACGAAGTAGATGTGTTTGAAGGTAAAAACAGCGGATTGATTGTGGCGGAACTGGAACTGGAGAGCGAGGACGAAACTTATGAAAAACCCTCCTGGCTGGGAGCCGAAGTCACAGGAGACATTCGGTATTATAACGCGAATCTGCAAATCAATTCTTATTCGGAATGGAAAGATGATGTTTAATCCGGGGGCAATCGTCCCTCTATTCAGTTTTTGACCACTTTTTTATTCTGACACGATTTTTATGTCTATTTTTGCGGTTTGAATATTTCAAAATAAGTTTATTGTAAAAAGAGGAAATGTATGGAAGTTACTCGTCTATTTGATCTGCTCGACAATTATCTGGAAAAATACCCCGATCAGGCAGTAGCCTTGGCCGGCAAAGTAAACCACCAATGGGTTCGTTACAGTATTCAGGATTATGTTAAAGAAGTTAATCGCTTGAGTTATGCTTTTCTGGCTAAAGGAGTGAAGCCCGGCTGTAAAATCGGTATTATCAGTAACAACTGTCCGGAATGGAACTTCTTTGATATGGCCATCATGCAGATTGGAGCTGTCGGTGTACCCATTTATCCCACCATTAGTCAAAGCGATTACAAGTATATATTAAAGCATTCCGATGTAGAATATGTCTTTGTGGATAGTAAAGAATTGGTAAGCAAACTTCAACCTTTAGTGGCAGACAACCCTTTATTTAAAGAGTTTATATGTCTGCAAGAAACTGAAAATGCTATAAGCCTGGCTGATTTTCGCGCCTTAGGTGATGCCAATCCCAATCCCAAAGAGGTGACTAAGAGAAAAGCCGGCATCAAAGAAGACGACATGGCCAGTATTATCTATACTTCCGGCAGCACCGGCATGCCCAAAGGAGTTATGATCAGTCATAAGAATATCCTTTGCCAAATCATGGATTTTTACCATGTCCCCGCCGAATGGAGTAAAACAGCCCTCAGCTTTTTACCTCTTTGTCATGCTTATGAACGCCTATTGATTTATTTGTACCATTTTCTCGGAATCTCTATTTATTATGCCGAGAATATCGGCACCATAGCCGAGAATATTAAAGAAGTTAAACCCACCATGATGACGGCTGTTCCGCGAGTATTGGAAAAAATATACGACAAACTGTTCCTGGCAGGTAAGTCTCAAAAGGGTATAAAGAAAAATCTTTACTACTGGGCCTTTGAACTGGCCACACGCTACAAACTCGAAGGGAATGGCTGGTGGTATGATCTGCAACATACAATAGCCGATAAACTTATCTATTCTAAATGGCGCCAGGCTATCGGAGGGAATTTCGATTTAATTGTTTCAGGAGGTGCAGCTATCCAAAAACACCAATCTGCCTTTTTTAATGCCATTAAAATACCAGTGTTCGAAGGTTACGGACTCAGCGAAACAGCTCCCGTAATTGCCGTGAGCCGCAGAGGCAAAAACAACCGTAGAGAAGGCACTGTTGGGCCTCCTCTCACTTGTGTGGAGGTAAAAATCACCGAAGAAAACGAAATCATTTGCCGCGGCCCCAACGTAATGCTCGGCTACTACAAAGCGCCTGAGTTGACTGCAGAAGTCATAGATAAAGACGGCTGGTTCCACACAGGCGACACGGGAAAATTTACTCCCGAGGGTTTATTAATCATTACCGGTCGATTGAAACACATCTTTAAGACCTCCTTCGGCAAATACATCAACCCCTTCCTGATAGAAGAAAAATTCAGCAAGTCGCCATTCATCGAAAACATTGTGGTGCTGGGCGAGAACAGACAATTTGCCACTGCATTGATTGTTCCGGACTTTACTTACCTCAGGAATTTCTGTAAGCGTCGTAATATGCCTCTGGTTGACAACGCAGAATTGGTTAAACGCCAGGATATCATCGACATCTACCTGAGGGAAGTCAAGAAATTCAATGCCTTTTTTGCTCCTCATGAGCAAATAAAACGATTTGATTTAATCGCCGACGAGTGGAATCAACAAAACGGCATTCTGACCCCTACTCTCAAAGTCAAACGGAATGTGATACAGGAAAAATACGCCGACCGCATAGATAAATTGTACAAATAAAATTGGTATTAAAATAGATATTAATGGATCAAAAAAACCGGGTTGGCTGCCCGGTTTTTTTAATTATGGCTAGTGGAATTACTTTAATTCCAATTCTTCTTTCATATCGATTTCCTGATTTTCACCGTCAAAAAAAGCATATTCAAGAAGAGCCATGGCCTGAGAGGGTACGACATTTATACCTAAGCCGTATTTTCGTCGCCATTTCCATTTTAAAGAATTTAAACCTCCTTTTTCGATATAAGCTGCCACGTAGGGATGGACTCTGAGGGTGCATTTTTTTAATTTCAATTTTCGAATCAGGTATTCGATTTTGTTTTCCAAAATATCCGTAAACAGAATGGAAGGCCTGATTTCTCCTTTGCCGAAACAAGTGGGACAGGTCTCGGAGGTTTGAACAAAAGTTTGGGGTCTTACTCTTTGCCGGGTAATTTGCATCAGGCAAAACTTGCTCAAAGGGAGTATATTGTGTTTTGCTCTGTCGGTCGACATTTTTTCCTTAAGTCTGTCGAACACCTTTTGACGGTTGTTGCCTTCGAGCATATCGATAAAATCAACCACGATGATGCCACCCAGATCTCTTAAACGGAGCTGGCGGGCAATCTCATCGGCGGCAGCCATATTTACTTCGAAGGCGTTAGCCTCCTGCCCTTTGTTGGTTCTGGAGCGGTTTCCGCTGTTCACGTCAATTACATGCAAAGCCTCGGTGTGTTCAATAATCAGATAAGCACCGCTTTTAATGGACACAATACGCCCGAATCCCGATTTAATCTGCTTAGTGATGCCGAAAAAATCAAATATGGGAACCTTACGCTTGAATTCACTGACTATATTTGCTTTTTCGGGCATAATCAGGTTTACGTAATTTTTTATTTCTTCGTAAACCTCGTGTGAATTGACATAAATGTTCTCGAAAGAAGAGTTCAGAATATCCCGCAATATTACCACCGAACGGCTGGTTTCTTCGAAAATCAATTGAGGTGCCTTTCTTTTGTTCTGCAACTTGAGAACAATATCGTCCCAGCGTTTTAATAATAATTTCAACTCGGAGTCCAGTTCGGCTACCTTTTTGTTTTCTGCCACAGTACGAACTATCACTCCAAAATTTTTGGGAGTAATGCTTTGAAGTAATTGTTTGAGCCTAAATCTCTCTTCGGGCGATTTTATCTTATTGGAAATGGATATTCTGTCTGAAAAAGGCATCAGAATCAAAAATCGTCCGGCTATCGAAATCTCGGAGGTCAACCTGGGTCCTTTAGTCGAAATAGGTTCTTTGGCAATTTGAACCGGTATTTCCTGACCGGGGCTTAGTAATTCGGTTATCTGTCCGTCCTTGGGAATTTCGGGTAATAAATTGAACTTACTTAAAGTGAGCTGCTTTTTCTTGTTCGAAATTTGTTGTTTGGTAAAGGCATTCAGAGAATTAAACTGAGGCCCCAGATCCAAGTAATGTAAAAATGCATCCTTCTCGTAGCCCACATCCACAAAAGCAGCATTCAGCCCGGGCATTACTTTATGCACACGGCCTAAAAAAATGTCCCCCACCGAGAAGGAAAGATTCACGCTTTCCTGCTGAAATTCCACTAAACTTTTATCTTCGATAATAGCATAGGAAATTTCTTTGGCTTGAACATCTACTACTAGTTCTGTTACCACTGGTTTGTTTTTACTACGAGAATATATTGTGTTAAACCTAATAACCGGAACGGTTTGAAAATATATCTTAGCTCCGGCCACTTAAAAGAAGAACAAACTTGAAGACTGAATACAGCTTGAAGTTTGTTCTCTTTGTTAATTCAGATTCAGAAAATCATTTCTTCTTATGTCTGTTTTTTCTCAATCTTTTTTTACGCTTATGAGTAGACATTTTATGTCTTTTTCTTTTTTTTCCGCTAGGCATTGGTGTATCTGTTAATGTAAATATAAATTACTTTTCTTTAACCTCGTTTAAAAAGGACTTAGCCGGCTTGAAAGCGGGGATGTTGTGAGCAGGAATGATGATTGTTGTATTTTTGGAGATATTTCTGGCTGTCTTTTCGGCTCTTCTCTTAATAATGAAACTGCCAAAGCCTCTCAAATAAACATTTTCACCACCTATAAGGGATTCCTTAACTACTTCCATAAAAGTTTCTACGCATGAAAGAACAACAGATTTTTCTGCACCGGTTCTTTTTGCAATTTCGTTAACAATGTCAGCTTTTGTCATTTTGATAAAGATTAAAAGTTATACAATGAATAATTCTTGAGTTTCCTATATTTTTGGCTTGCAAATATATAGCTTTATATTCTACAAAAAAAATCTTTCAAAAAAAATCTTTGTTTTCGGCTTCAAGATTAAGAATTTTAAAGTCGACTTTAGCTTTCTTTACCGGATAAGTTTATTTGCTGAATTTTCTACGGTGATCGACGTGTTTTTTCTTTACTTTGCAGCATGAATAACGGAGAAAACGAAAAACGTATCAGCCTCACTTTAGCGCAATGGTACGAACAAAATAAGAGGGATTTGCCTTGGCGCAACACCCACGATCCCTACAAAATATGGCTTTCCGAAATAATACTCCAACAAACTCGTGTTGATCAGGGCCTTTCCTATTATCTACGATTCATTTCGAGCTTTCCCGATGTTTTTTCTCTGGCTAGAGCTCAGGAAGACGAAGTGCTGAAGCTTTGGCAAGGTTTGGGATATTACAGCCGGGCCCGTAATATGCACAAAACCGCTTCCGAAATAGTCTCCGTATATAAAGGAGTTTTTCCAAAAGATTACCATACTCTACTGCGGTTAAAAGGCATTGGCCCTTACACGGCAGCAGCTATTGCTTCTTTTGCTTACAACCAGGCCTATCCCGTGGTAGACGGTAATGTCATCCGGGTGCTGGCTAGAATCTTCAATATCGACCTGCCCATCCACAGTAGCCGGGCAAATACTCTGTTTAATGAACTTGCCCTGGCCCTACTCGATAAAGTTAATCCGGCCCGTCACAATCAGGCCATAATGGAATTTGGAGCTTTACAGTGTAAACCCGGACAGCCCGATTGCTCAGTCTGTCCTCTGAATGAGCTTTGTCTTGCCTATTCACTGGGTGTTGTCGATAAAAGACCTGTACGCAAACCCACTCCTATCAGGAAAAAACGTTTTTTCAACTATTTCTGCCTTAGCAACGGCCGTCACACCTGGCTGCAACAACGCAAGAACAAGGATATATGGCAAAATCTTTGGGAATTCCCTTTGTACGAAACTACAGAACTACTCGATTGGGAGACAGCTATGGCTGTTCTATCTAAATTTCTCCCGGTCCCGCCAACTGAGTTAAATCCCGATTTACCTTCCGGCCGGACTGAATTGCTGAATAGCAAGACTGTGCTTCGATCGGTGCAAAACCTGAACCATATCTTGTCCCATCAACATATCCAGGCCCGTTTTTTCACCATTCTGATTCCGGAAAGCGTTGAGGCTTTACCTACCGAATGGAGCAAAATTGAATTAAACGAAATCGATAAACTGGCTGTATCTCGACTTACTGAAATCTACCTGGAAAATCATATGAATGAACTTGATTTTAATTCGAATAGAGATATTTGTTAATCTTAGTTTAATATTAATTTTTCATTTGTTTTTCCAGCATTTTACTGTTATTTTTGGACTCGAATAAAATTTTATTCAGCAAACACAGATGTAAAACACACCTAAATTCTAACAATTATGTCTATTAACAAAATCATTCTTGTGGGCAATGTGGGCAGAGACCCCGATGTCCGTTATCTCGATAATGGTGTTTCCGTTGCCAGGTTTTCGCTGGCCACCACAGAAAGAGGTTACACACTGGCAAACGGAACAGTTGTTCCAGAGCGTGCTGAATGGCACAATATCGTAGCCTGGAGGGGTTTAGCCGAACTGGCCGAAAAATACATTCGTAAGGGCTCTCAGCTTTTCGTCGAAGGCAAAATTACCTACCGCACCTGGGAAGACAAAAATGGCCAGACCCGTTACACAACAGAGATAGTGGCCGAGAATATTGAATTGCTGGGGCGCCGTCAGCAAAGTCAGGGAGAAGGCGGCAGCTCCGCTTCAGCAGACAGCAGCCCGACCGATCCCGCAGAGGAAAAATCCCCACAGGCACCTGCTCCCCCGGTTGATTCAGGCCAAGCCGATACTGCTGACGACGCAGACGACCTTCCCTTTTAACTAAGCTTATACGCATGGGCCTGGTTTTTACCGGAGACTTGGACACTTACCGTTACGGTGTCTGGAAAATGGACGCAGAACAGCAAGATGTCGGCAATGTTCCACCGGACTTTCTCGTACCGGAATTTAAATCTGCGCACAGAAGGACGGAATTTATTTCCGTACGAAGGCTGGCTCTTGCCATGGGAGTTGATCCATCAGACATTGATTATACTGTTTCGGGCAAACCTCTGTTGAGGAGTTTGCCCGAAACACATATCAGCATCAGCCATTCCCGTCGTTACGCTGCTTTTATGGTCAGCAAACAAGCCTATACAGGTATAGATATCGAAGAGTTTTCGGAAAGAATACTAAGAGTCCGGTCCAGGTTTATGAGCGAGGAAGAAGAGAACAAACTCCGCCAATTATTCGCCGGACAAACCTATCCGGCTGAGGCAGAATTGATTGCCTTGTATCTCCATTGGTGTTCCAAAGAAGCTATGTACAAAGCTTTAGACATTCCGTCTCTCGACTTTAAGCAGGATTTGAAAGTTGATATCTGCGGAATAAATGGCGGGGACAATTCCGCAACGGGAGACAATTTCTTGCTCGGAAATTTCCTTAAAAAAATACAAGGTCGCTTCAAGGCCTATTATACCCCGAAGCAAATCCGCTTTAACATCGATTTTTTCATTCGAGAGGATTTTGTCCTTACCTGTTGTTCTTCAGAATGATCCAAATAATCAAAGGGGCTCCGACCAAAGCAGTTACGGCATTGATGGGCAAACTGTTGTTGAAGATGGCCGATTGTGCAACCAGGTCGCAGGCTATCAATAATATGGAACCGCAGAGCATGACGGCCGGCAGCAAAATGGTATGATCCCAAGTTTTGAACAACCCCCGGGCAATGTGAGGTGTTGTAATACCTATAAAGGCGATGGGGCCTGCGAAAGCCGTTATACTGCCCGCTAACAAGGCAGTAGACAAAATCATAGTAAATCTCATGGAATTAAGCCGGACGCCCAAGCCCCGGGCATAACGTTCTCCCAGCAGCATGGCATTCATATTTTTCTGCATCATGTAAGCCATTATCAGACCTGTCAGTACCAGCAACACCAGCACCGGCATCATCGACCAGGTGACCCCGCTTAAGCTACCAAATGTCCAGACTACAAATATTTTAAGCAAATCCGGATTACTCAGACTTTGCAGCATACTGACAATGGCCCCGGATATATTGCCGAACATCATACCGACAATGAGCAGTGAGACTAAATCGGGAATGCGGGCAGAAACAAAAAGCACCAGTAATAAAACCAACAAGGCACCCGTAATAGCAGCCAGAATCAGCCCCCAGGAACCCAAGCCCAAAGCAAAACCACTCAGAGTAGATGCAAACATGGTTAATGCAGCCACCCCCAGACTCGCTCCGGCGTTCACTCCCAGCACATCAGGACCGGCTAAAGGATTACGAAACAAAGTCTGCATCATCAAACCCGATACCGACAAGGCTGAACCGGCCACAATAGCAGTCAGCACTTTAGGTAAACGGTAATTCAGGACAATTTCTCCAAGTACTCCGGCGGATGCTTTCTTACTAAAAGCCGTCAAAATATCCTTGAGTGGTATGGCAATACTTCCCCAACACAAATCGGCCACTGCCAGCAACAGCAGCAATACGGACAAAATCACGAATACAGCAGTCCGGGACTTCATTGCAACTGATTTATATAGATCCACTCATGCCCGGGCAAAAGTTCGGGATGAAACAACTTAATAAAGTCGGCCAATAAAGAATCCGGATGAGCCACCGCACTTTCCCAATAATCATTAGCACCCCCCGCAGCAAGACGCCCCTGGTATGCATACACCCGCTTATTCTGTACGGACCTGAACCAGGCATAACGCTCATCCAGAGCCAACAGAGCACTCAGGCTACGGGCATTACTAGCCCCTATCCAAATATCTGCCTGATTAAAATCTCTGACAACTTGTTCAAAACTACAGGCAATACTGCCGGTTGTGCTATCGTTTTCAAAAAAGTAAGAGGCTCCGGCGTCTCTGAACAGCTGAGCCTGATGATTCCGCCCCCCGGGCATATACCAACTGCCCCTGAAATTGTCACCCGACATAATAACGGGATTGGGGCTTTGAGCCTGTGCTGCCAGTTCCTTTAAACGCAAATAATTGGCTGCGGTCTGTCTGAAAAGTGAATCGGCCAGGCTCTCTTTATCCAGAAAGCAGGCTACAAAACGCAGCCATTCTGCCCTGCCCAGCAAATTTTGCTCCATCCATTCATTGTTGTAGATAACAGGCACACCAGCCCGGGAAATGGCCCCTAATTGCTCGTCGTATTGATTGCGACCGCTGGCCATAAGAGCCTGAGGACGTATATGAAGCAGCTTTTCACGGTTGATCTGAAAGAAATCGCCCAAATCGGCCACCTCTCCCTCTTCAATGGCCTGCTTCAAACGAGGATTATAAACCATAGAAGCATTGCACACGCCCTTGACCAGCTCAAGTTCATCGAGCAAATGCAAAAAAGCCACGTGGGTGCAAGAAGCTATAGCCAGTGAATTTAGGGGGATACGGATAGCCTGTCCGTCTTTGGGCAAGGATACGTTGTCTTCCCTGTAAAGATAGTAACGGGCCATGACCTCCTTGTCTGCCCAGGGATTAAACACTTGAACTCTGGTATAGCCGCTAAAGTAACTGACCTCAAAACCACGAGCGTAATACAGTGTCATTACGGAATCGGGATTTTCATCGTAGAACGCAACTTGTCCTGCCCTCCGTTGACCACAGGAGCTCAACAGCATAACGACCGCTAAAAGGCAAAAAACAAGGTGTTTCATAAAAACAGGCCGCAAAAAGAAATAAAAAAGGGAGTCAACCTGCGGATGACGCCCTCTTATAGCATTTTATAGTAAGCATTTATTCTTCATCCTCAAAACTGGGAGCCGTCAGATTGGGATTCATTTCCACGGCTTGGTCCACTTGTTCTTTTAGAGCAGACTGACGTTCGTTAGTGCTGGTGCGATCAATAAATGCTGCAGAAAGAATACTGCCGAAAAGCACAATACCAACCAAAGTCCAGGTGGCTTTTTCCAAAAAATCGGTGGTTTTGCGCACACCCATTACCTGATTGGAAGAAGCAAAACCCGAGGCCAATCCGCCACCCTTGGAGTTTTGAACCAAAACGATAAGAATGAGAAGTATGGCTACGATAAAGATTAAAATGGTGATGGCCAGGTACATATTATCTATTTTTTTAAATGATGAATCAGTTTATCTAAAAATCGGATTTGGTCTGCAAAGTAAATACTTTTTTCCGGATATTTCAATAACAATTTGTTGAATATTTCAAGAGCTTTTTCGTATTTGCCCTGTTTCAGGTAGATTTTGGCCAGGGTCTCAGTAAAAGAGGCCTCCGGATATTCGTCAACCGGAGCGGTTTCCGGCACTTGTTCTTCGTATGATTTGTCTATTTGTATATGTTCTGCGGGCTGACTGAGGAATTTGTCGATCAGATCCTGTTCCTCCTGCTTTTCGGACCGGCTGCCGGTTGGCTCCTCCTGCTTGCCCAAGGGAGTGTGCTGGCTGGAAGCCCGGTCCTCCTGTTTGCCGAACGGAGCCTGCTTGCTGCCGGCTTGATCGGATTGTTGAGTGTTCAGTTGAAAATAATCGGGCATTTCGACCTGAAGTTGCTCCCCGTCACCAGTGTATTCTTCCAGAAACTGATCAACCAAACCAAAATCCGACTGCCCGGTTGTGCCGGCAGTTTCCGGCGGATAAGGCAATTCTTTCATGAAATAATACAAAGCCTTTCTGTTGGGCACCATCAATGAGGTTTTGAACAATTCTTCCGAAAAATTCAAATCGCCCTCCTGCTCCATAACTTTCAGTAACAAAACCTGGGCCCCGGCAAAACAAGGGTAGTTCCGCAAAAGCAATTTAAGGTCGCTCTGGCTGTGACGATCCATCAATCCGGGAGTTTCTATCCAGTTCCTAAGTGTTTCGGGGCTCATGCTACCAGTTGGCTACTGTTTTGTTGAATATGCTTTCGGTAATTTCTTTGATGATTTCCTCTAAAAGAGCGTCCTGGACGTCTTCGAGCATGGAAGTGCTGCTAAAGGTTTGAAAAGCGCTGAAACGCTGTTCAAAATTTTCCTTTTCGTTTTTAGTGTTTTCGTATCTCACATTGACCGTTACGGTCAATTTAGTTTCGGCCGCATAGCCGTCGGCCTGTGCTGCCAGCGAGCTTAGTTCATAGCCTGTGATTTCGCCTTCAACACGAAGATCTCCGTCTTGCTTCAACACCTTAAGCCTGGTTTGTTGCGTATAAATATCCCTTAACCCCTCGGAAAACCTCTGAGAAAGAGGAGGATACACCAACACGGCCTGATTGGGGAAGTCTTTGATGGAAATCGACTTTATGGTAGTATAATCAATGGAAGCAGCATTGAACTTATATGAAATAGTACAGGCCTGAAGCAAGAGCAGAACAAGTAATAAAAGACGCGTTTTCATAATCAGTCCAGGTTGTATTCCTTGATTTTGCGATATAGGGTCCTTTCGGAAATATTTAAATCTGCAGCAGCGCTTTTCCGCCTTCCTCCGTTGCGCTCCAGAGCCTTTTTAATAGCTTCGCGCTCAAGTTCATCCAGCGAAAGAGATTCCTCCACATACTCGGCCGCATCCTGAATCTGAGGCATGTCTTGGGCACGCACGTTTTTACCGCTTGAGCTATCGTCCCGTTTGCTGATCAGTTCAGTTGTTTTATCAATATAGGTGGGATAAATCAGGTCTTTGCTGCGTGTCAATCCTTCTTCCATGCCGGCATTTTGCATCAAATCGTGAACCAGCACTTTCAAATCTCTCATGTCCTTTTTCATATCGAATAAGACCTGGTACAAAATTTCTCTTTCGCTGTTGAAAAAGCCGGCTTGAGAAGAGGTTTGATGGCCTCTGTAAATAGCCGGGGTTTTCTCGAAAGAATTCTCGGGCAGGTATTTCTCTAAAATATCGGCCGAAATATTACGTTGCCGTTCAATAATTGAAATTTGCTCGGTTATGTTTTTCAGCTGACGAATATTTCCCGGCCACCGATAGGCCTGTAAAAGTTGTTGTGCATCTTCCTGGAGTTGTATGGGAGGCATACGGTATTTTTCTGAAAAATCGGCTGCAAATTTTCTAAATAGTCGAACGACATCTTCGCCCCGTTCACGCAAGGGCGGAATCTTGATAGGTACAGTATTTAAACGGTAATATAAATCTTCTCTGAAGCGACCGGTTTGCACTGCCCGGGGAACATCAATGTTGGTGGCAGCCACAATTCTTACATTAGTTTTTTGAGTTTTAGAAGAACCCACACGTATGAACTCACCCGATTCCAATACTCTGAGCAGACGGGCCTGGGTGGGAATAGGTAAATCTCCCACTTCATCTAAAAAAATGGTGCCTCCGTCCGCCACTTCGAAATAACCTTTGCGTTCGGCCAGCGCCCCGGTAAAAGAGCCTTTTTCATGGCCAAACAATTCCGAATCCATGGTGCCTTCGGGTATGGCTCCGCAGTTGACGGCAATGTAGGGGCCGTGTTTACGATGACTGTATTGATGCAAAATCTGAGGAAAACTCTCTTTGCCCACCCCGCTCTCGCCGGTAATTAATACGGAAAGATCGGTGGCAGCCACTTGAACAGCTACATCTATAGCCCGGTTCAAACCGGCCGCGTTCCCTATGATACCGAAACGCTGCTTAACTTTTAATAAATCGACTGCTGCCATTATTCTTCGTCTTGAACAGGTAAATCGGACAAATCGCCCGAATGGACAATATGTTGTTTTTTAAGTGGATTTTTGTTGTTTTCGAAATAACGAACACGATTCCTGTAAACATCACAGGCCAGGTACAAAGCCGATCTGAAAGAACTTTCGGAAGCCTCATTGTTGCCTGCCAGCGCGTAAGCGGTGCCATGTGCCGGCGAAGTACGTACTATAGGTAAACCGGCGGTAAAATTAACCCCTTCGTCCCGGCATAAGGCTTTAAATGGAATGAGCCCCTGATCGTGGTACATGGCCAGGATAGCATCGTAGCGGTCAAAATAATCAGCCCCGAAAAAACCGTCGGCAGCTATCGGTCCAAAACAATAGCAGCCTTGATCCTGGGCTTTTTGTATAGCGGGGGCGATAATCTCAATCTCTTCCCTACCCAGCAAGCCTTCTTCACCGGCATGCGGATTCAGGGCAAGTACGGCAATGCGGGGCTTGATCACCCCAAAATCTTTTTTGAGCGACTGATCCAATAACTTGATTTTTTCCACCAAGAGCGGAACCGACAAAGCCGAAGGTACTTCGGACAAAGCGATATGACCGGTAGCCACTGCCACACGCAAGACATCGCTCACCATAAGCATCAAAGCCTTGTCTCCATTACCAAACACCTGTTCGAGGTATTCCGTATGACCGGGAAACTGAAATGTAGAGGATTGAATGTTCTTTTTATTGATGGGGCCCGTTACCAGTACATCGATCAAGCCGGCCTTCATATCGACCGTAGCGGCTTCCAGGGCTTGAAAAGAGGCCTTGCCGGCTATAGGGGTGGATTTACCGAATTCCACCTTCACATCGTCGTCTGTACAATTTATCAAGTTGACGGCTCCCCACTCGGCCTCCTGGACTGAGTTGATCACATTAATACTTAACTGATTGATATCTAGCGCTTTTTTATAATAAGCAGCCACCTTGGCCGAGCCGTAAATCACTACGGCATTCGGTTCATACACTTTTGACTCCAACAAGGTCTTGAGAATAACTTCGTAGGATATGCTGTTTATGTCACCTTGAGTAATACCTATTATTAATTTATTGTCTTCCATTTAGTTCTGTTATTTTTGTTCTTCTGTTTCCAATTCAAATTCTCCCGGGAGTTCCAATGAATACAGGGCGGCTTCGTTGTGTCGCAAGAGATTTCGTTTATCCTCTTCGGGAGCGTATATGAAGATCTCTACAGTCACTACTCTTTGGTTCACTTCGTCAAGACGGGTCAGGCTTACAAAAGGACCTCCCATCATATCGCCTTTTACTTCCCATAAACCGCGTATTTCGGCGGCGAATTTTCCTTTTACGTTTATGCCCCTAAATATCGGAGGATCTATCTCCTGAGTACTCATATAGGAACCCTCGGGACCTCCGGGTATATTTATTTTCATCACCGAATCTCTTTTGGCGTTCAGGTATTCGGGGGTAAAGGTGTTTTTGTCGGTGTAAGGATAGGTATAAATTACCATGTCCTGCCGTTTTTTGTTTTGGTAATTCGAGGCCCAAAAAAATTGGTCAGCCTGCTTGCTTAACTTCATAAAACCCGGAACCAATATTTTAAACCCAAATTGTTCATACACTTTCTCAGAAAATGCGCGGTTGTGCGTTTTGCGAATGTATTGCAAGGAACGTTCCCTTTCGGCTAATTCAAAATAAGAAATAATTATCTCTGCATTTCTTTCAACAAAAAAGACAAACAATTCCTCACTGGGTGCCACAATTCTCAACACATATTGGTTACTGGCCCATTGGTCGCGGTAAAAAAACAATTTAGGTTCCGAATACTTATCGGAGATTTCAATCTGAATAATATTACGTACCGGTTTTAAAATGCCGGTAAACTCATCGTCGTCGCAACGGGAAATCTCAAAACGCGACTCAGGCTGGGGTAAACCCGGAACGTCTTCTCTGAGCAAAGAAAAAATGCTTTCACCTGCCGGACTGTCCCAAAGGTCCTTTTCCAAGACCACAAGCACCTCCCAGGGGGTACCAACTGCCGTGGGAGCCAAAGGATTACGTATCGTTTTATCCTTACACGATACGAAAAGAATCAGGGCCGTTAAAAGCAAAAACCGGCTTACTTTAGCGGAAATAAGGGCATATTTGTTCATACCTAATGGATTTAATGCAACAAATGACAAAAATAGCATACTTTTACGGTATATCCGTAGTTTTTCCTGATTTTTTAACCAAGAATCTGACTTTTTGTCATCAAAGAGGTGGAACTCAGATTGCGAGTTAGCCAGACTTATACTGGCTGGACAACATGCCGCAGGCAGCTTGCACGTCTTCTCCCCGGGATTGCCTTATTGTAGTTTGTAAACCCTTATTATTGAGGTATGTTGCAAACGATTGTATCTGTTCTTCGTCCGATCCTCTGAGTTCGCTTTCGGGAAAAGCATGAAAACGAATTAAATTAAGTCGGCACCTGAGTCCGTTCAACATACGAAGCAGGGCTTTGGCATCTTCGATGCGATCGTTGAGATTTTTGAACATAATATATTCAAAGGATAGACGGCGTTGTTTACTGAAATCGTAAGTCTTGAGCAATTCTATGGTCGAAAGTAAGGGCCAGGTTTTTTGGGCCGGCATCCAGGCCAATCGTTGAGCGGCATCGGTCGAATGCAGACTTATAGCAATATGGCATCTGGTTTCGTCCAACAGACGCTTTAAACCTGGCAGTACTCCGATGCTCGAAACCGTAATCCGTCTTGGGCTCCAGGCCATTGCCCGGGGTGAAGTCAACAGATTCAGGCTTTGAATAACTGCATCGATATTATCTGCAGGTTCTCCCATACCCATAAAGACAATATTACTCAAAGAAGCACTTTGGGGCAGGGATAAAATCTGATTGAGGATTTCGCCCGCCGATAGCTGAGCCTTGAAGCCCATGTAGCCTGTCATACAAAAAACACAATTCATTTTGCATCCGGCTTGCGACGAAACACAGAGCGTGGCACGATCGCTTTCCGGAATATAAACCGCCTCGACACCGTAGCCTTCCCTACTTGGAAAAAGATATTTAATTGTTCCGTCTTTCGAAGTGCTTTTCTGTATGGGCGGATATATGCCAAGCTCGGACTTTTCTTTTAGCAGAGCTCTGTTTTGAAGCGAGATGTTAGTCATCTCGTCAAAACTCTTAGCCGGTTTACGGTAGATCCATTCAAACAATTGAGAAGCCGTATACGAAGGCAGCCCCTGAGCAAGAGTCCAGGTTTTTAATTCTTCGAATGACTTGCCTAACAATATGTACTTATCCATTGCCGTAAAAAAAGCGGTGCCTCATAAGTACCCAACTGCTCCGTTTGGATACTTCTAAGACACCTGCTGTTTTTCAATTGAATAGTTGTTTTGAGAGAATCAATAAAAACGTATTCGATTGTCTTCGACTTTTGCGGCATCACGCAGGGCTTGGTAAGCCTGATAGGTCAATCGATAGTTGTTGTTCATATCCTGATTTCTTTTTTCTGCAACCACGTCAAACTCAATCTCAGGTTCAACCTGACTGAGCACCCTGAATACATAGACCGCATTTTTACCGGCAACCGGTTGGGACAATTCACCTTTGGCAGCGCTCATTACAGCAGCTAACAGAGCGGGTTCTTCGCCCAATCCGGTAATTCTTCGCATGGAAAAGTTTACCAAACGCACCGTGTCGGTTTGCATGGAGTGGGATTTGGCCAAATCAGACAAAACAGTATTATCGTCTACTTGCAGAGAAGCAATGATAGAGGCGGCTTTCTTTTCATTAATGATTTCACGGCTTAGCTCATCGCGAACCTGGTCCAGACTTAAGTATTTGTTATCGTAAATACCGGTAACAGCCACCACCACAAACTGATTGTTGCTGTTTTCCAATACAGTAGATACGTCTCCCAACTTATTGTTGAATACATAACGGACGGCCTGACGCATTTCGGGAACATTACCGATGCTGTTATCCGTACTTTTCACCACAGCGGCATTCGAAACCTGGTAGCCGGCCTCCCTGGCAGCCAAGATAAAATCTTCTGCTTTGGAATTTCCTGCCATGAGTTTACTAAGTTTGTTGTATTCTGCACTATAGGTTTTGGAGCTTGGCGTTACCGCCAAATACAATTGAGCTACCTTGGATTTAGCTACCGCTTTGGTTTTATCCTGAATTTGTACTACATGCCAACCAAATTTTGAGTTTACGGTTAAAAATTGGTTTTTATAAGCCGTGAAGCAAGCTTCGGCAAATTCCGGACCTATTCCGCTGTAAGCGTCAATTTCGCGGAACCATCCCATCTCTCCCCCGTCGCTAGCTGTCCGGTCCTGGGAGTATTGTCCTGCCAGTGCCACAAAATCCCCTCCCCTACGTAAAACATTGAGCAAGCTGTCGGCCAATCGTTCTGCAGCTTTGCGATCGCCGGCGTTGCTGATAAAGATTTGCCGGGCTTTTACAGAATCGGACCGGTTGATTTTGCCCATCATACGGAGCATAATCCAGGCATTATCTTCAAAATAAGGGCCTTTCACTTCTCCAACAGCGGCTTGTTGCACAAAATCTTTCAGACTTCCGGAGAATTGGTTGTTGGCAATATAACAATCTACATAAGGCAGATCAGACTCAGAATTGACGGTAGTAGCGACGTTTTCTTCGGTGCTGAAGTCCGTTGCTATTTTATCTATTCTGGCTTTGATGGCATCGTTGTCTTCCTGACTCGGAAGAATATCAACTACCACATAGGCAGCTGAACGGTAGGGTTCCTGTTTGAAGCGTTCTTTTTGTTCCTCGTAACGACGACTGAGTTCTTTAAGAGAAACTTTGAAGCTTGAATCGGGAACGCTGGCATAAGACTTGGAAGCATACTCAAAATCGACCGAACGACGGCTCGCTTCAAACTCATCTTTGGCATCCAGGCTGTTTGCTCCTACGGCTTTGGTAACCATGTTCACCATTTTTTCATCTAAACGGACGTATTTAAGATTGTTTTCCCAGAACAGCCAGTAATTTTTCATTTGTTTGATTTGTTCCTGAGCCTCGGCAGAATACATGGAAAAATCTTCTTGCTGTATGGTTCTGAGAAAATTCATCATCATATTGCGGTCAAAACGTCCGGTTTCGGGATTTTGAAAAAAGGGCATTTGTTGTACCATGTAGTGAACATTTTGCCCGTTTACCATATCGTAAAGTTCTTTTGCGGTAACACTTACACCCAAATCTTGGGCTTGATCGTCCAAAAGGCGTTCGCGAACAATGGTTTCAAAAACCGATTCTCTTATTTGATGCATAATATCCGACTGCAGGTTGTTTTGTCCGGTTTGCATTTTATACACTTCTTCCATCTCTAAAATACGGGCATCGTATTCCTTGTAATTGAGCGGACTGCCGTTAATTTCGGCAATGTTTTCCTGCGATTGCCTCATAATGGTAGAACCGGAAGTTAAAAAGTCTCCGATAATAAACGCAAATAATGCAACACCGACCACGATCAACAAAAGGACGGCCTGACTTCTGATTTTTTGTAAGGTTGCCATATACTATTTGTAGGTTATAATTGTGTTCTTTAAACTATTCCCGAGTACCATTTACAAAACAGTATCGAAAAATCCCGCAAATGTACAAAAAAATATGAAATAACACGCAGCAAAACCAATTAAAGAACAGCCCTGCACATTAAAATCATTGGTCGGAATTTTCTTCTTCGGGATCTATTGGAAAATTACCTTGGGAATTGAGAATACTATATTTTGTCATAGATTCGTTGGATTCAAAACCTATGCCGGTGGATATCCAATCTTTTTGTTCAATGCGAATAAAAGAATCTGAATAAATTTTATGCAGGTTTTGATCCCAATACAACAAGGGGGTCTCAAACTTTTCACCGGCCAGGTTCATCACCTGTACATTTTTTTTGAGCTCCCAGAGTTTCCTGTTGGTATAATAACGAGCCGTATCGCTTTTCACGATAGATTCAATGCGTAAACTGTCGTCAAAGCGTTCGAAATATATTTTTTCGGGAAAAAACCAGTAAGGATCGGGAAGCTGATCGTAAACTAGCCAGGAAGCAGTAATTACTTTGTAACGGATGCGACCTGAGTCTGAAATCAATGTCACAATGGAATCGGCCCTCATACCGGGCACAGAATCCCTCGAGCTGAAGTTGGGCAGAATATCCGCTTTTTCTCTTTTACAGGAAAGGGATAAAAACAGTATAACAGTTACAAAAGATGCAACTGTTATACCTGAATACTTTCCAAATAAGCTCCTTAAAAGCATCTTTATTTGTTGCGGACAAGGGTATTTTCCTGTATCCAGCCTCCGATTCTGAACATTTTTCCTACAGTGAGATCCGGATGCATAAAAATATCTTCGGTATCGGGATACTGTTCTTTATACCTTGCTATCAATTCATCTACTTCATCACTCACACTGGGATCTACCGCTTTGGCTTTTTGCAGTTTATCAACCGCTGCCCAATAAACGGCTCTTTTAAGAATAGGATCATCAAAATAGTCGACACTGCCGGCGTACATTTTGGCGATCAGCACATAGGGAGCTCCGAAGTTTTCCCGGTATTCTGCAGCTTGCAAAGCCATGGAGCGGGCTTGTTCATAGCTCTTACCGGCAAACAGTGCACTGGCAGCCAAAAAAGCATAATCGGCTTTCCCATCCGGATTTGTTTCTAATTCAATGGCTTCTTTCAGATATTCGGCGGCTTTTTTGTAATCTTCCTTTTTGATTGCCTGGTAAGCACAACCTTCTGCCGATTCTGCCGTTGGGTTAACATCGTGTCTGTATTCCGAAGCAAGAAAATAAGTATCTGTATCTGTGCACTTAGCCCTCTTGAATAAAGAAATGACGCTATTCAAGAAATTCTGATTGTCTTTGTTCTGCTCAATACGTTCTGCAAAGAGAGCGGTCAGTGTTTCACAGTCGGCTGCTCCTGAATTTGAAAAGAGCACATCCACACCATTCTTAATGCCTACGATCCTATCTTTTTCGGGACCGGGAGAGGTAACAGCCAATTTCGCATCGAGCCGTTCTACCGTTTTGATATAATCGTTAAAGAAATTTTCTTTATGAGCATCGTCGGATAACAAAGTTTTGGAAACCGAAATAAAAGCAGTAGCGTAAGCCGGTTCAAAATTAGCCGTGGGCGAATCATAGACTGCCGTTCTCAGCCACTCGTAAGGTGGTTTTACGTCGCCTTTGGGATTGAGCTGAAGATAATCGAGTGCTTTTTTCCCGAGTATCCAGGGAGTAGGATAACGGTCGTGATCACCGAAATACTTGATTCGCTGGTCGTAAACAGCCATTAATTCGTCAAAAATCTGAGTCTTTTTTGCCGGATCGCTTTCTTTGTTCCATTGCCAGACTTTGATTTTGGCGCCGTCAATGTAAATACCCACCCTCGAAGCAGGGCATTCGGCGTATACAATTTCCCAAAACTCCAGGGCGCTGGCGTAATCTCCTTGTTTTGCGTAAGGCTGATATAAACTCAGATTCTGCAAACATCGAATACTGTCTTCGCCATGTCCGTACATGGAACCGTCTTCTACCCCTTTTTGAGCCATTAAAACTGAACTGAATAACAGTCCACAAAAAATAAATCCAATTTTCCTATTCATGTCTAATTAATTAAATCTCCGTTTTACAAACCAGGTTTCACTGAAGGCAAGGCTCAATTTTACTCTCCAGTAATGTTCCTGAACCATGCCCGGCAAGGGAGTAAGTGTTTTCCCATATTCCATTGCCAGATTGAGAGCTGTGCGTTGATTTCGTAAAGGCAAACCCAGCCCAACACTAAGGCCTAGTTCCTTTAAATTTCCGGGTGCAAATTTAATATATGAATCCGAATAATACAAACCCATTCTGTATTTAATTGCCTGATAATAACGCTGTGCTATGTTCAAAGGCAGAAATTCGGCACCCAGAGCCAATCGAGTACGCAAAGATAAACTGTCGCTTACGCCAAAAAAAGAAGTCTTATTCCAGGCCTGATGCTGAAAATCCATCCCCAGAGTCAACCTATTGTCGTAAGTGTAGGAAAAACCCAAACCCAAATTCTGCGGAAAGCCGAAAGAAAGACCTGGATGCTCTTGAATCAATGTGTCCAAAGTAGTGGTAGTGGTGGTGTAATTCACGTCCATCAATCCGTCGGGCGTATAATTCACTCCAAGTACCAGGCGGTGTTTATAGCCGAACCATTGTTCGTACTGGAGTCCGGCATCTATATTAAAGTGATTAACAACCAATACATTGGAAACTGAAGTAGGATTGATTTCAGCGTTATAGGGATAGCTGAGAACAGACTTGTTAATTAGAGATCCAAACTTGTAATTGATATTCACACCCAAAGACAAATGCTTAAAAAACAAGACAGAAGTGCCCAAGTAAGCATTATTGATACCCCCGGAGGCAGAGTATGCGTTGGAATAAATCAGACTGTTGCCGTCAAGATCGGTCAGGCTACCCGAAGAACTGAAAGCATAACCCAATCTGGTATATTCATAAAGGCCCAGACTTAAGCCCCAATCTTTGCTCAGGGGTATTTTGACGGCTGCATACTCAATATTGGAATTCAGTCTGGCTTCTCTCAGATTGTTTTCCCTGAAACGCGTGTAGACTGCGCTCAAACCGAAATCAAACAAAAAACTCAAGCTGTCTACGGCGGAATAAGAAGCAGGATTCATAGGATTAATCTGGCCCGAACTACGCAAACCGTAACCGATTCCACCCATACCGGAGGCTCCGCCAAAGGCGGGTTCGGAAATGATTCCGTATCCGTAACGGCTGTAAGGCGAAAAGGTATTGTTTTGGGCAGAAACCGACCAGTAAAACAGGAACAGCATTAAGCCTGCTATTAGTATTTTTACGCCTGGACGGATGTTAGGAGTTAACATAATCGATGAGTATTCTGTGTAAACCGGTTAAAACTAAATTCGGGCGTGCAAAGATGTCACTTTTTAGTTTCCCTGCAAAATAAATTAAATCGCCTCCGGTTAAAAAGGTCAAAAGTTCCGGATGTTTCTGTCGATGCTGAAGTATATAACCGTTGATTTCATGAAAAATTCCTTGCAATACCCCGGCTTTGATGGCCGACGGGGTATCTTTACCGAATTCCGGGAAATCGCCAACCGAAATTTCGGGCAAGGGCAAGGCCTTGGTGTTTTCATGCAAAGCTTTCATTCTTAAATAAATACCGGGGGCAATATTGCCTCCTTCATACACTCCTTCGGCAGTGAGCAAATCGTAGGTTATGGCTGTACCCAAGTCTACAATAAGTGAAGGTTTACCGGGCGCCAGCGTCCAGGCTCCCACGGCAGCAGCCAGACGGTCGGCTCCCAAGCTTTGGGGTTGAGAATAATTATTCTTTACGGGAATAGGGGTAGTCGAATCGAAACGAAAACACAGGTTTATATTTTGTTTAATGGCCTCGTATTTGACATCGTCCGTACGATTCAACACAGATGAATAAATGGCTGCCCGGGGCTTAAATTGCTTAAATATTTCCCCGGAAAGCATTTCTTCAGGAGGTTGAGTGTAAAAAATGGCAACAGGCTCAAGGGCATCAAGCCGTGTATAATCCGTTTTTGCCCCGGGAGCATTTTCGAAAAAGGCCCATTTACAAACTGAATTCCCTTGATCAATTATCAGATTCATTGTTGATTCTATTATTCAAAGAGATCCGCGTACAATCAAACGAGTAGGTACATAGGTTTGTAAACGTTCGTTATGATTGATAAAACGAGCTGCGAGCAAACCCATTTCCCTGAAATCAACAGAAATGCAGGTTATTCCGTTATCGATTACTTCCAGCATGGGGGCATCGTTAAAAGTCACCAGGCCTACATCTTTTCCCAGCATCAATTTTTTGGCCCTGCAAATTTTAACCGCCTCTATCATATCCGTATGTGAAACAAGTAGAAAAGCTTCGCCTTTGCGGATATCCTCTTTGCGGATATGTCTTTCTATCAATTGACTGCCCAAATTGTTTTCTTCGCAAAAGCGGTGAAAGAAACGTATTCCTCCCCGGGGGTGCTCAGAATTAAGCGGAAACACAAAATTCAACTTTTGGTATTTCAGAAACAAAGGACTGCCGGAACTCAGGCAATCGTACAAAGTAGTATCGAATCCCTGGCATACATAAGCGTAACCCGATTTGTCGAATTTTCCGAAATCGATCAATAAGACTTTACTGCGATCCAACAGATTCAGCACTTCGGAATACACATCATTCAGCAAGTTCATTACCACATACTTATTATAACGTCCCAGGCTGTTTTTTATGATCATATTGAAATGATCTTCATTATAATGATGAAAATACAAATCCAAACGATCGTTGGGCGATAAATTTTCGGTGAGCGCGTTATAGAGTTTGTTTTTGTAAGGACTGAAAATATCCAACATAACCAACACATGATTGATGGACGAAGATACGTAATAACCTTTGGTCGGGGCAGATTGAATGGCACCCGAAAGCTTTAATTCCTGAAAAGCTTTGAAAACCGTATCTCTGGCTAAGTTGAGCTCTGCACTCAATTTGTTGATCGAAGGCAGCATTTCTCCCTCTTTGTATTCTCCCTGGGCAATAGCTTGTCTAAGAGCGTCTGCCAGTTGCTTGACTTTGGTAGTATTGGATTGAAATTCTACTCTCATTTTTGGGCTAGTCGAACACAAATTTAGTTAGATAAACACTTCCTGCCGGTGTCACTTCGTTGGCTCTGACGATGTCGAACACATATTTAGTTGGATAAATACCCGTTGAATCTGTAAAACTCTACTTCTCAACTCCAAAGTCTTTTTGTTGTTGCTCTACTTCCTTCAACAGGGTTTTAATTTCCTGCTCAGACAGCTTTACTCTGTCTTTGCCCTTATCAAACCGGTAATCTTCCTGATTTGAAGATTGATACGATTCAAGGTAATTAAAAGGCAAACGGGCCGGAATGCTTTCAAATTCAATCTCGGCAGGAGCCGGTGAATGCTGTCCTTCGAACAAAACTCTGGCCTTGACTTTGATCTTTCCGGCTTGCCTGGTGGAACGAATCAATACCGGTGCCGATCCGAACTCCACCGCTCTGGGATTGGCCCCAATGGAGGCGTCGCCAATTATTTCGCCCTCTCCTTCGACGCTGAACAAAATATTATCTTTGGCTAGTCTGCGCACATTGCCGTTATCGTCGGTGACTTCTGCAACGACTACCAGAAAATCGCTCCCGTCCGCGATCAAATGCTGCCCGTCGTGATCGATTCTTAATCTTAATTTGGTGGAGCGCCGGGAAGGCATTTTTTTAGTGCTGCACACCGTTTTCCCGTCTATAATGCCTTCGGCCACAAAGCTCACTTGTTGCCAGTTTTTCTGTAAATAACTCAATTCTCTCATTTGCCAGAAATCGAAGACATTTTCGAATATGACCGGTGCATTGGGCATACCCTTATCCTTATGTAGAACCGGTTTTACAATGGTATCCTGCTCGCGGCAAATCAAACGCACGGAATCACAGTTGCTGAATACCACCAGATCGGCATTCGAAAAAGGAGAAATCTCATGAGCAATAAAAACCATGGGGCCGGTTTCGATGAGTGGATGTTCAAGCTGCGGTGATACCTGGCTTTTAAACATGTAATAAGCGTATTTGGGCTGCCTGAAACAATCTGTCTGACCACCCCAGTAAGGATCGGGGTGATAGCCCCTCTGGTGATCGAAAGCGTGCCATTGAGCTCCTCCGATAAATTGACCGCTGGTACGGAACATTTCGTCGTAGGAATCGGCCAAAGACAAGGCCTGAACCAACAGGGGTAATTCTCCCCAACTTCTCGAAGCCCGGTTGTTGTTGTTTTGGGCATACCAGTCGTCGACATTTTCGCCAAATTCACGGGTGAAAATGCATTGTTCGGCCGCTCCTTCGTCCTTAGGCCAACCGTACACCACTCCGTAATGTTGAGCAACGCCTTCGGAATGCATATCGGCAGCTGCCAGAGGGGCTCCGGGATAAGGAAATTCTTTTTGTGTAATTTCCAAGGCTTTCATAGAAAAGTCCAGCGGAAAACGGGTTTCATTCAAAATAGGTTCCCAAAGCAAGACCGAAGGATGATTCCGGTCGCGGCGTATCATTTGTGTAACATCGTCCAACACGTATTCCTGAAATTGAGGGTCCCTGTTCCAAAACTGCCAACCCGGGGTGGCCACTATCATAAAGATACCCAACTCGTCGCAAGCATCCATAAAGGCAGGATCCTGAGGATAGTGGGCAGCACGGATTATTTCACAACCCGCTTCACGCAGTTTTTTTACATCCCGCCAATGCTGGGAGTTGGGCATGGCGTTGCCCACGTAAGCAAAATCCTGATGCCGGTTGGTTCCGATCAATTGGCCGTAAGGCTTGCCATTGAGCCAGAAACCTTCTTTTCCCTTGAATTCGGCCAGACGGATTCCAATGCGGCTTATTCCTCCGTCGAGCATGATTTTTCCCTGTCTGACCTGCGAATGAATCCGGTACAAATAGGGAGAGGCCGGAGACCATAAATAAGGTTGTTTGACTTCAATAAGCTGATTTATAGTCTTTTTTTCACCGGCTTCCAGGCTCAGGTTGTTCCTGACTTTTTTAACCAGCTTACCTTCAGTGTCGTATAAGGCCGTTTCCAACACCACCGAACGTTTTTGATTGTCTTTGTTGGCTATTTCGGTATCCACATATACCTGAGCCGACTGTTCGGATATATTGTCGTAATGAACAAAAACACCTCCTCCGGCCACCTGGTGGCTTTCCACCACAGGGTCCGTGATGTGTACCGGTGCTTTGGCTATCATCCATACATCGCGGTAAATGCCCCCGTGATACGCAAAATCGAGGGTATATTGCGTTTTACCCGGAGGATAAGACTTATCATCGCTGTTGTCGGCGCAAACCGCTATCAGGCAAGTATCGCCGGCTTCCACTCCAAATTCGTTCAAATTAACGGCAAAAGGCAAATACCCACCCAGATGCTCCAGGACTTGTTTACCGTTGAGATAGACGGTGGAACGGCCCATCACGGCTTCAAAGTACAGGGAAATTTGCTGCCCTTGCAGAGAGGAATCCGGAACAAAGCGCTTTCTGTACCAGGCTTTGCCCTGATAATTGCGTCCGCCGCTGCCTTCGGCCGGCATCAACTGGACAGTGTGGGGTAAATTTACTATCGGCCAGGCCTGATCGTCAAAATCAAGGTTCCGGGCTTCGGGGACATCTCCCCGGTAAAATCGCCATCCCGGATTGAAGTTATAAACCGAACGTCCACTGCCTTCCAAGGGGAAAAAACCGGCTATGGATATTTCCGGCTGATAAGCCTGCAAGGACGTTAAAGATAAAAACAAAGCGATAAATAAGACTAACTTTCTCATTATTAAAAATTTATAGTATATGATCATTCCTGAATTGCCAACCGGTTTTCTACGTCGGCCAACCTTTCTTTGGGGCTTACCTCCAGGCGCAGCAACTTACCGTTTTTCAATTCGGCTTCGACGGTAGTCTGTCCCGGAGCATGCAATTTAAAATGCACATCCCAGTCGGCAGGCCAGGCAGGAAAGAGTAAAATACGCTCCCCTTCCGTTTGCAACAACATCTCCTGCAAGCCGATTGAGGCACTCCCACCCCAGTTGTGATCGGGAGTCCAATCAAAGCCCGGCCCCCAGAAACAGGGGAAACGATGCTCCGCATCTTTGAATTTCAACAAAGTCAGTTTCTTTGCCTCTTCTGTTAAACCGAGACAGGCTGCAAAAATATTGTATTGCTTCCAGCCGACATGGCTGTAAAACTTTTGTACATCGGGATCCAGCCAATAGGTATTGATGGCCGTATCCTTGTCTTCGGAGACAACGTTATATATTCGCCAGGGAAACACGGGATACAACTGCGGAACTTCCGTATTGTTTATTCTCTCCCAATGCAGAGCCGGAGCAATCACTTTCTTTCCTTCGATCTCACGGAAGCTGATAGGCGGTATCGTTTGGAGCATCTTTTCCCAACGCTCCCGTTGATCTGAACTCAGATTTTCCAGGGCCAGCAAAGACTCCAACACCACTTTGAGTCCGGCAATACAACTGGTTGAATTATAAGCCATTTTATAGGTCTCACATGCCGAAGTAGGGTACAAAATCAACTGTCCGTCGGCATTCAATTCCTTGCTACCCCGCTGCCGTGCCAGAAAGCGATAGTGCTCATCGAAAAAAGTCAGCGTACTCTCAATAAATTCCATATAAGGGCTGATGTCGCTGCCTGCGTAGCGATGACTTTCGAGTATCATCAGACAAAACTCCAATACCGTCTCCCATTGGTACTCCAGCCAGGCATTGTATTCCAGCCCCGGATCGTAGTTTTCGGGACGCTTCCACCCGTATTCGCTTGGATTGGGCAACCCGAAATGTTCCATCTGCTCGGTATAACAGGCTCCGTTGTGGCCCCAATAATGATTACTCCTTAATTCGGCGTTTTTAAGGCTTTTACGGTAAAACTCAAATTGAGGGATCATCAAATCAAAATCCCCGCTTTTAAGCATGCCAAAATACACGAGGCGTTGATTCTGAGCGGTAAAAGTGCCACCTCCCCAATTGCGGAAATCAGGCGTGAAAGGCCGGTCCTCGCGCACGTGAACAGGGTCGAAGGTAAACAAGCCTCCGTTGAATTTGGTGGGAGCCTCTCCACGAAGGTTACAAGCCAGCATATAGCGGAATAACTGATAATTACGTCCTACTTTCCAGCTTTCGGTATCTGGTTGTTCCGGATCAATACAAATAAAACTGCGATCCCAAAACTTTGCCCACCAATCGGCGTTGAGTTGCTTGTCGCTGCGAGGTTTAATTAAGCTTTTAATACTATCTAAGCCTTTATGCCAGCCATCAACTTGCTGAGTAGTGTGAAAAACCAGACGGACGGCATGATTTTTGGATGGCTTCCTGCTTTCCAGCCTCCAGGCCTTAAAGTCCGTACCGGCGTAAACTCCTGCAATGGTGTCTTTGAACACAAAACCATCGGCACAGAGCTCACCACCGAAGCGAAGATCCGACAGAGGATCCGTCATTTGTTCCTTCACCTCTTCCATGCCCTGTTGCTGAACTACCACGTCGAACATGGTGCCGGAGGAGGGATTTTGATGATAAAAAACGATGCCGTTTTCGTTTATATCAATTTTATCGGCACTGGTCTTCAAATCAGCCGGCGGAGCCCATTTGTAGGAGTTGCTCTGACTTTCGTTTTTACGGAGCAACCTGTCGCGGTATCGCCAATTTTCGTAGGAGATCATTGCTTTCCGGGGACTGGCAGAGCGAATATCCAAATGAATGACCGGCTTAAACACATCGGCCCATACATCGATGTCCACTTTATTGCCTTTGCTGCCGGCCTGAATGTTGACCAAACCCCGGCTCAGTTTAAGACATTGCAGAAACTCAACCGTATCCAAAGGCTCATCGGGAAAACTCAACCGAAGGCGACCGCCTTTGAGGAAGCAACTGTTTTCGTCGAAACTGCCGCTACGCGAAAAATACACCAATAATTCCCCCTGCTCAACCCAGACATTCATACCTATGTCTCCGCCCCCACAGGGCATGGATTCGTTCGAACCTTTACTCTGAGTAGTCCAGGTCAGTTCGTAATCTTTCAGTAAATCAGCAGGTTTGGCAAAGCCAAAAGTCCAGGCCGACAACAAAACCAGGCTTAAAAAAAGGTGCTTACTATTTTTCATGCTTTTCAAAAAATTTTATTTCATCCCGGGACCAATTATCGGTTCTGAAAGAGGAAACGGCCTGGCCGTTCACGCCAAATAAATCGCCCTCCGAAATATTATCAAAGGCGTAACGGGCCGCAACGGGTTTGGGAACCGAGGCAGACCATAACTGAATCTTATCCCGGTTGATTTTGGCCTGAGCTGGATAAAAAACCTTGTCTTGGCCGGCTATCCAAAAATGCTTCAGGCTGCCCCTTGTTCTGTCGAGACCCAGCCCTGCCCTGTCAAAACTCAGTATAAGCATACTGTCGCGCTGCTCACAAGCCGAGTAGCGAGGGCTGCGGTGTTCCGGGCTTTCCAGTCCGTAGCTGTCCACCAGAGCCAATAGGGCAAGACGTTCCCCGGCCTGTCGTTTTTTTCTCGGATGAATATCGCTAATCAGACCGGCATCCATCAACACGGCCATACCGCAATTGGGGATCAAGTCTTCGACCTGTGCCTGAGCTTCCCTGAGCAGGGCGGCATTCACCGCTTGTTCGCCCTGAGGTGTAATCAGGGCATAATCGTAGGGAGCAATCTGACAATAATAGAAAGGGAAATCCCCTATCCCCCAATCTTTACGCCAGGTTGAAACCATTTGCGTTAAGAGCTCTTTGTAGCTTTCGGGCCGGCCGGTATTGGATTCTCCCTGGTACCAAATACAGCCTTTGATGTTCATACCGAGGAAGGGATGAACCATGCCGTTGTACAGGGCTGTTGCCGTATGAGTGGAAGAGCGCACTTCCTCCTGAGTTCGTGGGATAGGCAAATCCGACAGACCTTCGAGGCTTTCGGCGCTCATCCATGCCTCGATAAAAGATCCGCCCAGACTGCTGTTTATCAAGCCTACCGGCACTCCGAGCAATTCCCGCAGGTAACGGCCGAAATAATAAGCAGTGGCACTAAAGTCGGCTACCGTTCCGGGCGAAGCTTCCTGCCAATGGCCTTGTACATCATTGGCCCGGGAAGCCAGGGCTGCTCTTTTGACAGTAAACAAACGCAACTGATCGTCTTTTGAATGCATCAGGTCCTGCAGGCCGCCCTCTATTCCCTGTGCGGGATAGCCCTTCATGGGCATCTCCATATTGGATTGACCGGAGCAAAACCAAAGTTCTCCTATCAAAACATTCTCGAGCAAAAGTTCCTCTCCGTCATCCAAAAGAATGGTGTAAGGCCCGCCGGCCTCCGGGGTATTAAATTTCAATTCCCAATAACCTTCGCTGTTTGCCTTGGTTGCATATTGTTTGTTGTCCCAGGAGGCTTTAAGCCTGACGCTGTTACCGGATTCCGACCATCCCCAGATTTTGGTTTCCTGTTGTTGTTGCAACACCATGTTGTTCGAAATAAAGGCAGGTAAACGCAATTTTGCCTCCATTTTTTCGGGCAACACCAACACAAAGAGCAAGAGAAGCAAATGAACGAAATATTTCATACTATTGAGCTTGATTTATCGTCCATACTAATTTAATATCCCCTTGAATACCTGACTCTTGCAAATATTCAACAGGGAAGTTTTGTAAACTGAAACCTTCTCGCGAACGAGGTCTGTTAACTCTCCATATACGAGCATTCGTCCAGTAATCGTCCTCCTGAATCAGCTTGTGATTGATGGCCTGCACCCTATTGTACCAGGTATTGGCAACATTGATTTTCAACTCGTTTTTTCCGGTTTTCAATGCTGAACTTATTTCCAATAAGTAGGGTTGGGTCCAAACAATGCCACAGGATTTTCCGTTCAGAAAAACTTCGGCCATCATATTCACACTGTCGAATTTCAGATATATTTTCTCAGCTTCGGGAATTTTGTCAAGTGTGAAAGCCGAATGATATTCTGCTGTTCCTGCGTAATATTTAATATCCATATTGTCCGATTTTCGCCAATCGAATAAATCCGTACTCTCCATGCTCTTATCGAGTGCATCGAAACGGATCTTCCAAGGATCCAAGTCTAAGCCGGAAGTTGTGTACTGCTCCGGCCGATTATTGCTTTCTTGCGTAGTTTTATTCCTTAGGACAATAAAACCCGACTGTGCAGGAGACAAATCCAGGCGAACTATGGTCCTGCCTTGTTCTATGCGCCAATTTTTTATTTCGGCAATTTCGGCTCTTTGAGGATCAAACCACTCCGGTATCCGGCCTGCTCCGCGCAGGGAAATTTCAAGTTCTTGAATCGAATCAAGTTGGTTGGATATAAACCAGATGTCGCTTGCTCCCTCTCTGCGATGATTCCAGGCAAGATCATACAATTCTTTGCCCTGTAAATCTTTGAACAGGACATCGGCTTCCAAACCGAAGCGATTCATGTTTTCTTCTTTGAAAGGTAAAAGACATGCTTGTTGTTGAGCTTTTTCCCAAATGGCATGAGTCAGTTGCTCCAATTCCCGGTTGCGTTGCTCTTTTTGATGATAATCGGGAATGCAGACCGGACGTTCAGAAGGCAGGAGCACAATGACTCCGGCATCTTGTAGTTCTTTTATTTTGCGGGCTACCTCGAGACTCATATACCCGGCATCGGGCGCCATCTGATGCGGTTCGGGAAATACCAACACTCTGTAACCGGCTCCGCCGGGTAAAACCATCCTGCCGTTTTCGGCCCGGGCCAATCGCAAGAACGCGTCTTTGTTGAAAGAATCGTATTTATAACCTCTCAGAGGATCTATCCATTGGTTGGCCGTATACATATTGGCCGAAGCCGTTACATTGACCGAAGTAGAATGCACGGGTGCGCCCTGGTTCAATTTGCGAAGCTGTTCAGAGGCAAGGGCTTCTTCTCCAAACAAGCCGGGCAACGAAGCCACCAGCCTATCGGGTAAAATGGCCCTGCGGGGAAGCTCCTCTCCCGTAAACACGGCAATGTCGTTTACCGGAACACCCCGCTGTAGCATGGCCTGGCAACGGCTAAGGTAATTGACCCACTCCGAAGCATAGGGCCACCATGTTTGCCCTCTTTGCATAAACAAACCTATGCCGTCCAGGGTCATCCCGGGGTATTTTCCAATAAAGGGATGATGACAATACACGTGAAAGAATAATTTGTTCACCCCCTGGGCAAAATTGAAATCGCCCAAGGTTTTAACCATACGGGGATGTTCGTTCCATTCGCCTCTCAACTGGGTAAAGCCTTCGGCCTGCACGAGATTTTTTCCGTAAATATGTGCTCCCGAAATGGCATCGGCCATATCGTTGGGCTTATCGTGCGTGGGACTGTCGAGCCAATACTCGCCCATGGGCAGATCCACCCTCTGATAATGCAGCATACCGTCGCTAAGCATGGTCGGGGAAACGCATTCCGAAGAATAAACGCAGTTCTTCTGTGCGGCCAGCTCGCTCATGGTGGCAAAAAATACATCATTCACCAACTCTGTTACGGTTTGGCGAATATCGAGCAACACACTCTCCGAAATATCCGCACTGCCTATGGGAATGCCGGCGTAGAGGGGCAAATAGGGTAAAAGATCGTAGGAACGGCGTTGACGGAATTCCTCCAGAAAATTTGGGGTCCAGTTTTGGCTACCGCATTCCCAACTATCGGAATGCATATTTGTTAATACGCCTTTTAGTAAGCTCTTGTCCACATGTTTATAAACGGCACCAAACCAATTGTCGAATTGCAGACGGACGGCTTCGGGATTGAACTTATCGCATTCCAGGCCCCTGCCCCCGCCTCCGGTTTCATTCTCATGGCCCGTGGAAGTATGTCCCATCCTCAATATCAGCCAGTCGCCCTGCGGCAGGTCCAGATTGGTCAAGTTGCCGGACTCATCCATTTTATCGCTGATGTTGATAATATCTCCAAGTGGAACGCAATTGGCGGCGGCTAAGTTGTTTTCTGTGGTTCGTTGGCTTAAACGCCAGACAACTCCGCTCTTTCCTTCAAAATTCTCTATCAAGGGCCGGCTGTTAAGCCTGATTTTGGTAATACTGAGTTCCGGTTTCCATTTGGCCGGATCTATGTCTTCGGCTGCCGGTTCGGTACCTTCGGGTGACCAATAAAAACGATAATACCTGGCGGTGGTTTCGGGCAGTGTATAAGTAGCGTCCGCATCGGTATCCTGCCAGCCTCTGCGTGCGGGAACGAGCTGTTTGACGTCGCAGAAGTTTTTTCCGTCGTTGCTGACGGCCACACGCAAACGATGCGCCTGAAAGTTATTGCCTCCCGTCACAATAGTAAGCGAACGGGCAGTAAAAGCTTGATCGAAAGTATATTGAATCCAGCAATCGTCTTTAGCCTTGAAGCGGCCGGAACCGTCCAACAAAAAGCTCAACTCTTGTCTATCACTGGAACTGACTTTGGGCCGGAGGTTTTCGCTGCTCTCCAATGCAGGAGCAGGCAAAGCAAAAACGGCAATATCGCGGTAATAATCGATGTCGGTTTCAGGCTTGTCCAATTTGAGTTGTTCAATCCGGCCTCCTTTGACCAGCGTTTCGGAATACACCACCTTTTGCATGGACATCTCCGGAGTAATCCAGGGACCGCCGGCAAGGGCAAAACCATCGCAGATATGCATACCCATTTTCAGACCCAAACGGCCGGCTTCTTTCATGGAAAAACGCACCATCTCCCACCATTCGTCCGAGAGTTGCAATACGGTGTTGGACATATACTGCACTCTGGAAGAATCACGAATGGGCATTAAATAGGCACCTTCCAGCCCGATTTCTTTCATGGCTTCCAAGTCGGCAGTGATCCCCTCTTTGGTCACCGCGCCATTGATCCAATACCAAAAAATCCAGGGTTTGGCAGTGTCGGGAGGATTTAAAAAAACCTCATCCAACGAAGCTGCCCGCCGGCAGGAAAAAGTACCTAAAAGCAAAAAGCTTAATAGGACTATAGCAGTTCTCTTCATATAACTTATTCTTTTTGTTTCATTGTTGCCTGCCCCGATGCTCTCAAGGGCCGTACAACAAATAATTTGATTATTGTATCACTTACTTGTTATTGTTCCTGTGTTACAAGCCTTCGATCCTGTAACGAACCTGAGTTTTCTTTACCGTATATTTTTTTAAAACGCCCGGTCCGCAACTACTGTTACCCAAGCCTAACTGCTGGGCATCGATGGAACATATCACCGCCTTTCTAGCTTGCAAAGCGGTATAATGACGACAATTGCTCAGGTCGGTAGCCAGATACGGCAAAGCAGAGAAAGAAAAAACATCTTCTACTGCCGTAATTTTTAAACCTTTATTCCTGCTATTCTTAAGAATCAAATACTGCGTTTCTTCGTGATTTCCACTTTCCTGAGGTCTCGGATATGGAAATAACTGATCGGCCACTGTCGACGACCACAACCCGGTGCGCATGCCGGTTTTACGGTCGGGATAAGTTTCAAGGGGCCCCGGGCCGTACCATTGCAGTTGCTGCAGGTCTTCGGCAAAAGCCCAGGCGACTCCCAGACGCGGCAGAACCGGTAATTCCCCTTCGGGATGGAATTGATGTTCGACATCCATACTTCCATCGGCTCCTATTCTGAAGACGGAAGTACAGCGTATGGTACCTTTGAGGTAGGTATAAAGGCTCTCGGTTTTGATTTCGACCGGGCCGTCCGGTTCAGGATTGCAGCTAAAGTTAAGCAGCTTCCTTTGGGGCGTAGCCATCAAGTGAGTACTCCAGTCTTTGGCCAACCAGTTACCGAAGCCGGCATCGTTGTCTGTCGGGGCTCGATATGCCTGAAAATTCGGCTGAGGAAACAATGCTTCTTCGCGGGAGAGCATTTCCTGCCGTTTAAATACCAGAGAAACCAGGGCTCCCGTTTGTTTATCCCATTGCTGGGAAAAATCCTTACCTTCAACGATCAAAATCTGTTCCTTGTCGTCAATTCCGATTTTTCCTTTTTTGAGTTCCGGAGCCGTCAAAGCGGCCTTTTTCAGATTAAATTCTTCCCAGGCAAGTTCGTGGCCTTTTTTGGCCCACAGGGCATCTTCTTTGAGTTGCAGACTCAAAAAAAGACGTACATCGCCCCGGTATTTTTTTCCAAAAGTCAAAGGAAGCTTCAGTTCATGGCTGTCTCCCGGCGCAACGGCGGGCAAGTCCATATTGCCTGTTTCTATGGTTTTACCGTCGGAAATCACTTGCCAGCTTAAGTTATACTGATCAAGGTTAGTGTGGTGATTTCGATTGGTTATGCGATAATGATACTCGTCTTTGCCTTGTTCGAACAAAGCCGGCTGATAGACCTTTTTCACTTCCCAGTATTTAGGCGTGGTTTGCCGCTCGGCCAGTATAACACCGTTCATGCAAAAAGCCTTGGAGTTAGGATAATCTCCAAAATCGCCCCCGTAGGACATTTGAACCCGTCCGTCTTCGAGAGGTTTGGCCAAAGCCTGATCGACCCAGTCCCAAATAAAACCGCCCAGCATACGGGGGTGACTGTAGATTTCGTCCCAATATTCCTTGAAATTCCCCAAGGCGTTGCCCATGCAATGCACGTACTCGCTGGTCATAACCGGACGATCGTCGGCGGTGTTGCGTGCTATACTCAAAAGCCTTTCCCAGCGGGCATTCTCGGGACGTTCCGCATCGGAACCTTCGGGAATATTCGGATTCAGGTATTCGTCCTGAACCCGGGGATAAAAACGGGCAATAACGTCTACTGTTTCAGGATCCTTTATGTTGCCCTGAGCCCCTTCGTAATGAATTTTCCGGCTGGGATCAAAATCCCGTATCCAGGCGGATATGGCCGCAAAATTCGGTCCGTAGCCCGATTCGTTACCCATAGACCAGAAAACAATGCTGGGGTGATTGCGGTCGCGCATAACCATACGCACAGCCCTGTCCATAAAAGCGGCATGCCAATCGGGCTCGCTGGCCAGGAAGCCCCTTAGCCCATGGGTTTCAATATTGGCCTCATCCATTACGTAGAGGCCGTATTGATCGCAAAGCTCGTACCAGCGGTTAACGTTGGGATAATGAGCAGTACGAACAGCATTCACGTTGGCCTGCTTCATAAGCAGGATGTCCTGCAACATACGTTCTTCGCTCACCACCTTGCCGGTAAACGGATCGTGTTCGTGACGGTTTACTCCGCGAAAACGTATGGGTTTCCCGTTAATAAGAACTTGTCCCTGCTTAATTTCCACACTACGGAATCCGACTTTCGTCTGTATCTTTTCTACCGCCTCCCCTCCTTCATTATATAAACCCAATTCGAGGGTATAGAGATAAGGGGTTTCGGCAGTCCACAAGTGAGGGGAAGCTACTTCCACATCGAACCAGCCAAAACTGCGGGCACCGCGTTGGGGCGTTCTGGCATTGAGAATATTGGAACGAATTTCACGGTTGAGCACCGGCACAGCGTCTTGTTCCAGGGTTTGTTCAAAAACGGCTTTCCCTTCGGCATCGTACAAATCGGCCCTCAGCACGTATCCGTCTGCTGTTTGTCCGTCGTATACCGATAGTTTCGGTTCAATCAACAGACGGGCATTTGTGTAAGTATCATCCAGTTCGGTACGTACACCAAAGTCGTAAATGCGGATCTTTTCGGTAGCGTACAACGACACATCCCGGTAAATACCCGACAAACGCCACATATCCTGGTCTTCGAGGTAACTGCCGTCGCTGTAGCGAAATACCTGCACGGCTATCAGGTTTTTCCCGGGCTTTACGCAGCCGGTAACGTCGAATTCCGACATCTCCATACTGCCCTGGCTGTATCCTACATACTGCTCGTTGACCCATACATTAAAAGCACTCATGACCCCGTCAAAGCGCAAGAATATTTTTTTTCCCGACCAGGCGGCAGGCAACTCAAAAGTACGCCTGTAGGAACCCGTCGGAGTCCTTTCGCTAAAAGAAGTATACCGGGGATCGGGCTCTGAGCTTACCAACGGCGGTTCGATTTTGAACGAATAACCGGCACTGATGTAAATCGGAGTTCCGTAACCATGCAACTCCCAGTTGGAGGGTACCGGGATTTCCGCCCAGCCGGCATCGTCGTAATCGTTCCGGTAAAAGGACGTTGGGGCTTCTTCTACCTTGGGGACGTATTGAAATTTCCAGTTGCCGTTGAGGCTCATCGTTCTGTCCTGCTTTTCCTCCAAATAAGGAACGTAAGAAGCTCTGGCAGGCAGTCTGTTTATTTCCAATACTCTATGATTCTCCCAGAGGGGGCGGAATGCCTGAGCACTACACAGGCAAGAACCGATTATAAGGCCGGCGATGAGCAGGCCGATGTTTTTCTTCATAATGAATGTATTAACGATCCAAGGGCATCCAAACTGTCATCTCTTCAAAACCCCTGTTTCCGAAAGCATAATAAGGAATCAATCGTACCGGCACTTTCTTTTTGGCCGAAGACACTTCTCTGTAAAGTACATTATCCCAGTTTTGTTGGTCCACATACCAGGCTTCTCCCTTGAGGCTCATCAGGCGGCTGCCGTCGATTTCCATCATCTCGGGTTGAAAGCTAATGTCCGAAGGAATGCTGATATTATCGATTTTATAGTTCCCCAGATCAGCAGACTCCAGGCAATACACCAGAGGTCCCCACATAACGGCTGTCTGATTGCGGGTTTCTTCGAGCAAGGGATTGGATTCAATCAATCTGGGCTGAATACGCATGTTGAATGTTATATTATCGGTCTTTTTCCATTTTGCCTGTACCCGGGCATAGCCCTTTTCTACCTGTAATTCTACCGGATTACCGTTAATGCTGAGTTCGTAATGATCGCACCATCCGGGTATTCTAAAAAACAGGCTGAAATCGGCCTTGCGGGGAAGCTTGGCAAACGTCAGCTCCACTTTGCCGTCCCAAGGATAATCGGAACGCTGAACGATCTCAATATCGGAACCATCCGCCAATTTGGTGGCCAAGTTACTGGATCCATAGAGGTTTAGCCATACTCCCTCTTTGGAAAGGCTGTAAGCATAATTCTGAGCTTCACAAATGGTACGTACCGTATTGGGCGGACAACAAAAACAACTGATGTATTCTGTACGCTCTTTGGGCCAACGCAGCACATAGGGAAAATCTTTTGAAAGACGCAGAGGATTGGTATAGAAATACTTGGTCCCGCCTAAGCTGATACCCGACAAGACACTGTTGTACAAAGTCCGTTCCAATACATCCACGTATTTGGCATCTCCTCCCAGCAGAAACATTCTCCAGTTGAAAAACATATTTCCAATATTGGCGCAGGTTTCGTTATGGGCGGTAGAATTGGGTAATTGGTAAGCCCTGCCGTAGGACTGATGTACTTTTTGTATGGAATCGGGCGTATAGTTGGTCCCATCGGGCGAAGTGCCGTCGTACAAAGCTCCGCAACCGCCGGTAATGTACATTTTACGGTAAACGATATCCGACCAGATCGACTCGAGATTTTCCAACAATAAAGCTTCGCCGGTTTCGGCATAGACATCCGCCACTCCGGCGTATAAATAATTTGCCCTGACGGCATGCCCCATAGCCAGTTTTTGCTGACGGAAAGGCACTCTGTCCTGATTGTCGTCGGTTCCGTTTTCGACCATACCCCTGATATTAATCAGGTTTTTAGATAAGTCCAGGTATTTGGGATCGCCTGTGGTACGGTACATTTCGACTACGCCCATATAATGAGAGGGACAAATGGCGTTGCGCGCCAATTCGGCGGTGGCTGTTTCGTAGAAACGGCACAAAAAATCGGCGGCCTTGATGGCAAGTTCCAGCATATTGCGCTTACCGGTAGCCCTGTAATGCACGCAGGCAGCAGTCATCAGGTGACCATGATTGTAGGTTTCAAAATTCAACCTGTCGCTGAAAGCTCCTCCCTGGGCAGTCCCAACAGCAGTTCCTACCGGTCCGCTTTGTTGCGAAGCTTGTTCTTTTTGTCTTTTACGCTCGGGAATGATCACCTGAGTATGCATGTAGCCGTCTTCGCGCTGGGCTTTGGCAATGGTGGTAATGATTCTGTCCATCAAAGCATCCAGTTTGGGATCTTTGGTGACGGCATACACTGCTGCCGCGCTTTCGAACCATTTGAAAAAATCCCCGTCGTTAAACGGAGGGCCGGAGTGCCGGCCTTCGGCTTCGCCGGCAGCAATTTCGAGATTCCTGAATGCATGCGAAACTTCGGGATCGCTCATCACATGCCACATGTTAATTACCATAGTATCGCGGCAAACCTCAAAGCGTTCTCCCCAAAAACCATCTGTCCAACTTACAGCCGACACATCGGTGTTCCATATTCTTGCATAAGGGCTTTTCGTGGTGTTTACCAATCCTTTGTCCTGTGCATACAGGCCGGTGCATGCCAGCAGGGCACACAGCATAATCGTCTTTTTCATGCTTTTCTTCTATTATAATTGTACGTTAAAATGATATTCTCCGGAGCCCAATTCAATCAATGTGCCATTGTTTTCGGTTCCCAGATAACGAATAGTCCGGGATGAACCGATGGGCCGGTCGCTTTCTTTAATATTCTTTTTGCGAACAACAGGCAAATAAACCAGAGCCGAAGAATTGGCCGGTACTTTGATACTCCAGTCTAAAGATCCCTCCGATTTTTTCCAGTTCGAAACCACCAATCCGTAGGGGGTTTTATAGGAGGCATTGATAAAGTTCAAATCGGCAATTCCAAAATCGGGTTTCATTACTATTCGCTTGTAAGCCACCTGTTCGGTATCGCTGCTGATGCCTGCCAGGTTTTCAAAACACCAAATCAGCAGGTCGCCCAGCAACATAACATGGTTACCCGAATTCATGCTGGGAGCGGCCGTGTCGCCATTCCACAATTCCCAAATGGTAGTGGCGCCTTTGGTCAGCATATAGCCCCAACTGGGTTGTTTGGTAGTGCTGGCCAGCAAGAAGGCAATGTCTCCCCTACCCATGGCAGTGAGTTCACGCATCAGCCATGAACCGCCGATGACACCGGTAGCCATGGTGCCTCCGTAGGTTTCCAACAGTGTTTTCTGAACATTTTCTTCCACACCCTTCCGGGCTTCGGCGGGAACCAGATCAAAAGCCAAAGGCAGGAGATTGGCTGTAACCGTATTGTTGCCGTAGTACTGTTTTTCGCTGTTGTAAAAATGCCGGTTAAAAGCTGTCTTCATGTCCTGGGCCATAATCAGATAAACCATGGAATCTTCCGGCTTATTCAGTAAATTGGCGAAACCGGACATTATATGATACAGCTTGTAAAAATAAGCGGTCGATATCAGTGCGCCTTCGGTAATGCGCGAAGGATCCTTGGAGTGTATGATTTCGGGAGCTTCGGGAGGCATACACCAATCACCGTATTTGTCGGCGACCAAAAGACCGTCTTTGAGATAATGCCGACGCATGTGCTCCATAAACAGCTTCATAGATTCGTAATTCTTTTCTATGGGCCTCAAATCTCCAAATTGGCGATAAAGCATCTCGGAAATAAAAAAGAAAGCGGCCGGCCAAGTGACGTCGTCGGAATAGTAATTCCAATACGCCGGAGCCACATCCGGAATGCTGCCGTCCCAACGTTGAGCTTCGCGGATATCGTCCATCCATTTGGCGTAAAGTTTGTCGTTTTCAAACAGGAAACTTTCTCCGTAAGCACCGATGGTACGATCTCCCAGCCAGGGCATACGTTCATTGCGCTGGGGACAGTCGATGGGCATACCTTTGTAATTTCCCTTGATGCCCCAGTAAGCATTGCGGACAATGCCGTTGAGCACTTCGGACGAAGATTCAAAATACCCCAGGTCTTCCATTTCGTCGCTGACGAATTCACCCGTAAAATTTTCGGGCTTGGGTTCTCCGGGATAATTGGTCAATTCCACGTAACGGAAACCATGAGTTGTAAAAATCGGAGCCCATTCTTCGCCCTGGGGATCGCCCTTCAGTATATATTTATCCGTCACTAATGCGTCTCTCAAATTGGCCATGCTCAAACTACCGTCTTCCTGCAAAATTTCGGCAAAACGCAGTTTCACCTCCTGTCCGGCCTTGCCTTTTACCTTCATACGTATCCAACCGGTCATGTTTTGACCCATATCCAGGATGTAGGTATTTTTATTAATCTTAGTAATAGACTGTGGATGAAAGACATCGCTTACTTTCATTTCGGGATTGGGCTGAGCGCGTATCACAGCCGTAGGAATAGTCACCCGTTGTGCCGGAAACCAATTTCTGCCGGTTTTGAATCCGACCTCAGTCCAACCGGGAAATTCCTTGCGGGCATCGTATTCTTCACCATCGAATTCGTTGTTACTGATAATGGGGCCGTCGGCTGTCATCATCCAGCGTTCGTTGCTGCCTATCGTCTGTCTGGTACCGTCTTCATACTCTATGTTTAGAATCATTCTCAGTTTGGGATAACCGAAATTGGCCCATTTGTAGGGCTTGTAATTCTGGCGCATAGCATAATAGCGACCGTTTCCCACAATCACTCCCAAAGCGTTCTGACCTTGTTGCAAGGAAGACGTCACATCGTAGCTGTTGTAAAGTATGCTTCTGCGGTAATCCGTGGGGGCCGGAGTCATTACATGATTTCCGATGCGTCCGCCGTTGATCCACAACTCGTACAAGCCTAGTCCGGAAATATGTACCAGTGCCTGACGCACCGGCTTGGCGCAATTAAATTCATTGCGATAATAACGGGCCGAAAGCCGGGCATGCGCTTTTTCCACGTCCCAGGGCATAGGCCCGTCCAAGCCTATCCAGCGACTGTTTTTCCAGTCGTTTTCGGTGAAAAGACCGGTAGCCCATCTGGCCGTTTCACTTTCTACAGCCTCCTTGTTCGCATTGGTCCAAATCTGCACTTTCCAGTAATAGTAACGGCTACTTCGCAATTCGGGGCCGGCATAGGGAATCAAAATGGAAGCATCTGAATTTTGCTTACCTGAATCCCATACGTCTGCCTGACCTACAGCCAGTTTTTCCTCGCTCGAAGCCACCATAAGCCTGTATGCCGTTTGTCTGACCCCACGGGCCTCTGTTTGCAATTTCCAACTCAAACGGGGATTGGGCGCATCGATACCAACCGGGTCCTTGAGCATTTCACAGCTCAATTCCACTGCTTTGAGGTCGGGAGCGGAAGACTGGTCTTGTTTGCAAGATATAAACACCAGGCTTACCAGCGCTGATATAAGAATAAGTCTTTTCATAGCTTTTATTTTAAATCGGGTAATACGGTCCAACTCTTATCTACATATTTTTTTGCGGCATCTACGGCAATCAATACAATGTCGTTGCCTTCGGCCTGCGGTTTCGGAGATTGAAAAAGCTGAACGCCGTTTTCAAATTCACCCAGGTAACTGAGAGCCCCGCTTGTGGGATCCATGTACCAGACCGACTTGGTCTGGCCACTTATTTTGGTTAAATCTATTTCCATGGGACGACTTGTATAATTGTAAACCAACAGATAATCGTTACCACGGGTAGCGCTGAGGCGTTCATAACGAACTCCGTTTTCACCGGCTATGACCGACTGATCGGGAATGCGTTCAAAAAAGGGAAAGCTCAAAATCAGGTTTTTCAAATACTTCATTTGATTAAAACCCTCGTCTTTAAGCGCTTCCACCCAATGTACCGTAGCACCGTAAGCGCCGGGGCGCGGACCTCCTTTGTACATCTGCATGATGGAACTGTTGCCGTAAGTATGGCCGAAAGAACCGGCAAATACGGACCAATAGGCGTAACGACGAACATCCTTGGCCTGCCAGAGAGGTTCTTTCGGATCGTGCAGCCCCTGGGGTATACCCTCGTAGCTGGGTTCGCCGTCTATCACCGGCTTAAGCGGCTCGTAGGTCTTGCTGATTTCAACGTAGCGCCAGTTGTCTTCTTCGGTTGAATCGGGCAAAAATTCCTTACCCGGCTCCGATTGTTCGTAGCGCCGGTGCCCACTTTGAAACATATTGAAATCCAGCCATTCGGCATTGTGCATCCAAATGGCCGATAAGGTGCGGCCAAAGGGATGAAAAGTCATCAAGTGATTCTTGTCGATGGCTTTGATGCTTTCGGCTAAAGCATGCCAAACTTCGGGTTTAACATCGCCGCGAATATCCCCTCCGATAAACCAGATGATATTGGGACGATCCTTGTAGCGTTCTGCCAGAAAAGTGCCGTAAGCTCTGGCTTGTTCTTCGTCCATCAGACCTCTTTTGACTAAACCTCCCCAAATACATACCATACCGATGTATATTCCCTTGGATTCTGCGGTTTCGACGATGTAATCCATGTGATCCCAATAGCCGTATACGCCTTCCTGATTGATCTTGCTGAAATCAAATCCGTCTATCATGGAAAGCTGACCGTAGGTATTGACCGCAGGCACCCCGTTGATGGTTTGCACCTGAACCACGTTGTAACCCGCCTGACGGCAGTTCTCGAGATAAAACTCCGCTTCGAGCCGGTTGAGTCTTTCGGGTAACAACCATCCGGTTTCACCCAACCAAAAAAATGGTTTGCCGTTTTCGTGCTGTAAATAGCATTGAGTAGCGTCCACCTGCAATTTCCCGTTATCCCAGGGCAACTCTTCTTTTTGTCCGCAGGCCAGAAGCACAAGCGTCAGCACCAACAGGCTGTTCTTTAAAATTAAATTCTTCAGTTTCATTTCTACTTTAGCTTAAGGTAATTGTTTTATAAATTGGTGTTTTCCACTTTGTATAAGCTCCGGCATATCCTCGCCGGGTAAAAACACCTTGGCATCGCAATTAGTCGGGATCTCCACCTTCATTGCGAACTGTTTATCTTCGTCGAGTTCCCACTCGACGCCGATCGTACCGTAAAGATTTTGTGTACGGCATTTCACCCGGGTCAGATCACCCACAACCTCGGGTTTTATTATCAGGTGCTGAGCTCCGGGGGCTTGTTCGTGATCAAACTGTATGCCGCCCAATGAACGGAAAAACCATTCATCGATCGAACCGAGCATGAAATGATTCCAGGAAGCACCTTGTCTTGGATCCCATTGTTCGGTCAGAGTAGTGGCTCCGAATTTTACCTGAAAACCGTATCCCGGCGTTTCTTCGTGATTGTGCATTTTGTACATCAGCTCGTTGAGGCCGTTGCGGGCCAAAACCTGAAACATATAACGATTGCCGACTTCGCCTGTGGTCAGCCTGTTTCCGTGAGCTTCGATATCGGCCACCAAACGATCGAGTACACGCTGACGATACTGTGGTTCTACCATATCTAAAAACAGCGGCAAGGCATAGGAAGTCTGGCTGCCGGTGCCGTAAATACAACTGTCTGCCCTGAAAAAGCGTTCGTGAAAAGCTTTGTTGACTTCATTACCAAGTTGGGTATAATAGTCTATGTCTCCCCGGATTCCCAGCATCGTGGCAGCACGAATCAACAATTGAATGTCGAGATACAAATGCGCCGTACCAACCAGAGGGACCGGGGTGTTGCGCGAAAAGCCCGATTTGAAATCACCGTAGTCGTACCAGTCTCCCAAACCGTGCATCACTATGTGATTGTCCGACCTGCTTTCGAGGTAATCGACGTATTTCTTCATGACAGGGTAATATTCCCTGATCAGGCGATCGTCGCCGTAACGCCAATAATACAGGAAGGGTAGTATTACCGAGGTACTGCCCCACTCCGGCGAATCGTTCCACAATTCCGAAAACTCAACGTACATGGGAGATGTGGTGGGTACCAATCCATTGGGATATTGTTCATCGGCCATATCCCTCATGACTTTTGGGAAAAGCCGGCTCAAATCGTAATTATACATCAGGCCTTGGCCGCAGAGTTGTACCTGTTCGAGCCAGCCTAATTTTTCTCTGTGCGGACAATCGGTAAAGACCGACTGCATATTGCTTCTCACAGCCATATTAACAAGTTTATGTGCATTGTTGAATATGGTGTTGGACGACTCGAAATGCCCGATATTTTCCGCTGAATTATGTACAAAACAGGAATTTATTTCGTTAATAACCGGCAAATTATCCGGATTCTCACCGCCCCGCATTACTGCTCCCTCCACCTGTATATAACGGAAACCATAATAAGAGAAACGGGGGCGCCAGTATTCTTCCCCGGCTCCTTTGAGGGTGTATTCATAATAATGCGGCCCGCCCGACTGGCTTTGGCTTACCAACCCACGATCGTTGAGCGATTCACCAAGAGTTAGTTTGACTTTATCTCCTTTTCTGCCTTTCACCTTGATTTCCGGATAACCGGAAAGGTTTTGAGCCATATCCAACACATACACCCAAACAGTATCTCCTTTTTCCGCCTGAGCCTCGCCGGAATTTCTGTTTCGTGCGGGCGGCATGGCCAAACGCTGCATGCTCTTGACCGGATAACGATTCATAATCTTTACCGGATTGGCTGTCTGCGGCAACAATGCACCTTTAGGAGCCTCTTGCACCACCACCGATCTCCAGTTGCTATCGTCAAAACCGGGTTTATCCCAGCCGGTCTGTTCCAAATTGGCATCGTAATCTTCGCCCCCATAAATACAATTGAAGGTAATGGGACTGAAATCGTATTTCCAGTTTTGATCCGAGATCCATTCGCCGGTGCTTCCATCGGTATACCGAACGAAGAGTTTGAAAAACAAGGTAGGAGGACCAAAACTCACGAGCAATTTGCGATAACGACCTCCCTGAACATTGAAGAAACCATTGCCCAGCAATACACCGGCTACGTTTTCGCCTTTTTTCAGCAAGTCTTTGACATCGTACACATTGTAATACACCGTTTTGTCGTAATCGGTCCATAGGGGAGCAAATTCAGAATCACCCACCTTTTGTCCGTTCAGACTCAATTCGTAATGCCCAAGCCCACTGATATACACCAGGGCTTCTTCTATGGGTTTACCCAGATTCAGTGCCCGGCGCAAATAAAGGCTTTGTTTAGACAGAGGGTCTGTAGCCGCCCACAAAGCCTTACTTTCGGGATCACGATTAACTAAATTACCTTCATATTGGCGGCCTTCGGGCAATTTGGAATCAGCCCTGCTTATGGCTCCTATCCATTGGGCATCCAGCCAGGCTTCTTCGGGTTTAATCCAAAACACCTGCTGTTTACTCCAGGCCGTTGTACGACCCTGTTGATCCCAAATGCGTACTCTCCATGCGTATTTTTGGCGTGCTTGCAATTCCGGGCCTTCGTAAAGAACCTGCTGACTGTTGTTTTCAGTGACTTTCCCGCTGCTCCATAGCAAGGATTTTTGAGAGGCTTCCCATCGATAAAATTCCAGTTCGTAGGCTTCTTGCACCACTGAATTCCCCGAAGCAAGAATTTGCCAACCCAGGCGAAAATCTTTGTTTTGCAACGCCAAAGGCCCTTCCTGATAATCCAGGCTCATTTTACCGATCCGGATTTCCGGTGTACAGGAAGAAAGGCTGCCGGCAAGCAGTAAAAGACCCAATAAAAGTTGAAATCGGCTTATATAGCTTCTCGTTTTAACAAAACGAATCGATTTGGAGTGCCTGTTTTTCATTATAAAGTATTGAATTATTGATTAACACTAATTTTATTCAAGGCCTGTTCTCTGAGCTAAAACGATTTTGGAACAGCACAGACCAGATAACACAACATGCTGAAAAACAACGAGATAACAGAAAAATGCTGTTGTATTCGCTGCCTGAGCCAAAAGTATTAAAAAATAATCTGAAAAATGATTAGATTTAGGCTCTTAAATAACAATTTATCCTAAATTGCGAGAGGCAACATAAATAAGCCGGAAAGAAGTAAAACCTAACACTTTATTCATTATGATTGATTCTAAAATTGAAGAAAGACTGCAGGAGATGAGGGCTTTCTACCGTACTAACACTACCAAAGATTACCGTTACCGGATTCATTCACTCAAAACCCTCTCTTCGTCCATAGCCAAACACGAAAACGAATTGATGGAGGCATTGGCCGCAGATTTGCATAAATCGCATTTTGAATCGTTTGCCACGGAGATCAGCATAGTACAACAGGAAATTCGTTTTCAGATCAGGCACTTAAGAAAATGGTCCCGAACCAGGAGATTGGCTACCCCTATGGTCTTTTTCCCTTCCAGAAGTTACCTGTACAAAGAACCTTATGGCGTGGTACTTATCATAGCTCCCTGGAATTATCCTTTCCATTTGTTGTTCAACCCCCTGGTCGGAGCCCTGGCAGCCGGTAATTGCGCCGTGCTCAAGACTTCGCCCCTGGCTCCGGCTACTGCCGGAGTGATGGAAAAAATCGTATCCTGCTTTCCCGTGGATTATATCAACATTTGGCACGGACACAGGGAGGTGAATCAGGCCTTGCTCAAAGCCCGTTTCGATTATATCTTTTATACCGGCAGTCCGGCCGTAGGTAAAGTGGTAATGGAAGCCGCCTCCAAACATCTGACCCCTGTCACCCTGGAGTTGGGAGGCAAGAGTCCCTGTATTGTGGACAAAGACGCAAACATCCGTTTTGCCGCCAGAAGAATAGCCTGGGGCAAAACCATCAACGCCGGCCAAACCTGTATAGCCCCCGATTATCTGTTGGTGCACCATAGCGTAAAAGAAGAGTTTTTATTAGAGTACAGACAAGCCATCTTTTCCATGTTTGGCAGCGACCCACAAGCTTCGCCCGATTATCCGCGCATCGTATCCTCTTCGGCACTGGCACGTCTGAGCGGCTATCTTAAAGAGGGTAAAATTGTATTAGGCGGGGCGATAGATCCGGAAGATTTATACTTGGAACCTACCGTATTGGAACAGGCAAAACCGGAAGCCGGCGTATGGCAGGAGGAAATATTCGGGCCTGTCCTTCCACTCAAAGAATTTGATCAAATCGAAGAAGTGCTGCAATTCATTTACAAGAGGGAAAAACCGCTGGCCCTGTATTATTTCAGCAGAAACAAGGAAAACATCCGCCTGATTGTAAAATCAACCTCTTCGGGAGGTGTTTGCATCAACGACACTTTGTTGCACGTTGCCAATCACCGTCTGCCCTTCGGGGGAGTCGGCCACAGCGGAATGGGACAGTATCACGGCAAGTATAGTTTTGAAACCTTTAGCCGAAATAAAGCCATCGTTTGCTCCAGTTCGAATATAGATATTCCGCTGAAATACCCGCCTTACAGGGCTAAACTAAAACTTCTCAGAAAACTGTTTTAATACCGGTCTTCGGTTTCGAGTAAGCCTTTGGGTACAAATTCAATATAGTCGTAACCGAAATAGTCGCTGGTATTGCTCGACAAAACAGATTTCATACGGAAAGTATGTGTTTTGCCGTCTCCTAAAGTATAAATACCAAGTATCCTGCGCAGGGAGTTCCAATCGTCACGACCGGACCTGCCGGAAGGATACATGCAAAAATACTCTGGAGCTTTCATCCAGCCACGGTTGCGTAAGTCCTTGTCGTTGGTAACACCGTCGTCTTCGGTAAGATCATCGGCAATATAACCGATATCGGGATGTTCGGCATTCTTACCCATATCCAAAGGAATGCCGTTGGGGATGCCGTCCACATAGATCTGAACAATATTCTTTTCGCGGGTCTTGATACCAATGCGAATCTCCCAGGAGCCCTCGGGCACCGGCGGTAAAATATGAGTAAAGTCGTACCAACCGTAAATATGAAAACGGTCGCCCTGCAAACTAACTGCGCCGTTAGTAGGTTTCTTACTCTCCACCTTGGTTTCATCGTCTTTGTAGATCAGATTTTTGAAAAAAGCGGAAGGATAGTAATACTCTCTTTCGGCACTTACTCCGCGCGCCCTGATATTCATCATCTCGGGTAAGGTGCTGTACACATCCATGCGTAAACGCTTGTTCAATACATCGTTGATAACAGTTCCGTCGTAAAGCAATATTTTATCGATG
>Ga0116149_1000339_pt1 | contig 61484 bp, 57 predicted proteins | sample AD_UKC057_MetaG_FD_89787 | JGI IMG/M metagenome (GOLD analysis project Ga0116149, IMG submission 89787) | Active sludge microbial communities of municipal wastewater-treating anaerobic digesters from USA - AD_UKC057_MetaG | ecosystem: Engineered > Bioreactor > Anaerobic > Digestate | place: USA...
AGGGAGCTGATCGACCGCGCCCACGCGATGGACATCCGTGTCATCGTCGACATCATTCCCCACATCAACCGCTCGAGCGACAGCCTGCCGGACGAGTACTCGGTCAAAACCTACGATGACGGCGGGAGCCTGGTGGTGCGCGCCTCCACGGACGGCCGTTACGGCTCATGGAACGACGGCAGGCTCCTGAACTACCGGAAGTTCGAGATCTGGGAATGGCTGGCAGGCTCGATCACGACCCTGGTCGAGAGGTTCGACATCGACGGCATCCGCTTCGACTCGGCCCATGCCGTGCCGATCATGATGAAGAAGAACAACTTCCCCTACGTGTACGAGCACAAGCGCGACGTCGCGGACATGGTGGAGGGAAACATCATCGTCAACGAGCGGGAGGACGGGCATTTCATCACCACCGGCTACTACGACTCGGCCTGCCGGGACATCATCGCGGTGCCGCTGCATTACTACCTCATGCTGAACGTGGAGCGCGCGCTCCGGAAGCTGAAGAAGAACTTCTTCCTGAACGTCTCCGAGTGCTACTGGGGCCACGAGCGCTTTCTTGCCAGGACGGGCCTGATACCCTACAACTCCTCGCTCTTCAAGATCTGCGAGAACATCATCCACGGGAAGACGGATGTCCGCGAGATCTACCATGTCTACGACACCTATTTCCCGTCCTCGCTCCCCGAGGGAACCGAGATGCTCGGGATCCTGGGCAACCATGACGAGCGGCGCGCCCTTAACACGTTCGGCCTCCGCGGCCTGCGGGCCGCGGTCGGGCTCACCTGCTTCATGAGCAACGCCATCATGGACTACGAGGGGAGCGCCGAGGGCGAGGGGTGGAAGGTATACCTGGACAACATCTATGTGAACTGGAACCAGTTCGAGTATGCCGCCCACCGAAGCCTCCAGCCCTTCTACGCGAAGTGGTACAAGTTCCACCGCGAGCAGAAGGGGAAAGGCTACCTGGTCTGGGCCAATAACACCATGGTGACGGCCGCGGCCAAGTTCACCGAATCGTGCGTGTGGCTCGGCGTGTTCAATTTCGCCGACTCCAACCAGAACGCCTCGCTCCAGTTCGACAGCCCGGTCCTGCCGATACGGCCCGACGGGAGCTACCGGCTCTCCGATCCCCTCTATTCGAACCTGACGGGGCACTATAACTATTACACCGGCCGGGAGCTCAGGATATCCCGCGTCAACACCGTGGTTTCATTCACGGAGCGGGTCAAGCTCCTGAAGCTCGAGCCGGCGGACCCGGCCGAGCACTACGACGAGTTCATACGCGATTCCTTCTACCGGCTCTGCGAAATGTCCAATGTCGACCGCATCCGGGACAATTTCTCCTATGCCGAGATCGAGAAGCATTGCGGCTCCTACGAGGAGATGAGCGGCTTCATCCGGGAGCACCTGGTCCCTGTGTTCGGCAGGGAGCAGCGGCCGACCATGGAGCTGGGGCTGAAGCGTGCCGCCTTTTACCTGGTGAAAAACGGCGCCATGACGGGCCCGGACGTGATCGAATACACCAGGCGGCTGGCGCACGAGAGCGATCCGGTGCTTTCCGCGCTGGGTTCGACCATCATCGAGCATAACCGGCCCGGATCCCTGGTGTTCATGTCCGCCGAGGCGGAGCCCTTCTCCAAGAGCGGCGGCCTGGCGAACGTGGTCTACGAGCTGCCCCGGGAACTGGTGCGGCTCGGGGAAACGGTATACGTCATCTCCGGCTATTACAAGCACGGGGACGAGAAGAGCATGCGCAAGCTCAGGGACGCGGCGGAGAAGTACGGGCTCGCTTTCACGGGCACGAGCGTCCGCTTCAGGATCATGGGCGACGAGTACGAGGTGGGCGTCCACCACGCGGATGTCGAGGGCATCCATTATTACCTTCTCGACCACCACGAGTTTTTCGACGGGCTCTACTGGGGGGTGACCGCCGCGGAGAAGATCCGGCGGCGGGTCGCCTTTTCCCGCGCCTGCGCCGAGGTGATCGCCGTCTTCAACCTGAACCCGAGCTATACCTTCACCAACGACGCGTACGCCGGCATCTTCAACGGCATTGTCAAGTGCGACCAGTTCTACATGAATAACCCGAACTTCCGGGGCAACACCTTCCTCCACATCGTGCATAACGGCGGGTGGCAGTACTTCGACGCGTACCACCGTATGGAAAACGGCTTTGACCTGTTCAACCTGTTCAACCTTCCCTCGTGGACGGCCGACAACTTCACCGACCCGGTGTACCCGGACCGCATCAACTGCATGGCCGCCGGCATCCGGTTCGCAGACCGGACAATCACCGTGAGCCCGTCCTACGCGAAGCAGATCGAGTACGCGAGCGACGGCCTGGAGCGCATTCTCCGGAACGTGATCGGGATCAGCAACGCGATCGGGCGCGATTTAAAGAGCAACCTGGAAAAAAACTTCAAGGCGACGCAGTTCGTGCCCCGGTCCCTGCCGGAGCTCATCGAGCGCATCGAGTCCGAGCCGGACCTCATGAAGAAGGTCGGGTCGCGCTACCCGGAGATACTGGAGGGACATAAGGCCATCGATGCGATAGGGGACCGGAACCGGCGCGGCATGGTGGCCCGGATGAGGAACAAGCTCCTCCTCCAGCATACGCGGGGGCTTCTCGTTGACCCGGACATAGTGCTCTTCACCTACATCCACCGCATCTCGGAGCAGAAGGGGTACCAGCTTCTCCTGGAGGCCTCCGAGGGCGTGTTCAAGAAGCTGAAGATGCAGGGGGTAATCGGCGGCGCCGTGTCCTCCGGGGACAAGCGCGGGGAAGAGATCGCACACGGGCTCTACCTGCTGGGCCAGTATTATCCGGACATGGTGAGCGTCTCGATCGGGTTCCAGGACATAACCGTGCCGCTGCTGTCGTCCGACCTCTTCCTGATGCCGTCAATGCACGAGCCCGGCGGCATCTCCCAGCTGGAGGCTTTTGCCGCGGGGAACCTGGTTGTGCCCCGGGCTACCGGGGGACTCAGGGACACCGTGTTTCCCGTCAGGGTGCGGGGCGACGAGATCGAGGGGAACGGCTTCCTTTTTTCCGACTACAACTCCTGGGCATTCTACGACGCGCTGGAGCGGGCGGCGCAGTTCTTCAGGCAGAACGATGAAACGGTGATATACAGGGCGCGGCTGAACGCGGAGAAGTCGGTCTATTACTGGGACAGGCCCGCGCGGGAGTACGTGGAGAAAATTTACGGCATCACGGAAACCATCAGGGTCATCCGGGAACCGGAGAAGAAATAAAAAACGGGATAGCGTTAGCTATCCCGTTTCGTGCGAAAGGTCTTTCTTCTGACCGCCCATTTGGTTTCAAAGAAGACCATGTGTAAAATGATTAATATCTGTATCGGCACGTGAAGCTTCCGGGTTTAGCGTTTTTTGTGCAGGAAAAAAAGAAATTATTGCGGGCTTTCGCATACTCAGTTCAGTCATACAGGGGGGGCGCGTGGCTCGTTCTTTCATAATTGACGGCAGGGCGGCGGTACTGGCACGCGTGATTGCGATCATGCTCGCGATCTGGGTACCGGGCGGGTGCGCTTCCGGCGGGAAGGAAGGGGACAGCACCGCCCGGAAGTTCATCGAGAGCTTCGACGGCGAGCCGGTCGTGCCCCGCGCCGCGAACCGGATCTATATTGCCCCCCCCATAGATGCCACCGGCTCGCAGGACCTGGCGGAGAAGCTGCTGATCAAGGTACGGGAAGGCCTGAGCCTGGACGGAAGGCTCGGGGTCGATTCGGAAGAGCTCCACGCCGACCTTCGGCTTGAGATCCGGATTACGAAATACCTGGTGGAGCGGATCGCCTTCGACGAGATCGGCCGGGCCGTTAAAAAGCGGCTCTGGATAACCGCGGACGTGAAGTGCGTACGACTCGACCGCAAGAGAAAGATGATCTTGTACGAGCCGGGAGTCCAGGCCTTCCGCGTGTTCTCCGACCTGGCCATGCCGATCGAGCCGGAGAGCCAGGCGAGGGAATATGTCCTGGACGACCTGGCCGGGCGCATTACGGCCAAGACCGTCACCGGCTGGTACACGGACCTCTTGACCGATATCGAGAAGAGAAAGAAATAAGGCGGTGACTGCATGCCGGTAAAATATCCTAACGCGAAGCAGTTCAAACGCGAGCTGGACGGCGACCGTCTGGAGCGGCTCTATCTTTTCCTTGGCGAAGAGGAGGGGGAGAAGGACAAATGCATCAACCGGATCATGGTCATGGCCTTCAACGATCCCTTCGAGCGGTCCCACGCCTCGTGCCGGTTTCACATGGAGAACGACGAGTTCATGACCGCTGCGGATTTCGTCCTGTCGCCTTCGATGTTTTCCTCCCGACGCGTCTGCGTCATGTACAATATCGATGCCCTCCGCGCTCCCGCGGCCGCGCGGTTCAGGGAGCTGGTGAACGAGCTGCCGGATTCCGCGATACTCATCCTGACGACGCGTGAGATCCGTCCCCCGGCGTTCATGAACCCGCTGCTGGAACGGTTCAAGGTGGTCCAGTTCTGGCGCTATTTCGACAACGACATCCATACGTACGTCCGCGTGCGGATACAGAAGCTGGGCCTGGCCCTGGACGAGCGGGCGGTCGAGCTCCTGATAGAGCGGACCGGCAATGACATCAAAAAGATCGATGATGCCATAGACATGATCAGGTTTTCGGGCGAATCCGGCAGGATCGACGAGGCGGCGATACGGAACTTCATCGAGGACGTGAAGGAGGTATCGGTGTTCGACTTTATCGACGCGCTCTTCAAGCGGGAGCCCCGCGCGCTCGGGCTCTTCAAGAAGCTGCATGAGGAGGGTACGCCCGAGCTGAGGGTCGTCTACCAGATACTCCGGCAGGCGGAGATGATCGAGCAGTACTATACCCTTACCGGCGGGGGCGTGCCCCCCGAGGAGGCCATGACCAAGGCCGGGGTCTACAGCAAGAACCGGGACAGCTTCTGGCGCTACACCGAGTCCTTCCCCCGGGAGCGGCTCCGGCGCGTGTTCACCATGGTAAGCGCGGTCGACCAGAGGCTGAAGAGCGGCGGGCTCCGGCGCGAGCTGGTCGCCAATCCGCTGTTTACCATGGTTACGGACATGCTGTACGCGATATGATATCGATGGTTGCAGAAGAGGCTGGATGTGAGATGTGTGTCATCGCGAGCGGAGCGAAGCGCGCCTCGGCTGTGCTCGGCAACCGACCGGTCCCTGAGCGCAGTCGAAGGGTGCTTCGTCGTCCCGATTTCATCGGGACTCCCCGCAATGACATTTTTGGGAACCACATCATCATGAAGGATGGCCAGTATGACAACCTCACATTCCACCACCACACCCTACCGCCGCGTGCGTACCTGGTCGCGCCGGGTGCTCTGTTTCCTTTTTATATTCTCATTCCTGCTCCCCTACGTTGACGCGAAAGGGTGCACCACAAAAACGACCGGTACCTATTACGGCTATGACCTGATACAGGGCGAGTCTGCGGTCCTCTACCTTGCCGCGATCGGGATATTCCTCCTGCTCCTTGTCCTCTCGTTCCTGGTCGGGGAGGGAAGCGCTTCGTTCAACGCGTTCGCCGCGGGCTGGCGCGCCATGGCCGCCGCCACGGCAGGCGCCATCGTGCTCCTGTTCCCGGACCTCGATTTTCTTTTTGATACGGTGTTCATGGGACCCGGCCAGCTGATCGGCGTCTCCGCTGCCGCACTTGTGTTTATCGACGGCGCGGCCGATGCCGCTTTCGGATACGCCGGTCTCAGGCGCGGAAGCCCGGCCGGCCCGTCGCTGGCCGGCGGCCTGGCGAAGTACCACGCCGCGATGATCGGCCTGGCCCTGGCGCTCGTACCCGCGTACGGGATCGCCCTGTGGGAGGAGATCGGCCTGACCGTAACCTACTTCGTTATCCTGACCGTGCCCTTTGTCCTGTCGCAGCTCATTGTAATAGAAGGAGTGAAGCGGGGTGAGAAGTGGACCCGCCGGTGGGCGCCGGGAGTTGCCCTCGCCATGGCGGCGGCGATTGTCATGATAGTCCTGGGTTACCTGTGAGCCGCGGCAGCTGCTTCAGATCCGGTACCCTATATTGGCGTGAAAGAGGAACTTGTTTGATTCGCTTCCCCGCATGAAGGTGAGCTCGATGGGTCCGATAATGCTGTTGTAGCCCAGGGTAAGCCCGTACCCGTAAATGATGTCGTTTTTCAGGTTCTGGTATTTCATGATATATAACCCGTAGTACTGGTCGATAACGATGTTCCGCTTCCTGAACAGGTCCCGGAACGTGTCCTTCACGCGTCCGGCGCCCCCCCGGAGCACGATGAACAGGTCCTTCAACGGCTCGATCTGGAAGGCCGCATCCAGCACCAGCATGTGGTTGCCGGATATCTGCATGAAGTTCAGGCCCGTGAAGGGAAAACACCCGTTCGTGTAGGTGTTGAGTCCGCCCATATAGTTCTGGTAGATGAAGGGAATATTTCGCCGATAGAGCTCCCATCCCCCGGGTATGTCGTAGTGGAAATAGTAGGGCTCGCTGGCGTCGATGAATCCGCCGGTCAGGCCCAGCTGAAGGGTCAGCATTTTATGAAGCGGGATGCTCCCCCTGATCCTCGCCGTGTACTTGAAGAACGACTTGAATGTATCGTTGTCTTTGAACCACTTGAGATCGTCGGTCAGGTATTTCACTTCGCCGTACAGCTGGAGGCCCGACCGCGGGTAAAAGGTCCGGTCCAGGTTGTCGAACTGGAGATACGCGTAGTAGTTCATCCCCTCGATGTCCCTCTTCTTCGGGTCGTTGGGTGCGATCTGCGCAATGATGTTGGTCAGGTCCTTCTGAACGCCCAGACCGAGGGCCAGGTACTGCATGATGACCACCTGGGCGACGATATCGCCGCCGTAGTTGTGGTAGTTGAAGCTCGACTGCACGCTGCCCTTGTCGTAGGTCATGAACAGGTACTTGTCGTAGTGTACCTTGAAGCCGAACCCGATCCCCGGCCTCTGGAGGGGCGTGTGGATAAAGTACGAGGCCTGGACCCCGGGGTTCTCGCTGAGGCGCGCGTCAAAGGATAGTTTTGATCCCTGGCCCGCCATGTTTCGCAGCGTGATGTTCGCAAGGATCGCGGCGTTCATGTTCAGGTCATAGCTGAACCCGAGCTTCAGGAACACCCCGGTGGTCTCGATGACGGATATCACCAGCTTCACGGTCCCGTCCCCGACCGGCTCGATCCGGTAGGTGACCCGCTCGAAAAAACCGCTGGCATAAAGCCGGTCGACCGCCTCCTGGAGCTTCGACGGCGTCATCGTTTTCGGCGGCTTTATCAGGAGCCTGCCCGTTACCAGGCTTTGGGATACGCGCCTGAGCCCCCGGATCTCGATGGCCGAGATCTCCAGATGGTCCGGCTGTATTATTTCAACCGGATCGCGCTTCTCCGCCGGGTATTGTTTCTGCATCTCAGCCAGGGCCTTCAGCTCCGGCAGCGCGAGCCGGGCGGTCTTCTCGCCCTGCTCTATCAGCTCTTTGCCCCGCTTGAAATCAGATGAGCTGAAGCCCTTGATGTCCGGCGCGAGAAGGATGTCGGACAGGAGCTGCTGCTCCTTCGTCGACCGGGCGCCGAGCAGGCTCACGGACTGGTCCATGATGTTCACGATCGATTTCAGCTCGTCCTTCTTGTAGAGCGGCGCGCCCACGTCCACCGCGATGATGATGTCGGCCCCCATCTCGCGCGCGTCGGCGACCGGCAGGTTCCGGACGACGCCGCCGTCAACCAGGAGCCGGTCGTCGATCTCGATCGGCGTGAAGATGGAGGGAATGGCCATGCTGGCGCGCATCGCTTCCGACAGGCTTCCCTTTTTTAGCACGTAGGCCTCGCCGCTGACGATGTCCGTGGCGATGCAGCGGAAGGGGATCGGCAGGCGGTCAAAGTCCTCTATGTTCTGGACGTGGAGCGTGAGGCGCGCGAGGAGTGAGGTGAGCTTCTGTCCCCTCTTGAAGCCCCGGGGCAGCTCTATGCCGGACTTGCTGATCTCAAGGGACCCGATGTATTTGTCAAGGTCGCTTTTCTCGTTGATGGCGACGCTCCGGCGCGATATCTCGTCCGCCAGCAGGTCGTCCCAGTCCGTGTTCAGTACCAGCTGTTCCAGCATGTCCGCCTTGTACCCGGCGGCATACAGGCCGCCGACAATGCTGCCCATGCTGGTGCCGGTCACGTAATCGACTTTAAGGCCGGACTGCTCGATTATTTTCAGGATGCCGACGTGCGCCAGTCCCTTCGCCCCGCCCCCGGAGAGCACCAGGCCGATCTTGGGCCGCCTGGAGAAGGTGAAGGGTTTGAGCTTTTTCTCCTGGGCGGTGAGGTGCGGTCCCGCAAGGAAAAGCGCTGCCAGGATTGCTGAGATCGAGAGTGTGATGAAATATTTCGTTCGCATCGTCGTATGGTGTCCCGTGGCTTTTAGTGAGCTCATTGTACGGGGTCAGGCGCGAATGTCCATGATTTTTTTGTTTATCCCGTGCAGTTTACCGAAGGCAGGAACAGTGACGGGGCCAGTACCGACCCCATTCGCTCCCGCTCCGCGCTCATGACGATATCCCCCGCCAGCAGCCGGAAGATATTGTCCGAGATCATGCAGTCTTTCACGCGGCCGGCAATTCGCCCGTTTTCGACCAGGAAGGCCAGTTCGAGGCTGCCTGAAAAGTCCCCGGTTATGGTGTTTGACTGCCCCAGGCCGATGAACTGCTCGACCAGGATGCCGCGGCCCATGCCCGCGAGAATGGCCTCGCGGGGTTCCATGCCCGGGTCGATGATTATATTGCTGTAGGAGGGATAGGGGAGCGAAGAAAACCCCCGTGCCCCGTTCCCCTCGGCCGGTATCCCGAGCTTCTGCGCGTGCTTGAGGTCCGTGATGAAACGCTCGATCCTTCCTGCGCCGATCATGACCTTGTCCGCGGCCGCTACTCCCTCGTCGTCAAAGGGATACCCGTCAGGGAAGCCGGCTGCGAGAGGGTTGTCGCGCACGGTCAGGGACGGGTTGAATATCCTCTCGCCCCGCTTCTCGCCGAAAGGGGATATCCCCTTCCACACCGATCGTGCGTTAAGCCCGGACAGCACGATGCCGGCCAGGCGGGCGAAGGCGCGGGGCGTGAGGAGCACCGGCACCGTGCCGCTCGGCAGCCTGGCCACGGACAGGGCGTTACCGATGTTGCGGATGATTGTTTCCCGGAGCTCCGGGTGGGCCGCCGGCGCGAGGGCGGACATGCTCTCGGACGCATCGATCCGCGTCCCGTCGTCCATGATCAGCGTGGCCGAAAGCGAGGCGCTGTACCGGCAGCTCCGGAAGGTCGCGTCCAGGCCCCGCGAGTTGACGAGACGCATGCCGCCGGCATAGCGGCTTATTCCCGCGTCAACGGTCGCGGCGGGGAAGCGCGCCAGGATCGCGGCGATGTCCTCCTCCGCGCCGGCGGCCTCCCGCGCCGTGTCGAACGACTCGATCGCGTCGTCCCACGGCTCGAACCCGCTCCCGGCGGCCGCGGGAAGCTCGAAGTCCTCCTCGTCGCCGAAGGCGGCAAGCGCCAGCGCGCGCTCCGCCGTCACCGCAAGCCGCGACGGATCGTTGGTGTAGGAGAAGCCGGTCTTCCCGTCCACGTTGACCCGGATGCCGTAGCCGCTGTTATGGCGCTCGGTTATGGAATGGAACCGGTTGTTCGCGAAGGAGAGGGGCGTGCTCGCGCCCCATGTATGGATGATGTCATACCAGCGCGCCCTGCCGGACAGAACGCCGCGCACCCGGTCAATCATGGCGGCCCCCTACCAGCACATCGGTGATGAGCAGGTGGGGCCCGCCGAAGGATACCGGCAGGGGGCTCTGCCCGCCCTTGCCGCAGCCTCCCAGGCCGCCGTACATGATCCTGTCGCCGCCGATGGTAGCGATGTTGCCAAGCGTGGTGAACACGTTCCCGGAGAGCACCATGTCGCGGTACATTTTCCCGAGCTTCCCGTTCTTTATCTCGTAACCGCACCCGGAGGTGAAGGTGAACATTTCAAGGTTCGTTTCGCCGCCGATGAAGCCGACGGCGTAGATGCCGTCGCCGGCAGCCTGCAGCAGGTCGTCCCGCGTGCCCGACCCGTTTTCTATGTAGGTGTTTGTCATGCGCACGATCGGCTGGCTCAGGGCGCTGATGGCCCGGGCGTTGCCGCCCGGCTCCTCGCCCATTTTCTCCGCTGTCTCGCGGGAGTGGAGCCGGCCGCTCAGGCATCCGTTCGTGATTAGCCGGGTGCCGCCCGGGAGCACCCCCTCGTCGTCGACGGGGATGTACCCGGAGAGGCCCGGCATGTCGCCGTTGTCGATGACGGTGAGCCCCTCGGGGCCGAAGCACCGGCCCAGCACCATCACCTCGCGGAGGCGCGGGTTCTCGTGGACGAAGTCCGCCTCCGACAGGTGGCCGAAGGCCTCGTGGATGAAAACGCCGGCGAGCTTCTGGTCGGCCACGACCCGGTAGGTGCCGCCCGGCACCGGTTCGGCTGCGAGGAGGTCCACCGCCCGCCGCGCGACGCCCTCCGCCATCTCCTCGCGGCCGCGGGCCAGCTCGAACCCGCCGTACCCGGACACGGACTCGTGAAAGAGCTGGATGATGGCGCCGTCCCGCGCGATTGACGAGAAGGCCACTCCGCAGTAAGCGCGGTCATAGGTTATCTCCGAACCCTCGGAGTTCAGGTAGGCGCAGTAGGTGCGGACGTCCCGGTACGTGGCGCGGGTCGTTTGAATCAGCTTCGATGACCTGAGGATGCCGTTGTAGGAGCTGATGAGCGCGAATTTTTCCTCGAGCGGGACCAGGCTGAAGTCCCGCTCCGCCGGGGTGACGACCTGTTTGCGGACCGGTGCGCAGGCGCGGATGCGGGTCTTTTCGCTGGTCGCCACCGTTGCGGCGATCTCGAGCGCGCGGCTGAAGTGCCGCTCGAGCCTGCCGGGGTCGTTGAAGGAGACGAATCCCCACACGCCGCCGCAAAGGACCCGTACTGACCCGGCGATTGTCGCACCCGAGGAAAAGGTCTCGACCTGCTCGCCTGAAAGGGTTATGGTCGTGCCGTCGCTGTCGCTCAACCGTATGTCGGCGTATTCGCACCGCACCGCAGAAAGGAGAGCGCGCGCGGACGGGAGGATGCTGTCGACCGCATCATGCATGGCGCATGCCGCCGGCATGTTCGTCCAGGCCCTTCTGTATCACCTGCTTGGCCCGCTCGGCGAGATCTCCGAGGTTCTTCTCTGTGTATCCGTCGATCTCAATCGGGGGATGGATCAGCAGGGTCGCGTTCCCCGGCACAAGGTCAACGGACCTGTCGGGCAGGATATCCCTGGTGCCTATGATGGTCACGGGGAGGACCGGGAGACCCATGTCAACCGCGAACTTGAACGCGCCTTTCTTGAATTCGATGAGCTTGCCCGTATCGCTGCGCGTCCCCTCCGGGAAGAAGAAGACGGACGTGCCGTCCTTGATTTTGCTTTTCGCCGCGTTGATCGTCTCGATGGCCGACTTGCTGATCGAGCGGTCGATGAAGATATGGCCCGCCTTGTAGCAGTAGTAGCCGATTATGGGCACTTTCCGGAGTTCAACCTTCATGACCCACCGGAAGTCGATGGGAGCCAGCCGTACACCACGAAGATATCATACTGGCTCTGGTGGTTCCCGACCACCACATAGGAGCGGCTGCGGTCGATGTTCTTTTCCCCGATGACCCTGACGAACATCGGGGTAACCAGGCTGTTGAACCGTGCCCAGATTATGCCGGCAAACTGCACGAACCGCTCGCTCGCCACGAACAGGAAGGTCAGGACGATGACGAACAGGGCCGTGGTGGACATGCCCAGGAGCGGGAAGAACACCAGGTATTTATATGCCTTGTACAGGTTGTGGAGCACCGGGTTGTTTCTCATTGGATTCCTCGCGTCGCCCGCTTATATATATGTATTAGCCGGCAGAACAAGCTCGCAGCGGGTCTACCATCCGGGATCTTAATCTGGAGTGTGAATGATAGCAGCGAGATTGTATTGTCAAGTAATAAATCCGGCATAAAGTAATTGAACATAGTGTCAGTTTTTATACTGCCGCGACAGGTCTGGCAGTCATTCCCGATAGCTTGCGGATCATCCGTATCATGCCGGTCTTTTTCCTGCGCGCCGGAGCCGGGAGTTTTTACCCCAAGGTGCCAGTTGAATTTGCAGGCGTTATATTGGAATGTATATATGCATTTAATGGAAGAAAGCGCAGGGTGAAGCAGAGATTTGAGGACCTGTCCTGATGGCCGTTTTATGTCTTAAATGTAGATACATAATGGACAAAATGCGCATAAATATTCATTTATTTTTTGATTTAAAATCAGGAGCGACATTTTTTTATATTAATTTTTTATATTCTTCCGAATATAGAAACAGATATAATCCACGGAAGGAGGTAGATGAAATGGATGTCAATCTCGCAAACAGCATACCATATTCAATACCGCGATCTGTCGATTCCGGAGAAAGCTTCATGGGAAAAGCCGTTTCAGCGCAAAAACCTGAAGCTCCTTTAATGTTCGAGAAAAAGGACAGCATAGGTGAAAAGGTCCGTGAGCAGGTGATGATGAACCTGGAGGAAGTACAGAATTTTCTCTATATGCTGATCGGATCCAAGATCAGGATTGAATCTGGCAACCATTCGACCGGATCATCCATAAATACGGCCGCTTAACGTCATGACAGGCAAGGAGCCCTATGATATTAAACAGTATCTGAAAGCAACCCCTGGCAATATTTGATTATTTTTCAGGGGTTGCTGCGATTATTTCCTTATTCAGAAAGCCCTCCCACCGACTTATAATAAAAAAACTGGATATTTATGAAAAATTGTTGACCACTGGCAATACCTTGTTGTTTCATACACATTATCCCATTTTATGACATATATTAAATTTTATATTTATTTCGATATTCCTGAATAATTATTATACTTTTATATTAGTTTTTTTAATATTGTTTGTATTTAAGGGCTGGTTGCATTGGTTCGATAAAATAATATGAGAAGAAACCCGAAGACAGCACCGGCATCCGCCAGGGAAATGATACAGCTTAATGCCGGCGCTGGAAAGGGCCGTTAAACCCGAACCAGGAATTGTTATAGCATGAGCAGGGAATTACAGGACAAAGCTGACCGTATCATGAGGGAATTGCGCGAGTCGCTTGTCCCGATTAAAGAAGAAATCAGCAGAATGAGAAAAAATCAGGAAGAAAAAAACACGAGGACGCTAAAGTAAGTGCGAGGAACCGGATATGCCGCCAAAAGGTGAAAGAAGAAAAACCCAGATCGTCAATACTGCCAAGCAGATGTTTATTGAAAACGGCTTTCAGAGCACCCACATAGGCCAGGTGTGCGAGAAACTCGATATAGCGCGCGGTACCGTGTACCAGTACTTTAGAAATAAGAAAGAGATCCTGTACGCCATACTGGAAGACGTGCTTGAAAAGATCGGCGACATTTTCGACCAGGACGACTTCAACGAATTTTTCAAGGGCAATCCGTCGAACGATGCGGTCCTTGATTTTATAAACAAGAGGCTTTCGTCATGCATATCGGTCATGCTAAGCGAGCCGATCGTCATTAAGCTTATCTTCAAGGAGATAGTCGGCGTAGACGAGGACGTGAATGAGCGCGTGGGACAGGCCATAGCGGGCATCCAGAAATATGTTGCCCGTGAAGTGGAGGACCTGATGGCACGCGGGGTTTATAGAAATTCCCTTAATCCCTCGATTACCGCCATGATGATTGTTGGCGGCGTCATGCTGGTGGTTTCAGAGCACGATCGCATGAAGAAAAACGTGCTTGATCCGGGCCTGATGACGAGCATAGCGAAGAATTACCTCCACGGGGTTTTAAAATAACCATGCCTGCGGCCGGGCCGGGGTCATGCGGTACCGGCCTGCCGGACAGCGCAATGCAAAACCCGGTACAACCGGGTTTTATTGTTTGACAAAATTAGGAAAAGCCACAGTTCATTACCTGCCATGATGAAATCCCGAAAACAAGCACTCCTGTCCCGGGCCGCCGTGATGCTCTCGGCCCCGGCGCTGCTGGCGCACGCGCTGTTCATGCCGGCCGTACTCCGCGCCGAAGAAAACGGCTCCACCAGGAGCATGTCCGGCCTTGTCGACGGCGTCATGGACGAGACGGATAAAGGGAAAAAGCAGGAGTATTTTAAAAAGCTGCGCACCATGCCTGCAAACGAGGTGGCCGAGTACTGGCTTAACCGCCTTGACGGCACGTACCGCACCGCGGAGAAAGTCAGGATTATCGACGAGATGTCCGAATACGCGGACAAACGGTTCGTCCTTCCCCTTGCGAACTACCTCGTCAATCCTCACCAGGCCCTCAGGAAGGCGGCGGCCCGCAGTCTGAAAAAGATCGGGGACGACCGTCTTTACCCGGTGATCCTGAAGATGGTCACAAGCGAAACTCCCGTGCACCGGATCTATTTCATCGAGGCGATGAATTACCTCTACGACCAGCGGTTCTACCCGCTTCTGGCCGGGCTCATGCGGGACGAAAACAAGTCGATCAGGATCTATGTCATAAACTGCATGAAAGAGAACAGGATCGCCGAGTCCCTGGGCGTTATCCGGGGGAGCGCCCTGAGCGACAGGAACGACGAGGTCCGGATCGCGGCGATCGAGGCCATAGGCTCGCTGCGCGACGGCAACGGCCTGAGCGTTCTGCACGTGACGCTGAACGACAGGAACCGCGACGTCCGCTGCGAAAGCGCGCGCTCGATTCGCCTGATAGGCTCGCTGGCGTCGGTGAACCCCCTGTCGTACCGGCTGCTGCCGGAGGACGACAACGAGATCAAGGACATCATGCTCGAGACCCTTTCCGTGCTGAGGCGCGTCGGCGACGTGCGCGGCCTGGAGAAGATACTGACGACCGACGGCAATCTTTCACTGAGGATCAAGGCCGGCCACGTCCTCTCCTATTCCGGGAGCCTGCAGGGACAGGCCGCTCTCCAGCAGGGGCTCCGCGATAAAGATTACCGCGTTCGCGCCGAGGTATGCAATTCGCTCGGGTATTACCGGAACCGCCAGGCCCTGGCGAGCCTGTTCGAAATCCTTGCCGCCGAGAACAATTTCTACATAAAAACTGCCGCGCTCAATTCCGTGAGGCGGATCAACGACAAGAGCTCCCTGATGGGCATCTTTGACCTGTACACGGTGGAGAGGGACCCGCTCTTCAAGGAGCTCCTGAGGGACGCCGTCCGGGAGTATATCAAGCGTTTTATCTGAGGAGGCGCGCCGACCGATGGCAATGTCCGATGATGAAATCGACCGCTTAATCGGGAAGTTGAAGCAGAAGTACCAGGAGTATTCCGCGAAGAACCCCACCTGGTTCAATTATGACGCATTCCGGGACCGGCTCCTCGTGGCCGTCAGGAACAGGATGAACCGCGAAGCCTTCATCCTCGCCGAGATTGCGAATTTCGAAAAGGTCAGGGAAAAGTACGAGAAGAAAAAGAACGAAACGTCTTTCTCCGATCAGGTCGACCGTATCATCGACGAGCAGACGGCACGAATTAAAAAGTACCCGGAGCTCCGGTTCCATCCACGGGCCGGCATGGAGATCGCGCACCTGTACGGCGCGTTGTCCGGGTTTGCGCTGAATTACTTCTCCGTGCTGTTCGCGGTCGTGGAGGACAAGGAACTGAAAGACAGGCTCCTCTCGTTCCAGGACCGGCTCGGCGTGCTGGCCGTCCCCCGCGGCTCGCTCCCCTCCCGGAGGATCGAGGACCACCTGATGAAGCTCCGCCTCCCCAACGTCCAGGAGATCGACCTGGAGCGGGACAAGAACGAGTATCTCAAGGAGTCCGCCTTCCTGCTCCACGATATCATTGACTTTTGCGACGGCATGATCGACGCCCGGAACCCGGAATGGGAAAACCCCCTCAGGATGAACAAGCTCTTCCTCGAAGATCGGCGGAAAAACAGGGTGACCGACCTCTTCACCGGACTGACCGGCTACGGCGCCGTCATGAAAGTCCGTGATTATGCGGCAGGAATCATCGAGGATTTCCGCCTGACCGCCTTCAGAAGGCAGGGGTGATCGTGCCGGGGACACGACGGGTGGCGCAGCCATGATTACATCGTACACGGCCGGCGAATTCCGCGAGCGCTTCGCATACAACGAGCGGCGGAGACACCTCTGCGACCTTCTCCTGGAAGAGCTGGAGCTCATCAGGAGCCAGTGCTCCATCGTGCGGGTCCTGGTCTTCGGCAGCTACATCACGGACAAGGAGGAGCCGCGCGACATCGACCTGCTCCTCTCCCTCATCGCCGGCAAGGAGTGCGTGTACGAGGTGTGGACGAAGGGGCTCCGCCTCAACCACCCGGACGAGGTCGACGTCCACTATTACAAGACGCAGCTCTACATCAAGGACGGGGAGGGCCTGCTCGCCCACTTCAACGCAAACCCGAAAAACGAGCTCTACGGCATTTCAATACACGTGGCCGCGGAGATAACGGAATTCTGAACCACGCGGAGGATCTATATGAGCCAGGAAAAGATGATTGTTGAAAAAAGGGGCGCTGTGCTGCTGATCGGCTTCAACCGGCCGGAGAAGCGCAACGCGTTCGATGTGGACATGTACTTCATCCTTGCCGAAGCATTCGGAAGGCTGCAGGCGGACCCGGACCTGCGCTGCGGCCTGGTGTACTCGGTCGGACCGCACTCCACCAGCGGTCTCGACCTGGCGAAGTGGGCCGCCATATTCGCGAAGGGCGAGCCACCGCAGCTGCCTGACGGCTCCGTCGAGCCGTTCGGATGGAACGAAGACCGGCGGCTGGGCAAGCCGGTGGTCATGGCCGCGCAGGGGATCTGCTACACCGTGGGCCTTGAGCTCATGCTGGCCTGCGACATCCGCGTTGCAGCCTCGGACGCCCGCTTCGCGCAGATCGAGATCAAGCGGGGCATCTTCCCTGTCGGCGGCGCCACGGTCAGGCTGATGAACGAGATCGGCTGGGGCAATGCCATGCGCTACCTTCTCACCGGGGACGAGATCACCGCGCCGGAGGCCCTGCGCATGGGTTTGGTCCAGGAAGTGGTCGAGCCGGGCCGGCAGTTCGACCGCGCCCTGGAGCTGGCGGAGCGGGTCACGAAACAGGCGCCGCTGGGAGTCAGTGCGACCCTGGCGTCTGCGCGAACGGCGCGCATCGACGGGGACCGGGTCGCCATGGCCCGGCTCATCACCGACCTGCTGCCGATCATGAAAAGCGAGGACGCGGCAGAGGGACTGAAGGCCTTCCTGGAGCGGCGGGAGGCCGATTTCAAGGGCCGGTAGGGCCTGTCCGGGGCGAAAAATTCGCTGCCGGCGTGGAACCGCATGGAACCTTTTTCCCCGGCGGGGGGTCTTACTGGTTAAACGGATGCAGCAGGCATTCGTAAAAGGAGGAACTATGAGACGTATCGTATTAGGCGCAATCGTCGCAGCGGCTGCGATGCTGATCGCCCAGACTTCGGTCTACGCGAAGGAGGGCGGGAAAATGCATGGGAACAAAAAGGCATCCGGCCAGGAGTGCATGATGAAGCACGGGGACCGGATGGGCCCCGGCGGACCGATGTTCGGCGACCCGGAGCGTATGAAAAAAGACCTCGGGCTGACCGATGAGCAGGTGAAGAAGATCGCCGGTATCAACAATGAGCATAAGAAAAAGATGCTCGAGTTCAGGGAAAAAATTGCTCCCCGGGAGATCCAGCTTGAGCGGCTGCTCCTTGAAGATGCCGTTGACCTGGCAAAGGTGAGATCGCTTCTCAGGGAGATCTCCGACCTGAAGGTCGAGATACAGATGCTCAGGATCCAGCACCGCCTGGATATTGAGAAAGTGCTGACCGTGGAGCAGAAGGCGAAAATGAAACAGCACCGGAAGCACATGATGGGAAAGAAAGGCCACGGCCCTGATAGGCGCGGCCCCGCGGGACCTCCGGATCGCGATTAGCGCGGGAAGCGCGGACCGGCTCGCATGACCGAGATTGAATTCACTGCCATAGTCGGCAGGACCAAGAAGACCGTGCTGTCAGCCGTGCGGAAGCACCTGGCGGCACGGTTTTTCCACGCGATTGACGACGTGGTGCAGGAGACGTACCTGCGCGGTTACCGCCACCTCGCGGGCGGGAAGTTCAGGAACGAGTCGTCGCTCGAGACGTGGCTCTACGCCATCGCCCGGAACGAGTCGCTGCGCATGAACAACCGGCTTGCGCGGGAGGAAGCGAAGGCCGTGAAGGAAGCGGACCGGTGGATGTCCCTCGAGACGGAGCGGGCCTCATCCGACGAAGTGATCAGCCTGGGCCTTCTCCTTGAACGGCTGCCGGCCAAGTACCGGGAAGTCGTGACCCTGAAGTCCGAGGGCTATACAGAGCAGGAGATCGCCGAACGTCTGAAAATCAATACCGGTACCGTGAAGTCCCGATTTTCCCGGGGCAAGGAATTACTGCAGAAACTATCCGGGGAGGTGCAATGATGAAAACAACCGACCACAACCGGGCTTTTGACGCGGCCGTAAGGTCCCGCCTGGAAGACAGCGCATGGGACCTCGGGATCGCCCGGGGCGTTCTGAAAAAGCGCCGCAGGAAGGTCGTCCTGTCGGCCGTCGCTTCCGCCGCGTCGCTCGCGGCCGCGGCATCCCTGGTGTTCACGCTTACGACCGCGACCATTACCGGGTCTCCCGAGGGCGCGGCGCTCAACAGCTTTGTCAACGCCCAGGTGGAGGGGACCTGGCAGAACGTGTATTCCCGGGCCGACGCGACCGGATCGGGCGAGGCGTTGCTTGTCGATGCCGAGCTGGATGAAAGCCTGGATGCCGTGATCGATGACGCGCTGTCGCGGAGGCTGTAGACCGCGATCAATCCCCCGCCCTGATCCCGTATCCCATGTAGGAGCAGTCCAGGTCCTCGCCCGCGGCGAACCGCATGATGCTTCCGAGCTCCCTGTATGTAATGCGGTTCCGTGACGCCCGGTACAGCCCGACGAGCGACGACGGTCCCATGTTCTTCGGCATGATCCCTTTCAGCCCCTCGCACGATATGCCATGTCGCCCGAGGATGGTCCTGAGCTCGCCCGGCCTGATGAACATGCTTCACACGTGCCGATCCGGACTCCCGAACGCCGTGATGGGGCATTCTTGAAGGATAAATATCACCGCGATACGGCTTTCAATCGTCCGGTTTATCGTGTCAAAAAAGAACAGTCCCCCCGGCTTCAGCACTCTCGCGATCTCTGCGATCACGGCGCTCACGTCTTCCACGTGCTCCAGCACGTCGCAGCAGAAGACCATGTCGAACGAACCGTCCCCGAACGGCAGGTTTTCTCCGGTGCCCGCGCGGTACTCGATCCGCAGTCCGCTCCCCTTCGCGTGGGCCGCGGCGGCCCCGAGGGACCCTTCCGACGGGTCAATGCCGGTCACGCGCAGTCCCGTTTCCGCAAGATCTTCGGAGAGAAACCCGCCGCCGCACCCGACGTCGAGCGCCGTCAGGCCGGCGTACCCGTCTGGGCGCATCCGTGCCATGACCTCGCGGAAGTAGGCAACGCGCACCGGGTGCACGAAGTACCGGATGCTCGAAAATGTACCTTCGTCCTCCGACCACCAGAGATGGGCGTTGGTGTCATAGTCATTGTTGATTTTTTTCATAACTGCTGCTTCCTTGCCGCCCTTTCCGATGCGAGCGCGCGATAGGTTCTCACCATTCTGCCCGTGCGTGAAGCAAGGTGCACCGCGAATATGAGGACCACCAAAAGCGCGAGCTTGTCGTGTATTTCTATGAGCATGAACCGCGCGTGGTCCTGCAGGAATATCCATGACGCCAGGGCGGTCAGGACGGTGGGAACAAACAGGATGAAGAGATAATATGATGCGACAGACGATGACATTTTTTTCATATACAATTTTTTCTTAGTCATCGTGACAATGAAGCTCCAGTGGTTGGCGCAATGGTGCGCCAGGCAGGCCAGTGAAACAACGGCGGACGCTTTGTGCAGGGTCAGCCATCCCTGCCTGTCCATGCCGAGCACGGTTACCGTGTCGGCACGGCCGTGCATGTGATACTCAACCTGGATTATGAGGCCGGATGTTATAACCGCAAGGATCGGGAGCAGGGACGCCAGGTTGACGTAGAAGTGTGTGCGCGCTTTTTCGGAAACGTGATGTGTCATGATGTTCTCCATGCCGGCCCGTTTAAAATAATATACAGGGAAAACGCGCTGGCGTAATTAACAAATGTTAACCGGATTTTTTCAAACGGGATTTAATTCGACTGAGAGAAACGGGCGTGATACCGAGGTATGAAGCAATGTACTGCTGCGGCACGCGCGAGGCGAGCTCCGGCTGCGCTTCGAGGAGCTTCGTGTAGCGCTTTTCCGGGTTGTCGAGAATATATGAGGAATAGTGGTTCATGTAATAGATGAGCCGCTTCATGAGGAATATATTGAAATAGTTCCGCACCGCCTCGTGGGATCGTATGACGTCGGCCAGTGCGGTAATGCGGATGCTGGCGATAACCGAGTCTTCTATCGCCTCGATGTACTGGTTGCTGGGAGTGCCGGTCATTGCGCTTTCAAAGGAGGCGACCATCTGTCCTTCAAGAAAAAACTGTGATGTGATCTCCGTGCCGTCTTCCTTGAGGAAGTAGGTCCTGAGGCAGCCGCGGAGCACAACGTGGAGCTCGGTCGCGGTCTCGCCCGCTGAAAGGATGGGCCTGCCGCGGGAGACCTCCCTGAAGGAGAAGGAGTCGAACAGCGCGTCGCCGTCCTTCCCCGGCAGGGGGAACGAGCGGGCCAGTTTTTCCCGGTATTCTCCGTTCATGCGCCGCTTCCTTCCGCCGCCCCTTATTTCTCCGCGATGACCAGCATCTCGAAATCGTCCGGGGTCAGGCGGTCTGTTCGGCTGAAGGCGCCGAGCTTTGCCCCGAATATATCCACTGATTTAAAGCCGAGCTGTTTTAACAGCCAGGTTATCTCAGGAGGAACGTAGTACCGCTCATTGCACGCCAGCTTCTTTTTGTTCCCGTCATCGTCCTCGAAGACCGTGGTGCTGTGCTCGCGGAAGGTCATCAGGTCAAAGGTGCCGCCCTCATATGTCGCGTTTCCTTCCGCCACAGCGGCGGCGAGAAAGTCCTTCACCGAATGGAACAGGGGAAACAGCCCGTTCAGGGTCGTAAAGATAAATTTTCCCGGCGACTTCAGGCTCCGCGCCGCCCCTGCCAGGATCTGGTAGTTCATCTCGTCGGTTTCCATGAGGGGGAACGCGCCCTCGCACAGCATGACGGCGAGGGCGAACTCATTCGCGAAGGGAAGCTCCCGCGCATCGTGCTTGAGGAACGGTATCGCGAGCCTTTCCGCGGCGGCCTTTTCCCGCGCACGCGCGAGCTGCGATTCGGACAGGTCCACGCCGGTGACGTTATAGCCGCGCCGGGCCAGCTCTATCGAGTGCCTTCCCGTGCCGCAGCCGATGTCAAGGATGCGGATGATCCTGTCACGCCCGGCTTCCTGCTCGATAAAGTCACATTCCCCGATCGTTCCCTGCGTGAAACACTCGCTGTCATATTTTTTTCCGTAGTTCTCGAACAGGGCTTCATACCATTGTTTCATACGCGTCCCCGGCGCCCGGCTTCACGACATGCCTGTGAATACGGGGCATTAATAGATTGACTTTACGATGATCGGCCGGTAATGTTTTGTCAAACATATTACCTGTGGGCATGCTGTTCCACACGGGGAGGAGGCTTTCATGACACCGGCATCCGAACTCGCCCTCAATGGCTTGAGGGACCTTTCCACGCTTAGGTGGTACGTGATACCGTTGCTGGCCGTGGTATTCTACATCTATACCATGGAGATAAAGAAGGCGCGTGCGTCCGGTAACTGGGACGCTGTTTTCGCCGGCCTTGCGCTGTTCGGCACGGATTTCCTGTTTGAAACGATCAACGGATGGATCTTTCACTGCACCGGGTACTCCGCGCTCTGGACTACACCGGGCGAGACGGCGCTCCGCACCACGGTGGGCTGGAACATCGAAATCATGTTCATGTTCTCCATCGCGGGGATCATTTACTATAACACGCTCTCCGAGGATAAAAACGCGCGCCTCCTGTTCCTCCCGGACCGCCTGTTCTGGGTCATCGCCTACGCGGCGTTCTGCGTGTTCGTGGAGTGCCTGCTGAATGTCGGCGGCCACCTGGTATGGGAGTACCCGTTCTGGAAGCTGTCGATGCCCGGCGTCCTGCCGATATTTTTCGCGGCCTACGTCCCGCTGTTTCTCAGCCCCATGCTGGTCATCGGTCTGAAAACAACGGGAAAGAAAGCGGCGGCGACAGGCTGCATCTACGGCGCGGCAATCCTCCTCAACGTCATTGCGTTCTGTATTCTCGGCTGGAACTATTGAGTCCGCGCATTATCCGGGCGGGGCTTGCCGCGCTGTGCCGCCGGCCGGCTTGAGCGGCAATCCGGCCGCGATGCAGATCCCGGTCAGGAGGGATGCGATTCTCAGCGGTATTTTTGGACTCATAAGCTATCCCCCTTCGTCGGATTTAAATCTTTTTAAGCTGTTTCTTTTAAAATGCCATTCGGGCGTTTCAAGGTCTCCGTCTTCAACCCCGTACCAAGGTGAATCCGCGGTAAAGCTTTTTAAAATATGGATTTCCTGCGAGGGCATGTAGCTCTGCGCCAGCAGCATCATCTTTTTTCCGGTTTTAGCGTTGATTGCCATGTCTATTACGATAACAGCGTGCCCGGGCGACCCGCCCTGGATAAAAACATCACCGATATCAATATCCGAAACGGGCGTTCTTTTCAGGTCCCTGCTCAGGGACAGGGTGCCGGCATAGGCATACATGAATTCAAGATATTCGCCAAGGACCTCGCGCGTATAACCGGATTCACGGCGGCCTTTGCGCCAGACCGCCGAGGAGCCCCGTACTTTCAGCCTGTAACCCCGCGCGAATTTCCGGAAGGGAACGGGCATTCCGTTTGTTATTGAAAACGTGATCTCATCATACCGTCTGTTTCTGAACAGGTACTCGGCCCGCAGTAACAGGATGGCGTCCGCGCACTGGACCAGGTTTTTTTTCAGTATGGGCACATCCAGGACCGAAACGTGCACATCGGCCGGTTTTTTTCTTCCATCGTAAAGGAGCACCGGCGCCCCGTATTCTTTAAGCGGGATGCTCCTCAGGAACGCCTGGAACGATTCCGGCCGGTATTGTTTGCGGGCATATCCTCCAGGGGGCTGAAACCGCTCCGCTATGGTCATCCCGCCGGGATGAATGGTGCCGGCGCAGGTGGCGCACAGCGCGAAGATGATGTACGTGAATGCGGACAGGCGTCTCATGTTTCCTGCATCAGTCTTGAAACCAGCGCTTCAATGTGGATTTGCGTTGTGTTCAGTATGGCCGTATCGAGGTCGCCGTCCCGCACCATGAGCGGCAGCTCGGTGCAGCCCAGCACCACGCAGTCCGCCTGCTCCTGCGCGATGATCCTGTTGCAGATGCCAAGCAGTGCCGCTTTCTTTTCCGGGATGACGGTCCCTTCCTCGAGCTCGGGGAAAATGATCCCGTGTATCAGCCCCTGCTCCTCCGGCGAAGGCACGAGCATGGGTATCGAGTGGCGGGAAAAGCAGTCCCGGTAAAACGAGCTCCGCATGGTGAACGCGGTCCCGATCAGGAGCGCTTTCCGTATGCCCAGGGATTCCGCTTTTTTACAGGTCTCTTCCACGATGCTGACAAGCGGCAGTGGCGACCGCGCGCTTACCTCGTCAAAAACGATGTGCGGGGTGTTCGAGGCGATCGCTGCGAGCTCCGCGCCGGCCCGCGCGAGCTCTTCAAGAGAGCCAAGCAGGAGCGATATCAGCGCGCCGTAATTTCCGTCTGAAACGTATGAGAGCATCTCCGTCATGTTGACGCTGTTGATGCACAGTGCCGGGTAGTTCTCGTCCCCCGACCGCTCCCGGTATAGTGAGATGATGCCGCGGTAGTAATCAACTGTCGATTCCGGACCGATACCGCCTATGATTCCTATTTTTTTCATGATGTGCTATTCTCGCATGTACTGGACATGAATCAAGATATTTTTATATTTATTGATGTGCGTTTTAAATGTGGTTGAAATTCTTTCAAGATTTGCCAGTATCGGTTGATATAACGCTTCGAACCGTGCGATCAATTACCCTGTAAAACTGGAGAACCTAAATGTTTCCCTTGAGAAAACCGCTGCTCGGAATACTTAAAACCGTGATGGCATATTCCATGTATCTCGTGCCCTGGCAGGAGAGCAAAGTCATCCAGGGCCCCGGGAGCGTTAAACAGCTTCCCGGCCTGATAAGGAAAAAGGGGCTCAAAAAACCGCTCATCGTCACTGACGGTGTACTCATGAAGATGAAGCTCCTGAAAAGCCTGTTCGCCGAGCTTGACGCGATCGGCATGCCTTATGCCGTGTACGACGGCGTCCAGCCGAATCCCTCTATCGGCAACATCGAGGAAGCGTACGCGCTGTACCTGAAAGAGCGCTGTGACGCGATCGTGGGCTTTGGCGGCGGCTCTCCCATGGACACCGCCAAGGTGGTGGCGGGCAGGGTGGTCCGGCCCGGGCGGACCGCACAGAAGCTTGGCGGTTACTTCAAGGTCATGCTCCCCATCCCGAAGCGGCTGCCGCGCATCTTCTGCGTGCCCACGACCGCGGGCACCGGCGCGGAGACGACCAGCGCGGCCGTCGTGACCGACCCGGTGAAGAACGTCAAGTACACGGTAAACGACTTCATGATCCACCCGCACTATATAGCGCTCGACCCGGAGCTCACGCTCGGGCTTCCCCCCTTCTTCACGGCCATCACCGCGCTCGACGCGCTCTCGCATTCGGTCGAGGGGTATATCGGCGGCGGCCACTGCGCGCGCTCGGACGAGTATACCGAGAAGGCGGTCCGGATTATCTTTGATAATATTGCCAGGGTATATAAGAACGGCAGGGACATCGAGGCGCGCACGCAGATGCTGACCGCCTCCTACTACGCCGGTATCGTGCTGAACCGCGCCCTTACCGGGTACGTGCATCCCTTCGCGCACAAGATCGGCGGCAAGTACCATCTCCCCCACGGCAGGGTGATCGGCGCGGTCATGCCCCTGGTGTTCGAGTACTACGGCGCGCGCGTGCACAGGCGCCTGGGACGGCTCGCCGACATCATCGGCGTGACCGGGCCCGGCATGGACGACGCGCAGAAAGCGGCCGCCTTCATCACGGCGATCAGGGACTTCAATAAAAAGTACGGCATCGGCGCAACGATCCCGGAGATACAGGAGGCCGACTTCAGGGAGATAGCAAGCTCGATCCACTGGGAGTGCATCCCCTATCCCGTGCCGAAGATCATGAACAACGAGGACGTGTTCGCGATACTGAAAAAGCTGAAGGGATGACGGCTCAACCCGCTCCCGGTCACGAGATCCGTGCGGAGTATTTTTCATATTGCTTCAGGAGCGTGCCCCGGTCCCGCGGCCTCCCGTGCGAGGGATGAAACAGCCTGCACCCTGTATCCAGCAGTATCTTCCAGCTCCGGACCATTTGTTCCCTGTCCGCGGCCCAGGGCGGCAGCACCGAGCCCGGAAATACGCCGACGAGCGCGTCACCGGCAATGGCGATCTCGTCGTCAACGATCACGCTCATCGAGCCGGCAGTATGGCCGGGCGTGGGCACGATGTAAGCGTTAAAGCCGAAGTCCTTCAAGTCATGTCTGCCGCGAACAACAATGTCATGCTTGCATGGGGCATAGCCCAGCCGGTCCATCACGTTGAATCTCTTCATTAGAATATTGTAGAGAAACCGGGTCACGGGCACTGCGCCCTGAAGGGGAGCGTTTGTACCCGATTCCAGCAGACCCGCCTCACGCTCGCTCACGATTATCTTCGCGTTATAGGTATTTCTGATCATGGCGGCATTAGCGGCATGGTCAAAATGGGCATGGGTCAGGATCAATGCGGACAGGGATCCGGGTTTAATTGACAGGGAATCCAGCCTATTTATCAGCGAGCGGCGGTTCGTTTTCGTGCTCGTGTCAACGAGGATATTCCGGTTGTCACATGATATCAGGAACACGTTGCTGCGGCCGCCGAGGAGCCGGCGGATAGAGGTGCCGTTGGATGTGGTAAAAGATATCATGTCCGGGTATGAAATGATTACCGGGAAAAATTTTCCTGATGACAGGCGTGGGTGGAGGAAACCATGCGGATTGCTTACCGGACCGAAGCGCGGGCGAGCATAAGTGCTGCACCGGGCTCAATGCGATAGCGCTGCCCCCTGCCCTGGAAAAAGCCATGCCGCTCGATGAGATGGATGGAAAGACGGGTCAGAATAACATCTCCGAAGCCCGGCAGACCGCTGACCGCCACCTCTCCCTTCTCGAAAGCCCCCTCTCCCCGGAACGGCGATGGAATGACGCCTCGTGATTCATGGTAGCGGGCCGTAACGCCGGGCATGATCTCAATCATTGCTCCCATCGCCTGGAGGGCACGGTCGAAAAGGACGCCGAGGGCGTTGCCTATCGCGGCTGCGTCAATGCCGGCGCGCTCCAGTTCGAGCGCGTCCTCGACGATGATCTCCTGCGGCGTGCGCGGGTCCGTGCCGAGGAATCCATCCCCCGAAAACTTCGACGGGGTGAAATTTCCCAGTATTTCCGATTCTTCGGGCGAACGTTTCATCTCCCCTCCTTTCACGCGAATTTATCAAAGTAGATATGCTCTCGCGCGACTCCCAGGTCGACAAGCGTTTTGACGCAGGCGTCGATCATCCCCGGCGAACCGCACAGGTAAGCCTCGCGGCCGGGAAGATCGGGAACGCGGCGCCTGACCACGTCGGTGATTAGCCCGCGCTCTCCCTCCCAGGGAGTGTCGGGCGGCTCGTTGGACAGGGCGGGAATGAATGTAAAGTTTCCAAGTTCTCCCTCGAGCTTGCGCAGCTCCTCGACAAAGAAAAGATCCCGTTGTGTCAGGGCGCCAAAGAAATACCAGGCCGGGCGGGGGTCCTTGATCTCGCGCATCCGGCGAAGCATGGCCCAGATGGGGGCCATGCCGCTCCCGCCGGCTATAAAGATGGCCGGTGCCTGCGTGTCGGTAAGCCGGAATTCGCCATACGGGCCCGACAGGGAAATCTCCTCACCCTCCTGCAGAATATCAAAGATCCAGGTGGTGCAGATGCCCTCGGGGACGCGGCGAATGATAAGTTCCACATGACCGGCATCGGAGGGGATGCTTGACATGGAATAGGCGCGGTTGACGGCCTCCCGGCCGCGATACTCCCTTGATTCAAGCTGGATGTACTGTCCCGCCGTGAAGTCGATGACCGGCGGCTCGACGAGCCGGAGCCGGAGCTCGAGAATGTCGTGGGTCAGGGGCTTTTTGTGAACGACGGTCGCCCTGAAGCGGCGCACGGAAAAGATTTCGTCGGGAATCGAGATAGCCACGTCGCTCCTGACCTTGACCTGGCAGGAGAGGCGCACGCCGCGCGCGATCTCGTCATCCGTAAGCGAAGGCCGTTCGATGGGCCCCAGCATCCCGCCGCCGGCCAGAACCGACACTTTGCAATAGGCGCAGGTGCCCCGTCCGCCGCACGCCGACGGTATGAATATGCCGTTATCCGAGAGCGTTGAAAGAAGCGATGAGCCCCCCCTGACGGTGAGCTTCTTTTTGCCGTTGTTAATGTCGATCTCGCAATCGCCATAGTTAAGTATTCTTTTCTCGGCGATGACCAGGAGCAGCGTGAGCGCAATGCCCACGGCGGTCAGGAAACCGATTGAGATGAGGATGTTGACCCACTGGATGCCTGCCATTACGCTCTGTCCTCAGATTTTGATCATTCCCGAAAATCCCACGAAGGCGAGTGCCATGATCCCGATGATAATGAGGGTGATGCCCGGACCTGCGAGACCAGGGGGCAGACGCTTCTCGTCAATTTTTTCCCTGATGCCGCTGATGAGGACAATGGCCAGGAACCAGCCGAAACCGCCCCCGCCGCCGAAGGCCAGCGTCTGGATGAAGCCATAAGGCTTGTTAAGCATGAAAAGTGAGAGGCCGAGAATGGCGCAGTTGACCGTGATAAGGGGAAGGAAGATGCCGAGAGAATAGTAGAGCCCTTCTGACAGGCGCTCAATAATCATTTCAATGAGTTGGGTCACGGCGGCGATCATCACGATGAATGTTATGAGGCGCAGGTACTCCAGGCCAAGCGGTACCAGCATGTAGTAATATACGGCATAATTCATGGCCGTTGTGACGACTGTGACGAAGATGACGGCGGCCCCCAGCCCCAGGCTGGTATTGACGCGGTTCGACACGCCTATGACCGAGCACATGCCCAGGAAGCGGGCCAGGAGTATGTTGTCAGTGAAAGCGGCCGATGCGAAGATCAGCAGGATTGAAAGTACGATTGAGGAGGTGAATTGCTCCATTATTTACCTCCCGCCTTCATTGTTTTTTCGAGACGGTTGCGTGCGAACCAGGTTACGAGGGCCAGGGTGAAGAAGGCCCCGGGAGGCATGACCATGATGGTCCACTGGTGCCACCATTGTTCCCGGGCAGGCAGGGGGACCCCCAGGATGGTGCCGAACCCCATGGGCTCGCGTACGAGAGCGATGGTTATGAGGATCATGGAATACCCGATCCCCGATGCGAAGCCGTCGACAAGAGAGGGAAGAGGCCGGTTCTGGCTGGCGAAGCCCTCGGCGCGCCCCATGATGATGCAGTTGGTGATTATGAGGCCCACATAGGGACCGATGAAGCGGTGAATGTCGGGCGCCATCGCCCTGATGACGATGTCGACCATCATGACGTAACTTGCGATGATGAGAACCTGGACGATCATTCGAATGCGCTTCGGTGTCACATTCCTGAGGAGAGACACGGTAAGACTCGACAGGGCCGTGACAGCGGTAACACCGGCGCACATGAAAAGGGTGTTCGACAGGAGGTTGGTGACGGCAAGGGCCGAGCAAATGCCAAGCACCTGCCGGAAGACCGGGTTGTCGTTCCAGACGTCTTTCAAGAACAGTTTTGCAGTTCCATTACTCATGGCGCGCACCCTTTCCCGGCACATAGGCTTTTTTAAAAGCTGCGAGGTCCGCGTTGATTGCCTTCATGAAGGCCAGGGATGTTTGCGTCGCACCCGTGATCGCGTCTATCCTGTTCCTGGCCGAGGGATCCGGACTGGGGCCGATGATAACGAACTCCCCGCCGGATGAATCCCATGCCGGTTCGATTCCCTGGAAAGAATTGAGGAAACCCGGTTCCTCGATCCGGGCCCCCAGTCCCGGGGTCTCCTTCTGTTCAAGGATGGCTATGTTCTTGATACGCGACAGGTCGGGCGCAAGCACTATTATTCCCCTGATCTGGTCCCAAAATCCGGGCCCGGCAAAGACAAACCCTGTCTCGCCGGTCGTTTTGTTTCTGAAGGCCTGGATGGTCTTTCCGTCGACTGTCAGTGAAAAGGACTCGATGGAGCCGCGCACGGCCGCTTCGTAGTCGCCCGCGGTCCTGCCGGCGACAGGCAGCATGAAGGCCGTGGCGATAACCCGGTTGCGGTGCAGGGCCTCGTTTTTTTTCAGCAGGCCTTCCGTTGCATAATTCACGAAGGAGATGCCGAAGCCGAAGACGATGCTCAGGACAGTAATGAAAATGAGAATGTAGACCGGCGATGTTTTTTTCATATCGCCTCCGTCTCCTTCCCGCGGGAGCGGATGCGTTTGATCCAGAGATCGAGTGACGGAGCCAGAATGTTGCCGAAAAGTATCGAGAAGGCGGCGCCACCGGCAAAGATCGATTTGTACCTGAAGAAGACTATGAGGATGCCGATGAAGAGGCCGTAGAGCCATTGCGCTAATTTGTCCTTGGGGGCGCTGATCGGGTCGGTTACCATGAAGACCGAAACATAGAGGAGGGCTCCGCTGGAAAGCGTGAAGGGGATCTCGGGAACGGCAAGGCCGGCACCATACAGCAGCAGGGCATTCAGCGCAACAGCGCCGAGCAGGGTGGAGAGGGTGAGGCGCCACTGGGCCGTTTTCGTCGCCATCAGATAGATGCCCGACAGTATGATTACCAGCGCGCAGACCTCGCCGGCGGATCCGGCACCCAGCACCTTGCTGAAACCCTGGAATTCGAAGATGCCGCCGATATTTCCAAGAAAGAGATCGGGGAGCGGGGCGATAATTCCGAAATCTCGGCGGGACCACATCGGGGTCGCGGCGGTCAGGGCGTCGGCCATGGCGATTCCCGCATTCTTGAGCATGGATGCGGCATAGGACGACGACGGGAAACTCCATTCGGCGAACCCTCCGGGAAAGCCCCTGAAGACGGGAACGAACTGCGACGTCAGCTCCACCGGAAAGGCGACGTAGACGAAGGCGCGGCCCACGATCGCGGGATTGAATACGTTCCTGCCGAAACCGCCGAATACCTCCTTGCCGAAGAGTATGGCGATCAGGGCGCCGGCGGCCACGATCCAGAAGGGGGTCTGGGGCGGCAGGGACAGGCCGTAGATCGCCGCCGTTACGAAGCAGGCCTCGCTGATTTTAGCGCCGCGCCGTGACGTCATGTACCATTCAACGGCCAGGCAGACAAGGCACGAGAGGGCGAGCATCGCCGCTATTCGCCAGCCGAAATAATAGACCGATACCGCCGCCACCGGGGCGAGGGCGTACAGCACGCGGCGCATAATTTTCTGTTGCATGAATTCAGGATGTTTCATCGGTTATACAGGTTGCCTGCTCCACAATGGTTATGAACGGTTGTTGAGGGTCCCGCCGACACTGCACAATAGTAAACCACACCGGTAGAAAAAAGAAAGCATTTTTTTGGAGAAATCTACCCGCTCCCGCGATGCCCGATAGGTGAAAATACGAATGTCGGATAATAGGCGCCGGGTGGCTCGCCAGCACCGGGGCATCCGCCAGATCCCCCCGGGGATTTGGAGTGACAGGGGCGTGCTACAGCACCACCTTGTCTTTAAACAGCTCCTCCGCCTCCGATGGGCTGTACCCGAGCCTCTGCTCCAGAATCATGCGCGTATGCTCGCCCAGGCCGGGCGCGGGCATGCGCAGGTTTCCCTCCGACTCCGAGAACTTGAAGGGAAAGCCGGGGATGTCGATGGGCCCGTACTGGGCGTGCTGAACCTGGCGGAACATCTCCCGCAGTTTCAGGTTCTCGTCGTGATTGACCTGCCTGCTCGTGTACGCGATGCCGCATGGGATTTTTTTACGTTCCAGTATTTCTATGATATCGCTTGAGGTATGGGCCGTTGTCCATTCCTCGATAGCGGCCACGGCTTCGTTGTGGTTCTGCACCTGCACGATTATGTTGCTGAATTTCGGGTCCGTCGCCATCTCCGGTCTTCCGATGATCCCGGTCAGGTCCTTCCACTGGCGCGCGGTGAGGGACACGATCGCGACCTTGCCGTCCTTTGATTTGAAAAAGCCGTAAAAGGGCATCCGGTCAGCGGAATTGAGCACGTCTTTCGGGTTGCGGCCGAGCTCTTTCTCCACGTCGCCCACGATCGGCTCGAGCGCCTTGTCCATCATGGCGCGGTAGTTATTGTAGTACATCACATCCTGCATGGAGATGTCGATGTACTGGCCCCTGCCGTTCTTCATCCTGCCGATCAGGGCCATGAGCACGGCAATCGCGGCGTAGGCGCCGGTGACCAGGTCGCCCCAGTAGTTGTTCGGCAGGAGGAACGTGTCCTGGTCGTTCCAGTACTGGCCGCCGGTCGCCTGTGCTATGATGTCGAAGGCGGAACGCTCCGGCTGCACGCTGGTCGAGCCGAAGCCGGAGATCGCCGCGTAAATGATGTCCTCTTTCAGCGCGCGGATATCGTCGTAGCCCAGGCCGCCCCGCTCCAGCGCGCCCGGTACCAGGTTGTGCACGAACACGTCCGCGCCCGCCGCGAGCTTCCTGACCACGTCGCGGCCCCGGGGATCGCGCCAGTCGACGGCGATCCCGTACTTGTTCCGGTTGAAGACCGAGTAGCAGCGCTCCGCCCCGGGCATGAGCTTGAAGATGAGGCGGAGCGTATCGCCCTGGGGCGGCTCGACCTTGATCACGTCCGCGCCCATGTCCGCGAGTATCCCCGTGCACCGGGACCCGGAGATGAACTGCGTGATGTCGATGACCTTGAAGCCGGAAAGGATCTGCATGTGTGTCATAAATAGGAAGAACCCCCGCGTACTGTATAGGCTTATCTGAACTATCCTGGAAGATCGAATAACAAATATCAACACAAAAAACAGTGGACAGGGGGCTTATTTATCAACTGACTCGGTCATGATAACGGATGCCATTTCAACCGGTACAGTGATGTCATAATTTTCCAGCTACTAGCCATCATCTTTCTTAACGGATTTTACTTTTTTTTAATGTTATTCCTCGCGCCATGCTTCAAAAAAAACTTCATTGCTTGTTGTTGTATAAACCCCGATACAATGATTTTTTATGAAAAGTCATTACGGTTAGGATGGAGAAAAACGACATTGCATGTGTATGCCGGGATGTTTTTTCATAGCCCGGCAAAGGTTCAAGGAGGGTGCAACCCGGTCTGAATCCGGCCGTAAAAAACCGGTCATTTATATTGCCATAAAACCCGATTATCCGGCGCGATTGAACGGTACAAAATCTTGAAACTCAATACCCGAGGAGGTTACGATTTGTACTACTGCCGGGATATGCTCGGTTTTAATTTTGACACAATACCCGCAATCAGAACTGAGATGCCTCGGCACGGGGATCATCTTATTGTATAGGCCGGCCTTCTTTAGAAGCCTCGATGTCCATATCGCAGATTGCGATGAATGGAATAGTATTACTGAATACCCAGCCTGGCTGGTCTTCGATGTATCAGCATCGCTCATGATCTTGCTGGCACTATATGATCGGGTTGATCGGGCACGTGACAACTATTATTTTACAGCTTTAATAATGATGTCGTCCCCGTCACGCGTCTGTTCCGATTTTATCTGGTTATTGGCGAGAATCCTCGAAACATTTTCCCTGGCGACCTCGCTGTTTACAATCACGTCGAAAGAAGAGAGCCCCTCGTTTATTGCTTTTTGCACAAGAACGACCGGCTGCGGGCAGGACAGGCCCCTTGCATCGATGGTTTTCTGGCTCATAATTAAACCTCCATTTTTTCCCGCATGACAAAACCGATGACCAGGCAGAATACGATCCCGATAATGACGGCAGCCTGGCCGAACACCCCTGTTCCGCCGATTGTGTAAACGCCATCGAGCATACTGTCGGGCTTTGCCGCTAAAGAAAAGTTGTGGGCAAATGCCGCCCCGGTTATCATGCCGAGAACGAAAATACCGGCATCGGCATCACCCTCGCCCGACAGGATGAGCTGTCTGCCTGGGCAACCGCCCGCGAGGGCAAAGGCCAGGCCTGCGAGAAGCATCCCGAGAAAGTTCCAGAGATGCGAGCTGTGGGCAATGGGCTGGCCTTGAAACCCGGGCTTAAATTGTCCAAGCAAAAGGTTCCCTACCAGGGCCGTCGCAAGAAGCGCCAGCACGCCGCTCAATAGATGAAAGTCTCTGGCTAGAATAACGTCGCGTATCGATCCCATAGTACAGAACCTGCTCCGCTGTGCCAGGACCCCGAAAAGAAGACCCGCGGCCAGGCTGATCCAGAGGTTCGCGTGCATCGCCCCGGGTCCCTTTGCGCTGAAAAATATCGCCCCGTTCTCAGAAAATGAAACAGTGAAGAGATTGAAAAGGAAAAAAACCAGCATACAAGCGGGCAGCAGCCAACCGCTCGCTTTTTTATTGCTGTATGACCTTCCAAGGCTGTAGCCATGTTTCAGAAAGATAACCCCTACGGTGATGCCGCAGATCAGTCCGAGGAGCGCCAGCAACGAGTTCAGGTCGCCGCCTGCCAGGCGCAGGAGGGCGCGCCAGGGGCATCCAAGAAAAACCAGCGCTCCGATCATCGCGAAAATGCCGAGAAAAAATCGGATGGCGGTTGAGGACCCTGCCCGCGGCCTGTACTCCTTCATGATAAGTGAAATAATAAAGGCTCCGAGCACGATTCCCGATATTTCCGGCCTCAGGTACTGTACCGCATCCGCCCGGTGAAGGCCCAGGGCGCCGGCCATGTCCCGTTCAAAACAGGCAATGCAGATCCCCATATTGGCTGGATTACCCAGGTATTGCAGAAGAACCGCAACGAGCCCGATTATTGCGCCGGTTATAATTATCCCAACACGACCGGAAAAAATATTTCTCATATATAGCAGATCCCTCCATTCTGGAATTGCATTAACTGAGGGACTAGGACTCGAACCTAGGTTTGCGGGGCCAGAACCCGCCGTCCTGCCGCTGAACGATCCCTCAATATTATTGCGGTTAACAATAATAACCCATTGCTTAAAATCAAGTATATAAATACTTAAAATTTAAAATATTTATCATAAGTTTTAATCTTGCATATCCGGCTCATGGGGACACACTTTATAAGCCATTCAGATGAGATAGTAGTGAAATATTGACACCCCGCTGATGATATGGAACATTACTACGGGGGATATGATTATTATTTATCATCTACTAATGCGAGTCCTCTCAAGTACAGGCAAATGTGAATGAATGCGTTTTATCTGAATTATTGCGCGAGACCATACCACATCGTTCAACTCATAAAAATTGGATAGGGGGCCTGAAATTCTTGCCATGAGCCCGTCGAAAGGTCGCGCGCGCCGAAAAATTGAGAAAAAAAATTCCCTCAGCAGCATAGAATAACCTCGACTTTTTTGTGCCATTCTGGCTCATCCTTCCTCAGCATTTGTCGCGGGATTCGGATTCCCGGATCACGCCAGGCCGCCGCGCACGGATGCGGGGCGTCGCTGCCGCGGTGCATGGAAGCACCCCGGCAGTGAAAGCTTGCAGTATGTTACTACACTCTTTCCTCCAGGCCGGATGATAGAAACAGATATTCTTAATGAGCACCGGTCTGGCTATATCCAGCCAAGAAGCATATTCAATCGTCCGCCGAAAGGCGGACAAACCATATAAGGGCGATGAGCAAATTCCGGCGCAGCCGGATTTGCGAATTCGCCCGTAAGCCCGCCGCGGCGTCTGAGCGGCCGGGGAGATGGGGAGCGCGAGGGCAAGAGGGCGCGCAGCCCTCGTGCCCTCGAATGTTTGACCGGCTCCCGGTCACCTCATGCGCCGGACGGCGCTGGCCAATGGATTCCCGCTGGAGTTTATCCCGAGCCTGCCGAGGGGCGGGGGTGACAGGATCATGTTGATAGTACCTGTTTCCCGGTCCCCCTGTGGGCGAATACAGCGGGTGATAACTCGATTAATACTTGACATCAGGCATGCAAATGGTTAATGGTCGTTCATTAATAAGTTCGGGAGGCGTCATTAGGGATGGCGGAGCGTAAAAGGGGAGAAACGCAGCGCGGGCTGATCATCGCGATATCCAGCACCCTTTTCTGGGAAAAGGGATATGCGGAGACCAGCATGCGGGACATAGCGGGCGCCTGCGGGTTCAGGCCGGCCAATATCTACAATTTTTTCAAGAGCAAGGAGTCCATCCTCTTCGAGATACTGTCGCAGGAGCTGCTGGAGATAGTCGCCCCGATCCGGCACCTCGGGGACGATGAGAGGGTTAGCCCGGTCGAGGCGCTCCGGCTCATGATAGAGAACCACGTGAAGCTCACCCTGGGTGAGAAGCGCTCCTCCAGGCTCCTGTTCGACGTGGGCCTGAAAAACCTCGCGCCCGCAAACCGGAAAAAAATCATCAGGCTCAGGGACGAGTACGACAAAATAGGCGAGGCGATCGTCCGCAGGGGCAAGCGGGCCGGCGTATTCGCGAAGGACGTGGACGAGAAGATCGCGGTATTCAGCATCGGGTCGATCATCGCGCGTTCGCGCATCTGGTATTCGCCGAAAGGGAGATATTCGGTCGACGAGATTATCGATCTCATGTTTACATTCGCCCTCCGCGGACTCGGCGGGAGCGCGAAGTAGGAGGACTGCCCAATGGAATACCGCCATATAAAGTATGCCTGCGAAAACGGCGTCGCGCGCATCGTGCTGGACAGGCCAGACGTGCTGAACGCTCTCAACCGCGACATGGTCTCGGAGATCAGGGACGCCGCCGGCGTGATCGCGAAGGATGCCACCGCGCGGGCCCTTGTCATCTCGGGCACCGGCGATAACTTCGCCGCGGGCGCGGACATAGAGCCCATGGCCGGTCTCGCGCCCGAGGGTGCGCGCGCCTTCTGCTTCAACGACGCGTTCAACGCGATCGAGGACCTGCCCGTGCCGGTGATCGCCGCGATCAGGGGATACTGCCTGGGAGGCGGGCTCGAGCTGGCCCTTGCCTGCGATCTCCGCGTGTGCGCGCCCGGCGCCACGCTCGGCTCGCCCGAGATACGGCTGGGCATATTCCCGGGCGCGGGCGGAACGCAGCGGCTCCCGCGCCTCGTGGGCACGGGCCGCGCGAAAGAGATGATCTATTTCGGAAAGAACATAGACGCGCACACGGCGCTCGCGTGGGGGCTCTGCGACCGGGTCGCGGAGGACGCGAACGCGGAAGCGCTTACCATGGCGGCGCGGCTTGCCTCGGGACCGGCAGCGGCCCTGCGCCTGGCAAAGAAGGCGATAAATTACGGACTGGGGAGGGACATCGCGTCCGGGCTCGCGTGCGAGGAAGAGGCGTGGGCGGAGCTCTTCCTGACGGCGGACCAGAAGGAAGGGATGCGCGCCTTCCTCGAAAAGCGAAAGCCGGAATTTATAGGAAAATGAGGAGGCGCGGTCACGTGACCGCGCGTGCAAGGAGAGTGGCATGATACCAAATCCGTTAGTCGATTCGCGTGATCTCAGGTTCGTCCTGTTCGAAATTCTCGGCCTTGAAGATCTTTCCCGGTTCGAGGCGTTCGCTTCATTTGACCGCGACACCTACGAGGCCACGCTCGACCTCGCGGAGAAGCTCGCACTCGAGCGGATCTATCCCGTGAACATGGCCGGCGACCGGGAGGGCGCGCGGTATGACCCCGCGACGAAAGAGGTGCGGGTGCCGGCCGGTTACCGGGAGGCGCTCGCTTACTTCAATGAAGCGGGCCTGACCGGCCTGGGCAACGACTCCGCCTGGGGCGGCATGGGCATGCCGGACATGATGTACCGCGCGGTCATGGAATACGTGTTCGCCGCGAGCGTGGCCTGGGGCTGCTATGTGTCCCTCTCGATCGGAGCGACAAACCTGGTGAAGAACTTCGCGCCGGATCCGCTGAAGAAGCTCTGCCTCGAAAAGATGATAAGCGGCCGGTGGGGCGGCACCATGTGCTTGACCGAACCGGACGCGGGCTCGGACGTGGGAGCGCTGAAGACGAGGGCGGTGCGGAGGCCGGACGGGACCTATCTCATTACCGGCCAGAAGATCTTCATCACCGGCGGTGAGAACGACCTGTACGAGAACATCATACACCCGGTGCTGGCCCGGATCGAGGGAGATCCGCCCGGCACGAAGGGCATATCGATCTTCCTGGTGCCGAAGTATCACATCAATGCCGATGGCTCGCCCGGTGGCCGGAACGACATGGTCTGCGCCGGGATCGAGCACAAGATGGGGATAAAGGGTTCGGCCACCTGCCAGCTCAGCTTCGGCGAGAACGGCGCGTGCGTCGGCTACCTGATGGGCGAGGAGCGCCAGGGCATGAAGATCATGTTCCAGATGATGAACGAGGCGCGGCTGGACGTGTCCGTGGAGGCGCTGGGTGCCGCGGGCTCGGCCTACCTGCACGCGGCCGCCTATGCGAAGAGCCGTTGCCAGGGCTCGGACCCTCTGCAGAAGGGTGCCCCCGCTCCCTGCCCGATCGTGGCGCACCCGGACGTGAGGCGGATGCTTCTCTGGATGAAGTCCCACGTGGAGGCGATGCGCATGCTCACCCTGCTGGCCGCGCGCTCGACCGACATCGCGCGCGAAGGCGCGGGCGGGGAGGCGCGCGACGCGCAGGCCCTGCTTGATTTTCTCATCCCCCTGTGCAAGGCGGGAAACAGCGACCTCGCGTGGCTGGTGACCGGTGAGGCGATCCAGGTGTTCGGCGGGGCCGGTTACTGCGCCGACTATCCGGTCGAGCAGCTCGCGCGCGACGCGAAGATACTGGCCGTGTGGGAGGGGACCAACGGGATCCAGTCCATGGACCTCGCGTTCCGCAAGCTCCTCATGAACCCCGAACAGTATAATTACGCGGTTTTCAGGAAGGGCATAGCGGAGGCCGTCCGGCGTGCCCGGGGCACGGAAGCGGAACCGTACGTACCGGCAGTGGAGCGGGGGCTTGCGCGCATGGACGGGGCGGTCGCCCGCCTGTGCGAGGCCCGGGACACGGGCGGCATGGCGGAGATCTACGCCGTGGCCGCGCCGCTCCAGCAGGGGTTCCGCATGCTGGCGCACGCGTGGATGCACCTCTGGTCGCTTTCGGTCTGCGGCCCAAAGCTCGCGGTGCTGGCCGGCGGCGCAACGGGAGGTCGCCTCGAAGCCGCGGCTCGCGACAACGCGGAGCTCGCGTTCTATCTCGGCAGGGCGCTCTCAAGCCGTTATTATCTAGGCTCGGAGTTCCCGAAATTTTTCGGGTTGATCGATTCCGTTTTAGCCGGTGAAGGTGCGGTCACGGAGTCGTTTGACGCGGTGTTTACGGGGGCGGCGGGCGCGTGACCTCACCCCCCCCGGCCCCCCTCTCCCGCGGGGAGAGGGGGGAGATGCCATCTCATAATCTGGAGGAACATCCAATGAAGACTCCACAGGAATACATTGAAAGCATACGAAAGCTCGACCTGGTCGTGTACCAGTTCGGGAAGAGGGTGGCCAATCCGGTGGACGACCCGATCATCAGGCCGTCGCTGAACGCGGTGGCCTTGACCTACGCGCTGGCGCAGAACCCCGAGTACGAGGAGGTCATGACCGCGACCTCGCACATCACGGGAAAGAAGATCAACCGCTTCACCCATATACACCGGAGCGCGGACGACCTGGTGAAGAAGAGCAAAATGGGCAGGCTGCTCGGCTCGCTCACCGGGTGCTGCTTCCAGCGGTGCGTGGGCATGGACGCGATGAACGCACTCTCCATCACAACCTACGACATCGATAAAAAATATGGGACGGAGTACTACAAACGATTTTTGAAATACCTCGGGTACGTGCAGGAGGAGGACCTTGTCTGCGACGGCGCCATGACCGATCCGAAGGGCGACCGGTCCCTGCCGCCGCACAAGCAGCCGGACCCGGACCTCTACCTCCGGATCGTGGAGGAGCGGAAGGACGGGATCGTGGTGCGCGGGGCCAAGGCGCACCAGACCGGCGCGGTCAATTCCCACGAGGTGATCGTGATGCCCACAATATCGCTCGGCGAGGAGGACCGGGACTACGCCGTGTCCTTCGCGCTCCCGAGCGACGCGAAGGGGATCTCCTACATCATGGGGCGACAGTCGTGCGACACCAGGAAGCTCGAGCAGGGGACCATAGACCGGGGCAACGCGCTCTTTGGCGGCCACGAGGCGCTCATCGTGTTCGATGACGTGTTCGTGCCGATGGAGCGGGTGTTCATGCTCCGGGAGCACGACTTTGCAGGGCAGCTTGTGGAGCTCTTTGCCTCCTACCACCGGCAGAGCTACGCCTGCAAGGTGGGGGTGGGCGACGTGCTCATCGGCGCGGCGCAGACCGCGGCCGAGTACAACGGGACCGAGAAGGCCTCCCACGTGAAGGACAAGATCGTCGAGATGAACCACCTGAACGAGACGCTCTACTGCGGCTGCATCGCGTGCGCGTCGGAGGGACGTCCCCGGCCGAGCGGCACCTGGTACGTGGACCCGCTCCTGGCGAACGTGCACAAGCAGAACGTGACGCGCTTCCCCTACGAGATCGCGCGCCTGGCCCAGGACATCGCCGGCGGCGTGATGGTTACCTGCCCGTCAGAGGAGGACCTGAACGGGCCCGACACGGGAAAATGGGTTAAAAAATACCTGAAGGGGCGGGGCGCTACCCCGACCGAGCACAGGATCCGGGTGCTCCGGCTCATCGAGAACCTGACCATGGGCGCGGCCGCGGTCGGCTACCTGACCGAGTCGATGCACGGTGCCGGGTCGCCGCAGGCGCAGCGGATCATGATCGCGCGACTGGCGAATGTGAAGGATAAGCAGAAGAACGCGAAGCGGCTGGCGGGGATTACGAATAGCGAAAAGGAATAAGGGAAGCTCTCGCAGAGGCGCAGGGCCGCAGAGGTTTTTCAGATATACCAGGAGGACGGATTTTCCCACTCAAGGGTTGTATTGCAGGAAGGAGTAAAAGCAAAAACTCTGGCAGAGGCGTGGAGTCGCAGAGAATAATATAATTGGCCTTATTGCGATAAATCAATGCCGACTTCGTATTTTGGAAAAGGAAATTATAACCATTAGGCAGATGTTACATGGAAGTTTCAGATCATTGTACACTATGATAATATAACTCAGCGCCTCTGTGTCTCTGCGAGAGAAATGTCTTTGGAGGGATAAGAATGATAAAAAGATACTTTTCATTTACAGTTGTATTTTTTTGCTTCGCGATCGTGTCGTGCGGGAACCAGAAGGTGCCGTTTTTCAGGGTGCTGGAGCGCGGCATGGCAGGTCTTGAGGAAAAGGCGGTGCAGGTGGGCGACCACCGGATTGCGTACCTGGAAGGCGGCGCCGGACCTGACGTGCTCCTCCTGCACGGGTTCGGCGCGGACAAGGACAACTGGGTCCGGTTTGCGAAGAGGCTCGTGAAGAATTACCGGGTGATCGCGCCCGACCTGCCGGGGTTCGGCGACAGCTCGAAGCTGCGGGGCGCATCGTATGACATGCCGGCCCAGGTGAGGAGGATGCATGGCTTTTTCCGGGCAATCGGCTTGAAACAATTCCACATCGCGGGCAACTCCATGGGCGGGCTGATTGCCGGGCTGTACGCGGCGGAGTACCCGGGCGAGGTCCTGAGCCTCGGGCTCCTTGACCCGGGCGGTGTGGCCAACCGGGAGGAGAGCGTAATTGCCCGCGAGTGGAAGGCCGGCCGCAACCCGCTCGTGGTCGGGTCACGGGAGGACTATGACCGGATGCTCGAGTTCATGTTCGTGGACCCGCCGCTCATCCCCTTCTGGGTCAAGTCGTGGCTCGCCGACGAGGCCGTCCGTAGTAAGGAATTCAATGACTACATCTTTTCCCAGGTGAAGCCTGGCGATCAGCTCGAGCGGATGATGGGGAAGATCAGCGCGAAGACGCTCGTGCTCTGGGGAGACCGGGACACTATATTCCCGGCGTCCAGCGCCGCGGTCCTGGGCGCGGGGATAAAAAATTCGAACGTGGTCATCATGAAGGACTGCGGCCACGTGCCCATGCTGGAGCGGCCGGGCGAGGCGGCGGAGCACTACCTGAAACTAATTAAATAATCAACAATGAGCAGTTAACAATTATGGATAATGTAATCCGCTCCGCTGGAGCGGATTACATTTCATTCATATGCTTAAAACCGCGGGAAGCCTTTCTTTATCCAGAAATGGCAGAAGCCGCACTCGTTCTTCGTGTGGCACGTGGTGCAGGAGGCGAGGTTGAGCTTTGCCTTCCGGGCGTGGAACTGCGGCGAAAAGCGGTTTGTCCATCCCAAGGGGTGCCGCTTCTGTAACAACGGGCTTTTATAGGATACGCCGCTCGACGCGTGGCAATCCCGGCACTGGCGCTCCGAATGGCAGGAGCGGCAGTTTTTCAGTGTCATGCGCGACTCGTACCGGTGCGTCGTCTCGTAATTGGGGTTGTGGTAGCGGGTTATTCCTTTCGAGCCCCGGTGGCAGCGGAGGCACGCGTCCCTGGACGCATGGCACTTCCGGCATTCCTTCTGCCCGGCCGATGCCTTCCTCCCGTGGAGGTTCTCCCACGCCGATAAGGGATACCGGGCATATGCCAGTCATGGTTAATTAATAACTGCGACGACAACGCCTGTCAAATCATATTTCGGGACAGGGCCGCAATCTCCGACCGGTGTGCTCGACCCTGCCCTCATCCCTCGTAATCGATCCAGCGGGCCTCCACCTCTTTCTCGTAAATGACCCAGGCCATTTCCGCGCCGATGACGAAAAGGAAGCAGGTGTACCATATCCATATCATCAGGATGACGATGGTGTTGAGAGAGCCGAAGATGGACGTGTAGTCGTTGATTTCCGTGATGTAGTAGGAGAAAAGGGACTTGATGATCTCATAGCTGAGCGAGGCGAACAAGGCGCCCTTGAAGAGCGAACGGTTGGACATCTTTTTCGGCGGAACGAACCGGTAAATGATGAATATGAGGAACGCGTTCACGAGCAGGGTCATCACCGACGAGAGCAGGAGCGGGATCCTCTCGATTACGGTGATGACATAGCTCAGGACCCCGTACTCGCTCAGGTTGCGCTCCATGATGAGCGCGATCCCCGCGTTTTTCAAAATCACGATGAAGTTCGAGAACATGGTTATGATGACGATGAAGAATGACATGCCCAGGATGATGAGGAAGTGCCGCAGCTTCGACTTCCAGTACCGCCTGTTCTCGCTGATGCGGAACGCCTTTTCCAGCCCGCGCTCGATGATGTCGAACACGAAGCTTCCCCACCAGAAGAGGAACGGGACCCAGATAAAGGCCAGGTACCGCTTCTTGAATATGATCCTGTCGATGACGGCTATGAACCGGTCGATATCGATGGAGGGAAGCTGGCTCTTCAGCTGGGTCACGTAAAACGCCACCAGGGAATCCGAGTCATAGAAAAAGCTCATCGTGGCGATGATCACCAGCGAAATCGGGATAAACGATATCAGGAGGAAAAAGGCCAGGGCGCAGGTGGACAGCTCGCCGTCGTGTTCGCCGAAATTTTTAAACACGGTCCTGAGGTCGACTATCAGGAAGTCGCCGGCGGCCCTGAATGGCCGCGCGACGGCGCGGGCCAGTTTGTGCAAAAGAGGTTTCCAGTTCATGCGGACCATAGCCAGTGTGATGCCCGCGTCCTGATCGCCGGGGCGCGGGGGCCGGGAAGGGGAGGCGGCAGCCTCGGCCTTCACCGGGTATGTATAACCGATTTGCGAAAGAATTTCAATAAAAAAAATCAGTCGTCCCTGCCGCCCAGCAGGCCCGCCCTGATCAGGAAGTAAAGCAGGGTCACGACCGAGGACGCAGCCGCAGCAACGTAGGTCAGGGCCGCGGCCGAGAGGACCCTGCTCACGCCCTGGAGCTCCGCAGGGGACACGAGCCCGTACGAGGCAAGCATCCCCTTTGCCCGCGCCGAGGCGTTGAACTCGACCGGCAGCGTGATGAGCTGGAACAGGACCACGACGCTGAAGAGCACGATGCCGGCCTTGACCAGCCCCAGCGCGCCGAAAATGAACCCGGCGATGATGATGATCCATGACAGCGACGAGCCGATGCTCGCAACCGGCACCATGGCGTTCCGCAGTGCCAGCGGCGAATAGGCCTTCGCGTGCTGGATCGCGTGCCCGGTCTCGTGCGCCGCCACGCCGATCGCGGCAATGGAATTGCTCCGGTACACGCCCGGCGAGAGCCGTACGACCCTGCGCGCCGGGTCATAGTGGTCGGAGAGGAAGCCGCCCGTTTCGGTCACGGACACGTTCGTGAGCCCGTTTCTCCTGAGTATCTGAAGCGCCGCCTCGGCCCCGGTCATGCCGGATCTTGATGCGACGCGGGAATATCTGCCGAACGTGCTCTTCACCCTGATAGACGAGACAAGCGATAGGACCAGCACCGGGATCATCATTATCCAGTAGAGCGGATCGATTCCGTAAAACATCTTTTTTCTCCCTGTTTCGGTAAAGACTGCATGTTACACAAATAATAAGTACCGCGTGGCGGGGATAATGTTACAGTAACACGTTTCAATAGTACGGCAGGCCCTGTTTTCAAAAACAGGGCTACCCGCAGGTTGCGGAGGGGGCGCGGCTCCGCAATCTCACGGCATTGTTTCGATCGCGCCCGCGTCGCCTTTCTCTCCCCGGGGACGCGGCTCGCCCCGCTGGTCCGTATCGAGTATCTGCAGCGGGGGGCCGGCCTGTTCCGAAACGACGATCGAGAAATTGTCCCATAGCGGACCTGCGTGGAACGAGCCCCAGAATTCGTCCCCCAGGCCCACGGTCCCGGTGCTGCCTTCGAGCCCGAGCTCCACGTCCAGGTCCCGCCAGAATTTGATCCAGGGCGCGTTCCGGGGAAGCGACGGCCAGCTCGTGGCCTGCGGGTAAAAGGTGATGGGCTCGCCTTCGCTGCCGGTCGTTTCAAGGGCGGCGCCGAAGTCCGGGTCGGCGAAATCGTCCCTCAGTTTCTGCAACACGCGGCCGAGGAAGTCGTCCTCGTGACCGCGAAGCACCGCGTATTCCGCCATGGTGCTTGTAACCCGGTAGCTATCATCCGGGATCAGGTCGGCGGCGGCGCCTTTCGGCGCATACCAGAGGACCGCCCAGGCGCCGTCGTCGGTCCCGACCGACCGCACCGATCCGCTGTGCTCGATAGCGTCAAGGTCCAGGACGTCCGCAGCCGCCACGCCGTCAGCGTCCCCGACTTTCGGCCAGTGCTTGCGGCTCAGGGACATCCAGGACGGGACCGGGACCAGGATCTGGCTGAAATCGAGCGCGCCGGTCAGATTGTATCCGTAACTGTAAAAGTGCATGAGCGAGCCGGTGAAGACGTCGTCCGCGGCGCCGTTAACGGTGTTGCCCGCGATGATGGAATGGCCGGCAATCATGTGCTCAACCGCGTGCGCGTTGCCTATCGTGGCGGCGACGCCGCCGCCGCCCAGATTCGGCTTGTTGCCGAACACATGCGATTCGCCCATGACCGCGTTCTCGGCGATGGTGCAGCCGATTATCGAAAGCGATCCGTTCGTCATGTATATGCCGCCCCCGCGGAAATACCACTGCCCGCTGTTGGCGATGTCCGGATTGTCAACGACCAGGTTCCGGGCGATGGTGCAGTTCTCGAGCTGCAGGGTCTTCGCGCTTCCCGGCCCCCCGCCTTCGCTGAAAACGCCCCCTCCATAGGCATGCTGCGCGGTGACCCTGTTCCCCGTTACCGCGCACCGGTAGACGGACGAGCTGCCTGTCATCCTGTCGCCGCCCCCTACGGAATATACGCCGCCGCCCGCGGCGCCGTAGCCCCGTGCCGAGTTGCCGCTGATGACGCAGTCCCGCAGGACAAGGCGGTTTCCGTAAATCCCTCCGCCGAACGCGCCCCGGTCCCGCGCGGCGTTCGGGTCGCCTTCCACCCTGTTTCCCGCAAGGACGCAGCGGGTGAGGGCCGCCTTTCCCCAGACCGCGATGCCGCCGCCGCGGGCCAGGGTGTAGGGCTGGGTCACGTCCGCGATCGCCTCGTATTTCGCGTTGCCGGCGGAAACGGTCACGTTAATCATTTTCAGGTCGCCCATGACGGCGAGCACCCGGGCGGGATCGGCCTCGCCGCCGTCCCACCTGATGGTTATCCCGTCGGGAAGAGCCGAGGCGTCGATGACGAGGTCCCTGGCGGTGAAGAGGGCTGTCCTTCCGTAATCTCTCTCCCGGTACCCGGCGAACCCGGGATTATACACCTCTCCCTTGAGGATCGCGTGGTCCTCGCCCACGATTGTGAGACCAATCGTCCGCCCGTTGAGCGAGTTGTCAAAGGTTATGGTCTGTCCTGACCGGGCCGAGTAAATCGCGTTCCTGAGGGTGAGGGTCCCGGATGCAGGCGGGTCGCCGACAGCGGTGTCTTCCGTGGAATCCACGACCAGGGGCGCATATAAAGCTCCGATTATCGCCAGGAGCCCGGTGTCCGATAAGGACGCCTCTCCGTCGCATCCCGGCAGAGGCGCAAGCAGCGCGACCGATGCCGCTGCGATCAAGGCTCGTTGTATGCATGAAGTACTCATCTGCCGGGCTCCCTGTGCAGGCATATCATGAATCTGTCATCGTCATTCCCGTAATGACAGAGCACGCGGAATGTAATCTCATACAGGTTTTTACTTCAATCAGGAAAATCAAGTATATTCCTGAAACACGCATTATTTTCAGGAAATTCCCCGATCTGCCCGGACGCCCTGGAAAATCAATTAGATTTGACAATAATCGAGCCGGATACTATCTTTGATGTATCATTGAGGGGGATTTCCGGTCTAAACAGTAGACTGTCGCGTTTCCGCTACATACACGGGATAATGAGAGTCTGGCATTTTACCATTAGCAGCAAATCCACTATGGACCCGGGGAACAATACGTGAAAAGAACCATTGCGCTCGTGCTGATTTCAGCTTCCTGTACCGCCAGCCTGTTGCTGCCGGCGGCCGCCGCACCTGCCGCCCAGAAGAAAACGGACGCGGTCGCGGAAGCGGACTCGATCAACTCCGACTGGTCCAGTTACAGCTGGGGGCTTCACTACAGGAACCTCGCCCTGCGCGAGCGGAGCGCCGCGGCAAGGAAGGCCCTTCTGGAAAAATCGATAGAGTGCTTCAATGATGCCGCGGCCTCGGGTAGTCCCGCTGCGGGAACGGAATTCAACCTGTCGGAATGCTATTATTACCTGGGCGATTTGAACGTGTCCCTGGAGCATGCGCGAACGTCGCTCGCCGCCGATGCCGGCGACCAGCGGGTCTACAACAGGATTTACGCCATCTACATGAAGCTCGGGAAGCCGAACGAGGCCGCAGCGGTATTGGAGGATTATTTGAGAATAAGGCCGGACTCGATCCAGGTGCGCTACTTCCTCGCCGAGCACTACAGCAAGAACACGCAGGACCAGGAGCGGGCGGCCGCGGAATACCGGGCCGTGATCGAGATGTCGGACCGCCAGCCCATCGAGGACTACTACAAGGAGCAGTCCCTGTTCGGCCTGGCGGGCATAGCCTACCGCAAGGGCGAGGTCGAGGAGGCCAGGTCGCGGTACCGGCAGGTGCTGGATCTCAACCGGGACAACCTCGACGCGCTCTATTACCTGGCCATTACCTCGATGGAGATGTACGACCTTGACGCTACCGAGCGCTATGCGCTCGAATACCTTGACAAGCGCCCCGGCGAGAAGACAATCGACTCGATACTGGGAAGGGTCTATTACCTGAAAGAAGACGGGCGCGCCCTCTCCTTCCTGGGCCAGGGCAAGAGCGGCTCCTCCCTGAGCGGAATCCTGGCATGGGGGCTTCACAGCGAGCTGCGCCATGACGACGCGCAGGCCGAAAAGCTGCTCGCGAGCGTTCAGAAATACGCGCCGCGCACCATCACGCTCCACCTGGCCCTGGCCCGGATCGCCGCGCGGAAGGGCGACGCGACATCGGCCTTCAACGAGTACGTGACCACCGGCGTGCTCATGTATAACAGCAAGCTCTACGGCCCGGCCCGGCGCAGCCTTGTGGCCGCGGCGCAGATCAACGGAACGGTGCCCGGCGTCTACTATTATCTCGGCAAGGCGCACGAGGATGACCGCAACCTCGCCCGCGCCCTCTACTATTACATGAAGGCGAACGGCCTCCAGTCGGACGTCGACCTGATGCTCCATATCGGATATCTCAGCGGCGTGAAAAGGGACTACGATACCGCGTTCCGGTATTTGAACCGGGCATCGGCCATTGAGCCGAAAAATTCCCGCACGTTTTTCTTCAAGGGGCTCGTCTCGATCTGGCAGGAGGATTACACGGCGGCCGAGAAGCACATCGGCCGGGCCATATCGCTGGACGATAAGAGCGAGACCTACTACTTCTACATGGCCATCGTGATGGAGAAGCTGTCCAGGCTGGACCGCGCGATCGATTCCCTGGAGAAGGCGCTCCGGCACAACCCGAACAGCGCGCGCGCCTGCAATTACCTCGGGTACCTGTACGCGGACAACAACATGAAAATAGAGGAGTCGCTCAACCTGGTGCAGCGCGCGCTGGAGCTTGAGCCGGGGAACGGCGCCTATACCGATTCGCTGGGCTGGGTGTATTACCGCAAGGGCGAATACCGGCTCGCGCTCGAGAAGCTCCTGGCCGCGGAGGAGATATTGCGGAAAGAAAACGCTCCCGACCCGGTCGTGTACGACCACATCGGCGATACATATTTAATGATGGGAAACATAGACGGCGCGCTGAAATACTGGATCAGGTCCAACGAGATCAAGAAGAGCGGCCCGGTAGAGCGAAAAATCAATCAGCACAGGAACAGGTAAGGGAATGAGAGCGAGAGCGGCTGGAGCGGTGTTGGTATTCCTGGTTTTTGCGGCAACGGGGTGCACGGGCGCGGGTGTGCGGATCGATGAAACGCCCCCGGGGCAGTATCATCCCGCCGGGGATGCCGCCGTTCGCTCCATGCTGGATAGCGTGTCAGCCCTTGCGAAGAAATCGCCCTTGACGTACAGCGCGGACTTCAACGTTGACGGGAGCACCGGCGCGCGGAAATACCGCCTCCTGGGAAGCGCCCAGTTCAACAGGAGCGGCCGCCTGATGCATGTCGCGTTCAAGGACTTCATCTTCAAGAGCACCGTCACCATGTTCTTCCAGGAAGGCGATACGATCCGCGTCTATTACCCGGTCGAAAAAAAGATGTTCGTAGACGACGCCAGGACCTTCGACCTGGCCAATTACGGCGGTACCAGCCTTGAGTACGGAATGATTTATGATATTGCTACCGGCACCTTCCCCCTGATCACGCCGTATCGCGTCAGGGAGGGGCTTGCGGCGAACAGCGGGAACGGCTCCATGCTGGTCCTGGAGAACCGCGACTTCTTTGAGACCATCTCCTTCAAGGAAGGGGTTCCGGACAAAATACTGCTCATTAACAGGAAGACGGGGGAAAAGCTCGAAGTCTATATTAAAAAAATCGTGACCCAGGGCGGCAGCGTTTTTTTCTCAAACATCATGGTGGTCTCCGGGAGGAGCGGCCTGCGTCTCGAGATCAATTTTAACAGGATAAACCTGAACGCGCCGGTAAAGGTTAAGACAGTTAAGGATGTAGCCATCCCGGGGAGCGTCAAGGTCTTTACCATGTAATCCTGAAGATTCAGCCCGGCCGGGTTGGAATAATTTACGTTTGTATGATTTATTTATTGACTTTTTTAATATTTTACAGAATTTAGATGCCGTATAATGTTTTAGTATGTCATTTTTCGGGAGCCATTAAGGCATAAACCAGTTGCACAGAATGGATTACATAAAACCTGAAATCTCCGATAATGAGCTGCGGCTGCTGTTTTTAAAGAGCGAGCTTGTTTTCAATACCTCCTCGTTCATACTGGAGTTTATCGAGAAAATGATCCAGTCGAGCAAGGCCGAGAGGGTCGTGTTCAACCTGGAGGAGGTGGAGCATATCGATTCGTCAGCCGTCGGCATGTTCATCTCCGTCAAGAACAAGCTTCAGAAGAGCGGCAGGACCATGGTCATGGAAGGGCTGTCGGAAAACGTGCTGCGAATACTCTCCTTCCTGGATATTACCAATTTTCTGGAACTGAACGCAGCCTGACGAGACACGCAGGTGAAATTATGACGAAGCCCCCGGTTTGCACCGAGGGCTTTTTTGGTTGAAGGCGGGTGCGGCAAAGCCTATCCGCAGCGGGAAAAGCCGCACGCGCGGCAGACCGAGCAGCCTGACTCGAACTCAAGCGGCCCGCCGCAGTCCGGGCATACTCCCACCATGACGGTGTCGCTTCCCTTGCCGTTGGTCTCCGCCTTGTACTTGGCGGCCTCATGCATGTTTTCCGCCTGGTCCGCGGGCCGGGCCCCGCCGCCGTTATGCCGTTCCAGGGCCTTGGCTATGGCGTCGGCGCAGGAATAGATCCGTCCGCCCTTTTCCCATGCCTGGTTGGGGCAGCGTACTCCCTTGATCTGCTTGACGATCATGTCGCGGTCGATGCCGCTGCGGAGCGCCAGGGAGATGAGGCGGCTCACCGCCTCGGTCTGGCTGGCCGCGCACCCTCCGCCCTTGCCCATGGCGGCAAAAACCTCGAACAGGCCGTGCTCGTCCTCGTTGATGGTAACGTACAGCGAGCCGCACCCGGTCGTCATTTTCCGGGTCGCGCCCCAGGTGACGTCGTTGCGCGCGCGCGGCGATATGCCGTGCTCCTCCGCGGTGTCGTCGGGCTGCCTGCCCGCGTCCGACCGGGGCCTGGTGTCCAGCACCTGGTTTTCGCGGGACTGGTCGCGGTACACGGTCACGCCCTTGCAGCCGAGCTCGTAGGCCAGCAGGTAAGCCTTCTCGATGTCTTCCATCGATGCGGTGCTCTTGAAGTTGACGGTCTTGGACACGGCGTTGTCCACATGTTTCTGGAAAGCCGCCTGGATGCGGATGTGCCATTCCGGCGATATATCGTGGGCGCTTACGAAGATACGCTTCACGTCATCCGGGATTCCCTCGACGCCGTCGGCGGAGCCGTGTTCGGCGATCTGGGCCATTATTTCGTCGTTGTGGAAGCCGAGCTCCTTCGCTATCTCCTCGAACAGGGGATTGGCCTCTACCAGGATGTTATTGTCCATGACATTGCGCACGTACGCCAGCGCGTAGATCGGTTCGATACCGCTCGAGGTGCCCGCTATGATGCTGATCGTGCCGGTCGGCGCGATGGTCGTGGTCGTCGCGTTGCGCAGCGGTGTCGCTCCCGCGGCAGCGTAATCCGACTTCGGAAAGTTGGGGAACGGGCCCCGCTCCTTCGCCAGGTCCTCGGAGGCGCGCTTTGATTCCTCCTGAATAACGGACATGATTGTCCCGGCGGTTTCCACCGCCTCCCCGGAATTATAGGGGATGCCCATGCGGATCAGCACGTCGGCGAAACCCATGATGCCCAGGCCGATTTTCCGGTTGGCCGTGGTGTTTGCCCTGATCTCGTCGAGCGGGTACCGGTTCAGGTCGATGATGTTGTCCAGGAAGCGGACCGCAAGTCGGGTGGCCTTCCTCAGGCGGTCGTAGTCGATCGCGTATGCTCCCTTTTCCTTTTTCATGAACCGGGTAAGGTTGATGGAGCCCAGGTTGCACGACTCGTAGGGGAGCAGCGGCTGCTCGCCGCAGGGATTGGTGCTCTCGATCATGCCGATCTTTTTCAGGGGGTTGGCCTGGTTGATGCGGTCGATGAAGATGATACCCGGCTCGCCGCTCTCCCACGCCTTCCTCACGATCAGGTTGAAGACCTCGGCGGCCTTCAGCTTTTTCGCCGGTTTCTTCGTGTTGGGGTTTACCAGGTCGTAGTCATCGTCCCGGCCCAGCGCGTCCATGAAGGCGTCGGTGAGCGCGACGGAGATGTTGAAGTTTGTCAGCGCGTTCTTGTCCTCTTTCGCACGGATGAACTGAATGATGTCGGGATGGTTAACGGTGAGAATCGCCATGTTGGCGCCGCGCCGCGTGCCGCCCTGTTTCACGGTCTCGGTCGCGGCGTTGAATATATTCATGAAAGAGACCGGGCCGCTGGAAACCCCTGCCGTGGATTTCACGATGTCGTCCTTCGGACGGAGGCGCGAGAAGGAAAAGCCGGTACCGCCGCCGCTCTTGTGGATGAGGGCCATGTTCTTCACCGAATCGAAAATCCCTTCCATCGAGTCGTCGACCGGAAGGACGAAACAGGCGGAGAGCTGGCCGAGCGGCCTGCCCGCGTTCATGAGCGTGGGCGAGTTCGGGATGAACTCCAGGCCGGCCATCATCTCGTAAAACAGGTCGGCGGTTGCGCCCGCATCGGCGCCGCCCCTGCCGTAGGTGAGCTCGGCGGACGCGACGAATTTTGCCACGCGCTGGAACAGCTGCTTCGGGGTCTCGGTCACCGTGCCGGTGTCGTCCTTGGCGAGGTAACGCTTCTCGAGCACGATGCGCGCGTTTTCGGAAAGCTGCGGTTCTTTTTTAGAGGAAATGATGATATCGGTCCAATCCATGTATCTAACCTGTAAGTGAAATATAATAGCCGTGGTGAATGAGGCCGTCCTTGCCGGGAGCGGCCCCCGGAATCCGCCACCCGAACACGGTCATTGACGGGCGTCCAGGAAGCCGGAGTGATCTAGCCGGTTTCTGTTTACGGGGAAACTCCCGGTACAGCGGTGCATTTCTCCGCTGAGGGTACATAATATAAAAAAACTGCTTTTTTGTATACATACAAGCAGTTTCTTGAGGTCCCCTGATAGAATATACAATTGATAGGATTCGGCTTCAATGTTGTTGTCAAGAAATATTTTTATTATGTCGTATTAAAAGTCGGGAGGTCCTGATACGGGTATCATACCGGGGATGATTCCGCGGACCGGGTGACACGCGGGCACCGGCGGGTCAATAAGTATAAAGAACAGCGAACCTGTTGCGGCTGCATGCCTTTTCCGGCGCGTGACAGGCAGCGCGACAGGCGCTGAAAGGGGACCACCGCCAAACCCGGCCGGGCTACAGGTGAAAGTCGCCGGCGGCCTCGGGCTGGTAGATAATTTCTTCTATTTGGAATGTTTTTTCTCCGGCCGGGACGTCCCAGCGCACAATATCGCCCGCCCGGTACCCGAGGACCGCCACGCCCACGGGCGAGGTGATCGACATTTTACCCAGCTCGAAATCCGCGTCGTCAGGGAAAACAAGGGTCACGATCCGCGTCTCGTTCGATTCGTCGAGATCCTTCAGGGTAAAGGTCGAGTTCATGGTGACTGTGTCCGCCGGGATTTTTTCCGGCTCTACTTTTTCCGCCCTGGCGAGCTCGTGTGCGAGCCGTGCAATCGTGCCGTTATGTTTTACCTGCCCGCCGGCTGCGTACGAGCCGACAAGATTTTTCAGGCGTGCATAATCGAAACTCGTGATACAAATGTTCTCATGATGGGTCATGGAGGCGCCTCCTTCGGATCCTTATATTTCGTTTCATAAATGTCTGGAAAAGTTTGATGAGAGAACGATTTTCGGGGTGTTTATCCTTGAATTATCTTATCTATATATAATATAGCAATTTAAAATTGAAATGTCAAGTCGGGAGTGAACCGTAGGAGGTAACGGAAACCCCCATGCTGACATTCCTGATATCGTGCCGTCAGGCAGCATATATAGCCTGAGTGTTGCATTGGAATCAATACGCGTCCTGTTCTTTAAGTCCCCAGCGTTCATGCTTTTCGATGTTACCCAGGGGCTCAATGTGGATAAGAACGTCATAAATGTAGGGATTGGATGCCCGTATGTTATTTTCGAGAATTATTACTTTATCATGAGTGTCTTTTATTGTCGCATGTTCGTCAGCCTCGATGTCCATTTCAATTAAATAATAAACTCCCAGCTTCCTGATCCTGACACGGTGTGGGTTGTACAAATGATCTATGTTTTTTGCCTCCTGAAATACTTTTTTGTACAACGCCATGTCGGTTTCACCTTCCATCATCTCGTTAACCGTGCCTGCGAAAATACGAACGGCGGTGATCATTATCCATATGCCGATAATGATCGCGAGAATCCTGTCGATGATCGGCGCATTGAAGTAATACATGCAGGCCAGACCGACGAGCACCCCGGAGGAGGTTATTATGTCATTCAGCATGTTTTTGCCGTTTGCAATTATCATCGCGCTCCCGGATTTCCTGCCCAGTTTGTACTGGCTCCAGGAGAGAACCAGCTTGCCCATTATGGAAAAGACGGTTACGTAAACAGCGGTAGCTTCGGGCATGGTGGCATAATCATGGCTGAGGAGCTTTTGTAGGCTTGACAGGGAGAGCTGGCCGCCGATAAAAAAAATGATAAAGGCCAATATCGCTGTCGCTATTGTTTCCGCCCTGAAATGGCCGTAAGGGTGCTCTTTGTCCGGCGGGCGAGCTATGACAACGGATATGGCAAGGGTGATTATGGAAATGAATACATCGGAAAAGCTGTCCAGCCCGTCACCGAGCACGGATAAACTCCCGGATATGAATCCGATTGAAACTTTTGAAACGGCGAGCGCGAGATTTCCTGCCACGCTGATGATGGATGCGATTTGTATTGTTTTGTTTCGATTCATGTCTATCCCTGGACCCATGCCGGATTGCCATATTGCTTTATGTTAACGATTAAAAACAAGAAACACGACCTGGAAGACAATAAAGCTGAGCAGGCCGATGCCGAACGACACCGATTTTGATAAACCGTGAACGGCCCTGACGCAAGCGGGAAACAGGCACAGGAACGCGAAGAAATAGATCGAATACGCGGTCCAGAGGAGCGTCCTCCAGATGGTCGGTGCATTCATCGCAATCTCGTGCTGCCGTGCGTCAATGACGCGCAGGGCGCTCAGGATGCTCATCGGCAGGTCGTGCGCCAGCCCTCCCCACATGGCAATGCTGATGCACAAGGCCATGGCGGAGAGGGTCTGCTCATACGTGCCCGTGCCGCGAAAGAGTCCGGCTGCGATCTGCATCACGCCTGCAGCCGCCAGCCAGGACAGGAGCATGGATGGGGCCAGCAGGAACCTGTTGATCGAGTAATACGCCTCCTTCGGGATATTAAGCCAGGGCGTGAACACCGAGGGTGCGCCGTTGCCGATGGTCAGGAAAACATACATAAGGGTGTAACCGGCAATGGGGACCGCGATATACGCGAACGAGCGGTGAAGGTAGCGGTCGCTTGCGATCAGCGCCCTGAATGTATCCGTTGGATGGCGGAACGCTGCAAAATAATACCGGAAGGGACCTGCTTTGTTGTTCATGTAAACCCCGCATGCCTTAAAAAAATGCCGCTCATCGGGCGGCATTTTTAATCTATCGTATCCGCATAAGCCGCTACCCGGCCGATGAAAAAAGTATCTTGCCGGAGTCACTGAACCCGTAGTCCCCAAGCGGTTCAACCGACTTGCGGAATTTTTTTGACTGTAACGTTTCGATGAAATCCTGGATGCCTTTTTCGAAGAAGGTTTCCTTGCCCACCACCATGTCGAAGCTTTCCCGCACCAGCGGGACGAAAGGGAGGCCCAGCAGCTTCGATATTGCCACGGAAGAGATGCCGGCGTCGGCCTTGCCTGCGAGAATTGACAGGCCAATCTCAAAGTGGGTGTTGACCTCGTTGCCGTAGCCCGTGATGGCCGAGGAGTCGATGCCGGCTTTCTTTAAATTATAGTCCAGGAAGAGCCGTATCCCCGATCCCTGCTGGCGGTTGATGAACCGGACGCCCGATGCCAGGTCCTCGAACCTGCTGATTTTTTTGGATGCCTCCGGGGCGACCAGGAAGCCGATCTCGCGCTTGAAAAGGTGTATAACCGCGATCTTTTTATCACCGAGGTGCGAGGCGACGTACGGCACGTTATATTCACCGGTATCGGGGTCAAAGAGGTGGCACCAGGCGATGTCCGTACCGGATTCCTTCATGAGGGTGAGGCCTCCCGTGCTGCCGGTGTTGCAGGTGAAGATGCGGAACTCGGTGCCCGTGTTCTGGCTGATAAGGAGGTCCAGCACAGGGTCGTTGCTTCCGGCCGCCAGGAGATGGCCGTTGCGGCGCCTCTCCTGCCGGTTGCCCGGGGAAACGCCTTCGCGGGCGTTGGTGTCGATCCATTCGTCGATGAGATTTTTCGGGAAGACCCATTTCCCGGTGACCCTGGTGCAGGGGATCCTGCCCGCCTTGATCAGGGCGTAGACCTGCTTCTCATTAATCCCGAGGTACTCGGCGACTTCTTTTGTGTTCAGCATTTGTTCGGGCATTTTCAACCTCTTGCAGTATTTTTCTGAATATGTTATTATTTGCAATAAATTTTACTGGCGATAATATAAAATATACCTTAATATTCTGATTAATTACTCAAAATACCAATGAATTGCAGTTATTTATTAAAAGTGAAATGGTGGATCGGAAAATTAGCATCATTAATGTGAATTGGCTTAGTGCATATAATGTTCAGTCATAATGATGTGAATTTATGTGAGGAGGCAATCAACAAGGGAGAGCGCCTCGAAAACTCGCCCGCACACCAGCTGATCGTCGATGTGCGGTTCGAATTCCGGGCCCGGGCTTCATGTTCTACAGAGCGTTTGAGGCCAAGCTGTAACCGGACCCGGCCCCGCCTGTTCTAGCGAACTTCCATACCCCATGATGAAACACCACCACCCGTACAACCGCAAAAATTGCCGCGCCATCTAAAACTATTTGACTATGATTCAATCATCGGATACAAACGGGCATGCCTGTTGGGGGAGGAGGGTGCCACTATGAACATTTATCGTTACGCGGTCATGCTGCTGACCCTCGGCGTTATCGCGATCGCGGGCTGCGCCCGCGGGGACGCGCCCGGCCGCGCGGCGCGGAGCGAGCTTCGCCTCATGACGATCAACGTATGGTCCGGACTGGATTACCGGGGTACGCTCTCCATGGGCGAATACGAGGCGGAAGAGGTGCGTGAAAAGAGATTCCACGCGCTCGTTGCAGAGATACGAAGGCTTGACCCTGACGTCATCGGTATAAACGAGGCGAATATGCTGCCTGATTACGCGGAAAAGCTGGCCCGGGAAACCGGGTTTGATTGCCTGTATCACGTCGGCGTTTCCGGCATCCGCGTGTGGCGCGCGGGGCTGCCCTGGAACCTCAGGGAGGGTGACGCCATCCTCGCGAAAAAGGACCTGTCTCTCGCGTTCGTCGGGAGGGAGCAGCTCTCGGGCGGCGGGTTCGTGTGGAACAATCTCTCGTTCCACACGGAGGACGCGACACAGGCGCTCCTGGGTAAGATCCGCGTGAACGGCGAGGACGTGTACATCGCCGCCACCCACTGGCATTATTCCGCATTCGATGACGCCCGGTCGCGCGAGCTCCTTGCGCGCCTGAAACGGGAGGGGAAATATCCGGACCGGGCCACGGGCGAGGCGCTGTCGCAGCTCGCGGCCGATGCCCGGTGGCGGCGGGATGAAGCGGAGAGGATGTACTCCTTCCTTGAAGAACATGTCCCTTCCGGCTGCAAGCTGTTCGTGATGGGCGACCTCAACGCGACGGCCGACCTGCCCGAGGTCCGGCGCTTCCTGTCGGGCGGTTTTACGGACACCTTTGCCGCGGTATCGAAAGGACCGGGCTACACGTGGGACGCCGTCAACAACTCGAACATCAGGAAATACTACCTGGATGCGCCCCGGAGGGCGTTCGATTCCCTGTACGACGAGCTGAATTCCGCGAATGACGGGCGGAGCGTGCGCATCGATTTCATCCTTGCCGGCCGGGCCGTGTCACGCGGCGCGATCGCCGGGTCGTTCCTGTGCTGCACCGGGTATTACGATGGAGTGCAGCCGTCCGATCATTTCGGCGTATTTTCCGTCATAAGGATGAAATGAGGGCTGTCCTGTGCCTGGCGCGCGATCAATGCGCCGATCAGCCCCCGAAATGCTTGAACGCCTCGTAGACAAGAAGCGCGGGCCATACGATCGCTTTCAGGAAGCCCAGCACGCCCATCCAGAAACCGGTGGCGTTTGAAATGTAATACACTGCCGCCCCGATAAAGCCAAGGCCGTATATCGAGCCGCCCGATGCATTGTTGCTCATTCCTTTGCCCATCTGTTTCTCCTTTTCGTCGAGAATGTACGGCTGATTACAATAATAACCTGTGGCCGGTAATGATAGCAAGACATTAATGCCGACGCCGACGGTTTGGCGCGCGACGGGTGTATCGATCACCGCTCCCTGCCGTCTGCCGGAGCGAGCGTGCATCCTTTTCCCTTCGCCCCCAGGAGAAGCCGGTTCTTTATTCCCTCAAGCGCTTCCAGCCGTGGATCCGGAAGGATTTTGCCCGGGTAATCGAGGTGCCGGTCAAGCTTGAGGAACAGATCATACGGGAAGCCCGAGGTCATGTTGCGGGGGTCGTTTTTCCCCTAGGCGATGCCCCCGGTGCAGAAATAGCTTATGTTGGCTTTATTCTCCCTGAATGGAATGACCAGGCTGTTACGGCACATGCTCATGTTTGCCATGTAGCGGGTGATGAACATGTCGAATATCTTCGTCACGAAATCGCTACGGAACAGCAGCGCGGTGAACGAATGCCAGGGCGTGAACCTGTTAAGCAGGCCCAATGCCCCGTTGAAATACCTGATCGCGAGGGCCGACAGCCCGGAGGGAGGCCTTGTTTTAAAGGTGTGAAGCGCGGTCCGGTCCTGCTTGAGAAGGTCAAAGTTGATGAAGCTTTCCCAGCCGAGGACATTGATCATTTCCCGGTAATGATCGGGTTCCGTACGGATGATGACGCTGTCGGGGGAAACGCCCCTTCTGAACAGGTGGAGCGGGGCAATGTACAGTCCCGGCACGGTCGGTTCGAGGTGCGGGTCGATTGAAAGCTCAAATTCATTTTCCGCATTCTTGAAGCCAAGCACTACCGGGACCCACTTGCAGACCTTGATCGATCCCGGCCTCAGGAGGAGCTCCATGCCGAAAGTGGCCCCGAATACCGCCAGGCAGTACGATACGCCGGAAAAAAGCGTCGTACCGGCATATGCATTGATCGATTTTTCATTCAGGAGCTTGATGCCGACCGGCGGGAGCTCCAGTGAAATCATCCCTTTCCTGCTCATGTTATTCATCCAATTTAAAGCGGCGCGGGTCAAAATAACGGGGCAGCGCGTTCAGCCCTATGCCGAGCGCCATCCTCATCGCTTTCCGGGTATTGGTCCTCTCCACGGTTTCACCGATCGATTCACGGGCATATTCGACGATATGCCTCAGGCGCTTGCCGAAGGGGCTGGCGAGCCTGAAGATGCCTAAAGTAAGAAGGCATCCGGTGCAGTAGACGCCCGCCTCGTCGGCCTTTGTCCGGTCGATCGCGGCAAGTCCCCTGATGCCGCACCTCGCCAGGTCGAGAAGGCTGTAGTCCCTGCATCCCGCTGCCACGCCGCAGCAGAGGCCGTGCCCGAGGTTGTCATTCATCTCGACGACTTCGAGGCCCAGCATGCGCAGCAGCCTGCGCTGGCTCTCCATGAATTCTCCGCCGAGGACCCTTCCGTGGCAGGAATCGTGGATAACGACCGAGCCTGAGAGTTTTTTCGTTATCCGGAAAACGCCCTCGTGGACCTTCCTCATGAACCAGTCGGAGAAATAGGTTTTTTTAAAGTCGAACCGGGCGCCGAACTGCCGGGGGAGCACGTTTGAAAACATGTTGTATCCCGCCGGGCAAATGAACACGAGCTCCTTGATCTTCTTGTTGCGGTAAAATTCCGTGAGGTAACGCGCGGTTCTCATGACGGGCGCGAGCGCGCCCATGCGGAAGAACATCTCCCCGCAGCAGAGGTCCCACCTCCCCCATACCGGGAGCTCGTCGAACAGCGCCCCTTCCGCGAGAAGCGGCATGGCCAGCAGGTTGCAGCCCGGGTACAGGCAGGACGCGGCGGGCGGCTCATCCGACGACCATGCGTCATGCAGCGCCTTCTCCCTTCTCGTGAACGTGAGGCTCTGCCTGAAATTGGGATGCTGTCCGGGCATGAGGTACCGGGCGCGCGCGGGGAGTCCCTGCCGCTCATACCGTTCATTCCATGGGTAGTGGATCCTCTCGTACGGGTGCGCGCCGTTCGGGCAGAAGGCGTCGCAGGCGTAGCAGCTTGCGCAGTCCCTGGCTGCCCGGGACTCGCCATGCAGGCCCCGGTTTATCTTCCTGATTTCTTTAATCGCATCGTCACGCGAGAAATCCATGTACCGGCAATTGACCAGGCATTCGCCGCATTCAATACAGGAATCCCAATGAAGCAGTTCCCTGAACCTGTCCATATCCCCTTGCATGGCACCCTCCGGGGTCAACAGTGTATTATTTCTTCTCCTGCATGTACGTGAAGAACCCTGCCTTTGAGAACGCCCGGAGCGTCAGGGTGCCAGGAGGCCTCCCAGCCCACCGAACAGCAGGTACCCGAACAGCGCCTTGGCCATCCCGAGCGCGATGAACCCGACCGGTGCCCCGTGAATTGAGATTGTCAGTGTCGTCAATGCCGATGTAAATCATGGTCCAGATTATTCTTGTGAGATAGTTATCCGGGACATGCGCCAGGATAACTGAATCATATTTTTTCAGGCATTGAGCGTCAAGGATTTAGATGAAAAATGGTGATTTTTTGTTATATTTTGCAGCCATTCATGATATTTTGGTAAAAAAAGCATTTTTTATTACAAATTAAAACATCATCCGGCACATGTATGCGATTATCGTGCCCGGGTGCTGTCGTCCTGGGCTCCATTGCGGGTTATAGCCAGGCTTATGAAATACCATGTCATGATGACCAAAATAAGCGCGAAAGCGGCGAGTATGACCGGCAGGCCCGGGTCTTTGATCGCGAGAATTAATAGCTTCTGGGCCGGCTCCCTTTTTCGCTGGACGGAACGGAAGGTTTCAGCCTTGTTGCAGATTTCGCTGTCCACGATCTTCGGCCGTGCTGCCGCTTCAACGATTTGTTCCTTCTTATGCTTGACCATGTCAAGCTGGAGCCGGTAGCCGTGGTATGAGACCGAGTCGAGAAAGGAAAGAGGTATCCGGATTTTTCCTTCTCCTTCAAGGATGACCTCGGTCTGCCGTATCCTGTTCGCCATAAGCGAGCCGGCCGGATAATAGGTGTCCCTTATGCTCTGAACGACAAGGGGCGGGATGGACTGATCGATAACAAGGTTGCCGCCGTGAGAGACCGGTATCCGGGTCCAGGAGCCCGCGGTCGCGGTTATTGCGTGACCGGCCATAACCGTGATGAAAAGGATGTGCACGATCGACGGAAGGAGCGACTGCGCGAAATGGTATGCTGATCTCTTCGTGCCCGCGACCAGCGCGATGATGCGGTTGAATGTGCAGATGACGGTATTGACTCCAAGCAGGAACAGGACGCACACGAGAGGAGGGAGCCACCAGTTTGCGCCCGGGCGGGAGGGCAGCTCCCTTGCCAGCCAGTCCTGGATGCGAAGCTCGTTCATCGCCCTGAAATACGAGTAGTCATATGACGAGTGGAACATGCCGGCCAGGAACAATGCCGCCGCCGCGAGGAGGAGCCAGAACGAGAGCCGGACGTCGCCGAGAAAATCCCATATTCTTTTGATCATGTCAGCCCCCTATGCGCGGAAAAGTCATTTCATGGAGGTACGAGCTCCAGGTCAGTCCGAGCACCGCCGCGGAAGCGGCAACCGCGAACCAGGCGCGCCTCCGGCCGCTCCAGCCGGGAATGAAGCGAAGGTGGAGGAATGCGGCGTAGATGAGCCATATGGACGCGGAGCTCATGTGGCGCGGTCCCCACTGGAAGGTATTGCCCCATCCGAGATAGCACCAGATCGCGCCGGTAACCTGCGCCACCGAATAGAGGACGAATCCCCACACCAGGTAATTATGAAACGTATCGATGCTGTCTTCCGCGGCGAGAAACAGGGCCGCGCGCATCGCCCCGGTATAAAACAGCGCGTGGGCGAAAACCTCGGTGATAAAGAAGGCCGTCGCCCAGGGCGTCAGCTTGTTTGGCGTGGGAGGGATGATCCCCCTGGCGTAAAAAATCGCGCTGGCGGAGAAGATCAGCAGCGGGAGCAGTATAAGGCCCCGCCGCTCGTCACGCATCGCGGCCGCGATAATCGCAATACATGCGAG
>Ga0116149_1000341_pt1 | contig 61296 bp, 49 predicted proteins | sample AD_UKC057_MetaG_FD_89787 | JGI IMG/M metagenome (GOLD analysis project Ga0116149, IMG submission 89787) | Active sludge microbial communities of municipal wastewater-treating anaerobic digesters from USA - AD_UKC057_MetaG | ecosystem: Engineered > Bioreactor > Anaerobic > Digestate | place: USA...
AGCCATCGATCGATTATATCGCCACGGCGAACGGGAGAAGGCGTTAACCCTGTTTCGACAACTACTGCCGATCCTCGCATTCGACAACCAGGAGATCAATACCTCAATCGCCTTTTTTAAACGATTACTCTATCGAAAAGGGATCTTTCGGTTTCCGGCCATGCGGCGAACGGCGTTTCAATGGGACAAGTACAATTTACGAATCGCGGAGGAGCTGATCGATCATTACTTGTGTCTGGAAGAGCGGGTTATGGGGGCGCAGGAGGGATGAACATTGTCTGTGTTCTGTAAAGATTTCCCCGTTGACACCCGGATCGCGGTGGCCTATTATGAGGTGGATAGAGTATGTCTTGGAGACATTAACCCAGGCTTGATGCAGAACGGCAACGGGGACTGGACAGTCCGCTCAGAAATGGCCCCGCCTGCCGGTTGGAAACCGGTTTACCTTTGGATGTCTGTCTCTAGTGTCTGCCCACAGTCTCCACAACCGGAATAATCATACAGACAGGCCCTTTTTTAGGAGAAACACAAATGAGTGAGGCCGTGCGGTTTGGCGTGTCGATTTCTCCGGAACTGATCGAACAGTTCGATGAACTGCTGACAAGGCGCGGGTATACCAACCGCTCCGAGGCAATCCGGGACCTTATCCGCAAGGAACTGGTCGAGCAGGAGGAGATTGAGGGGAAAGAAATGGTGGGAACATTGACCATCATCTACGATCATCATGTCCGCGAACTGTCGGAGGAGCTCATCCGGTTTCAGCACGATCACCACATGCACGTTCTGTCCTCACTGCATATTCATCTGGACCATGACAATTGCCTGGAAATCATTGTTGTTCGCGGAGCCGGACCGAAAATCAAGCACCTGGCCGACCGGATTCTGGCAACAAAAGGGGTGAAACATGGCCGCATGGTGATTACGAGTACAGGGGGGGATTTGCCGAAATAGAGGGGGAGACAGGTGATAGGGGAAGGGAGAACAGGTTGGGTATCCAGCGCCCCTCGCTCCGGACCGTGCGTGCGCATTTCTCGCACATGGCTCTCCGGTTAGTGGTTCTCCTCCTGATGCTCCCCACCCCGCCTGGCGCACCGGCACGGGCATCCCGCCCGTGGGTATGGGGTGGCGCCAGCATCTTGCCCGTGAACCCTGGATCCCTCCGTACACCACCATGCTAAAACACAACCGTAAGGGTAACGCATCTGTCCCCCCTGGGTTTTCTCCCTCCCTGTTTACGGGGAGGGCTGGAATGGGGGTTCTGCGGGCCGGGATTGTCTCACGAAGTTCCCCCCTGGCCCGTCCTCCAAAGGTGGACAAAGGCAGAACGTGCCGGATTCCGCCTTTCGCCGGAATCCGGAAGAAAACAACAAGGCGGGAGCTGCGCTGCCACATTCCAAGGCCACTCTCCTTCTCCGTCCTTGAAGAAGGGATTGAAGGGTGAGGATTATTACCAATCCGTTACCGACCCATCATACGCATCATAGGTCTCCGGGTTCCTCCAATCGTGGTCGATCTTGTCCGCGATAGCCTCTTCGTCTAACTCTATTCCTAATCCCGGTCCTGTGGGAATCGGAATGTAGCCGTTTTCAATCTTGAAAGGCTTCTTGAGATATCCATCCCCCAAGTTGACCTGTTCCTGGCACAGGAAATTCGGAATGGAAGCCGCAAGATGAACACCGGCAGCGAGGGAAATCGGTCCGAGCGGATTGTGCGGCGCAATCGCCGCGTAGTAGGCCTCGGCCATACCGGCGATGATTCGGCATTCTGTCAGGCCACCTGCATGGCACAAATCCGGCTGAAGAATGCCGGCGGCGCGTTTCTCCAGAATCTCCCGAAATCCCCACTTTGTGAAAATACGTTCCCCTGTGGCAATCGGTAGAAATGTGCCCCGCGCAATCTCCGCCATGACATCTACATTCTGGCATTGCGCCGGTTCCTCGATAAACATGGGCTGGTACGGTTCCAGCGCTTTAATCAGGAGTTTGGCGGTCTGCGGGCTGATTGCGCCGTGGAAGTCGATTCCGATGTCGATATCCGGCCCGGCGGCCTCACGAAGCGCTGCGAATCTCTCGGCGCACTGCTGCACGAATCCGGGTGTCTCCACAATCCTGGCGGGATTCTTATTGCCGACGCCGGTTTTGAACGCTGTGAAGCCGTTCGCGATCGATCTCTTGATGTCATCCGGTCGGCCCGCGCCGGTGTAAACTTTAACGCGATCACGGGTCGGCCCGCCGAACAACTCGTACACCGGCACGCCCAATGCCTTGCCCTTGATATCCCAGAGCGCCTGGTCGATGCCGCTCAGCGCGCTGGTGAGGATCGGCCCGCCCCGGTAGAACGCATGACGGTAAATCGCCTGCCAGTGATGAACCACCCGGCGCGGGTCCTGCCCGACCAGGTAGGGAGCAATTTCTTCCACCGCTGTCGCGCAGGTTTTCGCGCGACCCTCGGTGATCGGTTCGCCCAGTCCGACAATCCCGGCATTTGTGTGAATTTTCAGGAAAAGCCAGCGGGGTTTGATTAAGAACGTCTCCAGTTTTGTGATCTTCAAAGGATCTTTCGGCTGAATGGGAGCAGACTCGGTTGATGCTGCCTCGCTGCTTCTCGCCAAGCCGATCAGCGCCCCCGATGCCGCCGCGCCCAATGCGCCTTGAAATACCGACCGACGGGAAACCTGCCTGACCATGGGATTCGATCTCCTATCTCGAAAAATGTGTGACGATCCATCCGGTCGCAAAACCCCGGTACAATAGCACATTCGTTGGGGGGTGAGAGGAGAAAAGATATCTTTCTACTGGCTTGACCTTCAGGGGTTTCCTCCATAGAGTCTTGCAGTCTTCACTCAGAGTGAGTTGGGAAGGATGGAAGATGTTCTCTGTCCGGAAAGCAAAACAAAAGTCCTTCATTGGTGGGGCCTGTGTTTGTCTGGCCGTGATTCTCATCGGCTGCGGGCCGGGGCGGGAAGAGTCTGCGGATCAATTCCCAAGTCGGGCCATTCAGATCATCTGTCCCTGGGGAGCGGGTGGCAGCACGGATACGGTGAGTCGAATCACCGCGCAAGGGTTGCAGGAGGTTCTCGGTGTGCGGGTAAATGTGATTAACGAGGCCGGTGGCGCGGGTGTCACCGGGCATTCTGCCGGCGCAAGAGCCAAGCCCGATGGCTATACGTTGACCATGCTCACCGCCGAAATCAACATGATGCACTGGCGCGGGCTGACAGATGTGGGACCGACTGATTTCGAGCCGATAATGATTATGAACAAAGTATGCGGCTCGATTTTCATTCGGGAGAACTCGCCCTGGCAGACCATGCAGGATTTACGGAACGCCGTCCGGGAGAACCCGGGCAAGTTTACCGCATCGGGCACGGCGAAAGGCGGTATCTGGCACCTGGCGTGCGCTGCCTGGCTGAAAGCCTGTGGACTGCCGCCGGATGCGCTCACCTGGGTTCCGAGCACCGGAGCGGCGGCAGGGCTTCAGCAGCTGATCAGCGAAGGGATCGATGTGGTGTTCTGCTCCCCCGCTGAGGGCAAACCGTTGCTTGATGCCGGAAAAGTCCGCCTGATTGCGATTCTCAGCCGTGAGCGCAATCCGATGTTTCCCGAGGTGCCGACGTGTATCGAACAGGGCGTTAATGTTGAAATCTACGGCTGGGCAGGACTTGCCGCGCCTGTCGGAACACCGCAACCTATCCTCAATCGCCTGGAGGATGCCCTGCAACAAGTCGCTGCCACAAAAGATTTCGAAACATTAATGCGTAACGCAGGATTCCAGGTGGATACGGAGAATTCACAACGATTCCGTGAAATCCTCCAGGCGGATGATATCCAGTTCGGTCAATTGCTGAAAGATGCGCGGATTGTGGAATGAAAAGCGACCGAATCCTGGGAACGCTGGTTCTAATTGGGGGCATTGCCCTCTATATCGCGACTATGGATTTCCCTGGCGCGGCAAGTAATCGTCCCGGCCCTGCATTTCTCCCAAGAATCCTCGCTGTTCTATTTATGGTGTCCGGCATCCTGTTGATTCTTCATCCAAAACCAACCGGAAACGAGAAGGAAGAAAGTCAACCCGGAAATCGGGTTAAAGTTGCTGCCATGATTGCCGGACTTGTGCTGTATTCGATGATCGCGGACATTACCGGCTTTCTGATCGCGGGGGGATGTCTGACTTTCGGATTCTGTTTGCTTCTGGGGAACTCCTGGCGGGTCAGTCTTTTGGTTACTGTGGTTTTGGTTCCGTCGGTTTACACCATTTTTTCAACCGTACTGGGTGTGGTCCTGCCGGTTGGCTGGTTGGGGTGGTGATGTGATTACTGACGCTTTTGCTTTGGTGTTCCAACCCTCTGTCCTCCTGGTCATGGCAATATCGGGGCTGTACGGCCTGTTTGTCGGTTCCATTCCGGGGTTGACAGCAACGATGGCCGTGGCGCTGATGGTTCCGTTCACCTTTTACATGGACCCACTTCCGGCTTTAGCGGCGATTGTGACTATGGAGGCTATGGCGATCTTCGCAGGCGACATTCCCGGAGCTTTGGTGCGAATTCCCGGAACGCCGTCCTCGGCGGCCTATACGGATGATGCGTATGCGTTAACTCAAAAAGGGCGGGCGCAGTCGGTTTTGGGGGTGTGCCTCGTTTTCTCGGTTGCAGGGGGACTGTTCGGCTCTGTGGTTTTGATGATTGCCGCGCCGCTCCTGGCCCAATTCGCGCTTCAATTCACGAGTTATGAGTATTTCTGGCTTGCGCTATTGGGATTGAGCTGCGCTGCCCTGGTCGCGAAAGGTTCTCCGCTAAAAGGGGCAATCTCCCTTGGAATTGGCCTGTTTCTCTCGACAGTCGGGCTGGACCCGGTAGATGGATACGCCCGGTTTACCTTCGGATCTGCGGATCTTGTGGGCGGTGTGAGTTTCATTCCGGCGATGATCGGCCTGTTCGGGCTTTCCGAAGTCATTCGCAACCTCCTCCGTTTCGATGACAACATTCAAGTCTGTCAAACAGAGAAAGGCGGTTTGTTCAAGGATGTTTTTCATCTACTGAGGCGAAGAAAGAAGAGCCTTTTGCGATCCGCCGCTCTGGGGACCGGCATCGGCGCGCTTCCCGGAGCCGGAGCGGATATCGCCGCCTGGATTTCGTTCGGTGTATCGAAACGGTGTTCGGATGCTCCGGAGGAGTATGGCCGTGGCAGCCTGGAGGGTGTCAGTGATGCGACCGCTGCGAATAACTCCGCTGTGGCGGGTGCCTGGGTTCCTGCGCTGGTGTTCGGTATTCCGGGCGATACGGTCACGGCGATTGCCATCGGGGTGCTCCTGATGAAAGGTCTTCAACCGGGACCGGCTATTTTCGAGCGGCAGCCGGAACTGCTTTATGCGGTGTATATTGTGTTCCTTCTCGCCAATCTTCTGCTGCTTCCGTTCGGGTATCTGGCCATCCTTGCGGGCCGATGGGTGGTGATGCTGCCGCGCCGAATCCTGCTGCCGGGCATCCTGCTTTTCTGTGTGGTCGGCTCCTTTGCGATCAACCACAGCCCGTTCGATATCGGCGTGATGATTGGGATGGGGCTTCTCGGCTATTACCTGGAGGCCAACGAGGTTCCCATCGGTCCGATTGTCCTGGGCCTGGTGCTCGGCCCGATGGTGGAACATCATTTTATGAACAGCCTGATTAAATCGCAGGGGAATCCGGCTCAGTTCTTTACGCGGCCGGTTGCCGGGATATTAGGGGTTCTTTGCCTGCTGATGTGGTTTTATCCTCTCTTCTCTTTTGTTCGGAGATGGCGAAAAAAATAATGGTACTTGGTTTCCCGGAATGGGAATACTTTTACGCAGATTCCTGATCGTTACATTGCGGACCTCTCCTCTACCTCCGGGAGAAAGTTGGGTGAAAGGTTTCCACAACGATACGACTAACGAATCGGATTCTGTTGCGTATTCGTTCTTCCGCCCATAAACCTGAAAACACCCGCCAGCAATAAAATGCCGAACAGGAGGTAAATCATCGATGTTGCGCTCAGGCAAGCGCTCATCCCGAAGCGCTGGGAGGCGGCGGCAATGGTCACTGTAGCAATCCCGCCGCCGAACCAGCCGATAGAGTTCATCACGCCCACGGCGGTTGCGCGACGTTCTGCCGGAACCACATCATGTAATGATGCCCAGATATTGGCATCGTATACCCCTTTGAAAAAACCGAAACCGGCCAATGCAAGGACCAGAACAGGGACTTGTAACGTCCACCCGACAACGAAAATAAACGGCACGCCACAGAAGAGACCGAGCGACTGTGTCATCATGCGCCCTCCGCGCCGGCGCCGGACCATGTAATCCGCCAGCATCCCGCCGCAAAGCACGCCCAATACCGATCCGACCTGCAAATAGGCTGTCGCGCTGAAACCGGCCATCGAAAGGCTCATTTGGAATTTGTCGTAGAGAAACTTCGGGGTCCAGACCAGGTAGATCATTGCTACAAAATTGGCTCCGACAAATACAGCGGTCAAAATCCAAACCATGGGGATTTTGTAGAGATAAACAATGCTCATCAGAATCTGCCCGAGACTTTCCGATTGTTTGTCGTTTCGGCTGTCGGAGGATAACACACTGTTCCCGCTCGGCTCTTTCAGGAAAAACATGAGAAGGAAGACAAAGAATATCCCGCTCAATCCCAGCACGAGAAAAGAAGAGTGCCAGCCGTAATGCTGTCCCATCCAGCCCCCCAGCCAGCCTCCGGCTACGGTTCCTATGTATACGCTCGATTGATGAATCCCCATCGCGCGCGAACGGGTCTCCTTCCCGTGATAGCTGCTGATCATCGACATTGCGGCGGGAAAATAGAACGCTTCTCCGAATCCTTCCACGGCGCGCAGAGTCACCAATTGCCAGTAATGCCGGGAAAAAGCGAACAGCACTGTAATGACGGACCAGAAGAGGAACCCGGATAGAATGACGGTTTTTCGCTTGAACCGATCTCCCACCATCCCCGCGATCCACCCGAATCCGGCGTAAACCCACATGAAGGATGCGGCCACATAACCTAATTGTGTATCGGTAAGTCCCAATTCTTTTTCCAACAACGGAAACACGGAAAAGATACTTTGTCGGTCTGCATAGTTGAAAAAGCAAATAAACCAAAGCATTGCCACAACGGCCCATTTGTACGTATCTTTTTTCATCATGCACAGATTCTCCAAATCAGGTTGTCTGATCTTGTCCCGTCGGCGGTTCGACATTGTGTCGTCCGGGGATTCTCCCTCTCCTTCGGGAGGGTTGGGGGCGCGGGACATTCGATGTGGAACAGGTTTCCAGCGTGTCATCCGGAACATCGGACCCTACCATGCCCGTTCTTTCCCCGTCAAGGCTTAAACAAGTTCGGGAGTCGGATGATCTCCCATAGCGTCCTGTTTTTCCACCGGATCCATGCATAATCGGGTTCGATGTATGGGCTGCGGAGATCCCCCGGTAACGGGAACTTGTGGTCGAAGCCAAGGGACAAATCCGGCAGGAACGGCATCGGGTGTCTTTTCCCGGGAAGCCCGGAGCGTCCTTTTCCGCAAAGCGGCCATGGCGTATGCTTGGCCGTGAAGCAGGATGGTGAATCTCCGGCTCACTACAGGATCGGGACCGCGACTGCGCAATAAGAATGGCCGCCGGTTTCTTCTCCGGCGAAATCTGATATGCTGAACGACCGTTATCGGGGATGCAGGAGATGAAAATGAAAAAAATTCTGATTATCGGGACCGGTTCCATCGGGGAACGTCATCTTCGCTGCTTCTTGAACACCGGAAGAGCCGCTGTCGGAATTGTTGAAATCAATGCGGAATTGCGCACGGCGATCGCGCAACGTTATGATGTGGAGGCGGCCTGGGATTCCCTGGAAAAAGCGCTGGAGGAGACATGGGATGCGGCTGTGATCGCGGTTCCCGCCCAATGGCACATCCCGATGGCTCATAAACTAGCCGATGCGGGAATCCCGATGTTGATTGAAAAGCCTCTTTCCACCTCGCTTCAGGGGATCGAGGAGTTGATTCGGAAAGTCCGGGAATCGAGGCTTCCGGTTGCCGTGGCTTATGTCTACCGGTACCATCCGTTATTCGAGAAATTGCGAAAGTTATTACGGAGCGGCCGATTCGGTCGATTACTGGAACTGATCTATCTCAGCGGCCAGAATTTTCCGCACTATCGGCCCGCTTACCGGGATATCTACTACGCCCGGCATGAAACGGGCGGCGGCGCGCTTCAGGATGCGATGTCTCATCATCTGAACCTGGGGGAATGGCTTGCGGGACCGATTGATCGATTCTCTGTCGATGCCGCCCATCAGCGCCTTGACGGTGTGCCGGTAGAGGACACGGTACATATTTTAGCCCGACACGGTGAAGTTCTCGCATCCTATAGTCTCAATCAATATCAGCCGCAACCGGAACAGACGTTGACCCTGGTTTGTGAGGACGGGATGTTGCGGGCGGAGCTGCATCGAAATCGCCTGAGCTGGTGCAACGAAACGGAAGGGCCCTGGCATGTTGAGACGCTTGCTCCATTGGAGCGGGATTCGTGGTTCGGCAGGCAGACGGTCGCCTTTCTGGATTTTCTCGATAATGCAGGAGAGGCCGCCTGTACATTAGTAGAGGCTTTTCAGACACAGAAAGTGATCGGCTCTGCCCTGGCGAGGATTCGTTCGGGACGTACTCTGCAACAGCTCGATCAGGATGAGAATCGGTAAGCAAGGTGTTATTTACAGGTCATGTTTGAGGATTCGCAAATGGCTTTGGTGAACAATCCGCAACAGATCCGGCTAGCCATGATCGGCATGGTAGAGGGAAACGGCCATCCGTACAGCTGGTCGGCCATTTTCAACGGCTATAATAAAGAGGCCATGGCGGAGTGTCCGTTTCCGGTTATTCCGGAGTACCTGGCTCTCCAGCCGCCGGAGGCTTTTGGAATTAACGGGGCACGGGTTACACATATCTGGTGCGAGAACCGCGCTGAGGCGGAGCATGTCGCAAAGTGTTCGAACATTCCGCACATTGCCGGCAGCCCGGAAGAGGTAATCGGTGAAGTCGATGCGGTCATTATCCCGACCGATAAGGGCTGGGAACATGTTGATCGCGCCCGGCCGTTCGTGGAAGCGGGACTGCCGCTGTTAATCGACAAACCGCTGACGGACAATATCGAGGATTTACGAACATTTGTCCGATGGAATCGGCAAGGAGTTCCCTTTGTTTCGTCCAGCCCGATACGTTACAGCCCGGAATGCGTGGCTCTCCGTTCCCGAATGGAATTGATCGGCGTGCCGCGACTGTTCACAATGACTACTGTAAACAGCTGGGAACGCTACGGGATTCATGCGCTGGAAACCGTCTATCCGTTCCTTCCCAGAGGAGGCTGGCAGTCCGTTGTCCATTCGGGAGATGAGAAAGCCGCCATTCTTCACATCCGTCACGAATGTCGGGCGGAGGTAGTGCTGGCCGCCATCAGTGACTTGGTCGGCGGCTCCCTGGCATTGAATGTCTACGGGACGAAGGGACTTCTTTCGGCACAGCACAAGGATACGTTTCTGGCCTTTAAAACACACCTTACAGGATTCATCCATTATCTACAGACAGGGATTCGCCCGGTTCCCTTTGAGGAAACCGCTGAATTGATGAAGATCATTATCGCCGGTGTTTGGAGTCATGAAGATGGTGGGGAACGTGTTTATGTAGAGGATGTCGATATTGAATGAGTTGATTAAGTCCGAAAGGACAGTATGAGGCAAACATGAATGTAATGGACTCTTTTCGACTGGATGGGAAAACGGCGGTTCTGACCGGCTCGGCGGGCTTGTTCGGTCGCCAGATCGCGGACGCGCTTGTGGAGGCTGGCGCGAAATTATTTATTGCCAGCCGGAATACAGGCAACCTGGAGTCACAGGCGGCTCGGATGCGTCAAAGGGGTTACGAGGTTACGGCCCACGTGCTGGACCAGGGATCTGAAGAGTCTATCCTGGCGCTGCTGGAGTTTGTATTGAATCGAGCCGGCCGGGTAGATATTCTCGTAAACAATTCCGTGCTGCGACCGATGTCTGATTGGAGTTCTCCGGCGGAGGACTTTGCCCGGAGTATGGAGGTCAATGCGACCGGGATTTTTATGATGACCCGCGCGTTCGGCGAACAGATGGCGAAACAGAAGGGCGGAAGTATTGTCAATATCGCATCGGTTTACGGCATGGTGGGGCCGGATTTCACTCTGTACGAAGAACTGGGATGGGGTACACCGCCGGACTATTACTTCCACAAAGGCGGGATGATTCAATTGACTAAATTCGCTGCGTCCAAACTAGGCCCCTATGGAGTCCGGGTGAACTGTATCAGCCCAGGCGGCTTTTACAATAACCAGGACCGAGTTTTCGTGGAGCGTTATGCGAGACGTACTTTCCTGGGCCGCATGGCTAACGAGGAGGATCTGAAAGGCGTCGTCGTCTTTCTCGCTTCCCACGCCTCGGCGTATATTACCGGAGTAAACATTCCGGTAGACGGCGGCCTGACCGCAAAATAGACGGAGAAACACCAAGACAGGCTTCCTGCCCGTCCGATCATTCATAACGTATTTACGAGGTTACGATGATGAAAGATCAGGCATACTCCCGACGCGATTTTCTCTCCGATGCGACAAAGGGTGCGGTAGCGGCTTCGCTGGCCGGCTCCATGGGTCAAGGCACGGGAGCCTCCGCTGCGGAAACAAACACAGAGGCCCCGAAGCGCGGTCAACAGCGGTTGAGCGTCGAACAGCTACAGGCATGGGAATCACTCGGTTACGGGATGTTCATCCATTTCGGCATGAGTACTTTTGTAGAGAATGAATTGCCGGATGGAACTCACCCGGCGAGCGTTTACGCACCGGACAAGCTCGATGTGGATCAGTGGGTTTCTGTCGCGCGGGATGCCGGGATGAAGTATATCGTTCTGTGCGCCAAACATGTTGCGGGGCATTGCCTCTGGCCCAGTAAACACACCGACTACACGGTAGCCAACAGCGGGAACACCACAAATGTGTTTGAGCAGTTCGTCCAATCCTGCGAAAAACGTGGAGTTCGTCCCGGTTTTTATTACTGCTCCTGGGACAACCACCACCGCTTTGGAAGTGTTACGCCCTCCTTTGTGGAGAAAGGCGCAACCTGGAACGCGATGAACTCGTTCCCGAAAGGGGCGGAGTTGGCGAAGCCTTTACCGGCCTTCACAACTTCCCTGTACCAGAGTTTTCAAACGGCCCAAATCACGGAATTATTAACCGAATTCGGACCGATATTTGAAACGTGGATCGATATTCCCGGCGTTCTGGGACGGGGGTACCGCACATACCTGTATGAATATATTGCCAAACTTCAACCGGAAACCTGTATCATGATGAACAGCGGGATTTCCGACGGATCAACGTATGATGTCGCGTACGCCTGGCCATCGGACCTGATAGCCATTGAGCGCCGCGTTCCCCCCGAAACCGGCCATGCGAAATGGCGGACGATCGAGGGCGGGGAATATTACATGCCGGGGGAGGTCTGCGATCCCATCGGAAAAGACTGGTTCTTTGTTCCCGGCGATACGCCACGCCCGGATGAGGAGTTGCTCAAGCAGTTTGAAGACTGCCGCACACGCGGAGTGAATCTTCTTCTGGATGTTCCGCCGGATAAGCACGGACTGATTCCCGATATGTATGTGCAGGCGTTGAATCGGCTGCGGAAAAATGCGCGAATCTGACCGGCGACCGCTCGGTCAGATTCCGGCTTTGCGGTGAAGAGCCTCTCTGGTGGCTTTGGTGGCGCGCGCAATCCGGTCGTCACGATGCCGGTGCGACTTCTTGATTTTCATGGAAACGTGGTGTCTTTTCAGCACCCGTTGCACAAAATCTTCTTGTACACAGTCGGCCAATTCCTCCTCGTTTTGACAAGATCGAATATGAAACAACTTTTGAGCCTCCGACGGCTTGAGCTCCGCCTCGAGGCGCTCAAAATCCTGATGCGAAAGTTTGCCGAGTTTTTCATTAAATAGAACCACGACCGTAAAGACAGCGGGGAGCCGATCGCTCAGAATCTCATTGACAAAATGCTCCGTGTAAGCTTTCCCGTAAGTAAATACGGTTTCTTTCCAGAGTTCCAATCTGTTTTCGGAGAGTTGCTTGCGGTCTTCAGGACCATCGGTGAGAACCAGGCTGACAGTTCGGATTCCCTCCGGCGTCGCGGCGAACTTCAGCCCTTCCCGATACAAGTCGAAACCGTGAAACCGGAAAAACTTGCCATGTTCCGCCAGGACGGGTTGAAGAAAACTGATGATCCGTCCGGGTTTATCGCTCAAAACCACAAAGGTGTACGGGTTCTCTGCCTTCGATGCGGATTTGACGACCGGATCCTCTTCCAGGGCGGTCATGTGTCTTGCTTTGATACCGAACTCGCGTCTCATCGCCCAATCTCCCGTCCTTCGTCAAAGTGACTGTTTCCGATCAAATGCAGGCCTCCGTGCATGAAATGTAGCACATTTTCCGCGTGCTACCAATTCCCGGTTCCTGAACATGTCCAAAGGAAGATCGGGGTGAGAGAGAAGAGGGTGGCACAGGCATCTTGCCGATGATATTTCCGGGAAAGCAAAGAGATGGAGATAAAGAACCGGCAGTTTATCCGTAAATGGCTGGGACAAACCGCCGTTTTTTTGAAAACGTTATACGGACAGGTCACGCGGGGAAAAGGCCGATTTTGTGCAGATACTCTGCCGCCATCAGCTCGCCTTTCGCCGCGCCTTTCTTGGTGTTGTGCGACAGACAGACATATTTGATCCCGTTGTCGAGCGCCGGATCGGGTCGAACACGTCCGACAACCGTGGCCATACCGCCTTCGAGGTCTCGGTCGAGGCGGGGCTGCGGCCGGTTGTCTTCCTTTTTCATTACAATGGTCTGTCTGGGAGCGGAGGGCAAATCTCCGAACTCTGCCGCGCATTTTTTGTTGAATTCCGCCACGGCCGCCAGGTAATCCTCGGGCGAAAACGGCGCCTTTGTCTCGACAAACACGGAGAGGGTATGCCCATCCAGCACGGAGACCCGCGTGCAGGTGCAGCTGACTTTGAACCGCGCCGGGATTACTTTCCCATCTGCGAAAGAGCCGAGGGTTTTTACTGTCTCCAACTCGACTTTCCCTTCCTCTTTGCTGATGAACGGGATGATATTGTCGTGCGTATCAAGCGCGGAGTGGCCCGGATAACCCGCCCCGGAGAGAGCCTGGAGCGAGGTCATCCAGACGCGCTTGATCCCGACCGTATCCTGAATCGGTTTCAGGGAGACAATCAGTCCCATGGTGGTGCAGTTGGGGCCGGGAACAACGTAGCCTTTCCAACCGCGCTCTTTCTGCTGGCGTTTGACAAGCGGCGCCTGAGCAGCATTCACTTCGGGAACCAGGATGGGCACATCCTCCTCATACCGGAAAGCCGAGGCGGTGCTGATCACAGGCTTGAGCGCGGCGCAGTCGCCTTCCGTCTTCTTTGCCACATCCGAAGGCAGTGCGGAAAAAATGATGTCGTACCGGTCGATATCATCGAGAATACGATCGGTCAGACGCACGGTAGTTTCGGCGATGGAATCTGCGAGGGGTGTTGGGGATCGCCATGTGCAGGCTTCGCCGTATTTTTTGCCTGCGGAACGCTCCGAGGCATACAAACCGGAGATATCAAACCATGGGTGACCGAGCAACGCCTCAATGAATTGCTGCCCTGCCACACCGGTCGCACCTAGAATTGCCGACTTGAACCGTGCCATCCTATCACCTCAATACCGGGTTGTGCGATTCCTCAAATCCTGCACGGAATTGAAAAATCACCCTGAAATTTCACAAACTTTGATTTTAAAGCCTTTATGCCGACGCAGGAAGGGAAAGGCATACTTCCATTACGCTTGTGCGCTTCCGAAAAGAGACGGTTCCCGATAACCTGATATGTTTGTGGCGGAGAGAATGGATAGGATATGAGGCGATGAAACTTCTGACACGATATGTCTGGTCGGAATTGGTTCCCTCGTGCGCGGAGGGACTGGTTCTGTTGACCGTGATTTTCCTGCTGAAGCAGATGTTTTATATCTCGACCCGCCTGCTGGATACCGGCGCCCAACTGGAGACTGTTGCCAATCTTTTTATCAATATGATTCCGCCGGCTTGCCTTCTCACTCTTCCGATGTCTGTTCTGCTGGGGACGTTGCTGAGCTATGGCCGATTTGCGGAAGAGAACGAAATTACCGCTATGGAAGCAGGCGGCATTACGCTTGCCCGGATTTATTTCCCGGCAATTCTTTTTGGACTGCTTGTGACGGTGTTTATGCTTTTCTGGAGTCACATTATTGTGCCGAGATCGCTCCGATTGAGCAATCAGACCGTAATGAAGATACTTGAAAAGACCGCCACCGGCGGAATCACCCCCGGACAGTTTACCAAACTGGGTGAATTGACCCTGTTCTGCGACCGAATGAGCAAAGACCGGAGACAGCTGTACGGGGTGACGATTTTCGAGAAAAAAAAAGATTTTGGTGTTGCGGCGACGGTGTTTGCCCCCACGGCTGATTTCCAGTTCCGCCCGGAACAGGGAGAACTTGTGTTGGATTTGCAGGATGTTTATTTCCATCGGCCTCGGTCCTCGCGGGACGGCACGAACCTGGACGATCAAACCGTGCAGGCTGAGCGGATGTACTGGACCACAGATGTCGGAGACCTGGTTCGACGAATTGCGCGACTGACGCTGAAAGAAAAGGCGCTGAAGACAGGGGAGATCCGCGAGAAGATTCAAGAAGAACATGCAAGACTCGAAGAACGTCTGGCTCGGCAGAAGGAACTGGAGGAAATCCTGAAGGAGAAAGGGCACACGCCGCAGGCAGAGAGGAATCTCTCAATTGTTCGGAATGAAATCGAGCGGGAGCGCAAACTGATTGCGCAATTAAGTATTGAACGCGCGCTGCGGATTTCGCTGCCTTTTGCGGCTGTGCTGATGGCGATGGTGGCGGCTCCGCTGGGGGTGCTGATGCGACGAGGCCGTCGCGGAGTGGCATTTGGTGTAACCATTCTAATTGTGCTGGTTTATTATGTCCTGATGAGTCTCGGGAAGGCGCTGGCCGCAGAAGGTTGGGTTACGCCTTGGATCGGGCTTTGGATGCCCAACTTTGTCGCGCTTCTCCTGGCGGTTGCTGTGTATCGGAAGACGGTTTATCCGTGAACGTTTTTGGGATTGAGAAATGAGTACGAAAAAAGCAAAACAATCGGACGATTCCGGAAGGAGAATTGCGGCCACCAACCGGAAGGCGCGCCACGATTATCATATTGTGGAGGTTTATCAGGCTGGAATCGCACTTCTGGGCACGGAGGTGAAGTCTCTCCGGGCGGGTCATGTCAGCTTGGTCGATTCCTATGCCGATATCCAGGAAGGCGAATTGTATCTCATGAATTGTCATATTAACCCATATACGCATGGAACGGCCTGGAATCATAACCCTATGCGGCGCAAGAAGTTATTGCTCCATCGTCGGGAGATCGACAAGCTGGCCGGCAAGATTCAACAACGCGGATTCACACTGATTCCTCTTTCGATTTATTTTGAACGCAGCAGGGCCAAGGTCGATATTGCCCTGGCCAAGGGAAAGAAACTTTATGATAAGCGGGAAGACATGAAACGCCGAGACCAGGAGCGCGACATTGGGCGGGCCATGGCAGACCGAGGTTGATAAGTTCATTCCAATCAACCCCATCTGGTCCCCTATCCCAAGATTGATGCTCCGGCAAGAAGTCGGCGGAGGAGTGCAGAAAAGGACTACAGAGCGAATAGAGAAAAAAAGAGGGGGAAGAGGGTGACGGCGCTTTAACAGAGTCGCGGTACGAGTCGCAGCTGGGAGCGAGACAATTGGGGGTGAGCGGGATGGGAGCGGTGCGGTTCGCGGTGAGCCTGAAAGTGTTGGGAATGAACATTTGCGATGCGGGCGGCCGGTTTTGGAAAGGACACAATCGCCTGGAAAGCCTTTTTCAGTGCCTGCGGTCGAGGATGGTCCCCATTGCGCGTTCGGACTCGGCTTTTGTGCCTGGTGGCGCAGGTGAAAAGAACAAACTCCTTTTTACTGACCCAACCCGCCTGACACTTTTACCGGGGCGTCAAAGATTGGAGGAAAGGTCTATACGTTCATTCGGGGGATTTGAAAATCCGCCTGCTCCTCCTTTGCCATCCCTTCCCTCAAAAATGTTTTAATTCTTCCCTCAGATTCATCGTAGCCGACGTAGCGAATTCCGTGTAAAACATCCAGCAGTTCGTGACCCGCGAGTTCGTATCGCCAGCCCTGAAGAATGGGTAGGTCGAGATCGGCGTCCGGGTCGGAGGCGATGGCCTCCAGTTCGCTTCGTCTGGCAAGGATTCCCGGTGCGACACGGACCTGCTCAGCACGCGCCCGCAGAACCGTTGTCAGCAGATCGACAAGGCCGGGGGACGGCGCGGCTTTCGCTTTCCGTTTGGGAATGCGGGGTAAATCCTGGTCGGGGACATTCATGCCTCTTTCAATTGCGGCGAGCAATTCCCGCGCGTGCCGTTTGACAATTCCGGGATTCAGCGCGCGGATCTGTTCCAATTCCTCAATACTTGCAGGGGCGCGTCGAGCCAGCTCGACCAGGACCTCATCGGGGATCACTCGTCCGCGTGGGCGGTTCTTTTCCTCCGCCGCAGTCTCGCGCCAGGAGGCCAGCTCTCTCAGTACGGCCAAGTGCCGACGGGAGAGGCTGTTCCAATGTCGGACTTGCCGATATCGCTCCTGTGGAGGTGTTTTCAACACACCGATTTCATCCACCACGCGAGCGAATTCCTCCTCCGCCCAGCTTAGCCTTCCTGTGCTTTGCAGGTCCTCGCGAATCCGTGCCGCAGCCGGAAGCAGGTACCGAACATCATCCAGCGCATATTCCACCTGTTCCTGGCTCAGCGGGCGGGCATGCCAATCGGTAAACCCTTCGCTTTTGCAGAGGGTCACCCCCATCGTCTCTTCCACCAGGCGGGCATAAGATATCTGCTCGCCATAGCCCACCAGTGCGGCGGCGACCTGGGTATCGAAAATGGGCGCGGGAACACGGCCGGTCATTCGGCAGAGGATTTCCAAATCCTGCCGTCCTGCATGAAAAACTTTTTCAACACAAGAATCGGATAATATCTCGAAGAAAACATCCAAGTGGGTCAGTTCCGTCGGGTCGATAATCGCGCATTCCTCTTCGACCGAGACCTGAATAATCCCCAGTTCCGGCGAGAACCGTCGTTCGGATATAAACTCGGTATCCAGCCCGAACCGTTGCGTGGCTCGTGCTCGAGTACAGAACGCCCGCAGTTGTTGTGTGGTGCGAATAAAAGGTGAATGTAAAGCCGGTTCAGTCATCGGCTGTCATTTTGCGTGAACTGCAGAAGGCAACATAGGGAACCATGCGCCGACCCGGCAGATTCCGGGTATATTCGAGGCATGGCCTATCGACAGGCACGGAGGCCTGTCCCACCGGGGGGGCGACAGGCACGGAGGCCTGTCCCACCGGGGGGCAACAGGCACGGAGGCCTGTCCCACCGGGGGGCAACAGGCACGGAGACCTGTCCCACCGGGGGGCAACAGGCACGGAGACCTGTCCCACCGGGGGGCGACAGGCACGGAGGCCTGTCCCACCGGGGGGGCAACAGGTACGGAGGCCTGTCCTACTGGGGGAGCGACAGGCACGGAGGCCTGTCCCACCGGGGGGCAACAGGCACGGAGGCCTGTCCCACCGGGGGGGCAACAGGTGCGGAGGCCTGTCCTACTGGGGGAGCGACAGGCATGGAGGCCTGTCCCACCGGGGGGGCGACGGGCACGGAGACCTGTCCCACCGGGGGGCAACAGGCACGGAGGCCTGTCCTACTGGAGCGTCAAACATGGAGACAGAAGCATGGCGGAGCACGAACGATTTAACTTCAGTAATATCAATGACCTTCAAGAACAAATCCGGTTTTTGGGACTGGATCTGCCGATAGTCAGGGATATCGGCATACTGGGGGAACCGTTCCAGGCAGGCCGGTTCCGTTTACCGAACCGGCTGGCGATCCATCCAATGGAAGGTTGCGACGGGGAGAGCAACGGTGCGCCATCGGAACTGGTGTTTCGTCGATACCGGCGTTTTGCGGCCGGGGGAGCGGGGCTGCTGTGGTTTGAGGCGTGTGCGGTTGTTTCAGAGGGGCGAGCGAATCCCCGTCAGCTATGGCTGCACAGGGAAACCATGGATGAATTCGCCCGGCTTGTTGAGGAAACCCACAAGGCTGCCAGAGAGAGCATGGGACCTGACCATCGACCAGTCGCCATTTTGCAGCTGACTCATTCCGGTCGATACAGCAAACCGGGGTACAAAGCGGCTCCGATTATCGCCCATCACTCCGAAGTGTTGGATCCTCAACACAGGCTGCCCGCCGATTATCCACTCATCACAGATGAGGAACTCGACCGGCTTCAGGATGCCTTTGTCGAAACCGCCCGGCTGGCAAAACAGGCGGGATTCGATGGAGTGGATATCAAGAGCTGCCATCGGTATCTCGTTTCCGAATTGCTGGCCTCTTTTACTCGTACAAACAGCCGTTACGGTGGGCCGGAGTTTAAGAATCGCAGTCGGTTTGTTCGAGAGATTGTCGGAAAAATCTGCGCGGATCTGCCGGGTTTTGTTGTGACCGCCAGAATGAACGCCTTTGACGCTATCCGATACCCTTATGGTTTCGGAGTCGACCATGGGGACGGGACAAAACCGGATTTGCGGGAACCCATCCAGCTGGCGGCGATGTTTAAGGAACATGGCGCGCCGTTTCTGAATATCACGATCGCGAACCCGTATTTGAATCCGCATTACGGACGGCCGTTCGATTTTCCGGCTATCGGGGGATACGACCCGCCGGAACATCCGCTGGAGGGGGTGGCTCGCATGATTCACATTGCCCGGCAGATCCAGGAGGCGCATCCCGATCTGCCCATCATCGGCGCCGGATACTCCTGGCTTCGGCAATACATGCCTTACGTGGCAGCGGCAGCAGTGCGAAGGGGCTGGGTTTCCATTGTCGGCCTGGGCCGGGGCGCTATCGCATATCCGGATTTTGCGAAGGACGTTCTTGAACAGGGGAAAATGAACCCCCAAAAGGTGTGCGTGGCCTGCTCTTCCTGCACGCAGATCATGCGGGATGGAGGGCGGACGGGGTGTGTGGTGCGCGATGAGGAGGTGTATGGTCCGATTTACCGGGAGGGCCGTGCGAACGCGCCCGAGAGCATCCGGGACGCGGCGCTGTTATGTCGGCGGTGTGTGGATGCCGGTTGCCGGATCGGGTGTCCATGCGGGATTGATGTTCCGCGATTCCTGAGTCATGTCGCCGAAGATGAAATACGGCAGGCTTATGAGGTTCTGCGCGAATCGAATGCCCTGCCGGAGGCGTGCGGGTGGGTATGTCCGAGCGAGGTGCAATGCGAGGGGAGATGTGTGCAGGGAAAAATCACGGGCATGGCGATCCCCATTCGGCGAATTCAGCGATATGTTTCGCAGCGGGCACGTATCGAAGGCTGGATTCGACCGGAGAAGCTGCCGGAAGAGACCGGGCGACGTATCGCGGTTGTGGGTGCGGGACCGGCAGGGCTGGCCTGTACGGCGCAACTCTTGGCACAGGGCCACCGGATTACTGTCTTTGACCGGAGAGAAGAAGCGGGGGGGCTTCTGCGCGAATCGATCCCGTCCCACCGCATCGCCGGAAGCGCGCTGCGGGAGGAAATCGAAGCCGTGCTGGAGGGATTCGCCGAGCGATTGGAATGGCGCATGGGACAAGCGCTGGGAGAGTCCTTCAACCTGGACTCGCTGTTCAAGGAAGGATTCGACGCCGTGTTTCTGGGGATGGGTTTGTCCAAGGGCATTCCTCTGTCAGCCGAGGGAAGACCGAAAGAGGGAGTTGAGGACGCGTTGTCGTTCCTGCGCCGGATGAAAACCGGGGCGAATCGTCAGGTTCCGCAGCGTGTGGCGGTTCTGGGTGGCGGAAACACGGCGATGGATGCAGCAGTCATGGCAGCGAAAGCCGGTGCGCGGGATGTGTTTCTGATCTACCGTCGATCATTCAAGGAGATGCCCGCCTGGCCCGCCGAACGCCGGGAGGCAATGGATGCGGGGGTCCACTTTCTGATTCTCACACAGCCGATGGGGTATATAATAGAAGACGGGCGGCTGACAGGTGTTCGAGTGACACGGACTGTGTTGGGTGAGCCGGATGCCTCTGGCAGAAGACGTCCACTTGTCGTCCGTGGCAGCGAACATGTGATCGAAGCGGATCTTGCTATTGAAGCCATCGGGCAGACAGCGCCCGCTGATCTGGCCTCTACGTTGCCGGGTGTTCGGTTGGGTAAAGACGGCCTGATTGAAACCGATCCGGCTACCTGCGAAACCTCACGCGCCAAGGTGTATGCCGGTGGAGATATCGTAAATGGTGGGACTACGGCGGCGCAGGCCATCGCCGAGGGACTCCGCGCGGCGCACGCGATTGATGAGGCACTTGGGGGATGAAAACGTTATGTGAAGACAATTATGAACGTTAAACAAGGTTGACACATCCGAGAGGGAGAATGACCATGCGTCCACCGAAATCTCTTCTCACAGCCTTCTTTGTTGCAGCTGGAATTCTTGCATCCTTTACAAGCTGCGGAACCAGAGACAAGTCGCTGTTGACTGCGGATGAGGTTGTCAACAGCCCAAAACTCTTGGACCACCTTTACACGATGCAATCGACGGAACCGCTAGGGCCGCAGGATAATCCGGTCGAGGTGGCATGGTACAAGCTTAATCCGGGAGAACAGACCAGCAACAACAACCTGCCGGAAGCCGTTGTGATCGCAAAGGACAGTCACGGAAAGCAAATCAAAATCCCGCTCATGTCGGCGTTGATCGCGATCAAATGTCCATACTCCGTACTCAAAACACAGACCTCTATCTTGAGCGTTCACTACGATCCGGGCGGAACTGCCTGGAATTCGCATAAGCATAGGATTGTATCCCTTTCCAAAGAGCATTCCCTGGAGATTCTGGGGGATGTCTCTTACATACAGGATATAGACGGTGACGGATCGGATGATCTACTGACTACTGAGGATATTTGGGAAGAGGGCTTGGGGATATTTGGCCATGCCGGGGCGCCGAGGACCTGGATCTTTTGGAAAGCGGATGGGAATACGCTGATTCAAGATTCAGAAAGTCACAGGACTTATTACGAGAACGAAATCAAGCGAATCGCCGGGGAAATCGAGAACTCACCCACGATGGCAAAGGTAGAATACTTGAGCCTGATTTTGAGCAAGTTTCTGAATTACCGGGTGATGGGTTGCACGGAAGAGGAATGGCAGGAATTCAACCGCGATATTCAACGGTTTGACAACGAATCCTTCCCGTCACTAGCTGGGGATCGGGAGATACCGATTGCGGAGATCGAGAAGAAGATGCGGGAGAGTTTGGGGGGATAGAGGTCAAAAGAGATCTAGTTGCGGCTTCCTGAATCGGATAATCTGCTTTATTCGTCCCGGTTGCGCCCAGTTACAAGTTCCCTGAGTCCGGGATGCTTCAAGAAACTCTTGAACCGACGGATGAGACAGGGAAATCTTTACAGCCTCCGCCTCGAGGCGTGTTCGACAGGGAATGTAGGCATGTAAAGCCTGGTTGCCTTGCCATGGCTGCCCTTGATGCCGACCAAGAATCTCCGAGTGAAAGGTCCGAGAACCGTAAGCTTCCCATATAACTTTGTACGGTGCAAAAGAATACGGACCCACTCCCAATAATGCCCACCAGAAGCCTCTAGTCTTCCAGGATGTAATCAAACTGCCTTTTCGGTTTTGCAGAGATTCTTGATTTTCCTGCAAGTATCGCCATGCCGTAGGAAAAGATCTTTCCAAAACAGGTTGTTCAAGCGGTTTTCCGGAAATTGGATCATGAGGCAAGAAAATATAGCGGTTTGGGATGGCCTCCTCTTCATGGAAGTGAAACGAACTCTTGTCGGCAAGCGGATAGAGTAATTCTTCGGGGATGAAATCCGGCTTTGTTTCAAAAATAAAAACTTGATTGGCACCGCACGTATTCACGCCCTGGCGCGGCTTTTGCTCCTCTCTCAGATCGAGAGAGATTTCTGAAAGGAAGTCCCGTGGTGCTTCATCACTACCGTGTACCGATAAAGGTGACGTATCGTCAGGAAACGGGGTGGCACATTTTTCCAGCCAAGTATCATTGTCCAATATAGAGTAGGGTATTGGGTACTTGGTGACGGCGTTCTTTTCGAGGAAAGCCACACCAAGTCTTGTTCTTACCCCGTCAAATATCCGCTGACCATTGAAGTCAAGAATTTCTCGTAATGCGAAAGGAGACCCACCGGGAAGAAAATACCTTCGAAATCCGGCGTGCGCCCCATCATTCTGGAAGATCGACATCGGCAAAATAAAAACCGCTTTGCCGTGGTCTCGCAAAAGATTTTCCATAGATGTCGTTACGACGAGTGCTGCAAGATCGATTCGGGAAGATCCCAGAAGCAAGTCTTGAGAATCGATAACTAATCCAGCGCTTAGAAAGTATGGTTTCAGCGTCTCTTTATATTGACACGGCAAATCCGAGAAATTTGCCCAGGGGGGATTTCCCACAAGAATATCGACCCGAAAATTCGGAGGATCAAGAATGATATCGCGGATATGTATATTCATATACGGGAAAGGAATGCCGTAACGACGGAGAAAAGAATCTTGGAATTCGGAAGTATAGCCGGGTTCCTTTTCAATGAAATAGAGATTGCTGAGCAGTTCACAAGATAATGTTCTACCCGCTGCCAATGCCTGATCGCACAATGAGAATATAAAAGATCCGACTCCCGCCGTTGGATCACAAACCGATGCTCCTGAGAGCCATTCGCGGACGATGCCGAATCTGTGAACGCAAAAATCCGCCCATTTCGCCGGAGTAAAGAAAGCCCCGACAGGTTCAGCGTGCAAATGTGAAGTGTCGGTACCCATTTTCCCGGAATGCCCTGATTGCTTCTAAACGTCTCTGTGCGTCGCGCCCCACTCGCTGGTAATGAAGAATGGCTAATTCGGTGAAACGATCATAGAATCCCTTCATGTCGCGATTCCATTCTATTTCATCCCATACCTGATTGATCGTATAGTTCAAGCGCACTTGCCCGGTTCCCAGATTCTCAATGCGATACGCATTAGAAGGAAGTAGTGTAAACGGGGCGACTCGGATGTATTCAATATCCCGCAAGGCAGACTTCTCCGAGGATTTATTGTGACCGAATTCAGCGATCAGGAAAACAGCTTTGTCATTCGCCAGGTACTTGAGGAGATTCCCCACGGCACATATACCTCCGTCGGAATACCGTGTGCTGTCCAAATCTTTTGTCTTCACGTCGACTCCAACCGTCGTGTTCTCCAGGATGAACGCAAAGTCAAAAATTGTGCGTCTTCCCGGACGGGGAAGCGGCGAATATCCGAGTTTTTCGCATATCTCTATCCAGTTTTTTGCGATCCGCTTTTCGATCATTGCCCCAAAAGCACGGGAATCCTCGCGGGAAGCCAATCCGGATCGCACTTCCTCGAACAATGCACAGAGCTCGTTTTCAAGATGATTGGATATACTCTTCAGATCCACACGCTAAGTCCTCCACTCGCGTTCTTGTTTCCATATCATACCATATTTTCCTGTTGAGGCACATAACGATTATTCACGAGCTCACGATATTCCTTGGCAGAGACTTGGCTTGCCCTCACGTCCGGTGAGAATAATCCGAGTTGATTCGGACATATTCGTGGGAAAGATCGGATGTGAGATACTCGGCCTCGCCGTATCCCCGGTTCAGGTTGAGGACAATTTGGATTTCTTTCCGGGCGAAGATTTCGGCGACTTCTTTCTCGTTGTACTCCGTGCGCATTCCGCCGGAGAAGACTTTGACCGGGCCGATCCAGAGGTCCAACTTGGTGAGATCGAACGGCACACCGCTGTAGCCGGCCGCGTTGACAATCCGTCCCCAGTTCGGATCGCCCCCGAAGATCGCGGTCTTGACCAGCATACTGGTGGCGACACTCTCGGCGATCTGTTTCGCCTGGACATCATCTCTCGCTCCCCGGCAGATAATCTCCGCCACCTTGGTTGCCCCTTCGCCATCGCGCACCAGCTGATGGGACAGGTCCTTACAGAGCGTTGTCAGTCCATCCTCGAAAGCACGGCCGAGTTCGGACCTTGGTTCAATTTCCTCACCGACCGCGAGGCCGTTTGCCAGAAGGACGACCATATCGCAGCAGGAGGTATCCCGATCGATGGTGATACGGTTGAATGTTTTCCCTGCCGCCTTACTTAACATACGCCCCAGATTTTCCGGGGAGAGTCGGACATCCGTTGTGAGAAACGCCAGCATGGTGGCCATATTCGGATGGATCATCCCGGATCCTTTCGCCGCTCCGCCGAGTGTGAAAGTCCGTCCGGCGACGGTGACCCGGTAAGAGGCGATTTTCGGAACGGTATCGGTAGTCATAATCGCCTGTGCGAAGAGCGAGCCGCCTTCCGGAGTCAGTTTGGGTACTGTCGACTGGATTCCTTCACGGATTTTCGGGAGAGGCAGAAATTCCCCGATCAGGCCGGTGGAGGCGACCACAACATCCTCAGTGGGTACCCCCAGCAGACGACCCACTGTTCGTGCCATTTCGCGCGCGTCCAGAATGCCGCGTTCGCCTGTGCAGGCGTTGGCATTGCCGCTGTTCGCCACAACGGCCTGCGCATGACCGTCACTCAGACTCATCATGGTGACGATCAATGATTCGCCTTTCAGCTGGTTGGTCGTATAAACTGCGCCTGCCGCGCAACGCACTTGGGAATACAGAAGTCCCAAGTCCAGATTGCCGGATTTCTTGATTCCTGCCGATACTCCGGTAGCGGTGAATCCCATCGGTGCAGTCACACCACCTTCACATGTTTTAATGGTCATGGAGTTCATTATTGTTGTACCTGATCGAGAGTTTTTCGCTGATTGCCGGGTAATTCCGTCACTCCAACCTATCTGCCGGATGGCGCAGGGGCAACCCCTCGTGGTTGCCTGTCAGCCGTGACGTGGGCAACCCCAATTCCTCCCCTGAAGGTCGGGGGAGGTCAGGTGGGGGTTGACTGCTCGGAAAGGCCAGACGGCGATTAACACGAAAAACAGCTGCCATACCTCTGGAATCTCTACTATCCTGAACTCAACCCCCTTGTATTCCCCCCGATCTTCGGGGGGAAGCACAGGAGACATGGAGGCCTGCTCCCGCGGTTATCATTGCACGTCGGCGGGATTTTTGAAAGAAAACACCCTGGACGAAAAACCGTTGCAGGCTGAGAATGGGTTATTATGCCTGATTTCGTGTGGGTTGTTCCGTGAGAATCGCTTTTTACAACCTTCGCGCCTATCCGCTTTTCGATCCCGAAGACTCCTCGGTATTCGGAGGGGCGGAGGTGCAGTTGTTTCATCTATCCACGGGGCTGGCCGGAGCGGGGCATGAGGTATACTTTGTGACACGCGGTCCCGGACCCTATGCGGAACGAGATATCCGTGGAGTGCATGTGCTGAAGATTGCTCCAGGGTCGAAGATGCGCCTGTTGTGGGACACATGCCGGCTTCTTCTTGCCTGCCGGGCGGACGTTTATGTGCAGCGATGTGCCGGATGGGAGACAGCGCTGCCGGCGGCGCTTTCGAAGGTATCTCGCGGTCGATTTTGTTTCATGACAGCCAGTCTGTTGGACTGTCGGGACCAGTTGGCACAGGAAGGTCACCCGTGGATGTACCGTGCCTATCGGTGGGGTATTCGGCACGCGGATTGTGTGGTTTGTCAGAATGAAGAGCAGCAGCGTCTTTTGCTGGAGAGTTTCGGGATAGGATCCCATGTGCTTCGGTCAGCGTGCGCGCCGGTGGAGAATTTCATTGAAGAGTCCTGCCGGAGGGAACCGGGGCGGATTCTCTGGGTGGGACGGTGCGACCCCTATAAAGACCCTATTTCATTCATCCGTCTTGCTCAGGCCCTGCCGGAGTATTCGTTTCGAATGGTTATGCCTTGGGGAGATCACCCCGAATACAATCGGCAGGTTGCGGAAACGCTTCACGATATACCGAACGTGAGTCTCTCTCACGGTGTTCCATTCCGTGAAATCGACAACGAATACCGGCAGGCTGTCATATTTGTAAACACCTCGACGCTGGAGGGTTTTCCAAACACGTTTTTGGAAGCAATGCGTGCGGGTGTGCCGATTCTCTCATACCGACTCGATCCGGGTGGATTTTTGGAGGAACACCGAACAGGAATCTGCGTAAAAGGTGATTTTAACGCTTTGGTGGATCGATGCAGGGGGTGGCAGCAATCTCCGAAGACAGCAAGGGTCTATGGCGATGCGGGGAAGGAATATGTGAGACGGACGCACGATGCGCGAGTTGTGGTCGCGGAGTTTGAGCGGATTTTAACGTCCCTTGGGCGGCGGTAACGGCGGTTCCGATTGGGGATCCTCATACAGGTTGAATTCCTGCATATTGGAGACATCTACCCACCGGCCCGGCACAGCCCATGGAATCTCCAGATCCGAAAATAGTGCGCGTTCGCGAATGGCTCTGCGGATAATCTGGCGAATCCCAATCAATTCGGCGGTGCGGGACCAATTCTCATGTACCCGACGGATATACCGTTCGGATATCTCTCTTGGCAGACCCGAGGAGAGGAATGCGCCATTCCCTGTTTGAACAAATGAACGACACAATTCCGGCGGGCAATCGACCGGCGTTCCGCTCCGGAGAGCCTCGATAAATGAGCCGAATGCGAGCAGGTGAACCCGGTCTTCCGGCACGGGAAACGATTCGGTTTTCTCTTCGCCGTTCTCAATGAACGAAACCGTCGTTCCCCCGGTCCACCGAACGGTTCCTTTTTCCAATTCTACAATGATCTCCGGAGTCAGCTGCTTCCCGGCACACAAGGTGGCGTAGAAGAACAGCCGACCACCAGTATCCAACTCTGCCTCCACACAAGAGGTATCCTCAGACTGGATGCGATGGATATGATAGAGCTCGGCCCGCATATTGACCGGATTGGCCGCCTTGTTGAGTTCGGTTCCGGCGAAATACAGGGCCAGATGAAGGATATGCGACAGCGGATTGAAGAGAGTTCCATCCAGCACATACGCCCCGTTTTCCATCAACTTGCCTGCCCACGAGGTTCGATTATAGTAGATTTCAAAACGTTTCCAGATTCCGGTTGCAATGACCTCCTTCACCGCTCCGTATCGCCCTTCGACGATTCGCTGTTTGATGGCCTTGATACTGGGCATGGAGAGGAATTGAAATCCGATCGCGGCCGGAATCCCGGCCTTCTGAACGGCCTCAATCACCCGGTCCATGTCCTGGATGGTTACCGCAGGCGGTTTTTCCATGTAGAACGGTATTCGCCGTTCTGCGAGATCGAGTTCCATGGAAGCATGAACGGGAATGGGGGTAGCGCAGGTAACCGCATCTACCAGGCCGGATTCCAGGAGTTCGCGCGAAGACTCAAAGATTCGTGCGCCAAGGCTTTTGAGGTGTTCTACACTTTTTCGAAATTGTGGGAAGGCCGGGTCAGCCGCAGCGGTCAGGCGGATTTCTCCCCGTTCATGGAGCAAACCCAGGTGCTCCACATGTGCGCTGCCGAATCCGCCGATCCCGATTAAACCGATTCTTGGGGTCTTCATTCCTCTTCCACTGTCTGTCTGTTCGGAGGGGGTTCCCTCTCGGTTTTTGTTCAGCCGAGTGTAACAGGTTTCCGCCCTTCTGTGTATCTCCTAAGCGATATTTCTGGACAGTCGCCGATCCGGTCCTTTTTATCCCGTGAGTGAAGTGGACGACGAGACCAACACAGGCTACATTTGCACCATGGAACTTCATCCGGGAGGAAGCCTATGAATGCTTACGAACTGCTCAAGCGAATGAAAGAGAAGAGCGCATCCGATCTTTATTTGAAGGTCGGACTGCCGCCTTCGTTCCGTATTCACGGCGAAGTGATTCGCGATACGACTTCTCCGCTTTCGGCGGAAAATGTCAAGGCGATCGTCGATTGTCTTTTGAATGACTACCAGAAACGGCTGTTCAATGAAAGGCCGGACCTGGATTTTGCCTATTCCCTTGAAGGCGGATTACGGTATCGGATCAACCTGTTTCGTCAGCAGGGTCAGATCGGCCTGGTCGCGCGTCTGATCGAGGACCAGGACCTGACCTTTGACGGTCTGGACCTGCCGATCGTGACGCGGGAGTTTGCGGAACTGAGACGCGGGCTTGTGCTGCTGACCGGGGCGACCGGAAGCGGGAAATCTACGACACTCGCCGCGATGATCAACCACATCAATGCGAATTTCTGCCGCCATATCATGACCATTGAGGATCCCATCGAATTTCTTCACGTGGATAAGAAGTCGGTGGTGAATCAGCGGGAAGTCGGATTCGATACAGTGTCTTTCGGGGATGCGCTGCGCCATGTTGTGCGTCAAAGCCCGGATGTGATCCTGATCGGCGAGATGCGCGATAATGACACCATGATGACCGCCATTTCCGCCGCGGAAACCGGCCATCTTGTGCTTTCGACGCTGCACACAAGCGACGTTTCACACACCATGGACCGAATCATCAACTATTTCCCGGACCACCTGAAACCGCAGGTTCGGCAGGAGCTGGCGCTTTCCCTGGAAGGAATTATCTGTATGCGCCTATTGCGGCGACGGGATCGGAAAGGACGGGTTCCGACAACCGAGGTTCTGCGCACCACGCCCAGCACCCGGAAGGCCATTCTCGAAGGAGAACTCTGGAGACTGAAAGAGTTTATGCAGAAAGGGGCCGAGGTCGGGATGCACACATTTAATCAGGACCTGCTGCGTCTTTTTCGGGACGGAATTATTGATTATGATGAGGCGCTTGCCGCTGCCACCAACCCGGACGAATTTAAGTTGAACGCGCAAGGCATGTTCACCGGGACAGACTCCATCGGAATTTTCCAGAGCGCATGAGAATCGCCCGGTAAGGAGATGGCCATGAAATCCCACACGGAGTATATGACATTCAACACCTCGAAACGCCGCGAATATATCAACATCACATCCAGGGTTGAGAAAGCGGTATCCGACAGCGGGATTCAGGAGGGGATGGCGCTGGTTTCCGCCATGCACATCACGGCCGGAGTGTATGTGAACGATGCGGAACCCGGCCTGATTCAGGACATTGACGAGTGGCTGGATCGACTGGCTCCCCAGGGACCGGATTACCGGCATCACCGCACGGGGGAGGTCAACGGAGATGCGCATTTGAAAAACCTTCTGATCGGCCATGAGGTGATTCTTCCGATCACAAACGGCCGCCTGGACCTGGGGCCCTGGCAACAGGTGTATTACGCAGAGTTCGACGGTCGCCGCCCGAAGAGGTTGATTATCAAAGTGATGGGGGAATGAGGAGTGGTGCGACCAGGAATCTCCCCCACCCCGCCCCTCCCCGGGCGATGGCTCGAGAACCCCACCTCGACCCTCCCCGTAAATGGGGAGGGAGTATCTCTACCGTCATTCCAGCGAAAGCCGGAATCCAGGGGCCACAAACTGGGTGGCACAGGCTTCCAGCCTGTGGAGCTGGCCACAGCACTATGGAACCCATCGTGTACATGCCCATTCACAGTCCTGTTCGACTTACTTTCCTGGTTGCCTTCGCGGTCTACCTGGCGTTGTTGTGCCCGGATCTGGCGTGGGAGGATTCCGGGGAATTCATTACGGCATCCTGGTGCCTGGGCGTGCCTCATGCTCCCGGCTCGCCGGTCTATGTCCTTCTCGGAAAGATATTGACTTGCCTGCCGCTTGGTTCCGTGGCGTTTCGGGTAAACCTTCTCTCGGCGCTTCTCAGCGCAATCGCCGCATCGCTGTTCTGTCTATTTCTCTATCGACGAATCCGGGAGCAACGGAATGGCGGATGGATTGCGATGGGGTTGTCTTTGTCGTGGGCGTTTTCGCCGTGGGTAATGCGTCATGCGCTCGCGGCAGAGGTGTACGGTCCGGCTTGGGCCTGTTTGATGGGAGTATTCGTTCTGATGGATGAGTACCAGCGGCGGAATCTGCGGGGGCCTTGTTCATTCTATGTGTTGTTGGGATTGCTGACAGGAATCGGTGTTTCGACGAGCGTGTTGTTGATTCCTTTTGCTTTTTTGTTGTGTGTTGTGCCGTTTGTGGATCGGCGGGGTGTATGGATTTCGCTCTCGCGTTTCGGCATCGGATTCATCTTGGGAATTGTTCCTCTGGCCTTCCCATTGCTGCGTTCGGGACAGTTACCGCCATTGTATCAGACGGATACCGGGACCCTGCCGGGCCTGATCCGTTTCCTGTTTGGTGGACAATTCGAGAATCAGGTGTGGGAAGGGATTTCCCGTTTTGATTGGACGGCGGTTTTATGGGGGGGATTGGGGGTTCTGCTTCTGGGGTTGCTTGCTTTTTGTAGCGGTCAGGTTCGGCAGGTGTGGTGGATTGCCGCGCTTGGAGCGATCAATCTGGGTTTTGTGTTTTTGCATCGCCACCCCGGACATTTTTTTGCGCCGTGGCCGGCCTGTGCGCTTGCGCTTGTGGCGCACAATGGCCCGGTGAGACTGGGCCGGTGGTTTGTTCCGGCCTGCCTGGTGGCGGCAGTGTTCTGGTCCTGGCATTCGCCGGTGAGAACGGATGAGATACCGTTACGGTGGATTCAGCGATCTATCCGGGAGATTCCTTCCGGCTCGAAAGCGTACCTGGGAGAGATCAACACCGTTTTTCCGCATCTCTATTCGGCCGTTGTTCAACGAGAACCTGTGGGGCTTCAAATCCATCCGGTCTGGAACTCCACCCGTGCGGAACAATTGCAGGGCGTGTTGACTGCGAACGGTCCGGTGTACGCAGACGCGGATCTCGTGGATTATTGCACTCGGACAAGACAAACTCCCGATCCGTTTGCGGACGCGGCGCCGCAACCGATCCTATTCAGAGTTTCTCCGGCGGATTCTGTGAACTGGGATGGCTGGTGGAGGAATGAGACGGACTGGTTGCGAGGAAATCAGCCTCGCATGACTCGGTTGGATCGGCAGATCCTGGGCAACCATTATTTTAACCTGGCTGTGTTTTGCCTGGAACGCGGAATAGAAATGGGCGAAGACCTCCTGGGACTGGCACGGGGATTGAACCCGGATCTGCCCGATATTTCATTATTCGTGAGTCCTGTCTGAGCAAGCCCGACAGCCCATCATTTTATGGAGTCCTGCCAATCGGCGGTCCTTCTCGGTGAAAAATAGCGGATATCGCCGTTGGACGCGACCCCGTTGCTGGGGTTGTACGTAATCCAATCCACATCACCGTCCATCCCCACGGAAAACAAATAAATGTACCAGCCGTTAGCATCCCAAGCGCTGCCACCCGTGTTGTATCGGTTGTTGGGGTCTTCCTCGTTGTACCAATAGTTATACAGTTCACCCTGTGACTGAATCAGTTCCGGAGATTTTCGATGCGGATCGAACGGCACAGTGGCCATATAAGAGACCGGCGTGGAAAGGATAAGTAAGCTGTTCTTGCCTTTGACGTAATCTGAGACGGGGTATCGGTTGTTGTCCAGTTTATAGATGCTGAGCTGATCGTCCATCGTGCGCATGTCGCGGATGATGACGGTCAGTTGGGCCTTGTTTCGGGCCTGAAGGAAATTAGGCACGGCGATGGCGGCCAGAATGCCGATGATAGCGACGACGATCAGAAGTTCGATAAGTGTAAAACCGATGCGTTTTTTTCGATTCACATTCATAAGGCAACACCTCCGGGGGGATTTTACACCTGAGCTTAATCGACTTGTTCCATTACCTGTATCCATAAGGTGATACCTTACTTTACACCGCTACACTCTCATCCGTCAACCCAGAATATGCGGCGCGGAGCCGAATGGGTGGGCATTATTCCCTCCCGAAAAAAGGGTTTCCCGGAACCTTCACTTCAAACGGTTCCTATAAAATAATATGCCCAATCTGTCCATTACCCCCAATCATCAGAGGAATCCGCAATATGAGAACCATCCCCTTTATATGTACTGTTCTATTTGCCCTGCACCTCGGCATGAGCGGCAACGCCGCCCCGGCGAATAACTCAGCGATTGTCCTGGAAAACGAATTCTGCCGAATAGAGTTCGATTCACAAAACGGAGGACTCTGCAGGATTCTCAATCGAAGTCTCGGCGATGATTGTCTGAAAGATATTGCTCCGGGCGGAATGCCTTTTCGAATCTTCTCGGATTTGACAAAAGAATTTGAGATTCAAATCAATGACAAATATCAGCTGGTTTTTGACAATCCAGCGGAAATCTGTAAGGAGATCATTCAGCCATCCTCCTGTCAACTGCTGAAGGCGCAACAGCGTGGGGGTCTCGTGTTGACTTACCAGCATGAGAATCTTGAGATCCGCCTGAAAGTTATCCTGAAGAGAGAATCGGGTGTTTCGGATTGGTACCTCCGAATCACCAACCGGGGGGACGAAGAGGAAGAGTTCCTGGGGGCATTTCCGTACCTGGAGGGTCTCCGTCTCGGCCCTGACCCAGGCAAGAATCTCGCTACAACCATGGACCAGGCGGGTCTGGTGATCCCCGCTTGGGAACGTCCCGGCGGCGTGCTGGGCGAGAGCAACCAGATGTCCATGCAGTGGCACGCGATCTGGGACCCGATCTCGAAAAGCGCACTGAGTATGATTTTCATGGACCGGAATGTCTTGCCCAAGCGGATTGTTATTCACGAGCCGGTAGTTGAACTGAACTATTTCCCGCCGTTCAAATTGGCTCCGGGGAAGTCGATAGACCTGCCTCCGACACGAATCTCGGTGTATGAAGGCGACTGGAGACCGGCAGCGCGGGCGTATCATTCGTGGTTCAACAGTGCGTTTACTCACCTGGACCCGCCGGAGTGGTACCGGCGATCCAGCGGCAGCGTGGGTCGGCATTTCAAGAAAGGCGGGCCGGGGATCAAGCCGGATTACGGCGGACAGCTGGCCCTGGAAAGTTTCCGCGAGCTCCCAAAGGCGCATATCCGCTGCCCAATCGACTTTCCCGAATATGCTTTCTATTGCCGTTCCTCCATGTTCTATCCCGTCCATACGGATGGAGACAATGTCATTCGTGAGGACATGGGCGGCCCGGAGGCTTTCCGAGAAGGGATTGAAGGTGTCCACCGGCTGGGACTTCATGCGCAGTTGTATGTCGAAGGGTATATCGTTTACAAGGAGAGTGTTCTCGGTAAGACAGGCAAGGCCGATAAATGGGCCGTGATGAATAAGGAAGGTGTCCGGTTCGGTCCATACAGCAAGGAGGGATTCATTCATCTGTGTCCCGGATGTGTGGAATGGCAGGATCATCTGGCCGATACGGTCTATCGCCTGTTGAAAGAGACCGGCGCGGATGGCGTTCGGATCGACTCGCTCGGATTTTACTATCTCCCCTGCTACAACCCGGCGCACCACCACGAAACCCCGTTCGGCTATAACGAATGGATCAAGCAGTTACTCTCCAAGGTGTCCAGGGCGGCCCGGAAAGCCAATCCGAATGTGTTGTTCACAACGGAAGGTTCGGCGGACTGGTTTGCGCCCTATGTGCACGGCGCGCTGGCTGCGCGCTGTCCCCGCGACCTGCCTCTGATGCGTATTGCGATGGGACCGTACAAACCTTATGTTTATGCGGGCGGTGCGTTCTGGGGGTCTCTGGCGGGCTTTCCGGGCGGTGGGTGTGGGGAAGCGGACATCACGGAGCCGGATGCGAACTGGCTGTGCGCGCGGTATCCGGCGCATGACGCGCTTGTCTGGGGCGATGTCGATGATCATGATCCGCCTGCGTCCGATCCGGAGATTGTAACGCGGCGGTTTCTTGGCGATGACTACTGCGCAATTATCGCGGCCCGCCCATCCTGCCAGGACCCGATCTGGCCCTGGGGTGTGGGACCGTCAGACAAACGCGGGGAATACACGGTTACCGTTCCCGGTCTGGCCTCACAGGTACAGGAAGCCGTTCTCTGCGATATTGAGACGCTGACCTGGTCCGCGATTCCGATTGTGTGTACGGGCGACGACTTGTCGTTCACTCTTCAAAGCAACTGGGCCTTGGTGATCCTTCGCGAATTGGACAGCCCGGCGATTATGGGATTCGATGCAATGCCCAAGGTCCGGCCCGGCGAATCGACAACTATTTCGCTGTATTCATTATCGGAATATGCCGCGAAGGGACGTTTCTCTGTGGAAGCTCCCGGCTTGATTGTGGAGCCGTCAAAAGCGCGAATTGGGGAACAAGTTACGATTTCCGTGCCCAAGGATGCCTATCCGGGTCACTATGCAGTCACCGTCTCCGGCAAAGACGTATTGGGAATAAAGCGGTTCCTCGTTGTGGAGTAAACACCGGCACTACTTTCCGGCATCCGATCGGCAGGATGGACCGGCTGATGCTTTCAGCCGGAAGCCGCGATGGAGAAGAATCTTCTTTTTTTCATCACAGAATCTCAATTTCCACCAGCACAGGTAGATGATCGGACAGAAAGCGGTCCTCGATTCGATCCGTCAGTACACGATGGCGTAATACACGGATATCACCGTAAAGGAAAATGTAGTCGATTTTTGTTTCCGGTTCGCTGATTTCCGTCCAGTTTGAGAATGTTGAAGTCGGCCCTTCATGCCCGTGGATGGAGGCATATCGCGCATCCCGTAGATCGGGTCGGCCGTCGTTTACCGGCTTTTTCCCGGTCAGAACGGCATAGGGTGTGGAGTTTTCCCCCATATTGAAATCGCCTGTGATAATTGCGGGTGTCTTTCCGGCGATTTCCGAAACACGTCGCCGGATCAGTTTTGCGCTTTCCTGTCGAGCGGTTTCTCCCCGGTGATCGAAATGTGTATTGAAATGATAGAACTCTTTCTGGGTCTGTCTGTCTTTGAACTTGCCCCAGGTTACTACACGATTGCAGGCGGCATCCCATCCCTTTTTCCCGGGCACCTCCGGGGTCTCCGAAAGCCAGAAGGTTGCATGATCCAGCAATTCGAAACGTTCTTTTCGATAGAAGATTGGGCAGAATTCGCCTGCCTCCTTGCCGTCATCCCGCGCGACACCGATCCAGGCGTAGTCAGGAAGCCGCTGCTCCAAATCCGCGCATTGGTCTTTCAATGCTTCCTGCAGACCGGCGAAATCGACACGATACCGGGACCCGATCAACTCTGCTACGGCATCTTTGCGATTCGGCCAGGCGTTGACGCCGTCGTTCGGATTGTTGTAGCGGATATTGAAGGTCATCACTTGAATGAACTGTTGATCCTGGGTGAAAGCCGGGAGACTGATACCGATCAGGCAGAAGAAAAGCAGCGATTTTGAAATAAGAGATTTCATGGCAAGGACCTTCCTGTGAACGACAGATGGGAAATTATCTCCGTATATTACACTGGTTTATCCTGTCACGCCTGCCTGAGACGGCCAGGCTCCGTCACGGCAACGAAAACCGGAATCCGGTATCCATGGGCGAGACGCCGTCCAATCCCCCACCGGCACAATGGCCACGATTCGACAAGACCCGGTGATTTGTGGTACATTACTGTTTGCCATGGCAAAAAAAGAACCTCTTCCATTGATTCCCGTTTTTCGTCCGTCGATCACCGAGCAGGAAATTCAGGCGGTTTGTGATGTTCTTCGGTCCGGGTGGCTGGGACTTGGCCCGGTCACCAAGGAGTTTGAGGATGCGCTGGAGGAGTATTTCGGCGTGCCCGAAGTAGTGACATTAAATTCCGGCACGGCCGCGCTGCACCTGGCGTTGCGGGTCCTGGACATCGGGCCGGGGGATGAGGTCATTGTCCCCACGATCACCTTTGTCTCCACCGCGCATGTTGCGGAATACTGCGGGGCCAAGGTGGTGTTCGCTGATATTGACGAAGATACGCTGTGTGTGAACCCGGACGATGTTTGTCGAAAGATCACTCCGAAAACCCGGGCTATCTTCGCAGTCCATTATGGCGGGCATCCTTGCGAGATGGACCGGCTTTCCGATCTGGCCGGAGCGCGATCCATCCATCTTATTGAAGATGCCGCCCATGCCTGCGGAGCGTCCTACCGGGGGATCAAGATCGGCGCGCTTTCTCCTCTGACCTGTTTCTCGTTCCATGCGGTGAAAAACCTGACGTGCGGCGAGGGAGGCGCAGTTGCCACCATGAATCCGCTCTTCGGCAAGAAACTGCGGGAGCTGCGCTGGATGGGGATTTCCAAGGATACGTTCAGCCGCTCCGACCCGGACCGCGTTTACGCCTGGCAGTACTGGGTAAATGAGTTGGGATATAAGTATCATCTTCACGATATCGGTGCGGCTATGGGCCTGGTCCAACTGAAACGTCTGGATGAGAACAACCGCAAACGGCGGGCTATCGTGGAGCGATACAACCGGGCCTTTGAACCCCATGGCTGGATTGAACGCCCGCCTGAACGGCCGGAGGTTCAGTCTTCCTGGCATATCTATCATATCAAGGTTCCCGAACGGGACCGCCTGATCGCCCATTTGAAACGTCGAGCGATCGCTCCCGGAGTGCATTATTATCCCATCCACATGCACCCATATTACGCTTCGCACGAATCCCAATGCCCGGTGGCGGAGGAAATTTGGAAACGGATTCTGACCCTGCCGCTTTACCCGGATATGACTGACGAGGAAATCGAACGCGTGATCGACGCGGTTATTTCGTTCGGCGATTCACTCTGATTAAAGAGGTGGCGGCGATGATTCCAGGCGAAAAAATCACTCTTCGGGCGCTTGAAAAGCGGGATGTGGAGTTCCTGAGAGCCTTGCGAAATCACCCAGAAATGATGCCGTTTCACTGTTCGTATATGCCGGTGACGGAGATTCAACAGGAGAAATGGTATGAGCGCACAGCGACCGATACCCGCAATGTGGTTTTCATGGTGGAGGACCCGGATGGGAAGGCGGTCGGGTATGTGCAGATGAACGGGATCGACCACAAAAATCGCAGCGTGGAAATCGGGATTCATCTCAGCCCCCAGGCGCAGGGTAAAGGCTACGGCAAGGATGCGTTTCGAACCCTGATGCGCTTCACGTTTCGGGAAATGAACATGCACCGCGTGTTCCTTCAGGTTTTCGCATTCAACGAACGTGCCGTTGATCTGTACAAAAAATTGGGATTCCGCGAAGAGGGCCGTGCCCGCGATGCCATATTCCAGAACGGTCAGTATCATGACCTGGTGGTCATGTCGATCCTGGAATCGGAATTTGAGAGTGCGTGAGAGTGGTTCAATAAGGGAAGGACCCCCACCCCGACCCTCCCCGTAAACGGGGAGGGAGAAGGAATGCGTCCCCCCGTTTACGGGGGGATTGAGGGGGGTAAAATCCCGCCATTCCGGCGCACGCTGGAATCCAGGCAAATTCTCCCTTTCCCCGTCCTCGGGGACTGTACAGACCGGGGGACGTGGATTTTTCATTTCCGGACCATGTAGGAATATGGGATGATGAGGCAGGATCGTTGAGCTCAAGGACCAACTCGCCGGTGCCGAAACCGGGGCTACCCGCGCAGGAGAACTCCACATCAACAACCGCCGCCTTGCCGGTGTCTGTCACTGAAAATACGGCTTCACGGTCACCGTAGCGGACCTTCTTGATATTGCCCGGTTTGGCATCATTCCATTTCAATGTGAATTCCTTCTTGACGGTTGCCCCTTGCTTTACAATCCCCAGGAAGGCCCCACGGTCTCCGGTTTTCATCAACAGTCAGGGCGTCTGATTGGGAGGCTGCGCGATGTCACACACCAAGAAAAAATATACTTAAAACGCATACGGTGGAAATTATCTTATTCATGAGATTTCTCCTTTCTTAAACATTCATGCCCTCAATATTATACAGCAAGGCTCCGACCGTCGTCGGCATAGAGGGGAGAACTTGTTCCCGATTCGCGGGTAATGCGGCAAGAAATGCCGGGGTGGTATGAAGTTTCGACCAAGAGAGGAACCGGGTAGATTTAATAAAAACGCCTTACTTATTGGGATTTCGTGCGGGTGGCGGGGTAAGCGCGGCGGCTTGGCATCCGGTTTGCTCTGGGAAAAGCAACCGCTTCTATGATTTGACGGTCCCGGTGTTCCCGGAACCTGTCCGCACCAGCACCCACAGAAAGACAATTCGCACCCCCATTCGACAGGAACCCCGGTTCCTTTTCAATTGATCCACGGATGGAATCCGTGTGGGAGATTTTCGGCCAGGGATGGTCTGATGTCGCAAATTACACTGTTCGGTCTGTTCGTTCCGGAAAAGGTATTCCCCGTCTCTGCGGGCGACGTGACGGCAAAAACCGGCCGGACGACGACAGGCGGTGCGGTGTCGTTCGATCAAGCGCTCCTCGAAGCGCTCCAGGCCGGGGGTATCAAACAGGCGAAGATTGATCCCGACACGGGTCTCCTGACAAACTCACCAAATGTCGAATCCATGCCATTGTCGTTTCTGTTCCCGACGGAATCCACTCCCACAATAATGGGGGAATCCTCGGCATCCGAAGGCGAAACGCGGCTGTATGTTCCCGCCTCCGCCATATCGGAAGATTCTCAGGGCCGGCTTTTGATCTCTCTCAAGGATCTGTCAAAACTTCTGGAAAAGGTTCAGGGAAGTTCCGAACAGATCCCATCAGAAACGGCGTCTGAGGAGGCGGTCATTGCAGGCGACGGCGTTTTCCTGAACACGGGTTCCTTTCAGAGCGCAACAACCGAACCGGCTGCGGTCGATCAAACAAATATCACAATAGAAAAAGTCTCAAGCGATCCATCCGTTCTCAAGTCTGATACATTGCGGGAGATGGGCGCGACAGTCATAGGGGGCGCCGATACGTCAACCGAAGAAACAGCCGATTTGCGGGCTATTCACCCAGGTTCGTTCCCGATAAACGAAACCGGCGGAGAAACGCAGGGCGATGGATCCTTGATTCCTGCCACCGGACAAGATCGTTTGCCGGACCCACGGACTCCAGAAATGCCCCCAGCCGAGAGGGCGTTCAACTTGCAGCCCTCGTTGGTGACCCAACGGTGGAACCGGCAGATGGACCCCTCGGATGTGGCTACGACAGATGACTCGATAAAGAAGAGAACGCAATCCATAACGTCTCAACGGTCAGCCAAAGAGGATTCCCCTGTCCCGATATCTTCCCCGGTCGAGTTGGTTGTCGATGAGAATGGCGAGGCGTTTCTTGCTTTTACTCTCCCGGTGAGTCAGGGCAAGGATACGCAGGTTTCCGAAGAAGGGATTTCCGCTGCATCCCGTGCGGAAAAGGAAGTTTCCTCTCAGACCATTACCCTTGCTGGGATGACCTCCGAGTCCGAGGCAAATTCGCAGGCGACCGAATTTACACCGATTCGGCGCGGAGAGCATACACGCAGAATCCTCCCCGTGATGGAAGAACACTCGGTGAGCGAGTCGGAACCGAACGAATCTTCACAAGCTATTAAGACAGCGGCTTGCGAAAAGCCCGATACCGAATTCACCGAGACGTCCGTTCGGTCGATGAAACTTGCTGCTGAAACGCCATCGATTTCCCGGAAAGCCTCTGTGAGTTCGGTCCTGTCGGTTCCCGGCAATGTGGAGTCGATGTCGGAGGTCGATGTTGTGTCTCCCGGTCCGCAGGCAGATTTGACGGAGAGCGATACGACGGTTGTCACCGCCGGGACAGTGAACGCGGATTCCACAGAATTGCCATCGGACAGTACAGAACAACAATCCGGGCAGAATCCGGAACAGAAACCAATTGAGGTGATTATCCGCAAGGAGGATCTTCCGGCAGGTCTTCAGCAGCAGGTCGGTCAGAATATTACTCTGACTGTTGTCACCCCCCCGCAGTCCTCCGCTCGGGATTTCGCTCAGCTGGTTCTGGGAAAAGAGCCGGTGTGTATGAATCTCACGCTCGCGAATCTTGCGACAACGGAAGGTGAGTCCGGCGGAGAAAGCGCGGCCGTGTCCCTTGTTGAATCCGCCGAAACCTCCCTGGAGCCGCAGAATATCGCCGTGCAAAAGGCGGAATTGGAGCGTCAACTGCTTCAGCCGTTCACGACCGACTATGAGCGAACAGTGGAAATGGAATACAAGCCGGAACGGATTCAACGGACGGCGCCGGCCGAATCCGGAGCAGATCAGACCGGAACGGAGACAATAGGAACCGCCCCCCGAATGACGACCAGCAGCCCTTCCACCACAACCCAGGCGACAGCGCCCACCCCAACCTCGAACAGCCAGGTTGCTGAGGCACAAAAGGTGTTGGATCAGGTGGTCAAGGGAGTCAGTGGGTCACTTGGAGAGGGTCGGAGCCATATCACGATTCGGCTGTCGCCTCCCGATCTGGGGAATGTCAGCGTTCGTCTGGTCATAGAAAACGGGTCACTCACAGCGAAGCTGTTTGCGGAGCAGGCCAACACCCGCTCGCTGTTGGAACAACACACGAACACGCTGCGGAACTCCCTGGCCGAACAAGGCATCAAGGTAGACAACGTAGCGGTTCTCCGAGAATCCTCGGACCGCTACTCGCCACAGAACGAACGGAACTATCAATCGCCGGAGCGCGGCTTTCGAGATCGCGATGAACAGACCTCCGGGCATCGGAAAGATAACGATCCATCCGGACAGGACCGTCGGCCTCCTCGACAACAACAGCCGGAATGGAACTTTAATAACTACTTTGCGTAAAAACATTATCAGCCATACAGGGTGAGAACAGGAGAATCAACTATGTCAACCGACGCCGTCAGCGGATTAGGCAGTACCTACACAACGGCAACGAGCGGAGTCAATCTTTCTTCCGAAGAAGTAACCCGGGAGGATTTCCTGACTCTACTGATTGCTCAGATACAGAACCAGGATCCCCTGAATCCGATGGAGAATCAGGAATTTGTAGCCGAGCTGGCCACTTTCAGCAGCCTGGAACAGCAGACCAACCAGACGGAATTATTGAAGAAGATTCTAGCCGCCCAGGATGGGACCTCGACTTCCCAGGCCCTGTCGCTGATCGGGCAGGATGTCGTTGCCGCAGTCGATACATTTAACTATCTCTCCGGCGACACCCCGACATTTCTGTTTCAAGCGACATCGACCGGTGATGCGGTTGTGAAAATTACCAGTTCCTCCGGGACGGTGGTCCGAACGGAGACGCTGCACATTAACGATACCGGGAATCATATCTATGAGTTTGACGGTCTGGGGGAATATGGGAATGAATTGGCGCCCGGTGAATACGCGATTTCCATCGGGTCTCCGATTAACGACGATGGAGCGACGGAGAATTATGATGTTTATCTGACGGGGCAAGTCTCCGAGGTGCAATTTCAAGAAGGCGTGCCCGTGCTGCTGGTCGGGAATCAGACAGTATACCTGAGCGATGTCAAGTCGGTTCGACATCGGGATGAGGCCGCCTGAGGCCATCCCAAAAGGGACCGGAAATCTACGAGTTGAGGAGGTACAGGAATCAGGCCATTCTCGGAACAGAATAGAGGCTACGGCGTTGAAGGGGATCGATCCGGTGTGGAAGCCGGGTTGATCCGACAACTTTCTCAGAATCTATGGAATGCTGACATGGAGGTCACCTTACAATGAGTATTCGGTCGATTTTCACGGGTTTAACCGGACTGAACACGATTGACAAGAATATAGATGTCATCGGCAACAACATAGCGAATGTGAACACGGTGGGATTTCGGGCCGGACGGGCGACGTTTGATGATTTATTTGTGTCCACGCTGTTTGCGGGTGTGGGCAGCCAGGGCGGGCGTGGCGGCATCAATCCGAGGCAGATCGGTTCCGGAGTTTCGCTGGGCAGTGTGGACACGATTTTCAGCCAGGGAAACCTGCAAACCACGGGTCGGCTGCTTGACTTGGCCATCCAGGGAGAGGGATTTTTTGTGCTGCGAGATAACGACATGCAGCAGGTGTTGACCCGGGCCGGGAATTTCTCCCTGGATACCGACGGATACCTGGTTGATCCGGGGAACGGATTCCGTTTACAGGGTCGGCAGGCCAACGCGGTGGGGCAGATCGACAATACCAAGCCGGTTGCCGATCTTCGTCTGGACTTCGGCAGCACGATTGCAGCGCAGAAAACGACCAGTGTCACCGCGGGCGGCAACCTGTATGCCAACAGTGAGCCGATCCCGGCCACGGTGTCCAGCAGCCTGCAAGGACTGTTCAACCGATACGGTGAAAGTGTCGGCCTCTTGAACGGCGATGTGGTTCGGTTTGAAACCGGCTTTGTGGATCTGGCCAATGCGCCGGACAATATTGTTGAGCCGATTGATCTTTCAACGTTTGATTTCGGCAAGGGTGCGGGAGTTATCCTGTCGGTGGGCGCCGACACCACACTGGAGGATCTTGCCAAGGCCATCGACGATGCCCTGGATGCCGTTGTGGAACAGAGCATTCCGGGGTCCGAGAGCGCTTTCCAGGTTTCCGTGGATACGGAAACAGGGCAGTTTATTTTCCAGAACGGTTCCGATGCGCTCAATGGGGTTCGGATAGGCCTTGCCCCACGGGGCACGGATTCCGTTCCTCCGGAACAAGCCAACCGGATTCTCGGTGAGATATTTACCACAGTAGGCGATCCGAATTTCACGCGGACGCTCGATGTTGCAGCGAATTCCATTGTCCGGACAGAGGCGTTGACCCAGGCCAATCGAACCTCCTCCATTGAAGTGTTCGATTCCCAGGGCAATTCGCGGACTCTTACGCTCGGTTTCGCACGCGACAGTCGCCCGCCTGAGGCGATCGGCAGCACGCAGATCGGGGAACTTCTGGACCGCGATCAACGAGACATTATTTATGGCGGATTTCCCCAGAACCCGACTTTTGCCGAGCCGGTCATCGATCCGACCAATAACACCGCGGTGTTCTCGGCGTATCAAATCGACAATATCGTGGCGACACAGGGTGTTTATTCTTTCAACGATAGTGTGGGGAATATGATTTCCCTGCGTTTGAGTGATGGGGCGATCTCATTTAACGGGCAGGAGTTTCTGCTTCCGACCGACACGACCCTGGCAAACGGAACTGCGCTCACGGCGGCAGATCAGGCGATTCTTCACGCGCTCAACGTGCAAGGTCCTCAGCAGTTGAATATCGGCGGGGGTTTCATGGATCAGGGATTCACCGGGGAAACCACGCTGGAGAATATCCGGGAGCGCATTGAGAGTCGGATCAACAACGCCGTGGCGACCCTGGTAACCGGTATGACCAGCGCCGATGTGGCCTCCAACCTGGCCGGCACAACCATTCCGGGGCTTGCCGGATCGACCAACCCATTGACCGTCCAATCCGATTATGTTTTGCCGGAGCTTCAAATCAACCTGACCGACGAAGGATCTTTCGAGTTCTCGTTCAAGGAGAACACCGCAGCGGCCTCATTGGGAAAGGCATCGAATTCGGCTTACCAGTCCGCGCTGGCGACCTCCGCCGGAGGGGAAGCCAACCTTGGGCTGATGATGGACCTGGCGGCGAAAACCCGGTCTGTGCGTGTCTCTACGCTTGCTGAAACCCCGGCCGGCTCCGGCACATTCGTTGCGGATAACCAGGTGGATAATGATGTAACAGACGCAACGGTTACCAAGTTTACCGAGTCGCCGTTTGCCGCCAGTCTGGCGGATGCATTTACGATCGGTGCAACAGACAACGGCAATCTGGCCAATGTGAATCCTGCGGACAATCCGAATACCGGTTCGGCGCCTGAGCAAAGCAATCCCTCGACTGTGGCTGCCGCGCTGGGCATTCGGGATTCCGGTGTGCAGTTGGTTGCACTCAGCACTGGGATGTTTGCCGGATCGGACATTGTTGACAGCGCCGGGAATCCGGTTGTAACCGGACGGTTTGCCGGAACAAAAGCCTTCGATGCCCAAGCCAATGCGTTCAATGCTCTGTTTAATCCTCGCGGGTATGGAATAGCGGAGAGTTTTGATGGGGATTCCAGCATCGATCGGCCCGATCACCTGCCTCTGTCCGGTATTTCGGTTTCTACCACGGATACAGGTCCCGCTGAGACCAACACCTTCCATACTACCAGCGACATGCGACGAAACTCGTATGCCTGGCAGGCGGTGGTTCCCAATGCAGCGAACACTATTCCAACCGGAACGGTAGGGTATGTGGATTTTGACAGCAGCGGGCATTTCTTCAGTTACGGCAATGGAAATCTGGATACACCGACCATCAATTTTGATCCTGATGGAATCGACCCGGTAAACGGTGGTGTTGATCCGCTCAACTTCCAGCTGGATCTGACGGCGATGACTCATTACGGAAACGCGAGCGATACGGCCACCCTGTTGAACCAAAACGGGCGCGGTGTCGGCAGTCTGGAAAGTGTGAGCATATCCCCGGACGGATTGATTATCGGGGCGTTCTCCAACGGCGCAACGCGCTATCTTGGCGGAATTGTCCTGGCGCAGGTGACCAACGAAGGCGGATTGATTCAGTTGGGCGATACGCTGTTTGCGGAAGGCGCCAACTCGGGTCAGATCACAGTTTACGATCCCGGGATGGGCGGAACCGGTGAAATTCAGTCCGGCAATCTGGAACTCTCCAATGTGGATATCGCGACGGAGTTTACTAACCTGATTGTGTCCCAGCGTGCGTTCTCCGCGAACAGTCGAATCATCACCACCAATGATCAGATCCTTCAGGAAGTGGTGAACCTGGTTCGGTAATCGAATTCGAATGACGGGTGGAGAAATGGTCTCCCCCGACGGAAGATGAGGAGCAGAACGGAGGGAGGTCCCTGAAGACCTCTCTCCATTTTATTGTATCTCAATGTTGCTTCTCATCGGCTGAGTCAGTATGATCCTTTAGCGAAGGAAGCATTCAAGATCGGCGAGGAACGTGATGATTCGCGTAACCCGATTCAGCGGCCAGCAATACCTGATTAATGCAGACCAGATCGAGACTATCGAGTCGGCCCCGGACACGATTATTACGCTCTTGTCGGGGCGGAAACATATTGTCCGCGAGAATACGGATGAACTACTGAACCGGATTCTGGCTTACCGGAAGGGTGTGCTGACCGGTGTTATTGTCAGTAGAAAGGAGACCTAGCCTTGGACGTCGGGACAGTTGTCGGACTTGTGTTGGCCTACGGGATGATAGTCGCCTCGGTTGGTCCAAGCACGCTTATGACCTTCGTCGATGTGCCCAGCATCCTGTGTACTTTTGGGGGGACCATCTCGGTCGTATTGATTCACTTCCCGATTTCGCAAATACTGAACATCGGGAGCGTGATCAAGAATGCGATCTTCACGAGACCGCAATCGCCTTTGGACATAGTTAGCCTGCTGGTCAGTTTTTCCGAGAAGGCTCGGCGGGAAGGGATTCTCTCGCTGGAGAGTTCCATGGATGAGGTCCAGGATCCTTTTATTCGCACCGGACTGCGGCTGGCTGTGGACGGTGTGGAGCCGGAGTTGATTAAGGATATTCTGCACACGGAACTGGCGTTTATCGAAGACCGACACAAGTCAGGGACCCAGCTGCTTGAATATATGGCGACAGCGGCGCCCGCGTTTGGGATGATCGGGACGTTGCTCGGGCTGGTGTTGATGCTTCAGACGCTGGACGATCCTTCCAAGATCGGTCCCTCGATGGCTGTGGCAATCCTGACCACTCTGTACGGAGCGTTGCTCGCGAATGCAACGTGCCTTCCGCTGGCGGGGAAGCTGAAAATACGTTCCTCAGAGGAAGTCCTCCTGAAAGAAATCGCGATCGAAGGGGTCATGTCCATTCAGTCGGGTGATAATCCACGCATTCTCGAACAGAAGCTCCTGGCGTTTCTGCCGCCATCCATGCGACCGGAAGGGCAAGAATAACAAGCGCGTCGCGATGTCTCCGGGGAATAGAGGAGTAAGACCATGGTGAGGAAGAAAAAGCCGGAAGAATCCGCGGGGGGTGCGCCCGAATGGATGTGTACCTTCTCGGATATGATGTCTCTTCTGCTCTGCTTCTTTATCCTTTTGTTCGCCCTCTCTACGCTTGAAGAAAAGCAGTTTGTACAACTGGCAGGTTCTTTTCAGGCCGGATTTGGAGGGATGGTGGCACCGTATACTATACAGAATATCCGATCCACGCATCTTCAACCGGAGAAAATGTCCAAGTCCGAGCAAGACGCGAAGAAAAAGGCGTATGGAAAGGACAAAGTGCTGACGCGGATGAAGCAACTGTACCAGTCCATGAAGCTGGATGACACCATTTCAATCAAAGGGACGGAGAAGGGGATTCAATTCACGGTGATCGGGGACGCTTTGTTCGACCGAAACAGCGCTCTCATCAAGCCGCAAGCAATAACCTTCTTGCAGCAGATCGGCGAGAACCTGCGGGATATGCCGGACAATCCCATCCAATTCAGCGGTCACTGCGATACAGGGCCACCTCCACCGAAGAAGCTTTATGCGGACAAATGGCAGTTGTCCATGGAACGGGCGCGCGCTCTGATGGTGTACTTCAGGGATTTTGAATGGATCGACCCCGGGCGAATGAGCTACGAAGGATTTGCGGATACCCTGCCCGCCACGGATGAGAAAGGCCGAGTGATTTCCACGGACACGGAGGAGGGACAAGCGCAACACCGCCGGGTGGAAATTACACTGATGCAAACCGAAGAAAATGCGCCGTGGTATATGATTGACCGTGAGGAAGAGGCTGCGCCTACACCCGTTCCGGAGCTGGAACCCATCTGATTTTCTGCTTTGAGGAACCGGTGAGAACAGGTAGAGGTTGAAAGCGATGCCGCCCAAACCGAGAGAAGAAGAACCAAAAGCCGGTGCGCCGGAGTGGATGTGTACCTTCTCCGACATGATGTCGCTGCTTTTGTGTTTTTTTATCTTGCTGTTTGCTCTCGCCAGTGTTGAGGAAATGAAGTTCTCACAGAACATGGCTTTCATACAGGGATCATTCGGGCGGATTCCGGGTCTCTCAACCATGTCGCACGTCCCACCGATTAATATCACTCCGACCAATGCCCAGCCGACGATGGACAAGCGAGTTGCGGAGAGGGCCTTGGAGGCGATTTCGAAAGATGCCAAGGAAAAACTGGTTTCCGATGAAAAGACGCGCCAAGTACAGATACGGGGTGTGGAAGAAGGCGTCCGATTTGATATACAGGGCGAGATTCTGTTCAAGTCCGGCAGCGCGGAGATTCCGGCTGCCTCGGCAACCGCGATTTTAGATCCTATTTTACGGATTGTGGCGGGTTTCCCGAACCGGATACGGATTGAGGGATATACGGATAATGTCTGGGGGGAGGGGAATCCGCATTTTTACAAAGACAATTTCGATTTGGCGGCGGCCCGGGCGTACAACGTACTGAAATACATGGAGGATCATCCGGATCCGGCGTTGCGGATTGCGCACAACCGGCTGAGTTTCCAATCCTATGGCCCGAATCACCCAGTGGCGTCCAACGATACACCGGAAGGCCGCAGTCAAAATCGTCGGGTTGCCATAGTTCTTCTGGAAGGGTTCAAGAGCGAAGGGTACGAGGGAGAACTGAATACCCCCAAGAATCCACCCCGCGAGGCGCCGATTGAAGAGGTTATGCCGTCGCCCCGGTAGTTGGAATTACCGATGCCCTCATTTCTCGATTCCAACCTGGAGGCGTTGCGGACGCGAAATCCCGCGTTAGCGGACCGAATAGCGGGTCTGAATCCGCAGCTTCCCCCTTATCTGGAGTTGGTTCCCGCAAAGAATCAATTCGCGGCATTGCGCTATTGTCCCCCCGATGGCGGAGATCCCCGCGCGCTTTGCAGTCTGTACGATCCTCTCCGGGAGGCGCAGCGCTGGGCCGAGAACGATCCGGTTTCCTCGGCTATCCATCTTCTTTTCCTGGGAGTGGGTCTCGGATACCACGTTCGGGCGTATCTGGAACGATTCGGGTCTCATGCCCGCAGTATCACACTGGTGGAATACGATCCGCACCTTTTTCGCCTGGCGCTGACCGCAATGGATCTGCGCCGCCTGCTGGCATCAGACACCTGCTATTGTTTTGTGGCGGAGAAACCCGAAGATTTTCCGGATTTATTAAGGCCGCTTCGGACCGGATTCATGGTACATAATTTCAAGATTCTTCATCACAAGCCATCGCAGCAGCTGAATCCGGGTTATTACATGGAAGTGGCCCGTCAGATTGTGGAGGCCGCAACCTACGATGGCGTCAACACTAAGACGGTGCTCGATCATCGACATCGGAATCAAACCAATGTATTAAAGAACCTTTGCGCGTTCTGGCGCGGGCGGATGCCCTCGGAGTATCGAGACGCGGCGAAAGGACTGCCGGGTTTTGTTGTCGCGGCGGGACCCTCGCTGGACAGGAACATCGAGGAATTGAAGCGGGTCGGCAATCGGGGACTGATAATCGCCGTGGACACAAGCCAGAACACGCTGGCTCGTCATGGAATCGAGCCGCATCTGGTTTGCGCGGCGGACCCCACCGAGCTCAATTTCAGCCACTTTGAGAAGGTTTCTGATCTGAAAAATGCCATTCTCGCATTTCACCCGGAATGTTATTTCGGGATTGCGCGCAAGTATCCCGCACACAGGTTTTTCTTTCCCCTGGTGGATGAGCAGGGCAATTTTCTGAAATATCTGCGGGATGCGCTGGGGGATATTCTTGGAGAGGTGGGAAGTGTCAAACGCGGGATGAATGTGGGGCAGATTGCGTTCAATGTGGCGGTCCACCTGGGGTGCGATCCGATTGTGCTGGTGGGGATGGATTTTGCGTTTCCTTTGAGCGGCGGGATGACTCACGCGCGGGATGCGGCGGTCTCGCGTACAACATCGGCGGTGCGCGAGGATGGGTTTACCGTAGTCGGCGGAAAAGAAGGGAGAGCGAGCGCCGAAGCGGGGAATCTCGTGTTCGTGCCGGGATACTATGGAGACCCGGTTCCCACTACGGTGTCATTCAAGCAGTACATTAAGGACCTGGAACAGAACATCCGGGATTGCGGGCGAGAGGTGATCGACGCTACCGAGGGCGGTTCACGAAAAGAGGGTGCAATCAACCGGCCGCTTCGAGAGGTGGTTGATGCTCTTGACCCGGCGTCGGATATTACTCGGTTTTGGGAGCCTTTTCACGCGCCGTTGCCGCCTCGAGACCCCGCCCCGCTGGTTCGCGAATTGCGCAGGGGGCAGGAGGTACTGTTGAACTCCCGGCGGATTTGCGTGAAGGCATTGGCGCACATCGCCAAGTGGCCGGAGCTGTATCGCGGAGTCCCGCCCGGCGCGCAATTGGTGCAGTCCGAATGGGATCGACTGGAGGATTTGTGGCAGGAAATGCTGCGCGATCCGTTGTTCAATGTGTTTCTGGATACCTCCGTGACTTATCTCTACTACCGCCGTCAGCAGGCCGACCGGCCTGCGGACCCCAGCCCGAAAGCGTTCCTGGAGTGTATGTATGCCAAGTACCAGTATATTCTTACGGAAATGTACTCTGTGCTGACCTGTTTTATCGATCTGCTGGACGAGGTGGCGCGGGAGATGTCAAGCGAATTGAGGTGATGACGACCTCACCGGGAGCGGAGATATCTTGCCCCTCGCACTGGTCTGTGTGCTCGGCAGCCGGAACAGTTTGCTTTTCTTGTCGCACAGGATACCGAATCTGATCCGGCTCCCGGGGCAGGGTGAATTACCGTATTTTTGCCTGGCGGTGAGGTTTGTTCCGCCGGTGAGGGTGCGTATCCGTGAGGGAACCGGAGACAAACACATGCCCCTGCCGCGGCGGTTCTGCGCACAGTTTTTTGCGCCGGGCGGCATGTAAGGTGGGACAGTCCATGATCGCTCTTCCGTTTGCAATCAGGTCGATTGTGCCGGTCCGCAGCGGGCCAAATCGGGACGGGCGCAGAAAACACACTTGGGGTAGGGAGACCGGATACAAGGTTGCCAGTTCATCGGCAGGGGGAACCGCTTGTTATTCGGAGTTATTCGTCGGAACTTCCGGGTTGAAGTTCAGCCTGTGGTTTTTGAATTTTCCCGGAGTGTCTGTTCGATTCGGAAAAGGTCCTCCGCGAGTTCAGCGGGCAGTCCGAACTCTCGCGATCCCGCCGGCATCTGCTGTTGAAGGGATCGACGGAGGTTTTCCACAGTACCGGCTTCACTTTTTCGGATATGCTCGATCATGAGAGTACGGGCCTTGTCAGAATTCGACTCCTCCACGGCCTTCAGAACCTCGCTGTGATAGTAATAGGCGCTGAGAATGCTGTTGGAATCCTGATGGGGGATGAGGTTGCAGAACACCCGGGTCAAGACCTGACTTTCGGTCACGAGTTGCATGATCCGTGTATTGCCGGTGATGCGGATGAGGTGGATGTGAAAGCTCATATCGGTAGCGCGAAAATGCCGGAGCGCTTCGGGAGAAAGAAAACGCGTCCCGGAAAGTTCGTGTTCCCGACGAATCTGCTGGAGGTCTTCGCATAGCTGTCGCAGATGTTCGATATCCTCTTTTGTTGCATGAATGGCCGCCTCATTGGCCGCGTAACTTTCCAGCGCGACGCGCAACTCGTACAGATCCTCTATATCCTTCGCGGATGGTTGACGAACGATGGTCCCAAATCGCGGAATCCGCTCCACATATCCCTCCAGTTGAAGGCGGGAAATGGCTTCTCGCACCGGTGTTCTTCCCAAGCCTAATTCTCTTGACAGGGAATACTCGGAAACCTGTTTACCGGGTGGGATATCTCCGCTGAGAATGCGCTGGCGGATGAATCGATACGCTTGTTTTTGCAGGCTCATTTGAGTAAGAAACCGTATTGATAAGGGATAATTTCCAGGGTTGACAGATCTAACATATCAGTGATATATTAGTGTTGTCAAGGTAGAATTGTTCTGTCTCTGACAGGTGATGCGTGTTGGCTATGGAATGCGTTAGATCCAGCAATTGATCTACGTGTTCGAGTTTTGGAATGGCTGTATTTCAAGGGATGGGAAAGATGTTTTGGAACAGAAGATTTCGTTCAAGCGGAAATAGGGCGGCGTTCACGTTAATCGAGTTACTGATTGTTGTGGCGATTATCGGGATTCTGGCGGCGATGGCGGTGCCGAATTTCATGAATGCCCGAATGCGCGCCAAGGTCACACGGGCGATGGAAGAAGAGCGGAATGTTTCTAACGCTCTGGAGATGTATCGGATTGATCAGGCGCATTATCCGCCGAAAGATGAAGTGCCAGGGACTCGATTGCCGGTTTACAAGCGATATGCCATGCTGACTACGCCGGTGGCGTATATGGCTTCCATTCCGCTTGATCCGTTTTTCCCTGTGGATATTTCGCAGGATCCGCGTGCACTGGCTGCCTTATGGGGAGGGACGTACTACGATTATTTCGAATGGCAGGATGAGGGATATATTTATAAAGCAGGGCCGCGAGTCAACAAGTTATATTTCATTGCGTCGTACGGACCGGATTTTCAGAAAACGGTCGGCGAGGTGATGGGTGTGCAGGATATGGTTCCGTATGATCTGTCCAACGGGATTGTGAGTGCGGGAGACATTGTCCGGTACGGTCCGTGATCCGGAATTGGAATGACGGGGAGAACAGTATTTTTCGGAGGTATGGATTGTGAAGGAAACACGTAAGGAAGAGGCTTTTACACTGATTGAGTTGCTCATTGTTGTAGCGATTATCGGGATTCTGGCGGCGATTGCGGTTCCGAATTTCATGAATGCGCAGATGCGCGCCCGCGTTTCCCGAGCGCAGTCCGATTTGCGCAATCTTTCGGTTGCATTGGAGTCCTATCGGCTGGACAACAATCGCTACCCACCGGCCTCCCTGGAAGGCGGGACCACCCGAATATCCGTCTTTGAACGGTGGGCCAAGCTGACTACGCCGGTGGCCTATATGTCTTCCGTTCCGTTCGATCCTTTTTTCGCGCGGGATGCGGAGATTCCGACAATTTGGGGGGGGCCGGTTTATGAGTATTTTGAGCGGGAGACGAGCCAACTCAGCACCAGCAAGTGGGGACCGACTTCACAGGAGATGAATGCGCTCTATTTCATCAAGTCATTCGGCCCCGACAAGGTGAACAGCGCCGTCACCATGGAAGGATATTACACCCATATTGTGTATGACATCTCGAATGGGGTAACCAGCGCGGGAGATATTGTGCGGTATGGACCATAGGCGTTCGGATACGGTTCTGCGGTTCGGCGCCGGGAATGCTCAAAGAAAGGGATATGACGAGGCGATATTAAGGATTCTTCCATAAGGAATATAAATGACAGAAAGGAGAGAGTTGATATGAATAGACGGTGTTCGTTATTCTTGATTCTTGTTGCGGGCATGGGGATGGGGGTGGTGGTACCGGCCGATCCGCCGGTGGTTGTCGAACCGAATTGGGAGATCCGGTTTCAGCAGGATATCGGACAGAATGCGTATGCCTTTGTTCCGGGTGTAGACATCGATAAAGACGGATTTCGAGAATTTGTAGCAATCGGTCGGAATTCCCAACAGGATACGATCTACATTTTTGAGTCCACAGGCAACGACAGTTATTCGCAGGTCTGGGCCGCGCCGCGATTGGGGGATGAAGTTCTCGAACGCGGGCCGCTTGCGGTTGGGGATTCGGATGGGGACGGCTATCTGGAGATTGTGGTGGGCGATTCGGGAAAGACGAACGACTATGATGTTGTTTTGGCGTATGAATTCGATCCGGGGCTTGCGGGAGGCCAGATTGCGGGGGGACAAAACCCGCCTCCCAAACCCAGTACAGTTTTGGAACTCGGGCTTCTTGGCGAAGCCACAACCGACACTCGACCAAGCGCGATCCAGGTCGCGGATTGGGATCAGGATGGGAAGAACGAAATCATCGTCGGTACCGTTAATGCGGAGGATCGGAGCCTTGTGATTTATGAATCGACAGGGAGCAACGCGTATGCCGATCCCATAATCATTCCGGTGGAAAACGGAATTTCCGCCCTGTCCCCCGTAGCCGACATTGATGGGGACGGCGATCTGGAACTGGTTGTGCTTGCTCTGAACCAGGTAGTTCTTGTTATGAGTTGGGATGGTGTGGGGGAACCCGGAATCGAATCTTACCTGACCTTCGATCCCAGCGCGACCAATTCGACTCAAGGGTGGATTGCTTTGGGCGATTTGGATGGGAATGGGACCCTGGAGATCATTGTTTCCGATGCGGGGGTATACACCGTCCGTGTTTATGAGGCAATGGGTCCCGACACGTATGCAACGGATGAGGAGGGCGGTGTTTTTGCCACAGGGGACCGGCCCGACACATTGATCTATGCGAAAATACCGGGACAGAAGGGCGGGTCCATTATTTGGGGCTATGATGTAGGTGATAACGAGGAGATTTTTATCGCCGATCATATCGGCCCGGAAGGTTCTTTCACCACGGCAGATTTCACCCCGATGCGCGTGCTGGTGGATATCCCCGAAGAGCCGGAGGCGCTGGCCTTCTTTGGCGAACCGGGTACATTGGATGGTGACGGCTATGTGGACCTGATCTTCGGAATGCGCAGCGCATCGGCGGAAGAAGGTGAAGGGGACGAAGAAATTTATGTTGTGGAATACACAGGAGCATCTCTCGATACGGCTGTGGATTCCTGGATTCTTCATTAAGGGTCTGAGTCAGACGATCGGGACCCTACTGGTGGTAAGAGCCTGACGTGAGCAGAATAAATACGGCCGTCCCGATCCTATTGGGGCGGCCGTGTAACCTTTAAGAGCCAGGAGAGAATGTGAAGTGATTTCTGTGACAACCGCGAGAAAAGGATGGGTGTTGATTCCGGCCCTGTGCATTCTGGCCACAGGCATTGCGGGGGTCCGTTCCGAACCGCGACAGGGCATTCCCTTTCTGATAAGCGGCGAGCCGGTTCCGGTGGGGACTGTTGACGGGTGGGGGCCATTTTCCGCCGGGCTTTCGCAGGAGCCGGTCGGGTCGGCTTTTGTTCTCGGTTCCGAACGGGCGGATTTATTTGTGATCGGCCGTGGCTGGTATGCAAATCAGAAAGGAAAATATAACCGCCTGTTTCTGTATCCATGGACTTGCTGCACGGAAAACGGCGCGCCGGTGTTTGGGCAACCCATTTCCATCGAAGGCTCCTATACCGGATCGGGAACAGTTTTCCAGACGGAGGACAAAGCCATTCACGGCGTTTGGATCGACGGCTCCACGTTGGTCCATAGGGTTTTTGACGCGGAAAAACGAACCTTTACGGAATTGGAGAAAGTCAAAATATCCGGCCTGCCGAGAAATCCCGGTGAAGTTGCGGTTTTGATGAATCCTGACGGAAGCGTGGAACTCTTCCTGGGGATTGGGGACGGAATACCTTTCGGGCCGGCAGATTATGGCGGTCGAGATCCAAAGTACAATCCATTTGATGGCGCGGGACTGTGGCGGGGTGGATATCCGTATCAGGCTCTGTATGCTGTGACCCTGCCGGGGCTGTTGAAAGGACCGGCATCCGAACCTCGTCTGGTGTCAAAAACCACAAAGGAAGTGCGGCATTCCTATTGCACCCTCACGATAGTGAATCTTGGTTCGGAACGATTTCGCGATTTGATTGGAGGCTCCACATTCGGCGGACTCTATTATTATCACAATAGCGCGGAAAAAGGTGTGGACCTCGATCGGAAGCGGTTCATTGTTCGGGCGGATGGAAATGCACACCGGCACCCGATCATTAATCCCAGTCCCGTCGCCTATCCCAATCCAGGGACCGGTTTTTCCGACCTGATTGCGGGCGGGGAAGGGGCGCTATATTATTACCGATTCGCGGGGTTGTTTACCGAGCAGGGTAATCCAATCTATGAAGATCCGAGGCCGGTTTTTCAGGAAAAGGCAACGCTTTACGGAGGCTCTTTGCCGGTTGCGAATGTAGTGGATTGGAATGGGGACGGCGCGATGGATATTGTTTCGGGCAATTCGGAAGGAAGAGTACTCTTTTTTCGGAATGCGGGAAGCAATGCGAACCCCGCCTTTCTTCCGGGCGAGCCGATCACCGCGGGCGGGCAAGTGATCCACATCCAGCCCGGATATCGGATGGATATTCAGGGACCGGGCGAAGCGCGATGGGGCTATACCTGCCCCACGGTGGCCGATTGGAACGAGGATGGTCTGTTGGACATCCTGATGAGCGACAGCACAGCGCGTCACACGGTGTTTCTCAACCGAGGAACACGTACGGAGCCGAAATTGGATTTCGGACATCCGATCTATTACGACGGCCTCGATTTGTACGGGACCTGGCGGGTCAAACCCGCCGTGGCAAGGCTGGGCGACCGCATGGCGTATGTGGCCCTGGACGAACATGACGAATTTCATCTCTACTGGCGGGTGGATGATTACAATGTGGAGGATGGGGGAAAGCTGCGTCTCGATGACGGTTCCACGATTCGAGCGAATTTCCTTGCTGCGGGTGGAACGGGGCGATTGAAACTGAATCTGTTCGATTGGGATCGGGATGGGCGTACTGACCTGATTGTCGGTACGCCGCGACATGGTTCTGTCCCGAATCCCAAGACCGGCCTGCCCCAGTCACTGGGCTTGCCGGGATCGGCTGTTCTGTTTCTGAAGAATGTCGGCTCCGATACTCAACCGATGTTCAAGTTTCCTGTGTTATTCGAGTTTCGAGGCTCTCCGATTTTCCTTGGGCAGCACGCCTGTGGACCGGCGGTTGCCGATTTCGGCGGACCAAACGGGCCGGATTTGATTGTCGGAGAGGAAACCGGCGGATTCATGTATTACAAGCGGGAAGATCTCAGGCCGTAATGGACTTCAAAACAGCATTCATCCGACTGTTTCCTGTGATTTCGGGAGGCGTGTTGCTATTCTCAGGGAAAAGTTGTTGGAAGAAGAAAGTTGAATGAACGTGAAGGAACGCATCCGGATTGGTTTGATTTACGGGGGACGATCGGCGGAGCGGGAAGTGTCCTATCTCTCGGCGCGGGCGGTGGCGTCGAAGCTGGATCCGGAACGCTATGCTGTTTATCCCATCGCCATTTCGCCATCCGGCAGGTGGATGCCGGTCCCGCCCCGCGAGGAATTGCCGCATCCGGAACACCTGGAGCGACGTCTCCTGGAGGGAACGCCCGGTGAGACCCTGCCGGTTCCATCGCCTCAATGCCCGACTGACGGACAGGAACGCCCACCGCTGGATATGCTGTTTCCACTGGTACATGGGGCGTGCGGAGAAGATGGAAGTATGCAGGGATTTTTCGATGTATGCGAACTGCCTTATGTAGGAGCGGGGGTTGCCGGTTCCGCGATCGGAATGGATAAATTGTTGATGAAGGACATTCTGTCGGTTCACGGCATTTCGGTGGGGCCATATATGCCGATCAGGCGCGTGGACTGGGAGACGGATTCCGACAGCGTGGTTTGCGCCGTTCAGAGACGGTTCCCCTATCCTGTCTTTGTAAAGCCCGCTCGAACCGGCTCCAGTGTCGGGGTCTCAAAGGCCAAGAATGAAAAAGAATTGCGTGAGGCATTGGCTTCCTCGGCGCGTTACGACAGCATGTTGATTGTCGAGAAAGGAATGCCGGTACGGGAATTGGAATGTGGTGTGATCGGCAATTGGGACCCGCAAGCGAGTGTGGTCGGAGAGGTGATCCCCGATCGGGAGTTTTATGATTATCACTCCAAGTATCTTTCCGATGGAACAGCCATCCGTATTCCGGCGGATGTTCCTGAGAATCTGGCCGAGGAAGCACGGGACATGGCTCGGCGGGCGTTTCTGGCGCTGCGATGTTCCGGGTATGCGAGGGTCGATCTGTTCCTCAATACGGTGGAGAACCGTCTGTATCTCAATGAAATCAACACGATTCCGGGATTCACCTCCCACAGCATGTTTCCGATGCTGTGGGAGGCATCGGGGGTTTCGTTTTCCGAACTGCTCGACCGATTAGTGAATTATGCGTTCGAGCGTCATGCAGATGAGCAACGGAATACCTTTGAGGTTCCCGAACCGGGGGTAGCGCCCCCGCCAACAGATTGAATATATTGGATTTATTGTGAATCGCGCCCGGCGGCTTTTGGTCATTGTCCCGGCGAGAGGGCTGGGGTTACAATTCGCTTATTTGCCGAATGCAGCCCTCTCTATCTCTGCCGCCGACAGATTCGGGACAACATACGTCTTCTATGAAAAGGCTTGAGGCGCTTTTTACTCACACGGCAACCATTTCCGGCCAGGAGAACACAGGGCTTTTCCCGGGGAGAATCTCGACCTTTGTTTGACCTGTTTCGTGTCGTTTCTCCGGCCAACCGCATAGAAAACAGACGGCAATTTCGCCGCAGTCGCTGCATCCACCCACGGGAAGAGGTTTTCCACATGAAGGGCAAGGAATCTGGATCATCAGATTAATCTCCTTTTGAATGATCATTTGTTCAATATCATTATTGCTCCAATGTTCAACTTTGTCAAGTGAAAATCCTGCTGCGGAAGAAATGTTTTTTTTGTACGGCAGGAATGCCGGGGAGGCACAACGGGAGATGATGATTACTGGGGCGCTCAATCGACGCGGAAGGCGTTTTCGATGTGCTCCATTCGGGGAGGCTCGCCTTCGCGCTCCAGGATGGAGATGACATCGAAGCGGACGTTCCAATCGTCCTGAAGTCCCCGCTGAGCGAGGTATATCTCCGCCATCCGAACGAGGGTCTGTTGTTTTCTCTTTGTCACTGCCTGAAACGGCTGTCCGAATGTCTCGCCGGTGCGTGATTTTACTTCCACAAACACGATCAGGTCGTCCTTGTTGGCGATGATATCAATCTCACCGCGACGGCGTCGGAAGTTGCGTTCCCAGATTTTGTATCCTTTGGTTTCCAGGAATTGTGCGGCCAGGGTTTCTTTGGCATCTCCCATTTCCCGTGTGCTGGGTCGCAGATCGATGGCCTGTTGCCGAAGGCTTTCCAGGAGATGTTCACAGCGGTATCGAAGGACAAAAAACTCCGCTTCCGTGAGTCCGTGTGCTTTGAGAATATCCTTTCGCAGTTGCTCCATTTTTTGCAAAGTCAACCGCGCGGCGAACCGTCGATACAGGCAGTCAAATGTAGAGCCGGGCACAGCGGCCAGAAGATGGTCCGATACACCGGCGAAGGTCATTCGGTGAATCTCCGACGCGCCGAATACCTCCAGGGCCGCACGGTGATATTTTGTCGGATAGCCCTTGTGCGCATCAAAGCCGTATTGCGGAAACCGCTGGTGGTAGGAATTCATGATGCGGTCTCGAACCACTTTGGCCACGATAGAAGCCGCGGCGATACTGAACGAACGTTTGTCTCCACCGATGATGCACTCTACCGGAATCCCTCCGAGAGAAGGAGCTTTGTTGCCATCAACGAGGACATAATCGGGGGGGAGGTCCAGGTGTTCCACGGCGCGTTTCATTGCGAGAAGGGAAGCTTGCAGGATGTTGTATTCATCGATCTCCCTGGGGCCGGCGGTTCCCACGCCATAGGAGACGGCCAGGTCCATGATAATGGGATAGAAGTGATCACGTTGTGGCTCGGTCAGCTGTTTGGAATCCCGCAAACCATGAACCAAGTGGGGTTGCAGGTCGGTCGGTAGAACCACGGCAGCGGCCACGACCGGTCCCGCCAGCGGACCACGTCCCGCCTCGTCACACCCGGCGATTCGTTTATAGCCTTGCGCAAAAAGATCCTGTTCCCGCGCGTATGTCGGTTCCGAATTGTCGCGAGACATGCTCTTGTTCGCACTTCCCGGTATTTCGTGATTGCAGAAGACTGCTGTTAAGAAAACTCGGTCACAACCGTCGATATCCGGTCAACCCCCACCTGACCTCCCCCGATCTTCGGGAGACGGACCTCTGTCTGGCCTCCCATACACATTAACTTAAGATGCCGTCATTCTGGGAGTTTTCCTCGTGAATTACAGGATCGTTTAACTTAATGACATTGCCACCGGCGGGATGCCCTTAATTTACCATACGGATGGGTTGACCGGTGGATTCCACTGCCGACAACCAGAGCGGTCCGTCCGGATCGATCTGTTTCCGTTTGGAGACGGCTGTTTCAATGGGAACATGAGTGAACTTGTCGTTCCAGATACCCACCAGCATTGCGGTCCGGCCGCTCATTGCCGCATGGACTGCATTATGAGCCAGCTGCTGGCAGAACACCTTGTCGGTGGGAACGGCCGGAAGCGACCGGACATAGTAGCTGGGATCGATGTACCGAACGGTGACGGAGATCCCCCGATCCCGGAAATAGTCGTTGATTCTCTGATGGAGATATTGCCCGATGTCTGCCAGGCGGACATTACCCGAAGCATCGGTTCCCAGTCGTTTGACCTCATCCGCCAGCAGTTCCTGTCCTGCTCCTTCCGCCACAACGACCAAGGCATGACGTCGGGCGAGAATACGGTCCTCCAACGCCTTGAGGAATCCCCGGTTCCCTTCCAGATCAAACGGGATTTCCGGGATCAGAAGGAAGTTCACATCCCCGCTGGCGATGGTGGCCTGTGTAGCGAGAAAACCGGCATGGCGCCCCATCAGTTTCACGATGCAGATTCCGTTCAGTGCGCCCATAGCCTCCATGTGTGCGCCGTCGATGACATCCTTGGCGACAGAAAATGCGGTCTCGAATCCGAACGTGCGTTCCACATAGCTGATATCGTTGTCGATGGTTTTGGGGACTCCGACAACGGCGACCTGCAAGCTCCGACGTTGCAGCTCCTCCGCAATTGCCAAGGCTCCGCGCTGGGTTCCATCTCCCCCTACGGTAAAGAGAATGTTGATTCCTCGACGCGCCATGAAATCGATCATATCCACAATGTTTTGATTTCCTCGTGAACTTCCCAGCCAGGAGCCTCCCATTTTGTCGATGTTTTCCACGATTTCCGGGGTCAACGCTAAAGGAACTTCTTTGTGATAATCGATCATTCCATAGTAACCGTAACGAATCCCCAGAATCTTTCGTACCCCGTAATGATGATAGAGAGACATAACCAGCGCGCGAATGACATCGTTGAGACCCGGGCAGAGACCACCACAAGTGACGATTGCCGCACAAACTGTCTTGGGATCGAAGAAGATATTTTCTCTCGGACCGGCAATTTCCATGGATGGAGGTTCCAGCCCCTCCGCAAGGGCCTCTCTGTAGAAACGCAGAGAGCTGTCCAGAAGAACGCGGTCATCGTCGGTCACATAATCGGAAATCTGATCGCCCTTTTTACTCGACAGGACCAGCGGGGAAGGATAGGTTGGCTCTCCAAGACGTTCTACGTCAAAACTCGGATCGCGACTCATCGGGCGAATCTTTCTTTTTGAAGAATGTTGCAGCCGAAAAGTGTGTTTCTTATGCCACCCCGGTCAGCCCTCCAGACCGCTGAGTTTCACACCTTTGGGAAATTTAATTCTGTAAGAGTAACGGATCTTCCGATTTTCGCCGGGGCGGAGTTCAAGGACCCAGCGGACGATCCCATCCTTCTCCATGGTATAGTCGTGATCCCGGCAGCGGAAATCGGTCAGTTCGATTCCTTCGCTTTTGGGCACGGGAACCTGATCGACGATCTCCAGAACAATGGAGGAATCGCGATGGTTGTTGACCTCCAGTTGCCAGAGCCAGTTGATTTGCTGTCCTGTCGTTACGATCAACCCGGAGGAATCCAAAGTCCGTTCCAGCTCCGTTCGACGAACCTCGATTTCCGGATCGGAGCCGAGATAGAAGTCCAGGGTTGTTCCGGGCATAGTGGTTTGCAGGGAGGATGTGGAGAGGAAATCATTCCCGTAAAAGATATTGGCTTTTCCGCTCAACAGGGGGTACTGGGAATCGTTTGTGGTGACGGCACGCAGGAATGTGTAAGGGCTTTGACGGGGGATGGCTTTGTACTGCAATTTTGCCGGGGACCGGAAGGAAGCGACGGTTACGCGCTGTTCGACATCCCCGGACAGGACGGTTTCTTTGGTGGGGATCTGGAAGGAGACCGTCACACTTCCCAATTCTTCCTGCAGGTCCAGTCTTCCAAGATTTTTCGGTTCGAAAAGGGTTCCGGGTACGGTGGAAGAGGAATCGCCGGGTTTCAATGTGGGCGCCTCCGGAGGCACAGGAGGAGCAAGGGCGGGTTGGTTTTCTACGGCGGGTTGGGGCAATGCCGATTGAATACCGACTGCCCATAGAGAGAGTTCCTTTGGTCGTCCGTACAGCTGCGGGCGCTCTGTGGAGAGGACCAGTTGGACATCGGTCCAGGGTTCCCCGGTTCGCTGGCGTACCAACGCCCCGTAAGTGATCTCCAGAGAGGCGCTGTCCGGCA
>Ga0116149_1000344_pt1 | contig 61003 bp, 67 predicted proteins | sample AD_UKC057_MetaG_FD_89787 | JGI IMG/M metagenome (GOLD analysis project Ga0116149, IMG submission 89787) | Active sludge microbial communities of municipal wastewater-treating anaerobic digesters from USA - AD_UKC057_MetaG | ecosystem: Engineered > Bioreactor > Anaerobic > Digestate | place: USA...
AGATCCATCCGCAGAAGGCCCTCCCGATCGCATATGACAGCACGAGCATGGCCGCTGCGGAGACGAGCCCGGTAAGAAGGACGCGTTCTGCGATCGAGGTGATGATCATGGCGAAGGGGTCCATGTAAAAGTAGAACGCCGGATTGATGAAGCCCGAGAGCGGGTAGCGCGTGCTCCAGATGATATAACAGAGAAGGAGCACCGAGAGCGTCTGGCACGCACGGCGCGCCAGGACCATCTGTTTCGCGGTTACCGCCATCAGATTGTTATCTTCGTGATTTTTGCGAGGCCGATGTTTGTCGTGCCCAGGCCGTAACGTTCGCCCTGCATGATGTGGTCGATATCCCTGGAAGACAGGCCGAATAGCGAAGCCGCGTACGAGTCGGCCAGGACCGGGTCGGTCCCCGCGATGACGGTACCGGTTTTTTTCACGTCCTTCAGGTCGCCGCCCGAAGGGCCGTAGCGCAGGAGTATGCGGTATGCGTCGATGACCGTGAGGTCCGGGCTGATGAACTTCGCCAGCTCGGGCAGCTTTTTATCGATGTTCCAGTGTATCCGGCCGCGCATGCCGCCGCACACTCCCATCAGGTTTTTCATGGACAGGGTGAGTTTGGTCAGGCCGTGGTTCTTGGCGATCGGGACGTTGATGAAGCAGTCGCATTCCACGGCGTCCCGGTATATGGGCCAGTCCTCCATCTCGCTCCCGGCGGGGAATCGGCCCGGAAGGAACTTCTCCTTGTTGATGTAGGAGATGTATCCCTCGGCCTTCTTTACCGCCGCCGCTATGCCGCTGTTCCGGTAGCACATGTCGGCCGCATTGCAGGAGTTGTCGAATACCCTGACGCGCCTCGCGCCGGCGGCCTTGCACAGCCTGATGAGCGTTTCCACTACCTCGGGATTGGTGTTCGCCGCGTATTCCGGCGCCCGGTCCCATCCGATGTTGGGCTTGATGACAACGGTGTCGCCCTTCTTCACGAACCGGTCGATGCCGCCCAGCGCCTCGATCGCCTTCCGCGTGATGGCCGCCGGGCTGCCGCCCTTCACCACGGCAAGATCACACGCGGTGCGGACGCCTTTTTTCACGCGGGGCGCGAGCGTCCCCTCCGACCCGGCCAGCACCGGGCCGGCCAGGGTTTTCACTATCGGCACCGACCCGATCGCGGCGGCGATCCCCTTCAGGAAGTTTTTTCGCGACGTGGCTGCTTTTTGCTTAACGGTAAATCGGGATATCGCGTCTATCAGTTTCAGCATGGTGCCGTACCTCCTGAAAAATCGAGAGGCCCGCACACGCGTGCGGACCTGCCGAAGTGATACCCGCTTTTAACGCAGGGTTATTGCTTTACGTCAATAAGCTCGACTTCAAAGACGAGGACCGAGTTCCCGGGAATGTTCTGCTGTCCGCGCTCGCCGTAACCCAGGTTCGCGGGGATAACGAGCTCGTATTTGGAGCCTGCCTTCATGAGCTGCAGCCCTTCCGTCCAGCCCGGGATCACCTGGTTCAGGGGGAACTCGACCGGCTGGTTTCTCTTGTACGAGCTGTCGAACTCGGTGCCGTCTATGAGGGTGCCCTTGTAATGAACTTTCACCTTGTCCGTGGCGCGCGGCATGACGCCGGTCCCTTCCTTGATGACGCGGTACTGGAGGCCGCTGGCCGTCTTCTTGACTCCCGGTTTCTTTTCATTGTTCTTGAGAAATTCGTCGCCCTTTTTCTGGTTTTCGTCAGCCATGGCGAACTGTTTTTTCATCATCTCTTCGGTGATCTTCTGGAACGCGCTTCTGATCTCGTCATCGGTTAGCTTGCTTTTTTTCCCGCTCATGATGTCGTCGTATGCCTGGGCAAAGGCCTTGATGTCTATCTCCATGCCGCGCATTTTCGCGTCCCTGGCGAACTGCATGCCGATCCCATAACTGACTTTCGACTTGTCGGAGGTGAGGCTGGCGCCGCATGATGCGAGGCTGAAAACGCACACACAGCAGATTAAACGGGCAACGGGTGCTAAATTCATTGTGGTGTCCTTTTATCGTGAAAGATTTTTTCTGGTTCTGCCGGAAAAGTTAATCATAATAGCTGCCGGGCAAGTGTATTTGTGTCAATTAACTTTTTAATTATTTGGGACTGTTTGAAGCATAAGGTTACAGACGTCATGGCGGATTTGAGCAACCCGCTCCGGTACGGAATTCCATTTGACAATTCAGCCCGCCCGGCTTCAATACACCCATGCAATTCCACGTCATCGTAACAGACGGCGCCACTGCGGCCCGCACCGGCGAGCTCGTCACCACCCGGGGGGCTATCCGCACGCCCGTGTTCATGCCCGTGGCCACAAGGGGTGCTGTCCGGGCCATTTCAGGCCGAGATGTGGATGAGCTCGATTTCGACATCATTCTTTCCAATACCTATCACCTGTACCTGCGGCCGGGCATGGAGGTGCTGGAGAAAGCCGGGGGCCTCCACCGGTTCATGAACTTCCACCGGTCAATTCTCACGGACTCGGGCGGGTTCCAGGTATTTTCGCTTTCGGATTTTTGCAGGGTGCGCGACCACGGGGTGGAGTTCCGCTCCCATGTTGACGGCTCCCTCCATGTCTTTACGCCGGAGTCGGTGCTGGACATCCAGAAGACGATCGGCTCGGACATCATGATGGTCCTGGACCAGTGCACGCATTATCCGATCGAGGAGCGGCCCGCGCGGGAGGCGATGGAGCGGACCGCGGACTGGGCGCGCAGCTCGTACGCATACTGGCGTGATAACTTCGATACCGGGCGGCAGGCCCTGTTCGCCATCGTGCAGGGGAGCGTGTTCCCGGGCCTGCGTACAGAGTGCGTCTCACGGCTGACGGAATCGGACTTTCCCGGGTTCGCGATAGGCGGGCTTTCCGTGGGCGAGCCGAAGGACCTGTACCGCGAGATCACGGAGCTGACGCTCTCCCTCCTGCCGGCCGGCAGGCCCCGGTACATGATGGGCGTGGGCAGTCCCATGGAAATACTGTACGCAATCCGGCAGGGCACGGACATGTTCGACTCGGTCATGCCGACCCGCATCGCGCGGAACGGCACCCTGTTCACGTCCGCGGGCAGGGTTAATATCAAGTCGGCGGCATTTGAAAGCGACCAGGCCCCGCTGGACGGAGCATGCGGCTGTTATGTCTGCCGCACCTATTCCCGCTCGTACCTGCGTCATCTGTTCCGGGCGGGGGAGATCTCGGCCCTGATTTATAATACGCATCATAATCTTTTTTTCATGAATTCTTTCATGAACGAGATCAGGCAGAGCATTACGGACGGCACCTTTGAAAGTACATACAACAAATGGATGACCATTTATAAAAATGGCGACAAATAATTTCAATTGTACAAAAATCTTATTGACCGCCTTTAATTCAAGTAAATTATCTTGACATTAAAATAGAATCAAATATATTGTTGCGAGCAGTTATTTTATCCATTTTGACATACATTTAGCATAATGAGGGGGCACTGAGTTCATGGATATTACCACCAGATCCAAGGGAGATGTCGTGGTGCTTGATATAGCGGGCGAGATCGATCTTTACAATGCGCCTGAAATAAAAGACATCATTAATAAGCTCATCGAAGAGAGAAAATACAACGTCGTCATCAATCTGGAAAAAGTTTCCTATATCGACTCATCCGGGATCGGTGCTCTTATTTCCAGCCTCTCGAATCTCAAGAAATACCAGGGCGGCCTGAAGATAATAAACGTATTCGCCTCGGTCCGGAAGGTATTCGAGTTAACAAAACTTACTTCATTTTTCGAGATATTTGATTCAGAGGATGATGCAATACGGTCCTTTGCCGGTTAACGGCCGCTTCGATATACACAGAAATTCATCACCGGTAACATTAACTTTAACACGAACGAGGTCATCATGGCACGCATCAAGAATTTTTCCGTTATAGTTATTTCGATCATAGCGGTTTTCATGTTCCTGGCCTGCAAGCAGATCCCCATCCGCGAAATGGCAACTGCGAAGAAGGACATTACCGCTGCCCAGAACGTGAAGGCGGACAAGTACGCTCCCGAGGAGCTCAATGCCGCCACGACCAAGCTGTACGAAAGCCAGTCACAGGTGCAGGCGACGAAAGTGGACGACGCCAAGAAGTCAGCGATCGAGGCGGACAACCTGGCGCTCAGCGCATACAACAAGGCGCTCCCCCTCATGGCGAAGGACACCATCGGCATAGCCGAGAAGAGCCTGGACGAGGCGGGCGAGGCGTACGCCGAGCAGCTTGCCCCGGACCAGTACCGCGACGCCGAGAACAAGCTCAAGCAGGCCAACGAGCTCTTCCAGAGCAAGCAATATCAGGAATCCTACGAGATGGCGCTGAAGGCTGATGCGGCGGCGAAGAATGCCCGGAACGTGGCGCTCGGCAAAAAGGACGTGCTCCGCGATTCCATAGGCGAAGTGAAGACCATCCTCGATGAAGCTGAAAAATACGGCGCGAAAAAATATGCTGCCGATAAATTCAATCTCGCGGCCGAGAACGTGCTCATCGCCGAGCAGGCCTACAATGACCAGGACCTCAAGAAGGGCTTTTCCGCCGTCGAGGTCGCCAAGATGAACGCGGACCAGGCGCTCATAGCCGCGCTGAAGGGTACGGCAAACGACAAGATTGCACTTGCCGACAAGGTCATCGCCCAGGCCGAGAAATCGAAGAAAGCCGCCGGCAAGAAGGCGGATATAGACGCGGCGAAGGAAGCGCTCGCTGACGCGAAAGCGAAACTGGCCGAGGCCAAGTACCGCGAGTCGATCGACGCGGCGGACGAGGCGCTCCGGCTGGCGTATGCCGCCATGGGCATGAACCCCGACGGCACGCTGATCGGCGAGGGCGGCGAGGGGACCGGTGGAAAAGACCAGCTGCTTGACGATAAGGACTACTGGCTCTACACGGTCCAGTACCGGCAGCATTACAAGGACTGCCTCTGGTATGTTGCGAAAAAATACTATAAAAACGGCATGCTGTGGAAGAAAATATATGATGCGAACAAGGATCAGATTAGCGATCCTGATCTGATTCTTCCCGGCTGGGTGCTGAAAGTTCCGAAACCCGGCAGATAGGGGGCCGCTCGGAGCGCTCCACGCAGGTCCGCAAGCAGCATGCCGACCTGCCGCTGGAGCGCGCGGGAAGCGATCCCGGGCCGCGGCCGTCTATTCCGCAATACACCCGATGCCGTTAACGCGGCATGACGACACGCATGAGAACGGGCATGTTCCGCAGATGGCATTTCGCGGACGTGCCGGGTCATGGTCGGCGGCGGACTGGCTTTATTTCATCTGGTGAATAAGGTATTATGAAAAAGAATAATAAAAAAACCGAAAAGGATACCGGCGAAGATTCCGTTTCCGATGAACTTTCCGATGCCGAGCCCCCGGAAGTGGGTGAGGATAACGCCGATCTCGACCTAGAAGAGATAGACCTTGATATCCCCAAGCTGCGGTCTAACGCGAAGAAGAAGGACTTCGCCGGGTATTCCGACTCATCGATATCCTGGTACCTGGACCAGATCAACAAGATCCCGCTTCTGAGCCGCGAAGAGGAGGACAGGCTCGCCCGCGGCGCTCGCGACGGGGACGAGAACTCGAAAAACAGGCTGATCAAGGCCAACCTCCGCTTCGTGGTATCTATTGCCAAGAAATACCAGACAAGCGGCATATCCCTCCTGGACCTCATCAATGAAGGCAACATGGGGCTTATCAAGGCGGCGGAGAAATTTGACCCGGACCGCGGGTTCCACTTCATTTCGTACGCCGTGTGGTGGATCCGCCAGGCGATCATACTCGCGATTTCGCAGAAGGCATCACTCATCAGGCTTCCGCTGAACCGCACCGCCGACATCCAGAAGATCGAGAAGGTGCACAAGAAGCTGGAAAGCCGGCTGGGCAGGGAGCCGACCCCCGGCGAGATCGCCGAGGACCTGGACATGGACGACGAGGAGATCAACCATCTCCGCAATATAACGCAGGACTACATCTCGCTCGATTCCTCCTACGGCGATTCGGAGGACACAACGATACTCAGCATGATCGTGGACCAGAGGGTCGACTCGCCGGACAAGAAGGTGCTGGACGAATCGCTGTCGAGCGCGCTGAACGACGTTCTTGGCACGCTTACCGAGTCGGAGCGGCAGATCATCAAGATGCGCTTCGGCCTTGACGGGATGGAGCCGATGTCCCTCCAGCAGATCGGGGACGAGTTCAAGCTTTCGAAGGAGCGTATCCGCCAGATAGAGAAAAAAGCGATCCGGCGGCTCCGCCACCCTTCCCGCAGCCAGCGGCTGAAAAGCTTTTTACAGGACTGAGCCATGAGGTTTTTTTTTCCGGGTTTCCTTGCGGGCGCAGCAGCGGCCCTGTTTTTCTTCATACCTGTTGGCGGCGTCGAAATCCACCCCGAATGGTGGGGCCAGCTCAACGCCATCCCCGCTATCCAGAAGTCACCGTATCGCAAGCCGGCCGGTCCCCTGTTTTTCGTTAAAATCGGCGACCGGGATTATTTCCGTCTCAGGGGAAACGGCGAGGTGGCCGTCTCCGGCACCGTCGCCGACGGGCTTTCCGCGTTCAGCGGGGACGGCCGGTTTTTCGTCAAGTACCTGAAGGCGGGGACCTCCCTCGAGCTGTTCAACGCGAAAGGCGACCGGTTCTGGAAAATCGAGTCCCTCGAGTACCCGTATCTTTCGCACACGGGAAAGCTCATACTGCTGATGAACGGCGACCAGAGCGGCATCCGCGCGGTGGACGAGAACGGCAACCCGCTGCCGGCGCACGTATCAGGCAGGGTCTGCACATCTGTCGCCTTCCCGCAGGCGGGGGACTGCGCCGGCGTGGGGTTTTTCGACGGCTCCTACTATTTCATCAGCGCCAGGGGCATCGTGACGGGCACGGGCAGGACACCCGCGGGTACCATGGTGAAGAGCATGGCGGTGAGCGGCAACGGCGCGTATGCTGCAGTCCATTATGGCAATAATGCGAAAGATTATATCCGCGTGGTCGATATCGCGGAAAACGATTACGAGGACGAGGAGCTGAAACACGTCCACCCGGTCAGGACCTCGGTGCACGTGGCGGACGACGGCTATTGCACCGTCATCGATGTGGACCGGGTGCTCTTTATCTCACCCTCGGGAAGGATCCGCTACACGATCGTCGTCCCGCCTAAGCGTCCCGGCCACTCGGCGATCACCAGCAACGGCGGCATGTATGCTGTCTCCTACACCATGCAGAACGGCACGTCAAAGCTCATCATGTATAACGATGAGGGAGTGATCCTTTTCTCGCGCGAGTTCCCGTCAGAATCCTTCCTGGACGCGACGCTGCGGGACGGGCTCCTGTTCCTCCGGGGCTCGGACAATATCTACTGCTACAGCATACACGGTATGTAAGTCATCCCGCCGTTTTAGAGTATACAGTATTCATGACATACAAAACAACCTGAAGTCTCATCTCGATCCCACCCCTGCAGTATTAATTTTTCCCCGTTGCCGATCAGAATTTGAGCAGTGCCGATCAGATATTGAGTAGTGTTTTACAGGTTTTTAGATTGAAGTATGCACGATTTCCAATTCACAAATCCTGTTGGTTATGAGGGTGGTCATGCAATCAAATCGTATCATTCACATTAACTTCATTTTCCCGGCGATATTCATCATGCTGGTTTCTTTTTCAGCCTGCGGCCAGGATGGCTGGAAGGACGCGCCGGGCGGGTCTCTTGGCGCCGGCGACTGGAAGCTCACCGTGGATCAGGATGGAATTACGCGGACGGTCTATGTCCACATCCCCTCCTGCTATACCGGCGCCACGGCGGCGCCGCTTGTGCTGAGCTGGCACGGATACATGGACACGGCACAGGGACAGTCGGATGCCGACGGATTCATGGTCAAGGCCGATGAGGAGTGTTTCATCGTCGCCTATCCTGAAGGCTACGGCACCGCGGGCCTGGAAAGCTGGAACGCCGGCGAGGCCTGCTGCGGATCGGCGGTTGACAAGGACCTTGATGACGTACAGCTTGCCCGCGACATCGTTACCCTGCTGTCAGGCAGGTGCAACATAGACGCCGCGCGGGTATACGCGCACGGCCATTCGAACGGCGGCGGCATGGCCCACCGCCTCGGCCGAGAGGCGTCCGACGTGTTCGCGGCGGTTTCGCCGAAGTCAATGCCGGTGCTGGTTCCCGGCTCGTTGCCCGTCCGCGCCGTTCCGGTCATACAGTTTCACGGCACCGCCGACTCGACGATCAGCTACGACGGCGGCACGATCCCGTTCGAGTCCGGATCGTACCTGTCAGCGCAGGACAGCTTTAAAAACTGGGCTGCCGTCAACGGATGCTCGGGGACGCCCGTGACGGTCAATTACGGGGACAGCACATGCGAGACATACACGAGCTGCTCGGAGGGGGTCAGGGTCGCCCTCTGCTCTATCGAGGGCGGCAATCACAATAACATCTACGGGCGGGACGATATAAATGTAACGGACATGGCGTGGGATTTCATGTCTGAGTTCATCCTGCCGTAGGTCTCGCAGCCGGGCGGGGTCATGTGACCCCGCCTCCAGGCCCTGTTATTCAGGGAATGAGATTTTCGGGCATTTCTTCTGCACGAATGCCTTCAGTTTTGCATTCGTGCCATGCAGAAAAACCACTTCATCCTGATCGCGGGGGTCCTTTTTGAAAACCTCGCTCATCCTGGCCCTGCACGCGGTGCCGTTACCGTCACGTATAGTTATTTCGCGCCAGAGCTGGCTCATGGGGACCTCGCCGGTCCTCCATCCGTAGTCAAGAAGGAGAAAGCTCTTCTGGGGCGTGATTTCGATAAAGCCCCTGTTCTTTTCGAGCTGGGTAATGTGCTGCAGGGGGGCAAGACTGACGATAAATCCCTCGATGGAAAGCGGCTCGCCGGTAGCCGTGGAGAAGACGGCCTTATGGCCGCTCGGGAGGACCAGGGTCACGGTCCCGTCGCCGTTATCGGTCCAGGAAGGCTCTGCAGGTTTCCTGAACGGAAGAAGATGAAAGCAGCGCGAGCCCGTGCAGCGGGACAGCCTCTCGTCATCTTCCGTGCTGACGAACATCATGACCTGTCCGTCAGGCATAAACGTGAAGGACCGGTACCGGTCCTCGAATTTCTTCCGGTATTCATATGTCTGGCCCGCGCTCAGGTGACATCCACCCCATTTCGACTTGTAGAGCCGCACGATGAGGTTGTCGAACTGCTGAGTCGCTTCGCAGCTTTCCGCTGACAGGTCGAGCGTTCCGCACAACCCGGCGGCCAGACAGAGAAGTATGGTCATTGCGCGTTTGAGTTTCATGCATCGCCCCGGATTTCTGAATTTGCCGTATCATGCCCTGAAAGGGGAAAAAAGCAAGTAGAAAACAGTTTTGCATTCACGGGGATCCGCTCAATCGCCTTCGAGCAAAAACCGGCACTTTCCCGCGCAGATCTTTCCTGCCTCGAACATGCGCATGACCGCGTCGAGCTTTTCAGCGAATCCGAGCCTCTTCCTTTTAAGCGCGCCGTCGCGGAGTATCCGCGTTTTTTCGGCCGCGACCGCCGCGGCCCGCCCGCTGTATTCGGGCGGGAGCGACGCTCCCTCACGCTCGAGGAGCTTCAGGATCGCGTAGACGCGGAACCGGTCCATGGCCGGGTAGCGCGCGGAAAGCTGGTCCGGGTGCCCGCCGTGGCGCACCACGAGCCGCTCCGGCGCGAGTCCGACCCGTTCGCGGGCCGTTACCCGGAGCCAGAGGTCGTAGTCCTCGCACGCGGGCAGGTCTTCATCGAAGGGGCCGTACCGGTCGAAGCACTCCCGCGACATGACCGCGGCCGAGGGGCTGATCAGGCAGAGCTCGAGCGAGTCGATGAAGATATGCCCCTCCCGCTTCAGGTGCCGCTCGCGCGGGTTGACGCGCCGTCCGCGCCTGATCCAGGTCTCGTCGGTCTGGTGGATCATGATGCCCGGGTTCTCGCGGATGAAGCGGGCCTGCCGCTCGAGCTTGCCGGGAAGCCAGCGGTCGTCCGAGTCGAGGAACGCGAGCCAGGGCGCGGAGGAGGCCGCGACACCGGTGTTGCGGGCCGCGCTCACGCCGCGGTTCTCCCGGCGAAGATAGCGTATCCTGTCCGCGTACTCTTCCGCGACGCGAGGGGTATCGTCAGTGGACCCGTCGTCCACGACAATGAGCTCGTGGCCTGAGAAGGTCTGGGAGAGGACCGAGTCGATCGCTTCTTTCACGGGTCGGTAGCGGTTGTGCACCGGTATGATGACTGAAAAGAGTGGCATGGCCCTCCCTGGTAAGAAAAAAGGCGCTTTTTTCAAAGCGCCTTTACGGTGTGGAGCTGAAGGGGATCGAACCCTCGGCCTCTAGAGTGCGATTCTAGCGCTCTCCCAAGCTGAGCTACAGCCCCATGATAGGGTAAATGTATTGAAAGGGTCAAAATCTGTCAATACTATTGTGAAAGAATTATTTCCACTTTTCAGAGCCGGCGCAGTTTTATTCGTTCTTTTTAAGTTCTATCGAGACGCTGACCTTGCTTATGCCGGCCAGCTTGGCCGCGTCCAGCACCTTGACGAAATAATCGACCGAGGCCTGGCGGTCCGCCTTCACGATGACCCCCTTGTCCCTGTAGTCCTTCGCGTATCCGGCCATCCGCTCGTTGAGGGACCTCTCGGTCACCAGGGCGTTGGTGATGTAGATTTCGTTCTTTGCCGTGACGGTTACGACCAGGGGGTTGTCGCCCTTCAGCTGCGCCATGGTCATGCCCTTCGGCAGGGAGACCTTGATCTTCGATTCCTGGTGCGGGTTGAAGGTGTAGAGAAGGCTGAAGCTGACGAAAAAGAAGATGAACATGTTCATGACGATATCCATCATGGCGAGAGATTCCAGCGATACCTGCCTGTTTTTCGGCCGAATCTTCATTTACGTTTCCTCTGCGGAGCCGACTTCAGGGTTTTCACCAGCTCTTCACCGTAATGGTTGAGGTCCCTCGCAATGTTGTTGATCCTGCCGGTGTAGAGGTTGTAAATGATATAGAACGGGATTGCGACAATAAGACCGGCTGCTGTCGTGATCATGGCGCTGTAAATGCCGGCGGCGAGCTGCTCGACCGTTACCGAGGATGCGGCCTTTTCCCAGGCCATGAAGGCCTGTATGAGGCCTATGATGGTGCCGAGAAACCCGAGCATAGGTTCCGCACCCACGATGATCATGAGTATCGGCATGTTCTTCTCGAGGCGGGCGACCTCGTCATTGCCCGCGTGCTCCATTGCGGCTTCGATCTCATCGGCGCCACGGTCCCGCAGCTCGATCCCGGCGGCGAGCACCCTGCCGATCGGGTGGATTGTTCCCGCGCACCGTTCGGCCGCCGCCGCGAAATTTCCCTGCATGACAAGGGATAGTATCCCGTCGGTGAAGGCCCGCGCGTTCAGCCTGGTCTTCCAGAGGAGCATGCCCCGCTCGATCGCCAGCCCGAGGGCGATGACGGATCCCAGGAGAATGGGGAGCATCACCCATCCGCCCTTCACGATGATGTTGTTCGTCAGAATGTCCATGAATACACCTCTTGGCCGTATAAGGATACTGGAAACATAACGGCCGCATTTGTTGCAAATAAAAACGGCTCTGCAGCGATATTCAGGACTCATAATCATGTCGTACGTTGTTCGTCAAATGATTAATTTACTTCCCGCACGGCATAAAAAAGTACTTGTCAACCGCGTTTGGGCGGATAGTATCCTTGATTACGCCGCGCGCCATGCGGCGGGAGAGCAGGCCTGTCATGAAAAAGAGAAGAGCGACGCGGCAGGTGCGGGCCGGGTCCCTGGCGATCGGCGGGGGCGCTCCGGTCTCCATCCAGTCCATGACGAACGTTCCGATCGAGCGGGTCGACGAGACGATCGCCCAGGTCGCGCGCCTCGCGGACCGGGGGTGCCAGCTTGTGCGCCTGGCCCTGCGGAGCGCGGAGTCGGCTTCCCTCTTCAAGAAGATCATCCCCGCGTCGCCGGTGCCCCTGTGCGCGGACGTCCACTTCGACCACCGAATTGCCCTGGCCGCGCTGGAGGCGGGCGTACACAAGGTGCGCATCAACCCGGGCAATATCGGGAGCGAAGCGGGCGTGCGCGAAGTCGTGGCAGCCGCACGTGACCGCGGCGCGCCCATCCGCATCGGTGTGAACGCAGGCTCGGCAGACCGGCGCAGGTTCCCGGAAGTAACACCGGAGAGCCTGGTCGAGTCCGCCATGGAGCACGTGCGCATCCTCGAGGACAACAATTTTCATGACATCGTGGTATCGATAAAATCATCGGACATCCCGCAGACCATCGCGGCCAACGAGCTCTTTGCCGCGCGGCGCGATTACCCGCTCCACGTGGGACTAACCGAGGCGGGGTACGGCCTGGACTGCGCAATACAGAGCTCCGTGGCCATCGGCCACCTTTTGCTCGAGGGGATCGGCGATACGATCCGCGTGTCCATGACGGGCGACCCGGTGGAGGAGATCCCGGTCGCGCGGAAGATACTGGAAAGCGCGGGCGAGCGGAAGGCGCGGGTCCGCATCGTGTCCTGCCCCACGTGCGGACGCACGGACCCGGACCTGGACATCCTCGCGCTTGCGCGGGAGGTGGACGAGGCGGTGACGGCCCGGTTCGAGAAGACCATGGCGGAGCGCGACGGCACGCTCCACGTGGCGGTGATGGGGTGCGAGGTGAACGGCCCGGGCGAGGCGAAGGACGCGGACGCGGGCCTTGCCGGCATCCGCGGCGGGAAGCTGCTCCTGTTCGCCAGGGGCGGGAAAGTGAAGACCGTGGAAGCCCGCGACGCGGTCGCGGAGCTCCTGCGTGAGATCGAAAAGCTCGTGGACGGAAATTAACCGGACATTCTGGAAGAACAATGCAGATACGATCGAAGCTGCCGGAGGTCGGCACAACCATATTCACGGTAATGACGAAGCTCGCCAACGAGTGCGGCGCCATCAACCTGTCGCAGGGCTTCCCGGACTTCGACGTGGACCCCGCGCTCATCGAGCTGGTGCACCGCCACATGCGGGAAGGCCGGAACCAGTACGCGCCCATGCAGGGCCTGCCTGCCCTGCGCGAGAGGATTGCCGAAAAGACAAGGGAGACGTATGGCGCGTCCTGCGACCCGGACACCGAGATCACCGTGACCTCGGGCGGGACCGAGGCGCTCTTCGCAGCGATCACCGCGGTGGTGAGCCGCGACGACCAGGCGGTCCTGTTCGAGCCGGCGTACGACTCCTACGCGCCCGCGGTTGAGCTTTCGGGCGGCATGCCGGTCTTCTGCCCCATGCGCTTTCCCGGCTATTCGATCGACTGGGACCGGGTGAAGGACTCGATCACGCCGAAGACGAGGCTCATCATCCTCAACTCACCCCACAACCCCTCCGGCGCGGTGCTCTCGGAACAGGACATCGCCGCGCTCACGGAGATCGTCGCGGACACGCGCATCTTCATCGTGAGCGACGAGGTGTACGAGCATATCATCTTCGACGGCCTCCGGCACGAGAGCATGGCGCGCTACCCGGAGCTCCTCCGACGCAGCTTCGTGATCAGCTCGTTCGGCAAGACTTACCACGCCACGGGGTGGAAGGTCGGCTACTGCCTGGCCCCGGCCGACCTGTCCGCCGAGTTCCGCAAAGTCCATCAGTACCTTACCTTCGCCACGAACACGCCGGTGCAGGCGGCGCTGGCTGATTTTCTAGAACAGAAGGAAAAGTACCGCTCGCTCCCGGCGTTTTACCAGGAGAAGCGGGACCGGTTCCTCTCGCTCATAAAGGGCTCGCGCTTCCGCTGCCTGCCGAGCAGGGGGACCTATTTCCAGATGCTCGATTACTCCGCCATCACGGACGAGCCGGACGTGGAGTTCGCGCGGCGGATGACCGGGGAGCACGGCGTGGCCGCGATCCCGCCCTCGGTCTTCCACCACGACGGCGCGGACAACAAGGTGCTTCGCTTCTGCTTTGCCAAGCGGGAGGAGACGCTCGTTGCGGCGGCGGAGCGGCTGTGCGGGATATAACACCAGGTACGTTTAAAACATTTATTGTAGCCTCGCCGGTATGCTTCTTAACTTGCAATTGAATGTCCCTTTTTTTCTTGCAATTTAATCTATCTGTTGTTGTAGTTTTAAGCGGGAGGTAATCCATGAAACAAAAAAAACATTCCGGCATCATCCGCTTTTTTGCCCTGGCAATAGTGTCTCTTCTGGCGGTTTCCTGTCTGACAATGGGAGATGCCAGGCAGTGGCTGCTCTTACAGAAGGGCGAAAAGGGTGTTAATATTACCGGCAATTGGGACTCGGGCCCTTTTTTTAGCGGCGGCTGGGGCAGTGGGCATATCGTTCAGACAGGCATGGAAATTATCGGCACCATGGGCCTGTATTCAATTGAAGGCGTAGTAAACGGCGATACAATATCCTTAATTTTTATTTCCGGAAACCGGATTTATTATACCGGGCAGGTTAAGCTCATGCCGGATGGAACGCTTGTGGGAACCGCTGTCGAGAAGGCTATCATCAATACAGCAGATGGGCAAGACAGTCAGAAATACCCGGTTATATTAACACGATACAAAAAGACGCGGTAGGCGGTTATAATTGAATGTGCAAACGGCGTGCATAACGCAGACACTGCATGTCGTCGGCTATCATCGGAAATCCTGAAGTATGGAAGGCATTAATAGAATCACAACCAATGCATAACGATTTTGTTTATTATAGGAGAATCCCCATGTCCCGAAAACTCCAGCCCCCTCCCTTGACCGAAGAAGAGCTCTCCCGCGGGTACGTGAACATGCTGGACAGGCCCATGGCCGGGGTTCCCGACGACATCATGTCAGCCATCGAGTCCGGGCCGATAGACCCTGCCGGCGCGCTCCCGTTCGAGGAGAAGAACCGCCTGCTTGACCCGGGCTACCTCCCGCCCGAGACCGGGTACTGCCGCCTGCCGGACGGGAGCTGCTACACGGCCGTGCTCACCCGCATGCCGGGAGTCACGGGCGAGATGATCGACTGGTGGTTCGCGTGGCACGGGCTCGAGGGCCTGCGCTACCGGATCTGGTACCCGGGCGCGCACTTCGGCTCGAGCGTGAGCGACCGCACGCGGGTTATGAACGAATCGCTCCCGTACCGCGACCGCTATCACCATGTGACCCACTACGTGACCGAGGACATCGGCATCGGCCCGGACCTGCTGTCGATACATTTCCTCCCTCCGGAGGATTTCGGATTCGACACCGCGCGCTTCAGGAAGGCGCAGGTCGCCACGGCGATCTGCACCAGGGTCGGCTCGGTCACGAAAAAGGCCGAGCACACGGACATGTGCCACCTGGTACGTACCGTGAAGGGCGGGGTAGAGATGCGGAGCCGCTTCTGGATCGGGCGGAGGATGAAGGTGACGATGTTTCCGGAAACCTCCCTGGTGAACCGGGCGGCCAACACGAAGGCCATGCGGCTGGCGATGATCCCCAGAGACACTCCATATAAGATGGCGCTGCACTGTGCGCGGGAGTACAACAACCTGGCGGAGATCCTGCCGGGGTTGTTCAAGAAGTACGCGTGACGTTGTTAAACAGGGGCGCCCTCGTCGGGATTACAATAAAAAGAAAGATAATTGACATCCCGCATTCGGTATGCAACGTATTAAATAAATTCGTCGAGGAGATACCCGCATGTCAAATCTGGAAATGATCAAGAATACCGGTGCGCCCGTGGGGGGCGGCAATTTCGGGGCAACGGCTGCCATGACCGGCATGAAAACCAGGCTCGCATTCACCTGCACCAAGTGCGGCGCACGGCATGAAACTGCACGGGAATACGCCATGACCGATACGATGGCGAAAACCATGGCGAAGCAGGGGGCGGTCAGCGGCGTGAGCTCCCTGCTCTACTCGCTGTTTGGCCGGATTCCCGTCATCGGCTCACTGGTGTCCAGCATGGCGAGCACGGCCATGTACACCGCCGTTAATACTGCGACCGGCAATCCCTACGAGAAAGCAAAGGCCGAGGGCTTTGAAGAGGTGAAGGGAAAATTCCTGGCATGCTCAAAGTGCGGCGATTACGGCTGCGCTTCGTGCATCAAGGGCGGGCTTTGCCCGACCTGCCAGAGGGGATAAGCGGCAACCCCGTTAGCCCGGAAATCAGCCGGGACGGTTCAGCGGTCCGGTCCCTAAGCGGTTTTCCTGGTCCGTAAAACCCTGTTTACGGAAATCGATATATCGCCTGCGTTATTGTGTTCTTTGACGCAATTGAGCCAGGCCCTGGCTTCCGCTTCGTCCTTATTGATGGCCTCGTACACGCGGTCGAAGATGACCGCGCCCGAGCTTTTACTCGAGCAGCTGGTTTCATATATTTTGGGCGCTATGAACATGACCGGCCTCGCATTTTTTCATTTTTTAACGCGCCTCTACCGGGCGCTTTGAATAGATAAATATACTAATGTATGCCGCCGGATCAAAAAGATTTTCTTGTTTATTTTCCTGAAATGATTATTTTATAAACAGGTATTACTCGTAAAGGCGAGTGAGGGACGAAAATAGCAGATATTGAAGAAAATCAGGATTCACGAACACGGCAGATATCTGGCGTGTAACTGCTGTGCTACGCCAGGGAGAATATAAACGGGGGGCCAGTATGAGTGAAAAACAATATATATACAGGTGCTTTACCTGCTCCTCTACGAAAGAATACAGGGAGGGCGAGAACGCTCCGATCTGCTGCGATATGGCAATGACCAGGGAATCACTCCCCCAGTGCACCAGCGCATCCCACCCGGAAATGGCCAGGAACGCCGACAACGACGAGCCCTGCGACGACGGCAGGGGAAAACAATGAGGAGCGTTATTGCTCCTTCACCGATTCATTGAGCTGGTCCACGGTCTTTTTTAGGTCCTTGAGCGAATCCCTGATCGTGTCCGAGAAGTCTGTTTTTATGCCCTCGCCTTCCTTTTTCAGCTTCTTCGTTATTTCTTCAAGCTGCTTCCTGACATCGACCAGGTTTTTCCTGACATCCTCCTTCGATACCCTGGAAACGTCCTCCACGTCCCTGCTGATCCTGTCCCTCAATGATTCGGTAAGCTTCTTGATCGATTGCGTCAGGTCCTGGATGGTCTTGACGAGCTCCTCCTGGGCTTTTTTCTCGTTTTCGGGGGACTGGTTTGAGTCGGTGGTCCCTTCGGCTCCGGCGATGCCGCAGAAAAAGAATACCGCTATGATTGCCGCAAGGGCCTGTTTTCTGAATTTCATGCGAGTTTCTCCTTGTGTATCAATATATGTAATTATTACTTTGAAGATCTTACCTTTTAGACAGACCGTACCGGATTTTGTTCCGGCAATTCGTTGAAATTTCCTGTTTAATGTTGTGATTTATCATCTTTTATTCGAGCAGTACACATGGGTACGGTTGATGCAATCCATATCTCCGGGCTCACGGCCATATTTCCGCGACGGACCTCACAACGAGTGAGCGGGCAGCTTTATTTATATTGACAATCACCTGGTACGCCGGATCATGTTCCCGAATGATCGGGTTGCCGCTTTTCATCTGCACGTATAGCTCCGGGATGAAGATACCTTTATGTCATGTCCGAATAAAATTACCGTGGCTACGCGGAGAGACTCCATGAGAAAAGAATCGTTATTAACCAGCATCCTGGTGGCGTTGACACTGGCGGCCGGGTGCGGGGGGCAGGTGGACCCGGAAACGCATAAAAAAGAAGTATTGTTTTCTTTTCTTTCCGGAGCGACCATGTTCGGAGGTTCGAACACCATCACCATCAAGGTGGTCAATGCCCGGAAGAATCGATCGACCCCTTCCCATGTAGACAAGGACCAATATATTTACATGCAGCCTAATCAGCCGTTTCTCACTCCAGTCAAGAAGAAGGACATGTTGTCTGCCCAGAAAACGGTCTGCCTTGATACCGCTTATGCGGATACCGTCGAGACCGTTTCCGGGAACGCGGTCTATACCTTTACCGCCAGCCGGGCATCAAGCATCCGGTTATATTTTTCAATCGGAAAATCAATTCCCGAGACCACGATAGTCCATTCACCGACCGACACGGACATGCACAACGTGCGGTTCGACTGGGTCGAGATGACCCTCGACGGTTCCAGCACGGCATGCGCCAACCTGACGTCCCTGGAACAGCTCGGCATCTGCATGACCCTGAGGGCGCGGAACGGCTCGGATGACGCGCATGCCTCGACCCTCGGGTGGAGCAAATCGTTCAACGATATCGTTACTGAAACCAAGGTATCGAATGCATCCGCGGTAAAGTATAATGATGATGATCCCGCGAAGATCTGCAGGATAAAAGGAGCGTCCAAGTATCCGGATGACTGGCCCGCGGCCAACATGATCTCCACCCTGATCGGGAAATCCATCATCATGACAGGGGCGTTTAACGGTTCCGACCTGACCCCGGACCATGGAAAGGCGGGTTTCAGGTTTACCGGGACCTTTGCCAGCCCCGGCGGCATACCGCAGATCGAACTATCCGGCAATTTTTACGAGTCAAGCACGCCGCTGCCCGCAACCATGAAAATCGTCGGTCTCTCGCCCGCCGCGGTTTACGCCGCGGATGTGATGCAGTGTAGTGAAATTTCGCATACCGGCGGCGGTTATACGAATGACCAGAGCGCAAAGGAAAATGACCGGTGGGCCAAGCTCTTCGCGCTCCTGGTCGGCGGTATCAATACCGGGATGTGGAAGGTTGAGCCGAACAACCTGCGCTGGTCTTCCGCCATCGCCTATCCGAACGGCGACACCTGCAACCCCTATTCCAGGATGATCAGGGAATATTCAAACTCCTACGGCGATCCCTATTCGGACCTCACGGAAAAGGTCCTGCTTAATTTATTCGAAACCAGGGACGGTAAAACGGTGGATACGCTGGTCATCACGTTGCTGGACGACGCGGAAACAGGCGATCACTCCGACCGTGAAGTCAAAACCCATATGGACAAGGCATTTCTGCAATTATCGATTCCCCCGCCAAATCTGCTCAAGCTCACTCAAATCGACTTTGAGCAGAGTGGATCAATCGTGGGGTCGGATGTCATCGAAGCAAGCAACGACGGTATCGCGGCCCAGTTCCCCTGCGGAATCGTATTCGGGCAACCGGTCAAGATGATCTTTCATTTCAGCGATTATACCCATCCGATCCTGCCCTCTATAACTGTGACCCTTCCCGAAGATGTGTTTGCGGCTCCTGACCCGGCCAAAATATCAATTCCCGCGGGCCACCCGGGCTGGGTAGCGACAGGGGGGCTGTGCAGCTGGCTGCCGATCAATTATACAGGCCCCTTTGTCAACCTGCAGTTTTCCGGGGATTTGAAAGCCGGTAATTACCAGCAATAATCCTCTGCGTACCCGTACGCATGGCACCATGGAACAAGAGGCCCCTGCACAAATCCGGTGAAGGGGCCTTGTTGTATTTTCTTATGCGGGGCCTTGTTCGATGATGCCGGCAACAGCGGGCCCGGCATAACAATCCGGCGCAACAGGGGAATTATGCCGTCATTGCCTGTTGTTACTGTGCTGTATGCTTCTGTGAGCGATCACCAGGGCGAGCAGGGCAAGGGGTACGAAGATATCGCCGACGACAAGAAAAGCGCCTGCATTGTATTCCGCGTTATTTCCTTTCAGTATGATCTCCCTGATGTGGCCCGCAGCAGCCCCAAGCAGGAACACGGCGTAGCCGACCGCGGTCGCGAGCCGGAAATCATTCCTGAATCTGACGGACATCAGGCCAAGAATGCCGAAAGCCAGGTTGGCGACCGCGACCTCGAACTGGAACGGGCTTCCCGCCGGCCATCCGATCTTTGCCGCAACCTGGTCGGCCATGAACGCATGGCCGGTAAAGGCGAACAGGCCGCCGATACCGACGCAAAAGAGCATCATGCCTGCCAGAATCGTCTCCAGGATCTCCGCGGCCCCGGATTTCTTTTTCAAAATAATAATCCCGGCTGACCAGAGCAGCGAGATGAGGAGTAACAGTATCGTAAACATGGCACCTCTGAGAAATCGATATTAATCCTATAAATGTCCGGGCACGATGTCCGGTGTTTTTCTTGTGAGCCTCCGGGTCTCCATGCTCCTGCGAGAGTCTTGAGAACATGTTTCCCGTGAACATATGATGCACGTAGTACAGCTTTGTTGCCGTGCCCATTTCGCGGGACAGGGGGGAAGGGAGGCAGTTAGTCCTTCAGCAGTATACCCGGGTTCACCGCCATCCTGCCGCGTCGGACCTCGAAGTGGAGGTGCGGGCCGGTCGTCCTGCCCGTGTTGCCGGAGCGCGCGATCACGGCGCCGTGCTTCACCCGGTCCCCGACTTTCACCAGCGGTCGCGACAGGTGGCCGTAGTAGCTCCGGTACCCGTGCTCGTGCTGGATCACCACCAGGTTCCCGTACCCTCCCTGGAACCCGGTAAAGATCACCCTTCCGTCCCGGGCAGCGAGCACGTCCGAGCCGCGCGGGCAGGCCACGTCGACGCCGGCGTGGAACTCGGTATATCGCTGGTTGAAGGGGCTCCGCCGCGTGCCGAAGCGCGATGTCACGCGGGGGTTCCGGCTCTGCTTGAGCGGCGCCGCGAATCCCGTCCCCAGGAAGAGCGAGCGCTCCAGGTTCGAGATTTTTCCGCACGGAACGAACAGGTATTTCTTGTCAAGGCTGCTGCACCGGTTGGTGCGGTACACGTACTCGGGCCGGACCTGGTTGTCGCGGAGCATGCGTGCGACCGCCGCGCGGCCCGTGTCCTTCATCACCACGCCGCGCATGTTCGGGATATATATCCTTTTCCCGGGCCTGATGTCCTTCGGGGTGGAAAAGCCGTTCACGGAAAGGAGCGTGTCTATGTCCTGCGACGAGCGCGCCAGGATGGTCCAGAATGTGTCGTCCTTTTTCACGCTGTAGGAATAAAACTTCAGCTCGGGAAGCTCGCTCTCCGGCCTCCTGCTTTTTATCACGTATATGCTTTTACTGATGTCGTCGCGCAGCGATCTCACCGCGCCGTTCTTGTAGGGGTCAAGATTGGCAAGCTCCGGCACTGCCGCGCTGGCAGCCCCGGTAAGAAATTGGCCCGTGAAGATGATGACTGCAATAATGAATGGTGCTTTTCTCATACCGGTCGTCCCGACAGGGATTTTTAATAGTTTCGGAAGAAAGGGCGGGGCGGTTTAGCGGAAAATGGATGGAGACATAAGAAAATCAGTGAATAGTTTAAAGTGAATGGTGAAGAGTTGTTGGGGGAATCCGTTGGTGGCGGATTTTATTCAACACAAAAAGAGCCGGGCAGAGAGCCTGAAATTCCTGCCCTGAATCTGGTGAAGGGTCGCGCGCCTAAAAAATGAACAATCGATTTTATTTACGGCAGCAGCTCGCCCAGCAGCCGGAACACATTCCCGCCCATGACAAGCCGTATTTCCTCCGGGGTGAAGCCCTCTTTCAGGAGCGCGTCCACCAGTAATGCGAGGCCGGTCGTGTCAAAGGGCTGGGAGACCGCGCCGTCGAAGTCGGATCCCAGGGCCAGGTGCGCGGCGCCGGCGCGGTCCCGGGCGTACCGGAACGAGCGGGCGATGTTCCCGACCGACTCGCCGCATACCGCGTACCCGAAGTAGGTTATCCCGATCACGCCGCCGGCGCGCGCTATCGCGCCGATGTGCCGGTCGGACAGGTTGCGCACCGTGTCGCAGGCGCCGCGCACGCCGGTATGGGACACGATCACCGGCCGCTTCGACACGGCCAGCACATCGTCGATCGTCTTCGGCGAGGCGTGGGTCAGGTCCACGATCATGCCCGTCTGCTGCATGAGCGCGATCATCCGCTTTCCCTTTTCAGTCAGGCCGCCTTTTTCCACGCCGTGCGCGGACCCGCCCATCTCGTTGTCGAAAAAGTGGGTGGGCGACATCATGCGGAACCCGGCGCGGAAGAGGGTTTCCACCCGGCCCGGGTCGCCCTCGAGCACCTGCGCCCCCTCGATCGAGAGGAGGGCCGCGGTGACGCGCGGGTCTGCCTTCCGCCGCGCGAGGTACTGCGCGAGGCTGTCGCGCGACGTGATAAGGGCGCAGGAGCCATTCGAGCGCGCCGCGAACCCGCGCATCTTTTCCGCCTGGTAGAGGGCGCGCTCGAGCGGGCTCGTCCAGGTGCGCGGCGGCCAGAGCTGGGCGATCACCAGCGGCGTCATCAGGTCGTTCTCGTCCCTGACATTGTCCCACGAGAAGATGCCGGCCGGCGTTTTTGACACGATCGAGAAGGTCTGCAGGGCCACACTGCCCTCGATGAGGCGCGGGATGTCCACGTGCCCGCGCCCGTTCCGGATCAGGAGGTCACGGTCCCACATGAGCGCGTCGCAGTGCAGGTCCGCGACGAGGAGCGTGGCGTACAGCTCGCGCGCCTGCGCCGAAACCGCCGGCGTCTTCGACGAATACACGCCGTTCGCGAGGAAATCAATCAGGCGGGGCGCGGCCAGGAAGAAGAACAGTGCAAGGGTTATGATGACGGCGGCGGCTATAGCGATAACTTTTTTCATCATGTCGGGCCTCTTGGCATAAGCAAAGCATTCATGATGAATTATAGCAAGAATATTTCTCGGCCTCTCCGGGCGGAACCTGCGTTTCCGGGCATAATGCTCTTTTCAGCCAAAAAAGTGGTCGCCTCCGGAAAATCATATTGACAATAGAATTTATGCCCTTGTATAGTGACTGAAATGTTTTCATACTTAAGAGGTCAGTATGGCTATAGCAAAGGCGAGCGGTGACATAGCGAATAACGTGATCGGGGAAAACTCCTACTTCACCGGCACCTTTTTAATAAACGGGTCGCTCCGCATAGACGGCAGGTTTGAAGGAAAATATCTCCAGGCGGAGCAGATCTACATAGGCGCGACCGGCAAGATCCGCACCAACATCAACGCGGTCTCGGTCATCGTCGAAGGCATGGTCATCGGGAACATCAACGCCTCCAGCAGGGTCCTCCTCATGCCCACGGCGAAAATCCTGGGCGACATCAAGACGCCCGAGCTCATCATCCAGAACGGCGTCATCCTCGAGGGCCGCTGCACCATCGCCAATGATCTCCGCTCGTCCGCGAAGGACCTGATCTCCGCGGATTACGAGAAGAACAAGATCATCCCCGAGGAGTTTCTTGCAAAGAGAAGTTCTTAAAATCGGTATCACGGCGGGAGACCCCGCCGGTATCGGTCCTGAAGTGGCCCTCAAGGCCGTCAACGCCCTCCGTGACGAAACAATCGTCCCCATAGTCATCGGCAGAAAATCGGTGCTCGAGAAAAATCATCCCGGTCTCTTTTCGGGGTACGAGGTTACCGGCGGGCCGCACGACACGGTCCCCGGTAAAAAATATCTCCATGACCTCGCCCTTGACCTGCCGGTCCCGGTCCCGGGCAGGGGAACGCCGGACACCGGACGGGAATCGCTCGCCTGTATCGACGAGGCGGTCGACCTCTGGCGGGAAGGCGTGATCGACGCGGTCGTCACCGGCCCGGTGAGCAAGGGCCTGATCGAAAAATCGGGCGTCCACTTTACGGGCCACACGGAATACATTGCGGGCCGGATCGGCGAGGCGACGCCGCTCATGATGATGTTCTCGGAGAAGTACCGGGTCCTGCTCGCTTCGACCCACGTGCCGGTCTCCGAGATCCAGCGGCACCTCGGCAGGGAGCGCCTGCTCGCCGTTATCCGCGCGGGACACGAGTCGATCGCCGCGATCGACGGGGGCGCGGTGAGGATCGCCGTTGCCGGGCTCGATCCGCACTGCGGCGACGACGGCGCGATCGGCACGTTCGACCGTGACGTCACGGCCCGCGCGATAGAAGAGGCGCGTGCCGGGGGCGTGCCGGTGGAGGGCCCCTTCGCGGCGGACACGCTCTTCATACCGGCGGCCTGGCGGCGGTACAGCCTGGTGATCGCGCAGTACCATGACCAGGGCCTCATACCGTTCAAAATGCTCGCGTTCGACGAGGGGGTGAACGTCACGATCGGGCTCTCCATCGTGCGCACCTCCGTCGATCACGGCACTGCCTTCGATATAGCAGGAACCGGCGCGGCGCAGTGGAGCAGCATGGCCGCGGCCATCCGGTGCGCCGGGCTCCTTGCCCGGAACCGGCGGGTCGCGCCGGCGCAGTCCGGCCGGTAGCTTCCCGGCGCGGCGCATTATCAATTCACAGGGGGCTTTCATCATGTATAATCCATTGACCGATGAAACGAGCAGGCTGTCACGCCGCTCAATGCTGGCGGGGACGATAAAGCTGGGCGCGTTCGCCGCGGCTTCATGGCTCGCGGGCTGCTTCAAGGGGGAGGGACCGGCGGTTCCGGCAGCGGAACCGGGCGGAAAGGAGGCTGCGGCTGAAACTATCACCGTCACCGGCGACCCGTCGACGCGCATCCTCTTTAAGAAGGGGCTCATCGCCGATGGCACGGGCAAACGCGCGTACGTGGGCGATGTGCTCGTCAACCGGGACGTGATCGAGAAGGTGACCCGCGGCGATATCGGGTTCACGGGAAAGACCGTCGATTGCGCGGGTAAAGTTATCGCGCCCGGGTTCATCGACGAGCACTCCCACAATGACTGGCTTCTCTGCCGCAAAAACCACGCCGACATGCTGAAATCGTTTACCGCGCAGGGCATAACAACGTTTGTGACGGGCAACTGCGGCTTCGGCGTTGCCGGGTTCGAGAAAAACAGCACCTTCAAGAAGTTCATCGAGAAGCAAACCGGCGGCTTCCTCGGGAACGAGCATATCGAATGGGACACGATGGACCAGTACTATGCCGTGCTGAAGAGGCAGGGCATAAGCCACAACATGGTAAATCTGGCGGGCCACGGCACCAGCAGGATGTCGATCCGGGGTTACAAACCGGACCCGATGAGCGCCGGCGAGATGGCCGTACTCCTCCGGCTCCTCGACGAGTCTATGGAGCAGGGATGTTACGGCGTGTCGCTCGGGCTCCAGTACGAGCCCGGCATCTTCGCGACCGCGGACGAGCTCATGCAGGTGGCGCGGCTGGTGAAGAAGCACGACAAGATCCTCACCGTCCACAAGAAGGCCTATTCCTCGCTTTCTCCCACGTATCCCCTCGTGCCGTTTGGCGCGCCGCACAATATCCTCGCGCTCAAGGAGATGCTGGACATCGCGCGGAAAACCGGAGTGCGCCTCCAGGTTTCGCACCTGATTTTCGTGGGTACCGATACCTGGGACACGTGCGGCAAGGCGCTTGCCATGATCGAAAAGGCGCAGCGGGACGGGGTGGACGTGAAGTTCGACACCTATTCGTACCACTGCGGCACGTCGGTCATCAGCGTCGTGCTCCCCGCCTGGTTCCTCGGCAGGGTGCCGGAGGTATACAATGACCGGAAGGCGCTGCTGCGGCTCGAGATGGAGTTCCGCGTCATCAAGTTTCTCCTCGGGTTCGGGTACGAGGATATCCAGATCACCAACGCCCTGCAGCCGGACCTTGACCGGTACAACGGCATGTTCCTGGGCGACATCGCTGAAAAGCGCGGGATGGGCCAGTTCGAGAATTTCATAGACATGGTGAAGAAAACCGGCGGCAAGGCGCGCGTGCTCAACCACCGGTACAGCAGCCTCGACAACGTGAAGGAGCTGATGCGCCATCCTTCGTCCCTTTTCATGACCGACGCGATCCCCGCGCCGGACGGCGTGCAGAACCCGGGCTCATTCGGCTGTTTCCCGCGCTTCCTCCAGTTCGCGCGGGAGTACCGCGTCATTACGATGGAAGAGGCGGTGCGCAAGATGACGGGCGCGACCGCGGAGCGATTCCGGATCCCTAAGCGGGGCTTCCTGAAAGAGGGCTACGCCGCGGACATTACGCTGTTCGACTGGAAACGGGTGCGGGACAATAACACGGACCTCAAGACCGACGCCGCCCCTTCCGGTATCGAGGCCGTGTACGTAAACGGGAAGCTCGTGATGGAGAACGGGAAAACGGATACGGCGGTGCTGACGGGGACGGTGGTCTGACGGGGCGTTACAGCCTGCCGATGGCCCTTGAAACGGCACGGGCGAAATTGTCCAGTATCTGGCTCTCGTCCGCGCCCTCGGCCTCGACGAAAAGCGCTTTCCCGAGGACGCCGCTTTTCCTGCATTTGATGAGCGCCCTGATCCCGCCCTTTTTCACGGACTCGGACAATGGGTGGGTGTCGCTGTACGAAAAGGTCTCGATTCCCAGCGAGTAGTAATATATGACGATCTCGAACGTGTCAAAACGGCCGGAGACCGGTGTTGCAACGCCCGCCAGGCGCTCGCGTACACGTTCCGCGGAGAGATTGATTCCCGCCGGCACCGTTACGAGCACCCGTCCCGCGGCCGCGTCTGCCGCGAGGAAGAGTAAGAAGAGTACAATGACCGCCTGCCGCATGGCCCGACCTCGCCTGATATCCGTGGGCTCGCCGCGCCCCGTACAGCCATAGCCCATGGCGGGTTAATTGTAAACAACATATTGGGGGTGGCGTCGTATGCGGGGCAGGGGGAACGGGCGATTTTAAGTCATGAATCGGCGGGAATCGTCCGAAAAGAAGTAGTGGAGGGCGCGTATCCTTCCCGGGTCGCGCGAAACATTCCGGTATGACGATGAGGGCGCTATGATTGATGGACTGCTGATCAAATCCGTGTTTCTTTTTATCATCTTCTGGGGCATCGGCATCGGCATGCTCTGGTTCAGGCCCCGCATCGAGATCGTGTGGAAGATCATAGCCACGATCATCCTCGTATTTTATATCTGGTTTTTCTTCGATGAGATCAGCTCCGGGTATGCCGCCTTTTCAGCCGGATGGTACAATTTCGTCGTTAATTTTCTGAAAGAGCTGATCTCGCTCGTGTATGTAAATCTGTTCTTCATCTGGCCCGTTGCCCTCATCCTCATCTTTTACAAGGCGGACGCAATCGGGGCCGAGCGGCTTCTCCGCTTTCTCTGCGTGCTGACGCTCGTGATATGGATCGTCTTCATCGTCTATGACTTCTTCAACAGGGGGATAGACGACTTCATGATAAACAAGCTGAAAGAGATGGTCCCGGGTGCGAAGTAGGCTCGTCCCATGCTGCGCCGCCGCGGCGCTGGCCGTTCTTCTCGCGGCCGCAACGGCAGAGTCCCGCGAAAACTCCTCGGAGCTGTACCGAGAGGGCGCGCGGCTGGCGATGGAGGGCAGGCTCGACGAGGCGATCCCGGTGTTCCGGAAGGTCGTGGAGATCAGCCCCTACTATTGCCTTGGATATTACGGGCTGGGCAAGGCCTGCCTGTACCGGGGCGGAATGCTCGACGAGGCCATCCGGAACCTCCAGACCGCGGTCAAACTGGACCGGAGGCTGGTCAGGGGCCACTTTTACCTCGGGATGGCCTATTTCATGGCCAGGCGGTACATGGACGCGGCCTTCTCCTTCAAGTCCGCGTACGCGTACGACGACACCTACATTGAGGCCCTCTATAATCTGGGCGTCGTGTACGAGATAATAGAAAGAGATTATGATTCGAAGGTGTATTACGGCAGATACCTTGACGAGAAATACAAGGTGGAAGAGGACATCACGTTCTAGCGCGGGGCCGCGCGCTATCCCTTTTTCATGAAACCCTCGACTATCCGCGCCACCGCTTTCCCGTAATGGCGGTTGATCTCGATCAGGCAGCGGGCCTGCTCGGCCGGTTTTTCCTTCCGTATGAAGCCGTAGAGGCACATTCCGGCTATGACGTCTTCCGTTTTCATTGACTATGCTCCGGGTCTTTTCTGTTGCGCTGCTATACCTATCGGCAGAACCTGCGCCGCGGTTTACCGCCCTTACACGTTGAACAGGCTTCCCGCCTTTTTTTTGCCGAGCTCGTGCTCGTAGTCGTTGTAATCGACGAACGTCAGGTCCGGCAGCTTTTTCCTGGTCCGGATAACGATGTCGTGCTTCGCGCCCTGCGCCTCCTTCGAGGTGACGTACTTGAATTCTCTGCCGCACGACGGGCATTTCTTCAAGTTCACGAGCTCGATGCCAATCTTCTTGCACGCGGGGCAGTGCCCGTACTTGTCATCGACGATGACGATGTGGTCCTCGATGTCCTTGAGATCGACCTCGGTCCATACCCGTAAGAATTCCATGTGAGCCTCCTTAGCGAAATGTTAATCCATTTGTCATCGCGAGCGAAGCGAAGCGATCTGCTCCATCCCGGGATAACGCATTGTTTATCATGGAACAGATTGCTTCGTCGCCCTCATGCCTGAGGGCTCCTCGCAATGACAGTTAACCCGGATAATGCCGTCCGTTGTTCCGAAATGCTTCACCGCTTCCTCCGGGTTCCTCTGATAATAGTCCACGACCAGCTCCCTGATCCTGTCAAGCGACGATTCCCTGCGGATCCTGGTAAACAGCTCGTGCCCGTATCGCGCGTTCCGCGTATAATAGGAGCAGAAGCGGTGGCTCCTGCTCCGGTGCAGCCGCTCGGGGAGGAACCTCCCCATGTTGTCGAGCACTTTCAGGAAAATGTCAGGCACGTTTATTTCAAGCGGCATCGGGTTTCCGTTCATCACGCCGGCGGCCAGCCTGAAGATCCAGGGCGACGAGACCGCCTCCCTGCCGATCATGACGCCGTCGCACCCGTGCTCGCGCATCCTGTCCGCAGCGGCCTGCGGCGTGTTAATGTCGCCGTTGCCGATAACCGGGATGGAGACGGTCCGCTTTGCCAGGGCCACCAGCCGCCAGTCGGCCGTCCTCCGGAACCCGAGCCGGGCGCAGCGCGGGTGCACGGCGATGAAATCCACTCCCTCGCCCTCGAGCATGGTGATGAAGCTGACGAACCGCGCCTCGTCGTTATCCTCCCACCCGGTGCGCATCTTCACCGAGAGCCCGGTCCGCGCAGTTTTACGGCAGGCGCGCACGATCTCCCTCGCCTTCGGCGGATCGGCGAGGAGGCGTGCGCCCTGGCCCTTCTTCACGATGTCGTGGATAGGACAGCCCATGTTGATGTCCACGGCGAGGCACCCGCCTTCCGACAGGACGGCGCAGGCCTCGGCCATGACGCCCGGGTTGGCCCCCACGATCTGGTACACGAGCGGGTCGTCGAAATCGTATTTTTTCACGAGCGGCTCGTTATGGTCCGCGCCCGCGGCAATGGCTCCCGCGCTCAGCATCTCCGAATAGAACACGGTTTCGGGGCAGAGCTCCTTGATCACGCTCCGCAGGGCGGGCGTCGAGATTTCCGCCATGGGGGCGAGAAACAGTTTTCCGGGGAGGGCGTCCATGCCCTGAAGTCTGCACTGTCCCGGTAAAATGTCAAATTGATTTTAAGACGGGCCGCAATCTGCTTGACGCAGGTGAAATTGTATCTGATAGTGATTCCCGGGAATTTTAAACCAGGAGCGTGTCGTGGAGTTAAAAAGAAATATCGGGTTGGTGACCGCCGTGCTGATAATCATCGCGGACGTCATCGGGACGGGAATTTTCATGACCACCGGCGAAGTGCTGGGAATGACCGGCAGCGCCGCATCGGTGCTTGTGCTGTTCGGCGTGGGAGGCGTCATCGCCCTGACCGGGTCCCTCTGTTATGCGGAGCTGGCCACCATGTGGCCGGAAGACGGGGGCGAGTACGTTTATTTAAGGAAGATGTTCGGTCCGCTGCCGTCGTTCCTGACAGGGTGGATTTCCCTCATCATCGGTTTTTCCCTGGCCGCATCGATGTCCTCAATCACGGCCGTGAACTACCTGAACAAGCTGTTCCCCGGCGGCCTGTTAGCCGGTGACTGGGCCCCGAAGATCGCTGCCGCCGGCATCATCGTCCTTTTCAGCGTGCTCCACATCGTCGGCGTGCAAAAGGGCGGCATCGTGCAGAACATCCTGACCGTGGTCAAGCTGCTGGTGGTCTTCCTCTTCATCGCCGCCGGCTTCTTTCTCGCCGACTGGGCGGAGGCAGGGCGCTTGACAGCCGTGTACGAGACGGGCGGGGGCACGCCCCTGCTGAAATGGGGCTCTTCGCTTATCATCATCATGTACGCCTATTCCGGGTGGAACGGCACCACCTATATAGCGGGCGAGATAAAAGACCCGGAGAGAAATTTGCCGCGGGCGCTCTTCCTGGGGGCGCTCCTGGTGACGGTCATTTACCTTGCCATGAACGTCCTCTACCTGGTGTCTTCGCCCGGCGAAGCGGTCATGACCGAGGGCAAGTACACGATCGGCGCCCTTGCGGCCGGCAGCCTGTTCGGACCGTCAATAGGCCCGGTGTTCGATGCCTGTATCGTGGTCGTACTCCTGTCATCGGTATCGGTGCAGATGATGATCGGGCCGCGCGTCAGCTATGCCATGGCGAAGGACCGCACCATATTCAGCTCCCTGGAGCGGGTGAGCCCGCGGTTCCGGACACCGGACCTCGCGATCATCGTGCAGATGGCGATCGCGGTGTTCTACGTGTTCATCGGGTTTGACGCGATACTCAAGATGCTCATCTACATGGGCTTTGCGCTGAGCATGTTCCCTCTCCTGACCGTGACCGGCATGGTATACATGCGGATCAGGCACCCGGAGCTGCCGCGGCCGTTCCGCCTGCCGTTATTCCCGCTCATACCGGCCGTCTACATAATCCTGACGCTCGGCATTATTGTGACAACGCTTGTTGAAAAGACGGTGCCCTCGCTCTTTGCGATCGGCGCGGTGGCCGTCGGTGCGGTGATATATTTCATAAGAAAGAAACTGATGGAGGAATAATGGGAATAAGGAATATGAGCGGCGCCGTCGCTCGCAGAAGAAACCAGCTCATGCTGCTGTTCGCCGGACTTGTCGTCCTTTCCTTCGCTGTCCCGCTGGCGGTCGTGATGGTCATGTTCAGGACCTTCTTTGTGCCGTCCGCCGCGATGGGGGACACGTTGCTGGCCGGGGACAACATTGTCGTGCGGCAGGTCCTGTACAGGCCCGTGGAGCGGGGCGATGTCGTGGTGTTCAGGCAGCCGGCCGGCGAGGGGAGCTACTACCTGAAGCGCTGCGTTGCGGTGGCAGGCGACCGGCTCGCGTTTCGGGACGGGGCCCTGATACTCAACGACAAAACGCTTGAGGAGCCCTATGTGAAAGGGAAAACGTATCCCGCGGCCGTGAACGGGGCCGCGATAGAGGGCATGGTACCGAAAGGAATGATCGCGGTCCTGGGTGATAACCGGGAAAATTCGAAGGACAGCCGGCACTTCGGCCTTGTAGACGAGGCCGGGGTCAAGGGGAAGGCGGTACTGATCTACTGGAACAGGGAAGCCGTCGCGAAATCGGGCTTTACCCACATGGGCATGATACGGTGAATTGCGGTTATGAGTCGGCATTCCTGAGTGCCGCCTCTTTTTCATAGCCGTCCTTCCGCCGCTGCTTACTGCGAAATGATGATCAAATGAAAAGACGACGCTGGTGAGCGTCGTCTTCATGTTTTGGACCGGCAGTATGCCCGGTGCCGCTGTCGCGGGGACGCGATTTCTCAGTCGTGGCAGACCGCGCATTTATTGCTGATATGCAGGGCGGTATGGCAATCCTCGCACTGTCCCATCAGCATTTTTCCGCTCAGCATCGCCGTATCCATGGTTTTCGCCTTGTCGCCGTGGCATGACCCGCACCGCGCCTTCATGCGGCCGTCCTCGAATTTTGCGGTCATGACCACCTTGTGGCTGAAATACACCAGGTCAGGCTGTTTGGCCCACGAGGTCCAGGGCTTGTCCGTGTCCTTGTATGAATCGAACATCGATTTTTTTCTCGGGATCATGTGATCATTGGCGGTGAGTGCCGCATTCCGATCATGGCAGGCGGTACATTCGCCCACGGTCGGAATCCCCTTGAACCTGCCGTTCGCCTCATACTGGTGGCAGGTCGTGCAGTCCTTGATGTCGTATTTCTCGATATGGCTTTTATGCGAAAAGGGGATCGTTTTAACCGCGTCTTTCTGCATAATGTCATTGCATGATTTTTGCGAGATTCCGAAAAATACCCATGCAAAGATGAAAAAAGGTATAAAGAACAGCAATAATGAACGTTTCACGGCTGATACCCTCTCGGTTAATGCTAATTTTTTTTATTACTAATCGTTTCGTTTGTCCATGATACGTAACGATATAATTATTTGTCAATTTGAATATTTGCTGATTTGTATCCCATTTCCTGAAATTTCAGGTCGATGTATGGCGTCGAAATGCTTTCAAGAGGCAGATAGGTCGTGCGTGAGGTTTTATTGATGTCTACGGTCTTGAGAAAGCATTTGCATTTTTCGCACACCTCGACCCGGTACTCTTCCTCGTCCTCGATCTCGAAATACCGGAGCGTTTCATGATCGGTATTCTCGCAGAATGGACAATACAGCCTTTTAGAGGGCCATTTGTGGCCGCAGAAACCGCAGAGCAGCGACCGCTTCCCTTTTTCCTCGAATATCGAAAGCTCCGGCATTGATCCGCAAACCGGACAGTATCCCCGGTCCCATTCATCCTCGCCGAGATAACCGGACATGGCCGCTGAAAACAGGTTGAGGGACGGCTTGATGCTGTTGTAAATCAGGAAGGCCAGGATTCTGCCGTTGATGGCATATTCATTCTCAATGTCTTTTAGTACCGCATCATCCCCGCCGAGGAATGCCGCGAACAGATCTGACGGCACGAATCGATTGTTGCCGGCGGCATCCTTCAGTTTTCGCACGGATTCGGATATCTCGCCGCCCGCCTCCTCCAGAATCGCGCAGAGTGCGATGAAGAGCGCACCGGCCGCCTCGTTGTCGACAACGAACCGGGATGTCTCAACCAGCGGGAATTTCTCCTTTTGCTTGAGGTGTAATGTTTCGTCGGGAATCCTGAGATCACCAAGGTGAACGGCCTTTTTAGAGCGTTCCTGCTCTATGAAAATTTTTTCATACAGGCCCAGCAATAATCGGTAATCGGGTTTTATCTTCGCTATTTCGCCGACCGCCCTGCTGATATGATCGGATGTAATCTCGTTCATCATCTTCATACTGATCTGTCTTCTCTCTGGCTAATAAGCTTCACGAGGTCAGGCGGCCCGGGTGCGGGTTTCCGCCAGGACGCCCGTCGAGGCGGAAACCGATACCGGCCGTTTTTTAGGCAAGTGAAACCGTTTTCGGCGAAGTTTCAAGCCTTGCATTGTCATGATACAGCTCTCGCTTGTGGGTAATGAGATAGATTACCCGGACGCTGTCCTCGTCGAGCAGGGTTGCTTCCGGGAAATCCTTTTTAACAACCGAGAGCCGGTCCCGCGCTTTCATGAGGATGTCCGCCCTCTCGCCGAAGCTCATTGCGCCGGTTGGGCAGGTTTTCACGCACATGGGAAGACGTCCGACTTCCACTCTTTCCAGGCACATGTCGCATTTGTTTATGATGCCGGTGGATTCATTCCGGCGCGGTATGTTATAGGGGCAGTATTCCCGCATCTGCAAAAAGCCGTCTTTCGTGATTTTACGCGTCCGTTCGGTAAATATAACCGCTCCGGTATCCTTGTCTATTACCACCGCGTCTTTGACATGCGCGTCGGCCGCCAGCTTGCAGGGCGGCTCGGTGCAATGGCGGCACTGGTCCGGGAAAAAATTCCAGAACACGCGGTTTTGCTCCTTGAATTCGGTGAAACGGACCAGCTTGTAATTGAAGCAGTTGAGATCGGGCGGGTTCTGGTGGCTGCCCCACCCGAGCTGCGTTGTCTTGTTGGCGGGGAACCCCTGCCACTCCTTGCACGCTACCTGGCACCCCCTGCACGCGGTGCACCGTGATGTATCTATAAAAAATGCCTTTGACATGTCGTCCTCCATAGGTGTGCCCGGAGGGCATGCCGCCCTCCGGGCCTCAGATTATGCTTACGCCAGTTCAGTTACCTTGTCGGCCTTCCTGATGCTTACACAGCAGGCCTTGTATTCAGGGATCGAGGTATTCGGGTCCCCCGCCCAGAGGGTCAATCGGTTCGTCGCGTCCCCGATGCCCTTTTTCGTCCAACCGAAAGCGAACGGCATGCCGATGAGGTGGATCGTTCTCCCCTGTATCCGGAACGGGGTGATGCGGACCGTGACCATCGCGACCGCCTCGACCCTGCCGCGGATGTTTTCCACGATAACCGGATCGCCGTTCTTGATCCCCTTTTCCGCGGCAAGCTCATGACTCATCTCGACATAGAGCATCGGCTCCGCCTCGAGCAGGGACGGCACGTTCCTCGTCTCGCTTCCGCCGCACCAGTGCTCGGTCATGCTGTAGGTGGTAAGCACAATGGGGTATCTCGGGTCCGAGGGCGGTGCGATTTTATCCATGTCGCCTGCAAGGATCTTTGCGCAGGGATTGCTCAGCTGGCCTGAGAACCCATGGTTGGTTACCGGCGTCTCTACCGGCTCGTAGTGCTCGGGCAGCGGCCCGTCGACCAGGCCCGTGCCGTAGAGCTGTCCCAGGCCGTCCTTGAGCATGATGAAGGGATTCTTCCCTCCTTCTTTCGTGAGGGGGGGCGCTCCTCCGTCGGGAACATCGCCCTCCCATTCCTTTCCGTTCCACCGGATGACGGCTCGTGCCGGGTCCCAGGGCTGTCCGTTTTTATCGACGGAGGCCCTGTTATAAAGCACCCACCTGTTCATGGGCCAGCACCAGGCGAAGTTCGGGAAAATACCGACCGCCTTCTGCATGGGCGTCTGCTTGAGGCTTCTGCGCTTCATCCTGTTCCCATCATTGGTAAAAGAACCCGCGTATAGCCAGTTGAGGCTGGCGGTTGAACCGTCATCAGCGAAGTCGGTAAAGCCATTAAGCTGCTTTCCCTTTTGGGGTCCGCTGGTAAAAGAGCCATTTATCCGTTTTGCAACCAGCTCCGCGTCATACTTCTTGTACCAATTCAGGTTTACAATGGGATCAGGGAATTTACCGCCTTCGTCTTTATACAGGTCAATCACCTCTTTCATGATGTCTATCATGATCTGGCCCATGGACCTGGATTTACCCCTTGGCGAGGTTGCCTGGTTGTGCCACAGGATAAGGCGGCCGCTGTTGCTGATACTTCCCTCTTTCTCCGCCCTGTGGCACGAGGGGAAGAGAAATACCTCGGTCTTGACCTTCTTCGGGTCAACCCCGGGCCCATGCCAGAATTCGGTTGTTTCATTCTGGTGGATCTCCGCCATGTACAGGAAATCGAGGTTTGCCAGGGCTTTCCTGTTTTTATTTGTGTTCGGCAGGGTGTTCGCCGAGTTCGTGGCCCAGATGGAGCCGGCCTTGATTTCACCCTTCAGCATCTTGTCGAAAAGATACATGTAGGAGTAGTCGCCGTCATGCTCGCTCTTCGCAGGATCGCCCTTGGGAAGCCAATTGAAGCCGTAATCGTTTTCCTTCGTGGCGTTTTTGCCGAAGTACGCCTTGAGAAAGCTCACCATGTATTTCGGCCTGTTTTGCCACCAGTTTACGCTTTCGGGCACCTTGCTGACGGGGGTGGTGGCCTTGTTGTAATCCGCAAGTGTGGCCATAGTGGCCCTGGGTAACGGAAGGTACCCGGGCAGGACGTTGTAGAGGATGGCGTGGTCAGTTGTCCCCTGCACGTTCGGCTCGCCCCTGAGCGCGTTGATGCCGCCGCCCGCTACCCCCATGTTGCCGAGGAGCAGCTGGACGATGCCGCTGGTGCGGATGTTCTGCACGCCTACCGTGTGCTGGGTCCATCCGAGGGCGTAGAGGATCGTCCCGGCCTTGTCCGGTTTCCCGGTCGCGGCATAGGCTTCATACGCCTTCACCAGCGCGTCGGGTGACACGCCGGTTATCTCGGACACCTTCTGGACGCTGTACCGGGCGTAATGCTGGCGCAGTACCTGCATGACGCACCGCGGGTTCTGAAGAGTCGGGTCCTTCTTTACATTGCCCTTGTCATCAAGCTCGAACTGCCAGTCCTTTTTATTGTAGATCTTGTTCTTGGGATCGAAACCCGCGAACAGGCCGTTGTTGAACGAGTACCCCGGTCCCACAATAAAAGACGCATTCGTGTAATCGTTTACATACTCTTTAAAATACAGGTTGTTCTGGAGGATGTAGTTGATCATCCCGCCCATGAAGGCGATATCCGTTCCCGACCTGAGCGGTATGTGGACGTCGGACCGCGCCGATGTCCTTGAAAATTTGGGGTCGACATGTATGATCTTGGCGCCCCGTTCCTCTTTGGCCTTGATGACCCATTTGAAGCAGATAGGATGGTGTTCCGCGGCATTGCTGCCGATGATGAGACAACAGTCAGTATTCTTGATATCGATCCAGTGATTCGTCATTGCGCCCCGTCCAAATGATTCCGCCAAACTGGCGACAGAGGGGCTGTGTCAAATTCGTGCCTGGTGATCGATATTGAGAATTCCCAGGGCGCGCTGCGCCTGGACGACTATGGAGGCTTCCTCGTTGCTCATCTGCGAGGAGCCGGCATGGAACATCGCGTCAAGGCGGTTCACCTTCTGGCCGGCCGCGTTGGTGGTTACAAAATGCTTATCGCGCGTGTCCTTGATCCGGCGAGCGACATTCTCGACCATCCAGCCGTAGCTTTTTTCTTCCCATTTGTCGCTGTAGGGTGCGCGGTACAGGGGTTTCAAGAGCCTGTGGTCGCTGTTGATCATGGAGAGCATGGTTGACCCTTTCGCGCAAAGTGCTCCTTCGCTTACGGGATAGCCCGGATCGCCCTCGGTGCTCACGACCTCGCCGCCCTTAACGTGGGCGATGAAATGGCAGCTTACGGAGCAAAACGGACATATCGAGATGACTTCCTTCGCTCCTTTAATTTTCAGCTTTTTAGCGTATGATTCAGATATAAGATAATTTACGCCGAGACCACCCAGGGCTATCGCCCCGGCCCCGGCACCCGCCATTTTCAGCATATCACGGCGCGTGTACTTCATTGCAAAACCTCCTGGAACTCTTTTCACTTTTATTGATTATAGAACAATCAAGTATAGTACTAGAAAATTCGTAGTAACCCCTATTGTCAATAGTAATTTTTTCATAGTCAAATCTTTAGTTATGTTAATTTTAACAAGTCATTTATATTTAAATGTTCTGTTAAAAATAGCATATATATACTACTATTGGGATTCTGTAATTATTAAAAAAGATATATTATAACAAAAAATAACTAAAAATAATATATTATGATATTTCTTATTGACACTCTATGTTAATAAAAACATATACTCTGAAGAATCATGAGCGGGGATATATGAGTTTTAAATGAAGAGAATTGTCATTATCATCCTATTTTCAGTTGTCGTGTTCGCTTCGCAGACCGGTTGCTCCAAAAGTCCCGACAGATCCGAGCAGGTAATAATTTTTCACGCAGGCAGTTTATCGATTCCTTTTATGGAAATGAAAAAGGAGTTTGAGGCAAATAACAGGGGAATAATGATATTCCTCGAAGCGAGCGGAAGCATCCAGGCGGCGCGAAAGATTACGGACCTGAAAAAGCCGTGCGACATCATTGCATCCGCGGATGACAGGGTAATTGATACGTATCTTGTCCCCTCATATGCGGACTGGAACATCAGGTTCGCAACCAACCAGCTCGTGCTGTGCTATACCGGAAGCAGCCGGTACGCCGGCGAGATTACTGAAAAAAACTGGTTCCGGATATTGAAGCGAAAGGAAGTGGCCTGGGGCCACTCGGATCCGAACCTCGATCCCTGCGGCTACCGGGCCCTCATGGTCATGCAGCTCGCGGAACGATATTACCGGGAACCCGGGCTCTATGCCGGGCTGCTGGCGAACAGGCCTGTTGAAAATATACGCCCCAAGTCGACGGACCTGCTGTCGCTTTTGCAGACCGGGCACCTCGACTATGCCTGGGAGTACCGCTCCGTCGCAGTCCAGCACGGATTGAATTACGTCCGGCTCCCGGATGAGATCAATCTCGGAAACCGGGGTTTCGACCCCGTGTACGCGCGGGCGGCGGTGAGGGTGGCGGGCGAGAAAAAAGGCTCCTGGATCGACATGAGGGGCAGGTCGTGCACCTGCGGCATCGCCCTGTTAAAGAACAGCCCGAACCGAAGTGCCGCGGTCAGGTTCCTCGAGTACATGCTCGATCCGGAGAAAGGCCTGGCGGTACTGAGAAAGCAGGGACAGCCGCCGATCATTCCCTGCCGGGTGCGCGACGACAACATGAAAAAGCTGGTCCCCGCCGGGCTTCGGGGCCACGTAGCTGCGGGCAACTGATGGACCCGGGAACCAGAAAGAGCAATCCATTTTTTTGGTTATGCCTGGCGTCGGGGGCCCTGGTCCTCGCGTTCATCCTCATCCCGATACTGCATCTGATGATGAGGCCTTCCGCAGAATCACTGGGGAGAGCCGTTACCGATATCGACGTAATAAGCGCGATCCGGCTCAGCCTGGCGACCTCCCTGGCCGCAGCAGCCATTGCCGTTATCATGGGAACGCCGTTTGCATATCTGCTGGCCCGGAGCAGCTTCAGGGGGAAGCGTGTGGTGGAGAGCATCATTGAGCTCCCGATCGTGATACCGCACCCGGTTGTGGGAATTGCCATATTAAGCATCGCGGGGAGGGGGCACTGGATCGGATCGGCGCTGTCGGATCTCGGCATACGGATAATGGGAAGCGCCACGGGTATCATAGCGGTGCTCGCCTTCGTCGGTCTGCCATTTTACATCAGCACGGTAAAAAACGGGTTCGAGGCGATACCCCCGCGGCTGGAAAGCGTGTCACGAAGCCTGGGGGCGTCGGTTTCTCAGACCTTTTTCAGGGTCACGTTTCCCCTCGCCGCGCGGAGCATCCTGGCCGGGTTCATCATGTGCGCCGCGCGGGCCATAAGCGAGTTCGGGGCGGTGATTGTCGTTGCGTACCACCCGATGAACGCGCCGGTGCTCATTTTCGAGCGGTTCGAATCATACGGCCTGGACGGCGCCCTGCCGGTAAGCGTGCTGCTCGTTATTGTCTGCCTCATGCTTTTCGTCGTCATGCGGATCCTGACGCTTCAGAGGAAATGGAAGACATGATCAGGATTGCAGGCCTCACCGTCCGTCTTCCCGGTTTTTCCCTGACCGATATTACCCTCGGCATACCGGAAAACCAGTTCTTCGTGCTCCTGGGCCCGACCGGCTCGGGCAAGACGGTCCTCCTGGAGGCGATTGCCGGGATAGAGAAAATATCGTCCGGGTCGGTGAGGATCTGCGGGCTGGATGTAACTAATCTTCCGCCGGAAAAACGGGGCGTCGGCATCGTGTACCAGGACAGCTGCCTGTTCCCGCACCTGTGCGTTTCAGACAACATCAGGTACGGCCTGCGCTACCGGCGCGGGAACGGGGCGGGGAACGTGCAGCGTTTCGACGAGCTCGTCGACCTGCTGAAAATCAGCCATCTTCTGAAGCGGAAACCGGCGACCCTGAGCGGCGGCGAAATCCAGAGGACCGCGCTCGCCCGCGCGCTTATCACCGGGCCGCGGGTGCTGCTCCTGGACGAGCCTTTTTCCGCCATCGACCAGTCGTTCCGAGCCGAGCTGCAGCAGCTTTTGAAAACGCTCCAGCGGAAATCGGGAGTGACGTTCATCATGGTGACGCACAGCTTTTCCGAGGCCCTGTCCCTGGCCGACCGCGCGGCGGTACTTCAGAATGGAAGGGTCGAGCAGGACGGGAGCATAATGGATATCTTCAAGAAGCCGCGCTCCGCCTACGTGGCGGAGTTCGTCGGGATAAAAAACATATACCCGGCGAACTTCAGGGGCCTGTATGCGGAAGTGAATGACGGCATGATCCGGATGGGGGACGAAGCCGCCTCCGGGCACGGGTATATCGCGATACGTCCGGAAGACATCATTTTGAGCAAATCACGGCTGAGCTCGAGCATCAGGAACTCGTTTCCCGGTACGGTGCGCTCCGTCTTCGACCGGGGGTATACTTTCGAGGTGGACGTGCAGGCCGGGGAAACGCTTTACAGGTCTCTCATCACCAGGAGCGCGCTGGTCGAGCTTGATATACGACCCGGGCAGGATTTATTTGTTTCATTCAAGGCGACGGCCGTGCATTGTTTTTAAGGCGCCGTGGTCTTTAATCATAAACACCTATAATTACATTAAGAGGAAGGAACATGGAAAACATACGGATCGGAAGGCTTACGTGCGACAATAAAATGGATTCATACGATCTCGACGACTATATCCGCATCGTGAAGGAATTTCACGGAAGCCTTGCGCCCGGACTGCTGATAGGCGGGTTCATGGTGGACCTTGCATTGAAGAACCTGCCGAAGGGGGAATTCTTCGACGCGATCGCGGAAACCAGAACCTGCCTTCCCGACGCGATACAGCTTCTTACTCCCTGCACGATCGGCAACGGATGGCTGCGGGTCATGAATTTCAGTCGATTCGCGATCACCCTGTATGAAAAGCAGAGCGGAGACGGGATCAGGATATATCTCGACCCCGCGAAAATCGAGAAATGGCCCGAGGTGAAAAGCTGGTTTTACAAGCTCAAACCCAAGAAGGAGCAGGATTACCGGCTTCTCCTCTCGCAGATCAGGGAAGCGGGCGCGGGATTGTGCAGCATGAAAAAAGTAAAGATAAAGCCCGGGATGCTGGCCGGCCACGCGCATGGCAGCCGGATAGCAAACTGCGCGTCCTGCGGCGAGGCCTTCAAGATCAAGGACGGGCCGCTCTGCCCTGCTTGCAATGGTGAAGACCCCTATGTCGCGCAGTGACGCCCTGCTGAAGGATCATTCCACCACGGGAGAAACCAATGGATAAGCTGAAAGCGGTGATCAGGATACACGCCTGGATAGAGTCGGATAAAGGAATGATCCTTGGTCCCGGGAGGGCCAAGCTGATCGAAAATATCGAGTCCTGCGGCTCGCTTCAGAACGCCGCGAAAAAAATCGGCATATCCTACCGTGCCGCGTGGGGCAGGATAAAAAAAACGGAAGAGGTGCTCGGGTATAAATTGCTGGATAAGACCCCGGGCGGGTACCGGCTTTCCGAGCGCGGGAGGGACCTGCACCGGAAATATCTTGCCTGGTATCGCAAGATCGAGAGCTACGCGCTGGAGGAATCAAAGGCCCTCTTTCCCTGGGAATCAGGGCCGTACGAATCGGAGAAGTAGATGCCGGGGCCTCTCCGGGGTTTTATCCATTATTCAACCGGCAGACGTGGGCCGTCGATGGCAGGATTTTGTCATAAGGGAAAGGAGATGATATGCGGATTCTCGTAAAAATTTTTCTTATTATTATTTGCGCCGCATGCGGTGTTGCCGCCGGTCCTGAAAAGTCGGGGACGGGGAAATTCTATATCGTCGGGATGGGGACCGCTCCGGATCTGATTACGGTCAGGGCCTTGGACGTTATTAATAAAGCCGACATTGTACTGGTCGAATCGGAGCAGGAGCATATTCTGTGGAAAGAATATATAAAGGACAGGGAGGTCTGGACCCGGACCGTCGGCCTGCGCATCATGTATGGCGCTAATCCCGCTCTCATTAAGGATCCTGCACTGCGCGCCAGGGCCGAGAAGGGAATCAAGGCAAGGAAAAACCTGGCTGACCGCATCATCGCTGCGATCCGGCAGGGGAAAGTAGTGGCCGACCTCCAGTCCGGCGATCCCATGGTATACGGTCTTACGTTTATGCTCGAGATGCTTCCGAAAGATATACCCGCCGAAGTCGTGCCCGGAATCGGTTCGTTCCAGGCAGCCTGCGCTGCGGTTAAAATGAGCCCTACATTCGGATACGATACAAGCGCTGTGATACTTACGATGGACGACTGGACGGGCAGGGTGGACGTGAACGAACAACTCATGGTCGGCGGAAGCAGCCTTGTCGTGTACACCATGCTGCTCGATTACCCGAGGTTCTTCGCGCAGCTCAAACGCCATTATCCCGAAAATACTCCTGTCGCTGTAGTGAATAATGCGGGGGACCCGGACACGCAGAACGTGATATACAGCACCGTCGGCGCGTTTCTGGATGAAGTGGACTTCCGGAACCTTCCCGCGGCGAGGCATATCCTTCTCGTGGGTAAATTTTTAACTGCCGGGCAGGCCCGCAAGGATCACGTGCCGGAGATCACCCCCGGGCACCCGGATGTTAACGTTGATTGATACACGCGGCACGCTGCCGCGAAACGCTACCGTGTTTTTTCCGCGGTCATAAGGTTCGACTGCCCCGGCTTGTAGTCGTACCCGTAGCTGAAGGGCAGCGTGCCGGTAGACTTTTCGTCCATGGCCTTCTTCAGATCTTTCTGCATCCGGTTCGCGAACAGCCCGATCGGCCCGTCATAGTAACCGTGAAAAACGAGCTTCCACTTATCCGGCGCGAAGTAACGGAGGGGTACGCCCGAGTCGTCCTGCACGAGGTAGTTCGTGGAATCCATGACGGCGGCGCGGATCTTCGTGAATTTCACCTCGTCGTTGTGCATCAGGTACGAGGCGGACTTGAGGATCGTAGCGTAGGGGCCCTCCTTTTTCAGGTAGGGGACGAAATTGGGTGAAGAAGACGCGAGCGCGGCATCGATCACGTTCAGCATGTAGTAGCGGACCCTGCGGGTTTTGCCGTTATCCCTGCGGAAGGATATCTCCACGCCCGGCACCCGCGATTTCGGCGGGTTTTCCCACTTGATCTTATCGTCGGACGGGACTCCCGGGACCACCCTGCCGTCCGCGTCGATTGCGATCTTCCGCGCGTTCGTCACGGTGTAGCCGTTGGTGGCCAGGAAGTACATGATGATGCCGGCGATGCTGTTGAACGACCTGTTGCTCATCTCGGCCGCCATTCCCTCGGTCTTGAAGAAGTTCATGTGCAAAATATCGTTGAGGGAGCCGCGGAGGCCGTTCAGCCCCTGCGTGATCGCGGCCGCGTCCATCGAATGCGGGTCCGGAATGACTCCCGGCGGCTCCAGCCCGAACATGATGATCGATTCCGCGTCGGGGAAGAAGGTCAGGGCGTTCATGATGTCCGGCCCGCTGAAGGGATAGAGCACGTTGGTCCAGGACCGGGACGGCCGGTGGGCGCTCCACCAGTCGGTGATCTTCTTCTGGTTCGGCTTCTGCATCATGTCCCAGGACGATGCCATCTGCCGGCCGTACGTTTTATAGTATGCCGACTGCGTGAACGGGTAGAGCGCAGATTCTTTCGGGAGCTCTTTACCGGCGAAGAGCAGGGCTGTCTCGCTGATCTTCAGCGACTCTCCGGCTTTCGCGATCCCCCCGTCCTTCTGCCCGCAGTAGGAAAATGAGACGAGCAGCATGAGGATCGTGGAATATGCGACAGTTTTTTTACCGGTTATGTTCATAGAGGTCACCTCGCGAATGATAACGCCGGCTGAGTGCCGGCGCCTGCTACGGTGCGGGCGGAAAGGCCGGCATGTCAAGTATTTATTGCGCACCGGTCAGGACGCCTCTTCGCTGCACGCGGGGGGGGGTATTTTGGGAGGCGGCCGGATATTTTTCTTGACTAAATTAGCTTATCCTGTATGAAAAGCGTATGAAGAATGGAATGATCATATCACTGAAAGCGTCCGCCGTCGTTCTCGCCGTCTGCCTGGCGGCGACCGGCTGCGCAAAGCTCCCCGAGAAGCTGGTGTCGCCGATGCTGAAAATCGAGCCCGCGCTGGTCGACAACAGGGAAATGTACCGGCTTACGCTGAATACCGGCCTGCAGAACGAGAACAACAGCACCGCGCTTCTTGATGTGAAGGGCAGTGTCTATTTCAAGGCCGCGGGAAGCAAGTCCCCACGGGTGATGACTTTGCCGTTTGTGGTGCCGGTCATCCTTCCCTTCGATACCGGCCTCATCGATATCGAGAAGACCTTTGCGGAAAACGAGATAATGCCGCTGGTGAAGCTGCTCGGATCAGACAGGGAGAAGCTCCAGAGCGAGAAGCTCCTTGAGCGCACCTTCATGGATGACAGCACCATCGGGTTCGAGATCAACGGGTACGCGAAGAAAGACATCATCGACCTCTTAAAGGAACGTTTGAATGAAAAAAATCAATGACAGCAGGATATACCTGGCCGGCGCAATAACCACGCTGGTTGTCAGCCTGGTGTTCGGGGCTGTCTCGTTCTATTCCATCCTGTTCGTCGAGCCGAAGGTGGAGCGGCTGCTCCGGCCCGCGGAATCGGCCGGCGCACATTACAAGCAGGCCTATATTATCCTGAGGGAACCTCAGCTGTTCGCCGGGTACAGCAATTTCGACGCCGAGGGCATGTCCGTCAAGAATTCGCTCGCTTTCTTCGACAAGCAGATCTACTCCGGCGAAGAGATAGACGATAGCCGGGTCGCGTACCTGGACCTGCTGCTGGACCGGAGAAAAAAGGGGTCCGGCCTGGGCAGAAACACCATGGTTTTTTTCATGATGCTATCGCTTCTGTTCTGGGGGCTGTTCATCCAGGAGCGGATGTCGGCCGCAAAGCAATCATCGTAACGAGGCACCGGGCGCCCCTGCTCGTGCTTGCTTCAGTCAGATGTAAAAAATGAAGAAAAAAATACTTGTCATCGATGACGAGGAGCCGGTACGAAAGCTCCTCCTCCGGATACTGAACGGTTCCGGGTATGACGTCGTCGCCGCATCAAACGGAAAAGAAGCCCTTGATAAGCTGGACTCCGTTTCCGTTGACCTCATCATGCTCGACAGGAACATGCCCGAGATGGACGGGCTCAGCTTTCTCCGCGCGGTTCGGAAAAACGACATAACGCACGTACCGGTCCTCATGATTTCCGGAGACGCCAACCCCGAGAATATTATCGAGAGCTACAAGCTGGGCGTGTATGATTTCATCCGGAAGCCCGAGCAGACCGAGGTTATGCTCAAACGGGTGGAAAACGGCCTGAAAATAGGCGAAATGATCAATTTTAACGAGTTCATACGCGTCGAGCTGCTCATGGCCCGGAAGCTCCAGAAATACCTGTTCCCCGAGCCGAGCGTGAAAACCGACCGCGTGAATGTCCATACCTGGTCTTTGCCCCTATCGGACATTGGCGGTGACCTGTACGACTACGTCATGTTCCGGGACGACCGGATCATGTTCTTCGTCGCCGACGTATCGGGCCACAGCATTTCCGCGGCCCTGTATACGGCCATCGTGAAGATGGTCTTTCGCAACGCGCTGCAGAAAACTGCCGATCCCGGCGAGCTGCTGACCATCATGAACCAGGAGCTGTCGGGAAACATTCCCATAGAGTCGTTCGTGACCGCCTTCTGCGGCATGTTTGACCCGAACGAGCCCGTCCTCCTGTACTCGAACGCCGGCCATCCCAAGCCCTATTATCTTCAAAGCGGCGGTTACATACAGCTGGAGGGCAATGACTCGTTCCTTGGTCCCATAGCGGACGCGCAGTACGAGACGCACCGCGTCCCCATGGAGGGAAACGCGAGCATACTCGTGTACACGGACGGCATCCTTGATGTCGTGGACGGCAGCGACAAGCCTGTCGGGCAGGCCATGCTCGAGGATGTCCTGACGACCCGCGGCAGGACCCCGGCCGAAAAGTTTAAAATGATCCAGAAGTACCTCACCGGCGGCGATGTGGTGGTAAGCGACGACTGCACCATGCTGCTTGTCGACCTGGCCTGATCAATGCTGAAAATCCTCGTCGTCTCCGATACGCACGGGAACACTGTCCGTCTTGGCCGAATCGTCAGGCGCGAGAGCCCGTTCGATTATCTTTTTCACTGCGGCGACGGGGCGGGCGATCTCGCACATGTCGAGGTTCCTGCCGGTGCGGCGGTCGTCCGCGTGTGCGGCAACGTCGACATGGCGCGGAACCTGGACGCGGAGCGGCTCGTCGTCATGCAGGTCGGCACGGTGACGGTGATGGCGGCGCACGGCGACCAGTTCCACGTGAATTACGGGTACCAGGCGATCGAGCGGGAAGGGAGGAGCAGAAACGCGGACATCGTGCTCTTCGGCCACACGCACGCATCGTATCACGGCGGTACGAAGCCGGTCCTCTTCAATCCCGGCTCCGCGAACAACGGCAGGTACGGGCTCCTCTACGTCGATTCTTCGATCAGCGTCGCGCTGAAAATCCTCGAAGACTGAAAAAGCGGCCCGTGGGCCGCTCCTGTTCATGGATTCAATCGTGATGCGTCGTTACGCTGAGAAACTCGGGTCTTTTTTAATGAGTATCTCTTTTATTTTCGCGTCGCCGGCTGAAAAGTAGATTATGGGAGATTCCATCAGCGAGTACTCGTCTATCAGGCGGATATAGTCCTCGTCCCGTTTCAGGTCGAGAAGATCGATTTCCCTGAATTTCTTGTTCCCGATATATATGGCTTTCATGTGCGGTCCTGTCGTGTGTTGATGGGTGCGTGTCTGATCCTTTGCAACTCTACAACCATTAATTTATTTGTCCAGCATTTTTAATCGAAAAAAATTTTTGTGGAAGAATATTTCTGAAAAAAAATCTGTTATGTCCTGTCACGCGTGTCCAAAACGTCATTTCGACATAAAATTATTTTTGAGCTGATAATTCGTTCGATGTAATTGCCTGCAGCACTGCCGTTATGTCGTGCAGTGTCACCGGATTGGCCGATGAACACCGCGCGCTAAAAAGCCCGGGGCTGAAACGTTCGTATTCCCGCGTATACGGGAGAACCGGACGGTTTGCGATCCTGGCGCCAGTCCGCCGCGTGACAACGCATCATGCAATCGTGAAGGTTCCAGCGGATTGAGGCAACTGGTCGGCAATCAAGCCGGCTTCTCCCTGAAACAACAGGCGAGTAGCAAATCGGGAGCAGCGAAGCCGGCGGATGCTTCGGGGTGATACCTGAGTGCGGCTTCTTCCTTAATTATAATATTTTTTTTAAGATTGACTTTTATAGGCGCGATTATATTAATTGACCCCAAAATTGTTTAAAAAAGTCTTATCAGTAACCACCAGGTTTAATATAATATGAAATTTACCGGCAAAGCCGCAGTTTTGGGTTTTATCAGCGGCATTATTCTGGCAGCGGCCACGGGCGTGTACGCCTTTAAGTTCGATTTCACGACGGTCAGCGATATCGTTGACAATATAAAGTCGAGCTTCGGGAAAATGGATACCTATCAGGCCGATTTCACCATTGTTTCCGAGAAAATGGGTAAAACCACGCAGCAAGGCGGCATAATCAAGTATAAAGCCGATAACAAGCTGTGCATAGAATTCAGCCAGCCTCACGGGCAGAAAATCGTCTCCAACGGCAAAATGATGTGGATATACATCCCTTCAATGAACGTGGTTGCGGAGCAGGACCTCAATTCCGACAACAGGATGTTCTCCTCCGGCACGAAAAGCGGCCTGACCTGGATGTTCTCCAAGTACCACTACCGTTTCGCCTCCAAGGAACAACCCGAGCCGCAGGAAGACGGCACGAAACGGTATACCCTGATACTCAAGCAGAAAGAGAGCAGGAGCGGGTTCCGCACAATGAAGCTCTGGGTCACGGAGCGGTATTTCATCATCCGGGCGCAGGGCGAAACCTCCACCGGCAAGAAGGTCGACATCAGGTTCTCCAACCTGAAGACCAACATTTCAATTCCAAACGGCGTATTCAAGTTTGACATTCCGGCGCGGGCGCGCGTCATAAAAAACCCAATGATATCAGAGGAGTAGACCTTGGAAAGCATCGGCGAAAAGTTACGGCAGGCCAGGGAAGCCAGGAAAATCACCATAAAAGAAGTGGTCAAAGAGACCAATATAAGCCCGTTATACCTCCAGGCCCTCGAAGAAGAGAAGTTTGATCGATTCCCGAGCGAAACCTATCTTATCGGCTTTTTAAGAACCTACGCGGAGTTCCTGAAGCTCGACGTTGAAGGCATTGTACAGGCGTACAAAGGCTACAAGATCGGCGAGAGCGCCACGCCCCTTGAAGAGCTCACCAAGCCGACGAAATCGAACATCAACCTTGCCATGTCGTCTTTCATGAACAAGCACCGGAGCATGCTGATGATCTCCGGAGGGGCTCTGGCCCTGATACTGGTCATCTGGGGCATAAAGAGCCTTGTCACCTCGGACGTCGATGTCTCCGGCAACGATTCTACCGACGCTATAAAAGAAGAGTATGTCAAGGACAAGGAGCACGAGATTGACAATCTCCGCAGCCTCCAGCTTGCCAACAACAAGGGATTTATTCTTGTCTATAAGAACGAAGCGGTCCAGTTCCTGGTCGATAACAAGGAAGTGGTCTTTCTTTTAAAGAGCATCACCGGTGACGCCGTCTCCCTGGAGCTCCTTCCGGGCAAGAAAATAGAGAAATTCAAGCTGGATGAGCCGCGGACCCTGGTCATCGAGGGCTGCCCGCGCGATGTGACTATAACGCTGAAAGGACTTACCGAGAACCGCGCCAAGATCATGGTCATGCTGGGCGAGAAAAAGGAGGCTGAAGAGGGCAGGGACAAGGTCGCGAAGGTCGAGGATAACGCGCCGCGGGTCGATAGCACCAGCGTCGAGGCGCAGAGCCGCCAGAGCCTGAAGATCGTGTTCGAGGCCGAGTTCGTGCAGAAATCCTTCATCGAGCTGTATCTTGACGGCGTCCGCAAGGTGCGGGGCTTCATACCCCAGGGCCAGGTGGAGCGCTGGGAAGCCACCGAGTACATCCAGATCAAGATCGGGAACGCCGGCGGGATCAAGGCCCGCATCAACGGCAAGGACTTCTCCTTCGGCGCGGCCGGCCAGGTCGCGAACAAGGTCGTCACCTGGAAGAAGGACGTCCAGAACCCGAACCTGTACCACATCGTGGTCAAGGACTGGTAGGCATCAGCCGCACTTTTTTGCAACTATGACAGTGAGGTCGTCTTTCAGGTCGCTTCCAGCGGTAAAGGAATAAAACTGATAGAGGATGAAATCGAGTATGGCCGAGGCCGGGCCTGCGGGAGCCGCACCCAGCGAGTCCATGACACGCCTTATGCCGTACCTCTCCTTCCTGCGGTTCCTTGATTCTATAAGACAATCGGTAAACAGGAGCAATGCATCGTTCTGCCCGATCGTGAAGCGGATCATCGACGGATTGACCTTGTTGAAGCCCAACCCCAGCGGCTCACCCCTGAAGTCAATTCCGCCCTCGTCAATTATTTGCACCTCCCTCGTCCCGCCATCCCGGAGCAGTATATCGGGATGTCCGGCATTCACGTATTCCGCGACGTTCTCCCTGATGCGAAGAAGGACGCAGGTCACATAGGTATTGAGCTGGACGAGGTCCCTGGTCACCTGCCTGTTTACATTATTAATAATCGCATCGAGGCTTTCCCCATGAAGGGACTTGAATGCTCTCATTGTTACGGGCTTGATCATCATGGTTATAAGGGCGGATGACACACCGTGGCCTGAAACGTCAAACAGGGCGATACCGTCCAGGTTGTTTTCGGTGTAATAAAAGTCATAAGAATCGCCCGCTGCGCCGTACTTTGGCCTGAAAGTAACCGCTATATCCCACCGGTCGATGTCCGCCGGAGGAGATGCGAGCAGCATTTTCTGTACGTGGGCCGCCAGTGCCATTTCCCTGGCGGCGATTTCGTTGTCCTTTTCCAGCTCCCTGTGCAAAGCCAGGAAACGGTTCGTGAGTATAAGCGCGATTCCCATGGTGAACACGAAAAAGCCGTAGGTCGTGACGACATAGTCGTAGGACCAGAACAGCGAATCGGCAATGTCGAAGACCATGCATGCGACCACGATGAGTGTCCCCAGCATGAGGTTCCCCGCCGTGGAAGAGGCCAGTACTCTGCCGAGCGCCCGGGTGGCGCGGGAGGGGAACGGGATATTGTGGAATCTTGCATGCATTGTTCTGAAAGAAGCGAGCACCGGACGACCGATCCTGATAATGGGGTAATAGAAGACGGGAATGATAACCGAAAATTGCCATACCCGGAGCACGTCGATAGCGAAAGGATTGGAGACGGGCGTTATTGTCACAAGGATGAGAAGCGCATACAGGGCGGCATACAGCTTCGTCAGCCGGGAGATGGAAGCAGTGAGCAGGAGGTCAACGAATACGCCGAAAAGCGGCACCAGCGCATAGAGCGAGCAGTATTCAATGCGGTGCAGGATCGTGGAATCCGGAATTACGGCGTAAATTCCATGGGTCCGGCTCATGAAGTACGCGAACAGGAACACCGAGAAAAGGGCGTAGAAGAGGTTGTATTTTTCAACTCTTCTCCTGATGTAAATGAACATGTGGTACACGCCGAAGAACAGGTAGAGAAAGATAAGGATCATGGAGGTCTGCTCGGATCGCAGCTCCTCGAGCCGCGGCAGTGCGTCTATGACGAACGGGGTGCTGCGATGGAACCCGGAATCTATGTTGGTCGGGTCGCTGAAAATCCGGACCGCCAGGATGTTGCTCCCCGTTCTCAGGATTCGAGGATCGATGGGAATGAGAACTTCCCTGTGGTGCCGGAACTCAAGAATCATCCCCCTGCCGTTCTCATGTATCTCTGACTTCAGCAGGCGTCCGTTGAGGTATACGGACCAGTTCTCACCGATGTTGGCGAAATAAACACCCAGGAGGCCCTCCAGGGCTGGATCCTTCTCCATGAGTTTGAATTCGGTAAGGAAAGTGAAATTTTCCGGCGCGTACTCTTTAAGGGAAAACACGGGACGCCGGGGCATATTATGCAGGGGAAGGTCTTTAAGAACGACCTGCCGTTCAGCGGTTTTAACGCCTGGTATGGCAAGCCAGACACTGTCGGTTGGCGCAGGGACCTCCCGTGTCCATGCCTCATCAAAGCCTTTCCTCGCATAGATCGTTTCACGGTTAAGGTCGATGAGGGCCGCCGACAGGGGGTATGCCTGGCACAATGCAAGCAATGTCACGATGCATCGTAAAAACTGTTTCATGGCTCTGGTTCGGTTACTTTTTGAAAGCCGTTGAATGTACGTTTCAAGCCCCCCCGATCCACTATTTTTTTATTTCGATACGATGGGCCAGCTGTTCCATATCAGTTCGCATGGGCTAATTTTATAGAAGGAGCAGTTTTTTAGGTTTTTATATTTTAAACCCTCTGTCCAGCGCTTTTTTTCAGGCAGGCCGGGAAGGGTGCAAAAAATTGACCGGTACAATTGCCATTGAATTGCGCCATCATCGGTAACGGCCCTGTTCGGCGTTTTTTGTCTTGAAAAATTTATTTCAATGCCCCATGCTGGTCCGCTAATGCCCATTGCGTCCCATGGGAGAACGCACGATATGAATATTCATACTATGGAGAAACGCGCATGAATAAAACATGGTACATTATTGCCGTTGCATTCGCCCTGATCTGCCTGGGATATCAGAGGCCCGCATATCCGGTGGGACTGGGCGCATATATCAACGGCTCGGGCGGAAAAACCTGGCATCAATCCGGGGCGCTGCAAGTCGCGGATTATTATGGCCTGAAACACCGGTATATGAAAGCAAGCGGATCGGTTGCCTGCGGCGCAGGGCTCATGGTGGATACCGATCCCGATTCCGATGGCATCTTCAATTACAGGCTGAACATCGGGTATGACCGCGCGAATGTCCATGCAGCCAACAGGATCGATTTAAACAGGGTGAATTTCATCAACACGTTCGGGTTCCGTCTTTTCAGGAATGAAACGATCAAGCTGTGGCTCGGCCCGCAACTCGGGATCAATTACTGGTGGGGCAAAGAATCTCGTGTAACGCATGACGTAATTATGACTCCACTCCTCTTTGCTCTTCCCGTATCGTACCAGCGGAAGTACCAGATGTTTGGAGGCGTCGGCGGGATCGCCCTCGGGACGAACGTAAACCTGTCCGGCGGAGTGACGCTGTCCATCGAAGCGGGATGCAGGGGCTATCTCACCAGGTCACTGAAACCGCTTGAGGGGAACCCGCCTGCCGGGAAGGTAAACGCGGTTGAGGGGTATCTTGCTTTCGGCGTTCTCGGCAGGTTGAACTGAATCAACCGGGGATGTTTAAAGCACGAATGAGCAATAATTCGCAGGGGGACGTTTAGAGGTTTCGATACGTGTTCTTTTCTACCGACATATCCTACTACATAATCTCCCTCGGCTGTTCCAAGAACCTGGTGGATTCCGAGCGCCTGAACGGCGAGCTTGCGGGCGCGGGCTACATGCGCGCCGACGGCCCGGAGCGGGCCGATATCATTATCGTGAACACGTGCGGTTTCATTACCGCGGCCAAGGAAGAGTCGATCGGGGTGATCTTCGACGCGCTGGACCAGCAGGAGCGGGAAGCGGGCCCGAACCCGAAGCCTTTCCTGGACGGCGGCACGCGCGTGTTGAAGGACTTCGGCCGGAAGGTGGCGGTTGCCGGGTGCCTCTCCGGACGCTATCCGGAAGCCCTGGCAGGGGATATCCCCGAGATCGGCTATATTCACCGGCTCACGGGCGGCTTCGTCGCCGGCATGGGCCGCCGTTTCGGCATCTCGGCCGGTCCCATCCGCGCGGCGCGCGAGCCGCTCCAGGCCGGGCTCTCGTACTGTTACATCAAGATTTCGGAAGGCTGCTCCAACAACTGCTCCTATTGCGCCATCCCGCTTATCCGGGGAGCGCACGTGCCCGCGCCGCCGGAGCTCATCCTCGACGAGGCGCGCCGCGCTGCCGGGCGGGGAGTGAAGGAGCTCGTCGTGGTCGCGCAGGACATTGCCGCGTACCGCTCCGGCGGCACCGGACTGGCCGGGCTCGCGGGCATGCTCGCCGGGGTGGACGGCATCGAGTGGGTCCGCCTGATGTACTGCCACCCGGACCACCTGGACGACGGCATCATCGACCTGCTGGCGCGCGGCGGGAAGATCGTGCCCTACATTGACATGCCGCTCCAGCACGCGAGCGGCCGCATCCTCCGCTCGATGGGGCGCGCCGGCGACGCGGAAGCTTATGGCGCGCTCATCGAAACGCTGCGGGCGCGGGTGCCGCGCATCCGGGTCCGCTCGACCTTCATGGTGGGGTACCCGGGCGAGACGGACGAGGATTTTGCCGGGCTCATGGACTTCGTGGAGAAGATGCGCCTGGACCGGGTCGGAGCGTTCACCTATTCGCCGGAAGAGGGAACGCGCGCGTGGGAGCTGGGCGACACCGTGCCGGAGCCGGTCAAGTCAGCACGGTACGACCGCCTGATGGAGCTGCAGCGCGCCATTTCCGCTGAAAAGCTGGAGGCCATGATCGGCGGGAAGGTCCGCGTGCTGGTCGAGGAGCGAGTCGACGGCGAGACTTGGGCCGGCAGAACCGAGCATGACGCGCCGGAGGTGGACGGTATTTTTTACTTGACCGGAAGGAGCGCCGGGATTAAGTCGATTGTGACGGCGCGCATAACCGGCGCCACAGAGTATGACCTGCAGGGGGAGCTCGCATGAGCATGCCGAAATTCAGCTTCACGATCCCGAACCTTCTCTCGCTCTCGCGGATAGTGCTGATCCCCCTCCTTGTCTATCTGCTCTACGTCAAGTCATGGTGGCTTGCCCTGATCCTTTTCGCGGCGGCATCGCTCACGGACCTGCTTGACGGGTGGAGCGCCCGAAAGCTCAAGCAGGAGTCGGAATTCGGCATATTCATCGATCCGCTCGCGGACAAGTTCCTGGTCATATCGGTGCTTGCCGCCCTCATGGTCCTGAACCGTTATGTGAAGATATACGACTTCTGGATGATCGCGGTGATCATCGGCCGCGACGTGCTCATCACCTTCATGCGCTACCTGGCGATCCGGCGCGGCGAGACGCTCCGTACCAGCAGGTTCGGCAAGGTGAAGACCGCCTTCCAGATGGTCTCGATCGTCATCATCATCATGATATACATCGTCCGCAAGTACGGCATCTATGAAACCCATCCGCTCGTTCCCTACTGGATCATGTTCGGGGTGACCATCCTGACCGCGCTCTCCGGCCTTCGTTACATATTCACCAACTGGCGGCTCTTTCTGCCCGAGAAAAAGACCGGGGGGCAGTCCGGCCAGGCATGAACAGGATCAGGGAATTTCTCTTCACCGGATGCTACGCGGGGTACTCCCCGGTCGGCCCCGGCACCGCAGGGTCGCTCGTGGGCATGGCCATTTACTTCCTGGAATATCTCGCCTTCGGGGAGATGAGCTGGGTCGTCAACTGTGCGGCGGTCGTCATCCTTTTCTACCCCTTCATGAAGCTGGCGGACGAGGGCGAACGATTTTTTGGCGAGAAGGACCCGGGCCAGGTGGTTATAGACGAGGTGCTCGGCTACTGGGTCAGCGTCCTCTTTTTCCCCTTTAACCTGAAGGTCGCGCTCGCCGCCTTCGTCATATTCAGGATAATGGACATCCTCAAGCCGTGGCCCGTGAACAGGCTCCAGGACCTGAAGGGCGGCATGGGAATAATGATTGACGACTGCGTTGCCGGCCTGTATACCATTCTCGTCGTGCTGGGGGGGCTTCTGGCGCTGAAGCTCGCCGGCATCGATTTTTATTGACGGGCCCGGCGGCGCGCGGACAATCCCGGAAGGAGCGGCTGATCTTATGATACGATACATACTGGCGTCAACGATCCTCTGCTGCGCCCTGGCGGCCGGCGGCTCGGCCGCGCGTTCCCAGGACAGGCCGGCGCCCGCCGACGAGAAGGACTACTGCATCATATGCCACGAAGCCCAGGACACGGAGCGGCTGAAGAAGCCGGTCGTGGAATGGCGCTCCAGCGTCCACAACGCCGCGGGGAAGCGCTGCGAAGCCTGCCACGGCGGGAACCCGGCCCTCAATGACAAGCTGCTGGCGCACGCGCTCAAGTCCAATTTCAGGGGAAAGCCGGACCGGAAAAAGGGGACCGAGTTCTGCGGCAGGGAAGGCTGCCACGTCAAGGCCACGGAGCAGTTCAGGCGCGGGCCGCACTACCTCTCGGTCATGAAATCGGGCGAGCCCGGCTGCGTCACCTGCCACGGGGCGCACAACATCCAGCGTTCGTCGATCGACGTCATCAGCGAGAAGTCGTGCACGGCCTGCCACCCGGCGGACTACGCGCGGGACATCGTGAAGCTCATCGGGGAGATCGACCGCGGCATCGGCCGCATTGACGGGAACCTTGCCGTCCTGGCGGACAAGCGCGCGGACGTGAAGTCCCTGCAAAACCGGCTCGGGAACACGCGCCACCTGTTCCACCAGATGGTGCACGTGTTTTCGCGCGAGGACATGGAGACCACGCAGCGGATCATCATGCTGGAGATTGCGAGCCTTGACGAGGAGACGACGACCAAGGTCTCGTCCCTGCAGCGGATGGACCTGCTCTACCTGGTCATGCTCGGCTTCGGCCTGGCCATTATCGCGGGCGTGTCAATCTACTCGGCAGTCATGTACAGCCGCCGTAAAAAGTAATAATGCCCCGCCGGGGGCACTTGACCATGAGAGACCACCTGTTCAACACTGAAAAGCTCACCTATGTCAAGGGCGGCAAGCCGGCCGTGGCCTGCATACTATGCGCGATACGGGACCGCGACCCGGCGGTAACCAGCCTCGAGGTGGCCCGCCGCGACGGCTTCATCGTGTCGGTAAACCTCTATCCCTTCAACCCCGGCCACCTGATGATCTTCCCGGAGCGGCACGTGGAGAAGCTCCAGGAGCTTACCGACGGCGAGGCGCTGGCGCTGCACCGGCTGACGGCCGATGCCCTTACCGCGCTCGAAGAGGAGTACGGCCCGGCCGGGTTCAATGCCGGGTACAACCTGGGGGACCAGAGCGGCGCAAGCCTCGCGCACATCCACCTCCACGTGGTACCGCGGTTCGCGAACGAGGTAGGGTACCTGGACATACTCGCCGGCACGCGGCTCGTGGTCCGGGACCCTGTCGAAGCGCGCGACAGATTGAGGAAGAGGCTCGGGCAGGAGTGAGGGGACCGATAACGAGGAACGGCAATGAAAAAAGCGACGCTTGCTGGCGTCGCTTTTTTCGGGAACACCGATGCCTCCCGGATCAGAGCCTGTCGATCTCTTCGAGAACCTTGTCCGCCTCCTGGAGCGCATTGTCTTCGGTTATCCCGTCTACGTTGTAGACTTCCGCCTTCTTGCAGCCGGCGAGCGCCAGCACGAATACGGCCACGCAAACCAATAATGACGCGAGTAATTTATTCAGCATCGGTCGCCTCCTCCGCGGCTTCTTCCTGTTCAGCCGCTTTTACCTCATTGTCCACTTCGGTTTTCTTTTTCGCGATCTTTTCTTTCATTTTCGCTATCTTCTCTCTCAGCTTCGCGGCCTGGTCGGTTTTTCCTTTTTCGTCGAGTTTTGCCGCAATGGATTCCAGGCGCTCGATGGCCCTCTCAAGGCCTTTCGCTTTTTCCTGCCTGGCTTTCGCCTTTTCCTTTTTCTCCTTGATCTTCTCTTTCTTTTCCTTTTTGGCCTTGTCTACCTTTTCCTCTTTCTTGCCTTTTTCTATATCTCCCTTCGCTCCATGCTCGCCCTTTTTTCCCTTGTCCGCGGCCTCAATTTTCCCGCCCTTGCCCTTGTCGCCTTTATCCGGGCCGGCGAATACCGCCGTACAGGAAAAAGCTACGGACAGCGCAAGAACAAGTATTGCTGAATTTTTGAGCGTGAATGCATTTCTCATGGCTCCTCCTTTTATGATGAATGTGGTGAATGGAATGAGTTCATTATAAGCTGCAATATAAATCCAGCAACAACTTTTTATAACGGTGTTTTACGCGTCCGGGGATTTTACCGCCGGGCGGCCGTATATGTATTGACGTGTGGTTATCGGTGCCGTTAGTATAAACGGGACTCATATATCAATAGTATGCGGGAGGCGCAACATGAAAATATCACTGATCGAGCTTTACCACGTATCCGTTCCATTGAAAAAGACCTTCTGGCCCACCTGGATCCCGGGTTACCCGCAGACGCATAACCGCTTCACGCTGATCCGTCTGGTCACGGACGAGGGGATCGAGGGCTACTCCGCGGGCAGCGCCATGGGCCGCGAGCGCGAGGGCCTGGGCGACCTCCTGGGCGGGTACCTGATGGGCGCGGACCCGACCGACATCGACCGGGTGCAGGGCTTGCTCAAGCAGGCCGGGTACCTGGGATGGCGCAATTTCTGGATAGAGCCCGCGTGCTGGGACATCATCGGCAAGATGAAGAACAAGCCGGTGTACGAGCTGCTCGGCGGCAACGCGCGCGCGGTGCCGGTCTACTGCTCCACGGGCGAGATGCACGAGCCCGAGCGGCGCGTGGACGAGCTCCTGGCGATGAGGGAGCGCGGTTTCAAGACCGCGAAGCTGCGGGTGAAGAACGCGCGGCTGGAAGACGACATCCGGCACATCAGCGTTGTGCGCAAAGGCGTGGGAAACAAGATGGTCCTGGGCGTGGACGCGAACCAGGGCTGGCTGGTCTCCATCGTGGACCGGGTGCCCGAGTGGGACCTGAAGCGGGCAAAGGAGTTCGCGCGCGCCTGCCACGACAACAAGTACGATTGGCTGGAGGAGCCGCTCGACTCGCGTGACTACGACGGTAACGCCGCGGTGCGCCGCGCGTCAAAGGTAAAGATCTCCGGCGCCGAGCTGAACTACGGGTGGGACGAGATCAAGGTCATGCTGGAGAAGGACTGCTTCGACGTGTACCAGCCGGACGCCACCTTCGCCGGCGGCATCGCCCAGGTGATGAAAGTGATCGAGGCCAGCAAGAAGAAAAAGCGGCTCTACTCGCCCCACACCTGGACCAACGGCGTCGGCTTCTACGTGAACTGGAACCTGGTGCTGGCCGACCGCGACAACAAGCTGCCGCTGGAATACCCGCTCGAGGAGCCGTCCTGGGTGCCCGAGTACAGGGACGGGATCATCGAGCCGATCATCCCGCGCGACGGCGTGCTCCAGCCGTTCACGCGCCCCGGACTCGGGTTCGAGATCGACCGCTCGCTCCTGCGCAGGTACGGAAAGCGTTTCTTCCGCCTGACCGAGACGGGCCTCAAGATCAAGGTGATACGGGAGAAGGGGCTCAGGGCCGCCCTCGACCTCAAGAAGAGGAAGGAGACGCAGTCCTGATGCGCCCAGAATGAATTTCCGGAGGATGCATATGTTCGTTCCTACTATAAAAGTGCCGCTCCCCTGCCCGGTATGCGGCGCGCCGCTCAGCCAGAGCGCGACCGTGATGTGCCCGCAGTGCGGGTCGGAGCTTAACCTGGAGAACCCGGCTGCCGTCGGGGCGGTGGTAAAACGGGGAAGCACCCCGGCGGGACGGAGGGTGGTCGAGGTCGTGGCTGCGCGCTTTCTCGAGTCGAACAAAGTCGACCTCACGGCAGACGCCATGGCGATGCAGCGGCTCACCGAGGTCTCCGAGCGCGTGGCGCGCGAGCTCGTTGCGAAGGGGAAGGCCGTGGTGGACCTGCCGTTCATCACCGCGGGCCCTTCCGGACCGGTGAACCTCAGGATGAAGCTGGATAGGAAAGACATCGGGTGATGATACAAGGGAGGGTGTGCCCATGCGGGTATCCCTTCCTTTGTATCATGGCACGCCCCGCTCCGGGTCGCACCCCTGCGCCGGGCAGCACATCAACTCTGAAATCTGTTACATAAAACTCAACCTGATGGCCAATGGATCCCCGCTTTCGCGGGGATGACATTGGGCAAGACCCTTGCGCCAGGGGCTGCAACCCCGGACCCCGCGGGCACATTCGGTCGCTCTTGGCCATCCGTGGCCGGCGGCCTTTTATGTTGTTTCCAGACACTATTATGAAAAAAATTTCATTCTGTCCATCCTCATTCGTTATCCCTCCGAAACAATAACATATTATGTTGAAACGTTATTCCTGAGGGGGAGGTGGATATTATATTTTCGCGACACGCGTCACGACGCGTAAAATTATATGGCCTGACGGAATTATAATTGAAATCGATTATTGAACACGCTACATTAATTCGTAAAGGTCGTAATGTAATCGTGGAATATTCGCAAGATGGCACGTATCCGATTAAAATTGTTTTCGTTGTTGAGGATGAATATAGTATGATTATAACAGCATATCCGTTGAAACGAGGCCTGATATGAAAGTATATTATGACAACGAAATTGACGCTGTATACATCCAGTTGAATACCGAAAAACCGGAGGCTGTAATTGAAGTAAGGGAGGGGATTAATCTGGACATGCTCCCGGATGGAAGAATATCGGGCATTGAGATTCTTGATGCTTCAAAAAAAATGGACCTGAAAACGCTCCTGACCTATACTATCGACGAGGAGTTGGTTTCATTGATGATGCGACAGAGAGCATAATGATTTCCCGGCCTGCTGCTTGGCGCTACCGCGTATGCTTTTCTCCATGAAAAAAGCCATGACCCTATAAAAATTTTTCGTCATTTTTCCCGCCCCACCGCTGCTGAGTAATATGCGGGTGTAACCGTAAAGATATACGAGGAGAAGAGGGCTATGCGCCCTCTTCTCCTCGCGCTCCTCATCTCCCCACCGCTCAGACGCCGCGGGGCTTCGGGCAAATTCGCCGATCCGACTTCGCCGGAATCGGCTCATTGCCCTGATTAAGTTTGTCCGCCATTCGGCGGACGATTTAATGGCAATTGGTTTACATTTGATTATTCCCGGAAGCTACTTGTTCTATCAGGAAGTGTTGCAGTAACTCATGGTTCGCGTTCGCTTGAGGCGCACCTCCATGTGCGCTCTCGCGACGCCCCGCATCCGTGCGGGGCGTCTTGTGGTTGGCTCTCCAGTGTTTTTTTACTACTAAACATGCGTACATGTCATTACCTGTCATATCCCTCTCATTATGTTTAATTCTTAACCTACGTTCTGGACAAAACCCCGGTTTTATCCAGCAGCGAGAGGGCGGCGTTTCATGTTTGCCGTTTTCGAAGAAAATTTTATTGATTAATATGCCGTTGCCGTTTATCGTATGTTAGGTTGTTCGTGCGGTCGTTCGGGGTAGCGTGCGGTACGGGAGCGTCATGCACGGGAGGTGCTTATGGCGTGGGTGATGATGGCTATAGTGTTCGTGGTGCTGTTTTCTGCCCCGAGCTTTTCGTGTACCGTAATTCAGAAGTATATGTTCTTCCCGAACAGCTCGGCAAGCGAGAAGTGGGGGTTTGGGAAGGTGGTGGTGTGAGGGGATATTTTATATTAAATAGATGAGGTTAATTATGACTGATGTACAAAATATATTTTTAATTTTTTCAGGAATCTTTTGGACAACATCTTTGCAGAGCTATTCAAGATACTGCCCTTTTGATACATCAATTATTGATATAAAAAATATCAGGAGATTCATTGTCTCATTTGTTATAATTAATATAATACCAATTTTTTATACATTTATAATATTTAATCATATTCGTGGATGTTGCATAGATTTTAATAATTTCTTCGGCATTGTTTCATTTAATTTTGCACATTTTGGAACAGTGAGAATTTATCATGGAGTTATTTTCAGCAAACAAACTAGAGATATATTTTACACCCCAGATAAGATTAATTGTATTATAGATAAGTTAAATACAGGAAATATTGATTCTGCATGGGCTCATATTGTGCCAGGGCTATTTTATTGGATAATATTCATCATTTTGGGTTTTATGCTTGTTACATAAATAATTTGCAAATAATTAGTGCAGGATGTTAATGTTTATGGTTATTAAATTTATTAATGCCCAAAATCTTATAATGTTAGATAAGGATTAAGCAAAAGCATGGAAAAAAGTATAAATAGCATTATCAGTAGCCTTTATACGCAATTTATATTGAGAGATTTTTTTGCAAAAATAATACCCGGTTCAATTTTGCTTATTTCGATAATTTCTTGGAATTCCGACCTTCGTGATGCAAATAAGATTATTTATTCAATATCAAAAATCCCATTCGTTGTTATTATTTTTGTAATAGCAATTTCATGGTTAATCGGATTATCTATTCAATCTTTGGGTGAGTTCACAAGGGTTATAACAATAAACCATATTTTGGAGAATAATAAAAGAAAAATGGATATTGATTCTTGGGTTTATATGAGGAGTCTATTTTTAAAAAAAGCCACAACAGATGAATTCAAGCTCAGGGCAAGAATTTTAAGCCCCGTGTCCAGCGCTTTTTGTGTTGAAAATATCGATTAGATCCCCCATGCTGGCTTCACATAAAACCAATTGTGTCCCGTAAGCCGGTACTGAACAGG